>Ga0308164_10005108_pt1 | contig 10769 bp, 10 predicted proteins | sample PhyTR2_FD_201031 | JGI IMG/M metagenome (GOLD analysis project Ga0308164, IMG submission 201031) | Phyllosphere microbial communities from UC Gill Tract Community Farm, Albany, California, United States - DLSLT.R2 | ecosystem: Host-associated > Plants > Phyllosphere > Unclassified | place: USA... | reverse complement strand
CCAAGCCGCGCAACTGTCGCAAAGCACCGCATTGGCGGCTGTACATTCCAGCGAAGCCAGCCTGCATTTGCGCGGGTTGAGTGAACAGTTGAATGGGTTGTTGCGGCAGTTCCGGGTTTAGTTTTTCACCTGTAGGAGCTGCCGAAGGCTGCGAATCGGTATAACTGATACGCCGCTGTTCGCAGCCTGCGGCAGCTCCTACAAATCAAAACTACAAATTTGCGTAAACTGTCCCGATCTTCGATCCGGAAAACACCATGGACAGCAGCATCAGTCGCCGCGAACAGTTACGCATCGTTATCTTTCAGACCGACACTCCCAAAGGGCGGCTCTTTGACCAGATTCTGCTGGCGGTCATTCTGCTCAGTCTGGTGGTGGTCATCCTCGACAGCGTCCCGGCAGTCCACAGCAACTACGGCGCACTGCTGGCTTATGTCGAATGGGGCTTCACAGCTATATTCCTCATCGAATACGCCTTGCGCCTGTACTGCTCCCCTCGCCCGCTGCAATACGCGTTCAGCTTTTATGGGCTGGTGGATTTGCTCGCCATCGTGCCCGGCATCCTGGCGATCTATTACAGCGACGCGCAGTACCTGCTGATCATCAGGGTCATCCGCATGCTGCGGATTTTCCGCGTGCTCAAGCTCAGCCCCTATCTCAAGCAAGCCAACTACCTGCTGTCGGCACTGCGCGGCAGCAAACAGAAAATCATCGTGTTTCTGGTCAGCGTCTCGACCCTGGTGGTGGTGTTCGGCACGCTGATGTACGTGATAGAAGGGCCGGAGCATGGCTTTACCAGCATCCCCAAAGGCATCTACTGGGCGGTCGTAACGCTCACAACGGTCGGTTACGGCGACATCGTGCCCCGCACACCTGTGGGCCAGATGCTCTCCGCGCTGGTGATGATTACCGGTTACTCGATCATCGCCGTACCCACCGGCATCTTTACCGCCGAACTGGCGACGGCCATGCGCGGTGAACAGCTGCAACACGATTGCCCGGTCTGCTCTAAGAAGAACCACGAACATGGCGCAGCGTTCTGTTCGCGCTGCGGGAACGCGCTTTTTCCGCGAGTAGAAAATAAGGCATAAGCAAATGCCTTTTTAGTCTTTAAGCGCTTATCCCGGCCCGGCTATAGTCGCCAGCATTAAGCCATCAACTTTGAACCATGAGTCGCCCACAAAAAGGAATTGCGTAGTGAACAAACTTTTCGCCGCTTCGTTACTGGCCGCTGGCCTGGCTTTCGGCAGCGCGGCAAATGCCGCCCCGACCCTGCTCAACGTCTCGTATGACGTCATGCGTGACTTCTACAAGGATTACAACGCTGCGTTCCAGAAGCACTGGCAAGCCGAGCATAAAGAAAACATCACTGTGCAGATGTCATTCGGTGGCTCCAGCAAGCAAGCGCGGTCGGTCATCGACGGCCTGCCAGCTGACGTGATCACCATGAACATGGCGACCGACATCAACGCCCTGGCGGATAACGGCAAGCTGGTCCCTGACAATTGGGTGACGCGTCTGCCGAACAACAGCGCGCCGTTCACTTCGGCCACTGTGTTCATCGTCCGCAAAGGCAACCCCAAGGCCCTGAAAGACTGGCCCGATCTGATCAAGGACGGCGTGGAAGTCATCGTGCCTAACCCGAAAACCTCGGGTAACGGCCGTTATACCTACCTGTCGGCCTGGGGCTACACCCTGAAAAATGGCGGTGATGAAGCCGCTGCCAAGCAGTTCGTCGGCAGCCTCTTCAAGCACGTACCCGTGCTGGATACCGGCGGCCGTGGCGCCACTACCACTTTCATGACCAATCAGATTGGCGACGTGTTGATCACCTTCGAGAACGAAGCGGAAATGATCGCCCGTGAGTTCGGCCGTGATCAGTTCGAAGTGGTCTACCCGACCGTATCCGCCGAAGCCGAGCCGCCAGTGAGCGTGGTGGATAAAGTCGTCGATAAGAAAGACAGCCGCGCCGCCGCCGAGGAATACCTGAAATACCTGTGGTCCCCGGAAGGCCAGGAAATCGCCGCCGCCAACTATCTACGCCCGCGTGACCCGGCCATCCTGGCTAAATACACCGACCGCTTTCCGAAAGTGGATTTCCTTTCGGTAGAGAAAACCTTTGGCGACTGGCGCACCGTGCAGAAAACCCACTTCAATGATGGTGGGGTGTTTGATCAGATTTATCCGGGCAAGTGATGACCTGAGCAATACAAGACGGCGCCCGAGAGGTCGCCGTTTTTTTTTGCTCATGAAAAACCTAATGCCCCTGCCCCAGCAGGCTCCCCAACCGCTCACCAATGATCACGCACGGTGCCATGGTGTTGCCGGTCGTCACTCGAGGCATGATCGAGGCGTCTGCAATTCTGAGGCCTTCGATGCCGTAGACGCGCAACCGGGCGTCCACCACTGACATGGCGTCCCTGCCCATTTTTGCAGTGCATGACTGGTGCCAGACTGTCGACGCCGTGTTGCGCACGAACGACTCCAGCGCCTCGCCGCGTAACGGCCCGGGCATGACTTCTCGGCGCGCAAAGCTTCGCATGATCGAACTGTTGCCGATCTCCCGACACAGCTGAACCGCTCGCACCAGCGCCTGCAAATCTTCCGGTTCCGCCAGGGCCGCGCTGTCGATGTTTAGCGGGTCCATGGCACTGGCACCGGTCAAGGTGATAGAGCCTCGGCTTTTGGGCCTCACCAGGCCTGGCAACAGTGACCAAGCCGCTGCGGGAGGATTGAAGGTTGCTTGTGCCTCAGGCGTGGCAATAGGTATTTCCGCGAGAAAGGTCTGGATGTCGGGCAACTCGAGTGCCGGGTCACTTTTCCAGAAAAACGTCGACTCCCCTGCGTTATTGCGAGGTGCCTGTGCCTGCTCGTATTCCCAGATGCACCCGGACACCATGATGTGGTCCTGATAATTCTGACCGACGCCGGGCAGATCCTGCACCACAGGGATGCCGTGCCTGACCAGCTGTCGCGCATCGCCGATTCCGGAAAGCATCAGGATCTTGGGCGTATTGATTGCGCCTGTCGAAAGCACCACCTCGTGCCGCGCCTTGAAGCTCATGACCTTGCCGTCATGAATGACCTCGACACCAACAGCGCGCTTGCCCTCCAACAGAACCCGTAAAACATGGGTATGAGTCAGTACGGTGAGGTTGGGCTGGGCCATTACCGGATACACATAGCTGCGAAATATCGAGCGGCGGCGTCCGTTGCTCAGGCAAACATTGGTCAGCGCCGCACCGCCGGGCCCTTCCATCAAGGCACCGTTCTGATCATCGTAAACAGTCATGCCCTGCTCGGCGGCGGCGCGCAGCATGGCTGGCGCAACGGGGTTAGGGTCTGGGACTGGCTGAACAAACACCGGCCCGCCAGTACCCCGGCGAACTGGATCCGGCGTACCGCGCCAGTTTTCTATGCGCCGATAGGTGGCCAGGGTGGATTGGTAATTCCAGGCCGGGTCGCCTGATTCACTGGCAAAAAAGTCCCAGTCGCTGCTATGCCCCCGAGACCAGACCATGACGTTGATTGATGATCCACCGCCCAGCACTTTGCCCATCGACAGCGGCATGGTTCGATTATTGAGGTGTGGGTTGGGCCGCGCCTGGAATTGCCAGTCACGTTCACTGCCCAGGTTGGTAAACCAGATACTGGCATCGTCAACGCTGGGCACGTCATCACTGCCGCCCGCTTCCAGGAGCAGCACCCTTACATCCGGATTCTCCGCCAAGCGCCGGGCGACAACCGACCCGGACGTGCCTGAGCCACACACGATGTAGTCGTAGGAGCTCTGCAAATGGGTTCTCAGGTGCAGCTGGTTTTCTGCAACACGACGTGCAAAGTCCGCACCGTCAGTTGCGCCGATAAAGTTTTCCATAGAGATGCCTGTGCAAACTTCCGCACACCGCCAGCGCAAACAGCACGCCCGGAGCGACGGAAATCGATAACGTTTTTTGATGTAACTGGCGCATTTAACTGCGCAGCAGTCATGGCGTGGATCAGTCAACGAATGACGTGATCAAGTCTATGGCGGGGATTGGCGATAGCCGTTATCTGCAAGGCGCTTGCTGCATGTCCCTAAGGCGCTATTTCAGCCGGTTCAAACTCGGACTTGCGAGGGGCAAATATCAAAGTGCGCTCGGTAGGCGCGGCTGAAATGTGCCGCCGTGGCAAAACCGCATTGCCAGGCTACATCCTGAACACTCAGGCCTGGCCCACGGCCGGAACTGAGCAACTGTTTTGCGTGCTCAAGGCGCATGGTCCAGACATGGCGCATGACTGTCGTGTTCCGCGCCCTGAACAGGCGTTGCAGGTGTTTGACCGAGACATGCGCTGCGCCAGCCACCGCAGCACTGTCCAGACCGGAATTGCCCAGATTCAAGTGGATATAACGCTTGGCACGCAACAGCACGACTTCAGCGCTGCGTGGCATGAACGTGTCACCGGCACCACCGAGAATGGCATCGACCAACTCCAGCAACTGCCGTCCCATCAAGTTACGAATAATCGGACTGGGCGCAACATGCTGTTGGGCGATGCAGTGAATCAGGTCACGGGTCGCGCACATATCGGGCGAATTCATATCAGCAGTGACGAGATCGGCCAACGAATGCCTCAAACCGCGATCACGTAACGCTGCCTTGGGAATACGCAGCACGGTCATCTGCCCGCGCTCGGTAAAAGACTCCTGGAATGACCAGGCCGGGTCGATCACGAACATGCTGCCGGCTTTAAAGCGGCGCTGCTGCCCGGCTTGGGAAATATCCACCTGACCGCCGGTCATCAGCTTCAGGTAAAGCCATTCCCCTTGCCAGGAAGCGCGCTCTTCGCCGACAGGCATCAACGCCAAAGACGACAGATCCGCGAGGGTCACGCCAACCTCCCCCAGACTCCAGCTTTGCGCGGTGGAATTGATGGAGCGTGCTTCATCGAAATGACAGTACATCCCGTGATGCTCAAGCATCACATCGGACCAGACAGCACCAGAGTCAGAGCCGAGATCAAAATTTATATCGTGAGCGTCGAAACCCCGTGGCGTGACGATTGGCATCGCCGAATTGGCCGCACTGGAATGGCTCATGGACGATGGTGTCCTGCGCTACAGAAGTCAGAAGCCGGTGAGCGTACCCCGTTTCGGCGGGGTTTGTCGGTTGTCAGCGGCAAATCCGACGGATACCCAATTGTTTTTTGCGCGTCACACCTGTTCGGAAGTCTCTATCGGTTTGCAGCCCATACTGCTATCCAGATTCTTCAGGCGACGCAATGAGGCTGGGCTGAAATGAAAAACGGCGACCCTCGGGTCCCCTTTTTTGTGTGCGTTCATTTTTTGTAGGAGCTGCCGAAGGCTGCGAAAACGGCGCATCTGACACACCGCTTCGTGACGGTCGTAACCTGTGATTGCTCCTACAGAATTCGCGCTCCGTCAGGCAGCAGACCCTGTAGGAGTGAGCTTGCTCGCGATGCGGTGAGTCTGTCGATACATTACCGCCTGACCTGACGCTATCGCGAGCAAGCTCACTCCTACAGATAAATCGTTTTTTTCAGTCAGCTATCAATTCCCGAACTGCGTTCCCAACCCCGCCGGAACACCGCTGGAATCAGTCTCCTGCCAAGGCCCGTTACGGCTGGTGGACCAGGTCCAGCCGTTGTTCCAGCGGTAATAGGTCCGCTGGCGGTAGAAGGTGTCGGTCTGGTCGTCCAGCACGTGCACGCCCAGTTTGGCGTCCCAGTGGCTGTTGCCACCCGGTGGCGGGGCGAAGTTGGCGGAGGTTTTCGGGCCTGCTGCCGGGGCCTTGGGCGTAACCGGGGCTGAAGGCTTGCCTGGAGTTGGCTTGCCGGGCAGCGTCTGGATCGGCTCCTGGCTGCGCGGCCCGGTGGGCTGAACCGCACAAGCACTCAAGCCTAGAACCAGACCCAACAAGGTAATACGTGCGGCTGCGCGGTACATAAGCGTGCTCTCTACTGATCGGGGCTGTCGATGGTCAGCGCTTGCAGGGCGGTGGTGTTGCTCGCCAGCGGCTTGCCGCGGCCGATCCACTCGCCGGTGGTCGGCTGACCTGCGCGGGATATCCGCGCCACGAGTTGGACTTCCGGAAAGTTCGACAGTTTCAGTTGCGGCATCATTGCGTCGACATCGCCCAACTCGACCTCAGCGGGCAAGTCAGCCACGGTTAGCCGTTTGACCGCCAACGGCGCTGGCGGGCCGCCCACCGAGCGGGCAAAGACAAATACGCTGTCGCCGGGGGCTACTTTGGCCTTGAGCTCAGCAGCCAGGTCCACACGGACTTTGATCGATGCGCCCTGGGTTACCACGGCTACAGGTTTGTCAGAGCTGCCACCGAGCTTTTCGCTAGCCCGGGCAATGCCGCCTTCCAGCGCTGAACGGGAAGGATCCTGAGGCGGCAGCACGGCCAGCAAGCGCTTCCAGTACTCCACCGCTTGCTGATAACGCTCACTTTCAAATGCGGCGATGCCCAGCAGACCCAGGCTGGTGACTTCTTTCGGATCCCCTTGCAGGGCTTCGGCGGTCAGCGCCTGGACTTGTGCGGTGAATTGCTTGTTGCTGGCGAAATACAGCGCCTGGGCCCATTGGCCGAGCAACTCGGGCTGTCGTCCTGCCAGGGCAACCGCACGCTCGAACATCGCGGCCGCATCACGTGGGCGGTCCTGAGCCATGTAGGTACGCGCCAGAAAGTAGAAACCTTCTGCCGAGTCAGGCTGGGCTTTGACGGCGCGCTCAAGGCGGTCAGTCATTTCCGCGATAGAGCCCGGTGGCTGGGAAAACTCCCGGGTCAGTTCGACCTTGTCACTGGCACCAAAATGCAGATACAGGCCAAGGCCCAGCACCGGCACCAGTAGTGCCGCCAGCAATGGCAGGGTTTTACCCAGCCTTGAAGTGCGCAATGGCTCGGCACCTTCAGTGTCGGCGAGCAATTCACGGGCCGCTTCAGATCGGCCGCTGTCCAGTTGCGCGGCACTCAACACGCCTTCAGCCTGCTGGGTTTGCAGTTCGGCGACGCGCTCCTGATACAGCGCAACGTTCAGCGCGGTGCGGTCCTCTTCGCTTTGTGCGCGACGACCGCGCAGCACGGGGATCAGCAGGAAACTCATGGCCACCAGTAACAGCAGGCCGGCAGCTAGCCAGAAATCAATCATTCGCGGTTCTTATCCAGCAGATTTGCGAGGCGCTTACGCTCCTCGTCGGAAAGCGCATCGTCTTCCTGGCGACCCTGGCCACGACGACGCATGACAATCACACCAATCACCAACAAACCACCCACCAGCAGCCCGGCAGGGCCGAACCAGAGCAGCCAGGTCTTGGCGCTCAGAGCCGGCTTATAACGCACGAAATCGCCGTAGCGATCGACCATGAAGTCGATGATCTGCTGATTGCTGCGGCCTTCGCCGAGCATGCGGAAAATCTCTTTGCGCAGGTCGGCTGCAATCGGCGCATTAGAGTCGGCGATGTCCTGATTCTGGCACTTGGGGCAACGCAGCTCTTTGGTCAGCTCGGCATAACGCGCGCGCTCGGCATCGTCGCGAAACTCGTAGGCGTCGATGGCAGCGTGGGCCAGCGTAGCAATGCCGAGAGTGAGCGCGACAGCGGCTAACAAACGTTTCATTGCTTCGCCTCGTCGACAAGACCCTGATACAACCCGGCTAACTGCTCACGCCATACAGTCTCATCCACCACACCGACAAACTTGTGCCGGATGATGCCTTTGCTGTCGATCAGGAAGGTTTCCGGCGCACCATAGACACCCAGGTTCAAGCCCAGGCTGCCTTCGTCGTCGCGGATATTGAGCTGATAGGGATTATGGAAATCCTTGAGCCACTTCAAGGCGTCCGCGTTGACGTCCTTGTAGTTGATGCCGTAGATCACCACGCCCTGCTGGGCCAGCTTGTTCAGCACCGGATGCTCGACCCGACAGGCCACGCACCAGGTACCCCAGACGTTGACCAGCGCCGGTTTGCCCAGCAGATCGGCTCGGGTAATGAGCCTGTCGCTTTGCACATCGCGCAGGGAAAATTCCGGGAACGGCTTGTCGATCAGCGCCGAAGGCAGTTCGGCCGGATCAAGGTACAAACCGCGATACAGAAACACCGCAACGCCCAGAAAGATCGCCAGCGGCAGGAGCAGAATCCAGCGCTTCATACGGTAGCCTCCAGGCCCAGAGCATCACGCACCTTGCTTTTGACCTTGACCCGATAACGCTTGTCCAGCGCCGCCAGTACACCACCCAGGGCAGTGATCAAGCCGCCAAACCAGATCCAGCGAACGAAGGGTTTGACGTGCACCCGCACCGCCCAAGCGCCGTCGCCCAGGGGTTCGCCCAGCGCGACATACAGATCACGGGTGAAACCGGCGTCGATGCCCGCTTCGGTCATCATCGATTGCTGCACGGTGTACAGACGTTTTTCAGGGTGCAGGATGGTCACTAGCTTGCCGTCCTCAAGGACACGAACGGTGCCGCGATCAGAGGTGAAGTTCGGCCCCTGATAGTGCTGCGCACCTTCGAAGACGAACATATAACCGCCCAGCTCCATGGATTCACCCGGGGCCAGTCGCAAGTCACGTTCGGCGCTGTTCTGACTGGATAACACCACGCCCAAGGCACAGACCGCGATGCCGATGTGCGCCAATTGCATGCCCCAGTAACTGCGGGTCATGCTTCGTGAACCCTTGATCAAGCCTTTGTGACGGGTCTTGTCCAGCAAGTCACGAACGCCGGCCAGTAACACCCAGGCTGCCAGCATGAAGGTGGCCATGACTGCCCAGTGGAAATCATCCATCGCCAGCCCGGCGACTACCGCCAGGACCGCGCTGCCGATCAGCACCGGGGCGAGCATGCCCGCCAGCCACTTGACCGGAGTGTCCTTCCAGCGCACCAGCACGCCAACGGCCATGACGGCCATGAGCAGGCCCATCAAGGGCACGAACATGGCATTGAAGTACGGCGGGCCAACAGACATCTTCGCCCCGCTGACGGCATCCAGCACCAGTGGGTACAAAGTGCCCAGCAGGATCATCGAAGCCGCCACCACCAGCACCAGGTTGTTACCCAGCAGCAAGGTTTCACGGGACCACAAACCGAAGCCGACGTGGCTTTTCACCACCGGCGCGCGGAAGGCGAAAAGGGTCAGGGAACCGCCGACCACAAACAGCAGGAAAATCAGGATGAACACGCCGCGCTCTGGGTCGGAAGCGAACGCATGCACCGAGGTCAGCACCCCGGAACGCACCAGGAACGTGCCCAGCAAGCTCAGGGAAAATGCGGCGATAGCCAGCAGCACTGTCCAGCTTTTGAACACGCCGCGTTTTTCGGTGACCGCCAGCGAGTGAATCAGCGCAGTGCCCACCAGCCATGGCATGAACGAGGCGTTTTCCACCGGATCCCAGAACCACCAGCCGCCCCAGCCAAGCTCGTAATAGGCCCACCACGAACCCAGCGTGATGCCGACGCCGAGAAACGCCCAGGCGGCGATGGTCCATGGCCGCGACCAACGCGCCCAGGCCGCATCAAGGCGCCCGCCCAACAGCGCCGCGATGGCAAAGGCGAAGGCTACCGAGAAGCCGACATAGCCCATGTACAGCATTGGCGGATGGACGATCAGGCCGATGTCCTGCAACAACGGATTGAGGTCACGGCCGTTGGCGGGCACTTGGGGGAGAATGCGCGAGAACGGGTTGGACGTGAGGATCAGGAACAGCAAGAAGCCGACGCTGATCATGCCCATCACCGCCAATACCCGGGCCAGCATCACCTGGGGCAACTGCCGGGAGAAAATCGACACCGCGAAAGTCCACGCGCCGAGGATCAGAGCCCAGAGCAGCAGTGAGCCTTCGTGAGCGCCCCAGACTGCGCTGAACTTGTAATACCAGGGCAACGCACTGTTTGAGTTTCCGGCGACATAGGCCACGGAAAAATCGTCAGTCATGAAGGCGTAAGTCAGGCAGCCAAAGGCAAAAATCAGGAAGCTGAATTGCCCCCAGGCTGCCGGTTGCGCCAGGCCCATCCACATCCGGTCGCCACGCCAGGCGCCGACCAAGGGGACGGAGGCCTGCACGACAGCGAAGCACAGGGCCAGAATCATGGCCAGATGGCCGAGTTCAGGAATCATGGTTCAACCTTGCTTCGAGGGTGTTGAGGAAGGAGCCGGCGCTGCCTGACCACTTTCCTTGAGCGCCTTGGTGACTTCCGGCGGCATGTATTTCTCATCGTGCTTGGCCAGCACTTCATCGGCGACCACTACGCCGTCAGCGTTCAGCTTGCCGAGGGCGACGATGCCCTGCCCTTCGCGGAACAGATCCGGGAGGATGCCGCGATAGGTGATGGTCACCGACTTGTTGAAATCGGTGACGATGAATTTCACATCCAGAGAATCCGCCGAGCGCTGCAAAGAGCCTTTTTCCACCATGCCACCGGCACGAATTCGCGTGTCATGGGGTGCTTCGCCGCTGGCGATCTGGGTTGGGGTGTAAAACAGATTGATGTTTTCTTTGAGGGCGCTCAAGGCCAGAGTCACGGCGATGCTGACACCGGCGAGAATCGCCACGATGATCAACAGACGCTTCTTACGCAGCGGATTCACTTCTGGTTCTCCCAGCGCAGGCGTCGCGCCTCTTGTTGCAGGTAACGCCTGCGCGCCAGCAAAGGCAGCGCAACATTGATGGCCAAGCCCAGAAAACAGATCCCATAGGCCGACCAGACGAACAGGCCATGATGCCCCATCGCCAGAAAATCGCTGAATGAATCAAATTTCATTGT
>Ga0308164_10005107_pt1 | contig 10770 bp, 15 predicted proteins | sample PhyTR2_FD_201031 | JGI IMG/M metagenome (GOLD analysis project Ga0308164, IMG submission 201031) | Phyllosphere microbial communities from UC Gill Tract Community Farm, Albany, California, United States - DLSLT.R2 | ecosystem: Host-associated > Plants > Phyllosphere > Unclassified | place: USA... | reverse complement strand
GGCGACCACACCCTCCAGCATGAGCACTCCTTCGACCATTCCGGCTGCCACGGCCATCGTCCCGCCATCCCGCCGCCTGTCCGTCGCCCCCATGATGGACTGGACGGACAAGTCAGTATTCATGCGGGTTTCAGAGGTGCTCTCCGTAATTTCTCCGTAGCTGATCAGGAGCTCGCGCGCTCCGCAGATCCTGCCTTGCCCTGTTCGCGGAGCAGATCCAGCGCCTCGGCCACGTCACGAATATCGGCGGTCAGTGGGCTGCCCGACATCGCTACCGGGAACTTCCCCAGAGAGCGGTGCGTGTAGCCGGTCGCCGTGCTCATGCCGAGCGCCTGGCACGTTTCATCGATGTTGAGTCGTGGCTTGTTATAGATCGCCAGCAATAAAAATTCAGTTCGCATTTTTGTTGTCCTTTCCGTTTTCAATCTGTGCGACCGGCGTTGGGATAACGCGCCGCCCCTTGGGCCGCGCCATTGCCATGTCCACGGCGGTGTCCAGATCCTCGCCATCGATCAGCGCGACCATCTTGCCGTCAGCTGCCAGGCTGGCCACCATCGGAGCTGCAGTACACGCCATGCTGTCGGCCTTGTCGCGCAGCCACCGGTACCGCGCTGCATCGCGCTGCAGGTCGAGCAGCGCGCCCATGCTCACGTGCTGACCACCAATCACGATCTGGCGGTTGTTCTCAGATTTGTTCATCGGTTTCCTTCTGCGCCCGCTTCGCGCGGCGCTCCATAAAATGCGACAGCAGGATCAGCCCAGGCCCGGCAACCACGGCAAGTACGAGAACACCATGATCGCCGAGCAGCCAATAGGCCGCGGCGATCACAACGACGACCACTGTGCACATCACGAGACCTTGGCCGACTGCTCGCAACGTCCGCCAGTCGAACGCGCTCACGACGCCGCCCGATCGCCGATCACTGCGGCCAGCACGCGCTGCGCGCCCAGGCACAGCCGGAACAGCTCGATCGCGTTTTCGCTGGCGCTGGCCTCGCCGATGTCGCGCAGCAGCTGGGCCACGTCGACGCCGTCCACGCGCGGTCCGACGTTGCTACCTAGTGTCGTGCCGGCGCTCATGCTTCACCTCCCTGAGTGCCAGTGGCTGCGATCCGCCGCACGATGGCAAGCACCGCCCAGCCCCCAATGTGCTGCACCAGCTCGTCGCACATAGGCAGCATCTGCGCTGGCTCTGCGCCGAACAGCAGCATCGTCTCCACGCGGCTCGACTGCTCGAACCTCATCCGTCGCGCCACTTCCATGACCTGACTGATGACGCGCATGGAGCGCTCCTTGCCAGCCACGCTGGTGTCAGCGCTGCGAATTGCGTCCGAGGTCATCAGGAGAACCGCCGCAGGCGACAGCAGATACTGGTCGCCGTCCCGCACGAAGTGCTTGCTCACGCTGCACCTTCCTTCTCAGCAGCCGCCTTGCGTCGCTTTGCCGCGTTGTCATTCATGAAATCGAAGTGATCGTCTAGGTTGCCTTGGATAACCTTCATCGTGGCGATCGACATGCGCAGAAGCCCTGCTGCGTCGCGTTCATCGAGCAGTGGAGCGCCACCGCTTGCATCGAGCAGGTACGAGCGTTCGATCATGCCAAGCACCAGAGCGGTACCGGACGCGAGGTCGCGGACGTCCGACAGCATGTCGTACGGGCCGATTTGATCCTGCTCCGGAACCCATTCGAAGGGCTGGAACAGCGCCGCTGGCTCATCGGCGGCGGCGATCGAGGTGGTCGAGGCGATCATGCGCGTGGCCCTTTCATTGCGGTGAAGATGTTGCGCCCGGCGACGGCACTGCGGAACTCATCAAGGAACTGAAGCTGGACTGCCAGCTCAGTTACCAAGATGCCGACTTGGGCAACGTCACGTAGTTCAAGCGTCTGACGGGTGTTCAGGCTGGCGCTGTAGATCACGCGGCCCATTGATTCGAGGCCGTTCAGCAATGTGTTGGTGTATTCCGCCGCATGGCAGTCGGCTGCCGTGAGCTGTTTGCGCTGATCCTCGGTGATGGCCGTGGATGGAAGATCCAACGCGTCCGGCAGCGCCCGCAGCAAGCGCCCGAACTCGTACGAGGCGCGCTCGATGTTTTCATGGTGGACGTTTTGGTCACTCATTTTGATGACCTCGCAGTTGCGCTGATGTGCGCTTTTGCATTAGTATTACGATTCGCCATTGTGTATCTCCAAAATTGCAGGGCGTAAGGGGGCCATCCGGTGTTGACGCATCGGGTGGCTTTGCTGTTTGTGGGCTTGATCTTCAATCGACCAGTGCTTCGAACTACAACCTTAGGTTACAACAACAAAATCGAAGTTGCAATGATAAGTTGTAGAAAACTGCGGTGTTGCGTAAACTGACCTCTAAGCCGGAATGTCCGCGCGCAAAAAAGCCCCGCCTAGCGGGGCATGGAGAACTGAATGACTGTTGGAGTACTACACGTAAGGGACACGTTCGCCGGTGGGGTAATCAGTTCTGCAGGCGGTGCAGCGAAGGGTAATCTTGCCGTAGGTGTTTTCCCGCTGAAGGACGACCTTGAGATCCTTGTCAAAACAGGGCTGGCATACGTAGTGCGCTGGCTCCGGCGCAGCATGATCCCCGTCGCTAGTTCGCTCCGGAACGAGGGAGCGGTAGGCGAAAGAGCCGGGCTCGAGTTCGCTCAGGGCGTATCGGCCGCGGTCTGCGACGAGTTTCTCCATTGCGCGCAGCTTCTCCAGGGTCTCGAAGTGGCGCTGCTGCAACTCGCTCATCTGGAGACTGTGAGTCAGGAGAGCTTCTTGAGCCTTCAGAATCTGCTCGTTCATTTGCGCGATCGTGCCGGCGACGAGATTTCCATCGCGGACACCGATCATGGCGGCGCCAATATCTTTTGCAGCCACAAGTGAACTTACGGCCGACGAGATTAATCCGAAATCCATAGTTGAAATCCTTGTTGGCACCCAGGCGTGCCGTAGCGCCTCAAATCCTTCGGTATTTCTTTCGATGCTCAGTCATCACGCCGATCACAGTTAGATGTTCGGTGTCGCTGCGAAGCGTTGCGTAGTCATCATTCAGCGGCACCAGCTCGAAGACCATGTTGCCGGTTGCATCAATTCCGCGCGGACGGTACTTCTTAAACGTGGCTTGGTCGGTCCCGTTGCGAGCGACGACAAAATCACCTGGATTAGGCGCAATTTCTGGTTCGATAATGATTCTGTCTCCAGGCCGGAACTCCGGCATCATCGATAGTCCCTCAACGTCGAGTGCAAACGCCCATTTCGACAGATCTTGGTCTGTGTACTCGTATGCATAGCCTGCTCCGGGCGGATATGGACTGTCCATGTCGCGCAACGCGCCGGCCTGCACCGACGAAATAACCGGAATCGGTCGCAAGGCAGGAGCCGCCGGGACGACATTCTCGTCGAACGGACGATCCCTCTGCACATCTGTGGTCGATGAACTCGCATTCGTTTCGGCAGAAACCCCGAACTTCAGCGCCGCTGGCGTTACGCCGAGGTAATCAGCAGCCACTTCCAAGTTTCTTCCTCTTGGCTCTGCCAAGCCCGCGAGCCACTTCTGAACTGCTTGCGGTGAAACGCCGATATGGCGCGCCATTTCCGATTGGTTGCCACCATTTTTAGCGTGGAGGAGAGTCGTGAGCCGGGTTGCCATAGTGTTCATGAGCAAATACTACAACCCTGCGTTGTAAAGAGCAATACAAAAATAAGTTGTAATTTGAAATTCGTTGCTGTAACCTAGGGTTGTAACTTCAACTTGGGCATTAGCATGGAAACTGGTATTTCTAAAGCCATCAGAATTGCAGGCAGCCAGACTGCCCTAGGTAGCCTACTGGGAATCACGCCTCAGGCTATCCAGAAATGGGCTGCTGCCGGTTCAGTTCCTGCAGAACGATGCCGCGAAGTTGAAGCGCTCTTCGCAGGTCAGGTAACACGCTACGAGTTAAATCCTGTCGTTTTCGGGGATGCTCCTCTGCCTACTGATCTAGCTACTACCTAACCATCTAAAGAACTGGAAACGTCGACCGCTTACCCGCTCGGCGCAGGGACTCTTTACGCCCAAATTTTGGAGAGCAGCATGAAATCCATCCTGAAACGCATCGTCATGGCCCTGCACAGCTGCGAGCTGATCAGCGACGAGGCTGTTATCCGCGCATTCGAGCGCTTCGACCTGTGGAGCGCGTGATGGGAAGTGCGCCGGTATCACCAGTGCTGGAGTTGCACCCGCTCTGCACACTATTCCCGCGCCTTGTCGGCGCCGAGTTCGAAATGTTAAAGGCTGACATTGCCGCGCATGGCCAGCGTGAGTCGATCGTGGTGCACGCCGGCTTCATTTTGGATGGCGGCAACCGTTACCGGGCGTGCGTCGAGGTCGGCGTCGAGCCAGCGCTCAAGGAATTCACGGGCGATAACCCAGTGTCGTTCGTCTTGTCGGCGAACCTACACCGGCGCCATCTGACACCAGGCCAGCAGGCCGCCATCGTCGCCAGCGCGCAGGACTGGTCGCGCGCGCATTCCATCGGCGGTGACCGCAAGAGCGATCAAGCGGCAACGTTGCCGCTTGATTCCGTTGCCGATCGTGCCGCGCAGTCTGGCGCCAGCGAACGTACTCAGCGCATGGCCGACTCCGTGGCGCGCCAGTCGCCCGACTTGGCGCGCCAAGTGGCGCACGGTGAGATCAGCTTGCCGAAAGCGCTCGAGCAGCTCGCGCCGCCACGCGCGCCAGCTGCTCCGAAGGTCGCCCCTATCAGCACACCGCCGGCGCCGGTCGTGGCGCCCGAAACACCGCGTGCGCCATCGCTGGACCAGCAGGTGATGGATCAGCAGGCCGGCGCATCGCCATCGCCAGACGCTGCCGATGAGAATGAGGATGACCCATTCGACCAGGTCATCGCCGAAAACAAAGCGCTCGAGCAGGAAAAGTTTGCGCTGCAGGGCGAGATCAAAGCGCTGAACGAGCGCATCGCGATCCTGACGCGCGACGACCTGGCCGCCGCCGCTGATGAATGGAAGCTGAAATTCGAGCAGCTCTCAGGCCGCAATCGCCAGCTGCAAGAGACGGCGCGGGAAGCGCAGCTGGCCGGGCAGCGCGCGGTCGACCAGCTTGCGAAGATTCGCAAGGCCCTGGGCGTTGAATCCAATGCCGAGATCCTGCCGGCGCTGACGACGCGGAGGGCAGCATGAAGCAAGAATTCGAGCTGCGCGAATACCAGATCGAGAGCGTCGAAGGCCTGCGCGACCTGATCCGCCAAGGCGTGCGCAACATGATCCTGTCCGTGCCGACCGGCGGAGGAAAAACCGTCATCGCGGCCTACCTGACGGCTGAGTGCTACGGCAAGGGCGGCAAGCGCGCCGTTTTCGTCGCTGATCGCATTGCGCTTATCGATCAGACCAGCGAGACGTTCGACCGCTACGGCATCCCTCACGGAATCATCCAAGGTAACAACCCGCGTTGCAAACCTTGGGAGCGCATTCAGGTAGCAAGCGCGCAGACGATTGCCAAGCGTGGCTGGCCCGACGCTGACCTCATCATTGTTGACGAGTGCCACGCCATTCAGGCCACCGTTGCTGCACGCCTGGCCGGCCGCGACACGATCGTCATTGGACTGACCGCCACGCCCATGACGCGTGGCCTGGGCAAGCTGTACGACGGCATCGTCACGGTCATCACGACGAACCAGCTAATCGCCGCAGGCTTCCTGGTGCCGTTCCGCGTGTATGCCGCCAGCGAACCGGACATGGCTGGCGCCAAGACGGTGGCAGGCGAGTGGACTGATGCCGCCGCCGAAGAGCGCGCCATGCCGATCGTCGGCGACTGTGTCGAGGAATACCTCCGGCACGCCGCCGGCAAGAAGTTCATCGCCTTCGGCTGCAGCGTCGAGCACTGCGAGGAAATGCAGCGCCAGTTCGCCGCGGCTGGCGTGGTCAGCGAGCTGTACACCTACCGCACCGAAGACACGGCGCGCGCCGCCCTGGTCGAAGAGTTCCGCAAGCCGGACAGCAGCGTGCGCGGTTTGATCAGCGTGAGCGCCCTGAGCAAAGGCTTCGACGTGTCCGACGTCGAGTGCATCATCATGGCGCGCCCGCTCAAGACCAGCCTGGCTGAGCACATCCAGATACTGGGGCGCGGCCTGCGCATCCACCCAGGTAAGACCGAGTGCATCGTGCTCGACCACAGTGGTAACAGCGTGCGCTTCTGGGGGCCGATGCAGAAATTCTTGGAGCAGGGTGTCACCGAGCTGGACGACGGCGCGAAGAAGCCTCGCACGAAGGTCGAGCCTGGCGAAAAGAAGGCGATCAAGTGCCCGAACTGCGCGCACGTGCACGACCCGCTGCCGTCGTGCCCATCGTGCGGCCACTCGTACAAGAAAAAGCAATCGGTCGAACACGTGGCTGGGTCGCTGAGCGAAGTCGCCTGCGGCAAGCCAGCGGGACCGACCAGGCAAGACCTGCGCGAGTTCTACGCCCAGTTGAACCAGATCGCCATCGACAAGGGCCGCAAGCCTGGCTGGGTATCGCACAAGTTCAAAGAAAAATTCGGCAACTGGCCGGAGTTCAAGGACGTCGTGACCATGCAGCCAACGGACGAAGTCCTGCGCTGGGTGAAATCGCGTGAGATCGCATTCGCCAAGAAGGCCAAGCGGGCATGAGCGACTTCCTTCAATTCGTTCAAGCGAACGGCATCATCGTGCCCGACACGTTCACGCCTGGCCGCTGGATCCGCTGCAAGACCGAGAGCCACCCGCGCAAGAAGAACGGCAGCATCAAGCTGGCCGATGATGGCCTGGTCGGCTGGTGCCAGGACTATGCCGTGCACGCCGAGCCGATCACCTGGCGCGCCAGTGACGGCGCCGCCGCACTGGCTGCGCCGATCGACCGGGCTGCGATCGCACGCCGCCAGGCCGAGCGCCGCGCTGCGTTGTGCGAGGCCACGCTGGCCGCGCGCGCCTATTACGACCGCTGCGCACCACTGCGCGGCAGCCATCCGTACTTGGTCAGCAAGGGCCTCGGCGTGGCCGGTTGCGTGGGCCTGCGCGTCGACGCCGACGGCTGGCTCGTAATCCCCATGCTCTACAACGGCAAGGTGCTGAGCCTGCAGCGCATTTCGCCAGAGGGTGAGAAGAAATTCCATTTCGGCGCCACCACCAAATGCGCCTACTACGCCATCGAGCGCACCGGCGCGGCCCTGACAGTTCTCGTCGAGGGCTTCGCCACCGGCCTGACCATATTCCAGGCCATCCCTACCTGCCGCGTCATCGTGGGCTTCAACGCCGGAAACCTTCCCGTCGTCGCCGAACGCATGACGCGCTTTGGCATGGGCGTCGTATGCGCCGACAACGACTGGGAGACCGCCGCGCGCATTGGGCGCAATCCTGGCCTGGACGCCGCGCGCGCCGCCGCCGAGGTGCTGGGCGTGGGCGTGGCGTATCCGCAGTGCGCTGGCACTGACTGGAACGACTACGTCATGGAGCAGATCGAGCAGGCCGTCGCTGGCCAGACGTTCACCTTCAGCCGCAAGCGCACGGTCCTGCAGATACAGGCCAGCGCCTTCGCCGACGTGAAGCTGAAGGTGATGCGAGAGGCCCGGCTGTTGCGTACGAAGTAGGGCGGTGAGAGGGCTCGAACTTAAGCCCATCTTGGAAAGGGTCCGATTCCGGATCGAGCCCTTTCCAAGATTTGAGGGCCGCGTTTGAAACGCGAACCAGGTGGAGCGGACGACACCAGAAAAAAACGTGCACGGGCCTGAATCGGCCCACACCGCAAAAAGACCGACAGCACCGTCGAGCACCAGGGCACAGCACGAACAAGGCGCAGAGGGGGCCTTGCCGAGGCCTGAGAGCACAGGCCAGAGCGAACAGAGGTACAGAGTTGGAATGCTTGGCCCGTTCGGCAGGCGCATTCACCAGAGTGCGCCAATCGAAAGGGCGAGGGGGCGGCCTGGGCGAGCCGTAGCGGAACTGACCATCCGCGAATACGTCACTTTCGATATTAGTTTTTGCTGATTTTGCTCGGGGGCCGCAGTACACCCCTTCCACTACAACCGCAGCCTGAGGGGTCCAACCAACCCCTCTAAATGACAACTATGGCCAAAACAAACGCGAACGACCAGCACCAGGCGCTTCCACAGAAGATCGAGCAGCGCCTGGCCGAATTACACTCGATGGGGGAGTTCGATCAGGGCGATCTGGCGCACTGCCGCCGTAGCTATTGGGCTGCGCGCGCGGACTGGCACAAGATATTGGTCGACTGCTATGACGCAGCCCTGGCGCGTCAGCTTTCCGCCGGCGCCGGCGTGGCCACAACTGCAGCACCGCGGCCCGCGCGCCCAGCACCAGTGGCCTGCGGTGCCCGCGCGCCAGCGCAGGCGGTGCCAGTATGAAAGCGAACGCTTGCCCATCACGAAAATTAGCAGCCCAACCGATCTTGGGCACGAACACGGCCGACGCCAAGCGAGACAGCCATCATCTTGGCCAGCTCCTCCGTCGCGAAGCTCTGTTCCTTGACCTGATAAAGCGGCACGGCTTGCTGGGGAGGATTGGGAATGCCGTGAACTCGGTCAATCTGATAAGCAGGCCAGTAGTTGCCGTCGGAGGCGAGAGCCGCGAAGCCGTAGACGCGGTAATCACCTTCGTCCCATGGGTTGAACGACTGCATAGGCGTAAATGCGCTCATAAAAGATTCTCCCATAAGTTGTTCAGCGATTGTGATAGAGGGTCTGTAATGCCAATTTTCTACCAACTTGCGCCGTCTGGTCAAATCGGACACGGCCCGACAGTGTCGAGCGGATCTAGTAGGGGGAGTGGCTTATGAGCGCGAACGTATTCAAGCGTGGCGGCGTCTGGCATTACCGGTTTCAGGTGGCTGGTACGCGATACCGCCGCAGTACGGGGCTGACAAGCCGGCGCTCCGCCGAGCAGGTCGCGCAGCGAGAGTATGACGCTGCGGTGCTGCGCGCCAACGGCGGCGAGCCGGTGCCGACGCTGGCCGAGCTGGCGCACGCGTGGATCGAAGTGCACCGGCCCGTGTCCAGCGCAGCGCACATTCGCAGCGTCGAGCTGTTCCGGCGTCTGCACATGTTTGACCTGGGCGCCAAGTCAATCAACGAGATCAGCACGCTCGACGTCGAGCTGGCACGCAACCTGTACCTCCTGACGCACAAGCCGGCCAGCGCGAACCACTGGCTGCGGATCGTCAAGCTGCTGACGATGTGGGCGGTCAAGCGCGGCATGCTAGCGGCGATGCCATGGCACGTGTCCATGCTCAAGGTGCAGAAGCGCCCGCGCTCGATCCTGCCGCTGGCCGCCGCGCGCGCGTGGTTCGCCGCCGTCGACGAGGCCACCGCCCATGCACCGGCGATCGGCACCGCTGTGCGTATGATGTTTGGGCTGGGCCTGCGCGAGGGAGAGGTCCTCAGCGCGCGCTGGGAGTGGATCGACTGGGCCCGAAAGACGTACACGCCCGGCATTACGAAGGGCAGGGAGGCTGAGCCGGTTCCTATGGCGGGATGGCTGCGCGAGCACTTGGAGGCGCGGCGCCAGCACACCGGGCTGATCGTGACCAGGCAGGATGGGCAAGCGTTCACCTCGGGCTTCGCACGCCAGGCAATCCGTACCGCGAACGCGGCGTGCACAGTCAAGGGGATCACACCGCACCGGCTTCGCGGCACATTCGCCACCCTGCTGTCTGAAGCCGGCGTGCCCATCCAGACGGTGCAGAAGGTCATGCGCCATAAGAGCTTCACGACTACGATGGGCTATCTGGAGCAGAACCTTGACGTGGCCGCGCAGGCGCAGGAGAGGATCAGCGCGATTGCTGGACTTGCTTAGCGGCCGATCTAATCATCAAAGAAAATCGCTAGGCCGAGCAGAACCCCTGCCAGTGCAGCCAAGTATGCGGCTTGAACATTATGGTGCGCCGCGATGTAGTTGAGTAACTCCGGCTTTTCAGAAGAGAGGGATATATTCGCGATCGCTTCCATTTGAGCAAGAGCTGAAAGATGCCAAAGCAATCCTGAGGCAGCACTGATTATCGCTCCTACCGCTCCAATCGCTTTAGCCAATGGTCGCCCCATACCGCCCCCCGTGAAGTTAATATTTGAACATTGTATCCTGGGTATCGATCACTCAGTCAAGTTTGAGATAAACATCCGCAATGATGCCACAAAAGTGACACAGCGCATGAAGCGCAGCCCTTAGGTAAAGGCGATACGGTTGATTAGCAGTCAGCAGAAATTTGCTCCGCAGCCTACGCAGCCGGCCCGTCGTCGTTTGAAACCGCAACTTTTTTGTCTTTTGATTTCTTGAGGACTAGACCCATGTTCTCAACTGTACCCTCTACGATTACGACCACCTGAACTGCAATAGGCACAGCGAAAAGAAACATGCTGATTGAAGCAAATAGCATAGGTATTGCCTGTAAATCATTGGTTTCTTTTGAGCCAAAAGGATTTCCTACGCTTGGCGGATAAGATGCGGACAATGACATAAAAGTGTATGCCGTGATACCGAATCCCATTACTGCAATAAAAGCTGTTCTCATACAGTGATCAGCGATTTTGGAACGAATCGCCATTTCCGTCGCATCGGTAACCGCCCGGGCTCTTGCATACATTAAAGCAGTCAGCGCGAAAAGTGAGGTTACAAATGCGCCACCAAAACCGAGTAGCCCATCGAGTTGCATCATTGACAGCTTGATGAATATTGTGGCGAAAAAAATCATCATTAATGCAGTGGGAAATACTCGGAAATAGAAAGCGTCAATCTTATCGATAATGGT
>Ga0308164_10005102_pt1 | contig 10774 bp, 6 predicted proteins | sample PhyTR2_FD_201031 | JGI IMG/M metagenome (GOLD analysis project Ga0308164, IMG submission 201031) | Phyllosphere microbial communities from UC Gill Tract Community Farm, Albany, California, United States - DLSLT.R2 | ecosystem: Host-associated > Plants > Phyllosphere > Unclassified | place: USA... | reverse complement strand
GCCCCGCCTGCAGCACAATCTTCTCACTGCCCTTGATCTCAATAACATCATTGACCGACACAATGGTGACAGCCTTATCCGCCAGAATCTCCAGTTGATCCATATGCGCCTGCAGCGACACCGGCCCATTCGCCGCCACCGCCTGAATCCCGCCATCATGCGTAAACAATCCGGTCGCATTCGCCGACACTGAGGCGACCGTGTACGCCGCCACCATATGCAAATCTGCCTGCGTCGTCCACAGCAACTGTCCACCCGCGAACACCACGGTCGATGCCGGCGTCGCCCAATTGATGCTGCTCGGCGCTTCCATCAGCACAAGAGGAGCACCAAATTTTTCGACGGCCGCATCCGCATCCGCATCACGCGAACCAGCCGCCGTCTTCAGCGCATCCTGCCCACCCACGCCACCGGCGAACTTGCCTTTCTGCTTCGGATCGACCTGCTCGATCATCTCAACCTGCGCCTGCAGCGCTTCTTTGCTCGACAAGGCTTTTTGTCCAGCCGCCGCATTGAGCAGGGTCGTTCCGAGCTCGCCCGCACCGCGCAGCAAGCCGATCGCCTCACTACTATCCAGCTGCGTCGACGTCACACTGCTGCCTTGCTGCGCGCGCGCTGTCGCCGACATCAGCACACCTTCGCCGCCACGAACAACAGCCCACGCATCGGTGCGCAATTCAAACCCGGTCCCACGATACGCGCCGCGCTGCGCCGAGCCGGCCGCCTGCTGCACCAGATAGCCGAGATTGAGCTGCGTCCCCGCGCTGCTGGTCGCCAGACGCGTGCGCAACTGCCCGCTCGTATCGTCGAGCACCCACTGGTTGAATCCGCCGCCGTCGAAATTATTGCTGTGCATGCCGGAAATCACGCCGGCATGATTGATCCCGGTGTCGACGCCAGCCGAGAAGGGCGGCGTATCCGATCCGGTATACAACTGCTCCACAACTAGCGGCCGGTCCATGTCGCCTTCAATGAAATCGACCAGCACTTCGGTACCGATGCGCGGCGTGAACTGCGAACCCCAGTTCGGTCCGGCAAGCGCCTCGGCCACGCGCACCCAGGTACCGGATGCGTCGTTGCCCGGCGCATTGCCTTTCTCGTCGGTGTCATGCGTCAACCCGCCGGAGATGGCGCCAACTCCACGCTGCCAGGCAAACTGAATGCGCACCTGGTGCTCGCGCGTGGTCGTATTGATCGTCTCAGGTAATCCGACCACAATGGCCGTCTGCGGCCCGAGCGACGACCCGGCAAAGCGTGCAGCCGCCGCGCGCGGCACGATCGCAACGGCTTCGCGCACGCAGCCAAAGCGATTACGGTAGGTGCCAGGTTCGAGCGCTTCATCGGAAAACTGCAGCAGGGTTGCCGCGCCGGCTTCGGCCAGCCCGGTCAGGCGCGACAGGGCATCACCCAGTGCCGGCTCAAGATTGTTGCGCGCCTCGTGCTCGACCCACAGCGTCTTGAAGCTGTTGTCGCCGTCGGCATAGCCGTCGTGCTGGGTCAATGTAAAACCGTGTCCGGCCGCCATGCGGCGTACGGCGCCGGCGCCTTCGAACTGTTTGTTGTCCAGCTCCAGCGCCTGCAGCATGACGCGGCTGTGGGCGTCGGCGAAGGCCTTGTTGTCATGACGGCGCTCGGCGCTGCCGTCATAAATGGACAGCGACGGCATCTCGCCGATATCCAGGCTGGTCAGCTGCTCGGCCGCGGGTGCCATCAGCTGCGCCGGATCCCAGCTGCTGATCGAAACGGCGTTGGCCGCCACGCGTCGCTGCGCGGCGAACCGGTCGATCGCGTCGTCGGTATCGCTGGCGCGCACGCCGTGAAAGCGCAACGTGTCGCCGCCTGGCGTAGCGGGCAGGGCGGCTTGGCTGTCGAAGACCACGATACGGTGCCGCGCTTGCGCCGCGCCGCCCTCGGCCGGTTCGTCGCCTTCCTGATCATGCTCGAAACGCCAGTTCAGGCCCTCGGCCGCCAGTACGCGCTGCAGAAATTCCAGATCGCTTTCGCGGTACTGGGTCCAGATCGGTCGCAGGGCCAATACGTTTAACTCATCAAATAAGTACGTTACACCTACCTCCAGAGTATGCGTAGTCGAGATTCTCACCTGTTGTCAGGATCGTGACCACTTCTGAAATAGCTAGCTGTTCTCCGAATACACGCTCTGATATCACATTTTTTGCGTTCCTTGCTGGAATGTAAATATCATACGGTCTGATTTCTCATAATATCGCGTGTGCAGGGTCGTTTGACTGGGAGGATTGCTTGTTGTCGGTAGCAGTTTTTCAGCAGTGAATGCCTCCGCAAGAACTGGCGCACTAAATGACGATCCGTCTGACGGGTTAGCGGATTTTCGGGAAATGGCTAACATTAGCTACGTCCATTTCGGCTTATCGCTGAGCGGTTGGTCTGCGCATAGATAAGCATATCCTTTGATATTTCCACGTGATATCAAAATTCTTCATCTCGACCGTATTTTTTTATTTCTTGCTTAGGATCTAGAGGTGAGATATTTTTCACTTGATAACAACATACCGAGACGTACGGCTCTGTCAAGATCTGCCTGATCTTATGTCTATTGGAAATGCGATTGTGTGCCGACCGGTTTATAAAGTGGCCACCGAACAAATATAAGATTAAATTTCATAAATTTGCTGATTGTGTCTCCGCGTGATAGGAGAGTCATAAAGTCTCAGTCCTTGAACGTTCTTGCCGAACCTGCGCCGAGCGTGTCAAATTGGCAGCGAAATAAAAAATTGGTGAGTCAAGCATGGCTATCCAAGAGAAATTGTTTGACTTTAGCTATCCGGTGAAAAATTTTCAATTAGTTCCGGTAGTTTGGGCAAGGCAAAGAATAAGTGAGCAGTTTTCTGTATTCCTGAAAATTAATTTATCCAGAAAATCATTCAGCTTCCTAAAGCTGGATTGCAAAACATTCGCTCTCGCATTACGTAACAATCTTCAGCCGCACTGGACTCAATCTAGTTATGGAAGTTCAAAAATCTCTTCATCTGGTCTTTTCTTTGAGAAGCTGAAATTTAACGCCTTTGCTTTAGTGACATTTTTCTTAAATAGCTCCAGCTCATCATGCCGACGCTGAGTTAAGGTAACAATGCATGAATCGTGCGCAACTCCAACGCACATTCCGTTGTCACAGTTTGCTTCGCTTTCCAAATCATCGCATGTTTTATCTCGCCACGTTATCCAATTAGTTTGGGTTTTTCTTAAATCATTCCTATCAGTTTCGTTTAGAGTTTTACGCAGGCTCTTGTATGACTGATTAAGTTTTTTATCGTAACTTTTAAATTCTTCAAAGTTTCCGCAGCGTACGAGTGGTGTCGATTCGATAGAGCAGCTTTGGTCGTTAGCCGCGCTCTTTAGGACGCAGTTAGCGTCACATTTTTCATTGCCATAAGTTATAGACGAAAGTGTTGACGTAAGAGAAAGAAGTGCAATTATAGATGCTTTAATAAGTGGATGTGTCATATAAATCCTCGGTCAAAAATCCTAGTTCGTCCTTAATTAGAAGTGCTGCACGCCTACTTTCATCCTCGGCGACCTTAACACCGTTCACAGAACCATGCGCGCTTGCTATGCTTTCTATGCACTTTCGTTCGTTTTCATGATCGGTAATTGGCAATTGAATTCCAAGTGATAATGCAACTTGATAATATAATCTTGATAGTTTGCTACCAACACCACCTCGAACTGCGCAAGCTGCAATAAAAGCTAAGGCCAGAGCAGATCGAATGTTATATCGTTTTGCTAAAGGTAATATACTGTTGAAGTATCTTTCGACTGCAAGTTCTAATTGAGCTTCTTGAAATTTTGTAATATCACCGGCTGCCAAGAATCGTTCCTTCCAAGCGCCTGTCCAAATATCGATCGGTTTAGAGCCTTTTTGGGGGGCTAGCGGTTGGACACGTTTGCCTCTGATTTCACTTGATATCGGTAGGTTCGACCCATCTTTTCCGTTAGCCAGCTTTGAAAGGTTTTGCCCTTTTGGGGATTTGCGAATACTATTCCAGTAGGCCTGGCCACTGAGCGGGATCGATTTTTCGTTTTCTACGTCGGGGTGACCAGATGACGTTAGAGTTAAGAGACTATCAGCGACTACGGAATCTCCTTTGCCAAAAATTTCGATAAACTTCGCCCGATCAAATTTATTCATACTTGCCAGAGCGTCCCCGAGACTTCCGGAATCTTGCGTAAATTGGATAACGCCGTACGATAAACCTATGTGTAAGATGCGATTATACGTCAGATCCCCGATGCCTCGAGCGCCATACTTCCTACCGACAAATTCTTGATCCGCGTTAATACTTCCAAAGCCATTTTGATTCATCTCGCAGATTGCCACTGCCACGGTAATCTGTTTTCTTTCATTCCGTGTAAGCTTTACACCAGCGAAGGTAGTCACATGTGGTTCCTTACCCAACGATTTTTGTAGCGAAGCTTTAACATCCTTCAATGTTTTTTTACTTCTGCTATTATTTTTTTGTGCTGGTTTTTGTTGATAGTTTGGGTTTTTTGAATCTTTATTTGGTTGTATATTTTCTTCTTTTTGCACATCTTCTTTTGCTTCAGTAATACGCAATTTTTGTAAAAGTTCGAAATTCCAATTCTCAGGAATTCTTGTAGCACTAAGCAAATCCGTTTCGAATTCTTCTAGCATCGCTTGAACTCTGGAGGCACTCTGAGAAAATGGAATCAGTGGACTCTCGGACGGTGGTGGGGGCTGGTTTTTTTCATGTTTTCTTGGAATTGCCAAGACTTGGTTAGGGTGAATATAATCCTTGGCACTGATTCTATTTAATTTGGTAATCTCAGTAATTGGGACCGAGTATTTTTTAGAAATTGACCAAAGAGTTTCTCCAGATTTTACCGAATGAGAATTCATTTCAAACGCGTCTCTTTAAAATTTGGAACTCCAAAATTTCGTCGCTATCAGCCAGGAGTAGTTGAGTAGCCCCATTTGTGTCTGTCACACCATCTAAACATGAACCGTCTTTCCTCCAGATTCGATACGGGCGATTTTTAAGTAAATTACCATCAGTGTCCGCCAGCACTATTAGGCTAGAAAATTTAGGTACCGTAAACGGTTGCGTCGCGGCAGCGAGTTCACTGCTCGATTCCGGCAATGCTGCAAGGTTCTGAATTGTTCCAAAGCCTCCGTCGAATGAATGAATGCCGCCTTTGACCGAAAAATTCCCCGGACAAGCAAACGTAATATTCCCGCCCTCCAGCGTCACCGACGACTGCCCCGCCTGCAGCACAATCTTCTCACTGGCCTTGATCTCGATAACATCATTGACCGACACAATGGTGACAGCCTTATCCGCCAGAATTTCCAGCTGATCCGTATGCGCCTGCAGCGACACCGGCCCATTCGCCGCCACCGCCTGAATCCCGCCATCATGCGTAAACAACCCGGTCGCATTCGCCGACACTGAGGCCACCGTGTACGCCGCCGCCATATGCAAATCCGCCTGCGTCGTCCACTGCAACTGTCCACCCGCAAACACCACGGTCGATGCGGACGTCGCCCAATTGATGCTGCTCGGCGCTTCCATCAGAACCAGCGGCGCACCAAATTTTTCGACCGCCGCATCCGCATCCGCATCACGCGAACCAGCCGCCGCCTTCAGCGCATCCTGCCCACCGACGCCGCCGCCGAACTTGCCTTTCTGCTTCGGATCGACCTGCTCGATCAATTCAACCTGCGCCTGCAACGCTTCTTTGCTCGACAAGGCTTTTTGCCCGGTCGCCGCATTGAGCAGGGTGGTTCCCAGTTCGCCTGCACCGCGCAGCAAGCCGATCGCTTCACTACTATCCAGCTGCGTCGACGTCACACTGCTGCCATGCTGCGCGCGCGCTGTCGCCGACATCAATACACCTTCGCCGCCACGAACAACCGCCCACGCATCAGTGCGCAATTCAAACCCGGTCCCGCGATACGCGCCGCGCTGCGCCGAGCCGGCCGCCTGCTGCACCAGATACCCGAGATTGAGCTGCGTCCCCGCGCTGCTGGTCGCCAACCGCGTGCGCAATTGCCCACCCGAGTCATCGAGCACCCATTGATTGAACCCGCCGCCGTCGAAGTTATTGCTGTGCATGCCGGAAATCACACCGGCATGATTGATCTCGGTGTCGACGCCAGCCGAGAAGGGCGGCGTATCCGATCCGGTATACAACTGCGCGACAACCAGGGGCCGGTCCATGTCGCCTTCAATGAAATCGACCAGCACTTCGGTACCAATGCGCGGCGTGAACTGCGAGCCCCAGTTCGGTCCGGCAAGTGCCTCCGCCACGCGCACCCAGGTACCGGATGCATCGTTGCCCGGCGCATTGCCTTTTTCGTCGGTGTCGTGCGTCAACCCGCCCGAAATTGCGCCGATCCCGCGCTGCCAGGCAAACTGGATGCGCACTTGATGCTCGCGCGTGGTTGTATTGATCGTCTCGGGCAACCCGACCACAATGGCCGTCTGCGGTCCGAGCGACGCCCCGGCAAAGCGTGCAACCGCCGCGCGCGGCACGATCGCAACGGCTTCGCGCACGCACCCAAAGCGATTACGGTAGGTGCCGGGTTCGAGCGCTTCATCGGAAATCTGCAGCAGGGTTGCCGCGCCGGCTTCGGCCAGCCCGGTCAGGCGCGACAGGGCCTCACCCAGTGCCGTCTCGAGATTGTTGCGCGCCTCGTGCTCGACCCACAGCGTCTTGAAGGTGTTGTCGCCGTCGGCATAGCCGTCGTGCTGGGTCAATGTAAACCCGTGTCCGGCTGCCAGGCGGCGTACGGCGCCGGCGCCTTCGAACTGTTTGTTGTCCAGCTCCAGCGCCTGCAGCATCACGCGGCTATGTGCATCGGCCCCGGCTTTGTTGTCATGGCGGCGCTCAGCGCTGCCGTCATAAATGGACAGCGACGGCATCTCGCCGATGTCCAGGCTGGACAACTGCTCGGCTGCGGGCGCCATCAGCTGCGCCGGATCCCAGCTGCTGATCGAAACGGCGTTGGCCGCCACGCGTCGCTGCGCGGCGAACCGGTCGATCGCGTCATCGGTGTCGCTGGCGCGCACGCCATGAAAGCGCAGCGTGTCGCCGCCGGGCGTGGCGGGCAGGGCAGCTTGGCTGTCGAAGAACACGATGCGGTGCCGCGCTTGCGCCGCACCGCCCTCGGCCGGTTCGTCGCCTTCCTGATCATGCTCGAAACGCCAGCTGAGCCCCTCGGCCGCCAGTACGCGCTGCAGAAATTCCAGGTCGCTTTCGCGGTACTGGGTCCAGATCGGCCGCACGGCCAGGGCCTGCGCCACATCGAACGAACAGCGCACCTGTGGATAGTCGACCAGCAGTTCGCCAATCAGGTCGCGCGCATCCTTGTCCTGGAAAATATAGCTGTCGCGCCGCAGCCCGAGCAACGCCAGCGCCGGTTGCAGATGCAGTCGATAGCGCGCCAGCCCACCATCGGCGCCGAGCCAGGCGGCGTCGGTGCACAGGCCGTGCCAGGCGCGGCGGCTGCCGTCCGGTTGCAGCAAGGTGATCGTCAGTTCTTCACCGATGAAGCTTGCCAGGTCGAGATCGGTCGACGTCGATAACGCATCGACATCAAAACTGAACAGCTCATTGACCGCTTCGCGTCCCGTGAACCGCTCGGCCACCAGCGCCTGCGGTAACGCGGAATCCTGTGACGACGCGATCGTGATCAGGCGTGCATGCTGGCTCAGCTTGACGCCAAACAGCGCATCGATCAGCGATGCGCCTGCCAGGTCGGACGGGGAGTTCACGGCAGCGTGATGGTCAGGTTGGCCTGCTTGGGCGCCAGTTTGACAACGTCGTTGTAGGCGCTCAAGGTCGTTTCGGTCGTGCTGCCCAGTGTGCCGCGCAGGGCCATGTAGCCCAGCGCGCAGATCAGTGCGAACACCGAGCACAGCACCCACAGCGGCACATCATTGCGCAGCTTGTGGATGATCTGGTCGGGGCGCTCGGCACGCGGCGCGAAGCCGCCCGTGCGGCCTTTCATATGGGCGATCTCGTCGCCCAGGCGCGAAGTCAGGTAATTGAGCTTTTCTTCGCCCTCGATCATGTAGCGGCCCTGGAACCCCAGCAGCAGGCACATGTGGAATACCTCGAGCGCCTGGAGGTGGGCGCTGCCGCGGGCGCGCAGGCCTTCGAGGCGGATGAAGAAATTCTCGCCGGCCAGCTGGTCACCGAACAGCACCAGTTGCAACGGGCGGCGGGCCCAGTCGTCCCGGATGGCAAATGGCGAGCGCAGGATGATTTCATCGACCGCCGCGCAGAAAGCGTACTTGGCGTTATCGATGTCGTCTGGCGTGGCGTTTTGTTTCTTGGCGCCGCGCGTGAAGTCGTCGAGGAACTGCGTGAGCTTGTTGCGGAAGTCGGCATCCGACTGCGGGCCATGGCCGTTCTTGAGCATGAACAGTGCATAGAACCCGTCGTACATCAGGTCCATCAGCGTGTGTTCGGTACCGGGGCCGGCTGCGACGTTGGGTGAGAACGATGGCTGGCCGCCGGGGATAAGGGATGGTGCGCTGGTTGTCATAACAAGGTCTTCATGAGGTAACGGCGACGAGGTCGAGCTTCAGGTCGCGCAGGCCGGATGGGACGTAGATCGAAATCGATTGCGCCTGCAGCATGCGGTCATACATCTGACCCTTGGCATCCAGCGCAAAGTAATAGGTGTCCGGGCGCACCGGCACGGCCGCCGGTACTTGCGGCGCATGCGCCAGGCGTACGCCGGGCATGGCCGAGAGGACGAATTTTTCCACGTCGTCGGGTGCGCCGACCTTGAAGCGTAGCGGCACGATGTCCACCAGTTCCACGCCCGGCAGGTCGGCCGAGACGCCCAGGTAAAAACTGGTCTGGGCGTCGATCTTGCCCGAGTCGAGCATCCCGTGGTGGTACGACGGCTTGACCTCGTTCAGGGCAATCGCGAAGTACTTCGACGAAATCACGGTATCGAGCAGTTCGCGGATGATCGCGTGCAGGCGCGCAAAGCCCGGGCCCGGATTGACGTGCTCATACGGCGGCAGGTCGCTCAGCGACAGGCCTTTCGAGAACGTCATCAAGGCGCCCGCAAGGCTGAGCAGTGCCTCGTACAGGCGTTCGGGATGCAGCGTCGGATGATGGAAATAATGGCTCAGCGATGCATGCGCCGAGCTGGCCGTGTGCAGCAGCCAGAACGACGACATGTCGCCCGAGCGAAATTCAATGACGTTCTTGCTCGGCTCGCGGTGGTGGCCATACAGCGCGTCGACTTTCGCCTGCAGCGCATCGAGCAAGCGGCGCAGCTGCAGGAACATCAGCGGCGCGCTGCGGATCGACAGGCTTGGCGGAATGAAGGTCGGATCCTGCTCGAAGCCGCCGGTGGACAGGCGGCGCAGGCGCAGCAGCGGAATGCTCACGTATGAATCGCGCGGCTCGGCTTCCGAGATCAGGCGCAGCGATTTTTTCAGGTAGGCCAGTTGCGCGCTCGCGGCCTGCGTGTACAGGTCGGGCGTATCGGCATTGTGCTGCGCAAAGCGTGCTGCGTTGCTGGGCTGGCCGTCGGGCGCGAAATTGGCGCCAAAATGTTTGAAGGCGGGCAGGGCGGCGTAAAACGTCAGCTCCTGCTGGTTGCGCGGAATGGCTGCCAGATCGATCTCGGGCGGCAGGTCGTCGCCACCCGGCGCGGCGTAAATCTCGCCGTCCGGGAAGAACACCGTCAGTTCCAGCAAACGCAGCGTATCGTTCTGCAGCGCGTCGCGATCGACCTGCAAGCCATTTACACCCCAGCAGTACGGATGCAGTGCCCGGACGCTGTCACGCAGGCGCGCTTCGTGGTAGCGATCCTGCTGCTGAAAGTGCTGGGGACGCAGAAAAAGACCTTCGCCCCAAAGAAGTTTTCCAGAATTACTCATCGCACATCCTATAGACACAAAACCAATGCTCGGTTACAACTGACAAGACAATAACATTGAATATCGGGAATTTGCTATACCGCTTCGTACCGTGCTGCACCCCCTTTACCTACCGTGCATAAGTGCTGTTCCATTTCCTGTTGTGAGCGCCGTTTCCATAATTTATGGTATTTTTTTGGAAATGACAGTAGAGCAATTGTTCGATACAACTTTGCATTAATAATTTTTTTGAGGACCGCATGACATCATCCGTACGCCTTCGCCGCCTGTTGGGCAGCGCCCTTTGTGTCATGGCACTGGGTGCCTGCAGCACCGCGCCAGTCAAGCCAGTCAAGCCATCGCTGGCCGACGTGATGGGTAAAGCCGCCGCTGCCGATTCGGCCGGCCAGAAGGAAGCCGCCATCGCCTTGTGGCGCGAAGCCGCCACCGCTTACCCCACTGACAAGACGCCATGGACCCGTATGGCACAAACGCGCTACGACGCTGGCCGTTATGGCGAAGCCATCGTCAATGCCGAAGAAATCCTGGTGCGCGATCCCAACGATCAGGTTGCCAACAGCATCATTGCCGTCAGCGGGCTGCGCCTGTCGACGCGCGCGCTGGCTGACCTGAGCCGCCAGAACAATCTGTCCGGTTCGCTGCGCACCGAATCGCAGGACCTGGCCAAGCTGCTGCGCGAAAGCCTGGGCGAGCAAGTGCTCGTGCCGCCGGCACCGCGTGCCCGCGCTGCCGCGCCGGCCACCCGCACACCGGCGCGCAAGGGCGCCAAGCCAACCACGGATACGAGCGCCAATCCGTTCGATGCATTGAAATAATTCAGCTGTCGTCTCAAGCCATCGGCGCCGCCAACGCGCCGCCGTTCATGTGAA
>Ga0308164_10005098_pt1 | contig 10781 bp, 9 predicted proteins | sample PhyTR2_FD_201031 | JGI IMG/M metagenome (GOLD analysis project Ga0308164, IMG submission 201031) | Phyllosphere microbial communities from UC Gill Tract Community Farm, Albany, California, United States - DLSLT.R2 | ecosystem: Host-associated > Plants > Phyllosphere > Unclassified | place: USA... | reverse complement strand
GGAGCAAGTTGGTGGTCAATAAGTTAGCAGTCAATCATCCCTGGTACAAACATCCGGTCATCATCTCGGCCACCATCATCAATGCATTCATCCTGCTGCTGGCGCTGGCATGGTCGGGCAATCCGCATGAGCTCTCGCGCCTGCTGGTGGAAGACGGCATCGTCGAGTGGATGCAGTTCCTGGCGTTCTCGCTCACGTCGGGCCTGCTCGGTTACGTGGCGGTCGACCGCTGGAAGAACGGCGGCATGCGGCTCGAAGTGCTGGTGCTGCTCGGACTGACCGGCCTGGTGGCCGTGGCTGCGCTGGAAGAAATCAGCTGGTTCCAGCGCATCCTGCAGATCCAGTCGCCCGAGTTCTTCCTGCAAAATAACCGCCAGGCCGAAACCAATCTGCACAACCTGGGCTTTGGCGAAGAAAGCCTGCACAAGGCCGTGCTGCTCAAGGTCATCCTGATTTCGGGCCTGATCCACAACCTGTTCCTGCCGCTGCTGGCGCGCAAGCGCCCTGCCGTGCGCACCTTCGTCGAGCGCTTCGGCCTGTACCTGCCGCCGCTGGCCGCCTCGATCCCGTACCTGGTGCTGGTCATCCTGTCGCACCTGTTGATCGACCATCCGCGCAAGGGCGAACTGGGCGAAACGTTCGGCGCCGTGCACTACCTCGCCACCGTGTTTGGCGCCTACTTCGTTGGCGTCGCCTACGACAAGAAGCCGCTGTTTGCCGGTCTGGATGCCCGCCGCGTCTCGGTGCTGTTCACGCTGCTGATGTTCTATCTCTTGATGACGGGCTGGATGCTCAGCGCCGGCGCTGGCGCCGTTGTCACTGCGGTTGGCGCCGACTGAGTCGATCGGGCGCCTGCCATACGGGGCTTGCGATTGATCCCGAATTGGAGTATAAATACTCCAAAACCGGAGGAATCATGAGCCTTGCCTACGCCTACCCCAAGAGCCGTTTCGAGCCGGCGACGCTGGTCGACCTGACATCCAAGGCCGAGCGCGAACGTTTGTCGCGCTCGGCCCTGACCGGCTTTTTCCGGCTTGCCGCCGCCTGGGGCCTGCGCGACGATGATGCGCGCGAGCTGCTCGGCGGCCTGTCATCGTCGTCGTTCTACGACTGGAAGAAAAACCCCGACCGGGTGCTCGAAGTCGACCGCATCACGCGCATCTCGTACCTGCTCGGCATCTACAAAAGCCTGCACATCCTGTATGGCGACAAGCTCGCCGACGAATGGGTACGCCTGCCCAACACCAACCCGATTTTTGCCGGCCGCACGCCGCTCGCCTTCATGCAGGCCGGCGGCCTGCTGGCGATGCAGACCGTGCGCAAGCTACTCGACGCCAGGCGCGGCGGCCTGTGAGCTCGCCCGTCACGCCACGGCTGACGCTGCTGCGCCAGCTCGATACCTGCCGTCTGATCCCGTCGCGTTTCGCCGATGTCGAAGACTCGGTGCTCGCACTCCTGGCCGACAGCGACGATGCGCTGCGTGATCTGTTCGACCTCGATAACGCGACCAATGAACGCCTGCGCGCCGAATCCGGTCAGGCCCCGGGCATCGGCATGGACGAACTGGTATTCGGCGTGCCGAACTTCCGCATCATCAACGCCGCATTTACGTATGCACGCCCGGAAGGCAGCCGCTTCAACGATGGCGAGCGTGGCGCCTGGTACTGCGGGTTCGACGCGGCCACGTCGCTGGCCGAAGTCATCTTTCACAAGACCGTCGAATACGCCGAAATCAACCGTTTCGATGACAGCGTCAGCTACCAGTGCCTGCTGGCCGACTTCAGCGCGACCTTCCACGACCTGCGCGGCATCGCTGCCTTCGAGGCCTGCCTCGACCCGGCCAGCTATATCGCGTCGCAGGCGCTGGCCAACGAGTTGCTGGGCGCCGGTTCGCTCGGCGTGATCTTCCCCAGCGTGCGCCAGCCCGGCGGCACGTGCCTGGCGTGCTTCCGCCCGGCGCTGGTGGGCAACGTGCGCAAGGCGCACACCTATCGGTTAACATGGGCGGGTTCGCCGCAACCTGCGGTCGAGATTCTTTGACCAGATGACCATGCACATGAAGACCAAACCCGAGAACGACACCGAACTGCACGACAAGATCAACCGCGAAACCGGCCGCGTCGCATGGAGCGAGCTGCAACGCCACTTCGCCAGCGGGAGCGTGGTGTGGGTCTCCAGCACGCTCGACCTGATCGATGTCGCGCTGCGCATTGCGCACGACGACCGTGACAGTATCACGCGCTGGATGGGCGATGGCCAGGTGGCCAAGGTCAGCGACGAGCAGGCGCAAGCCTGGCTGGCGACGGATGCGACGCTGTGGGCATCGGTCGTGAGCCCGTTCGTGCTGGTGCAGGACGAGAAAAAGCCGGTGCACTAGAAAAAATGGCTCAGTCAGCGTTATCTGTTGATGGCGCTGATAGCAATGCCAAGCAATTGTTCCGGCGAAATCACTCGTTTTCCATCCAACGCCCAGCGCCAGCCCAGATAATTGGACAGGTAGCGCGATGCCACGCCACGAAAGCCCTGTAGCCATGCCTTGAAGCGCTGGTGGTAAGCGTTCACGTTCTGCACGTGAATGGCAAGGCTGCCTAGCCGCCTCGCACGCACCCCGGCACGCAGATTTACCGTCTCGTGCGCGATCCTGTGCTTGCGTGCAAAGGCACGGTAAGCAGGATGGCCGTCACTGACCAGCAAGGCCTGCCTGTCGAGCCTGGGCAGCAAGTCACGCTCGAGTTGCGCAGTCTTGAGCGCACCGCGGCCAGTGACGGCATCGACCGTGCGCCCCTCGCGATCGCGCGCGACCAGGATGCAGTCCAGTTCACCGGAAATGCCCCGTTTGGCAGCGCGCCCGCCGCGGCGGCGCGGCGGGCGATTGAGCGTGCGCGAACCTTTTTGTGATTCGAGTAGAAATGTTTCGTCAGCCTCGACGATGCCATTCAGGAGCGCGGGCCGGTCGAGCTTGACCCAATGCAGAAAGCGGTGTCGCCAGCGAAAGGCGGTGTTGCGGTGTACGCCGACCCGATCTGCGGCCTTGCGCACAGGGAGTGAATCGAGCAGCACCTGCGAATACGCGAGCCATTTGGCTTTGTGCCTGAGCCGCGCCAGCGGCGTGCCGGTGAGGTCGTTAAAGGTGCGGCCGCAGGAACAGCAACGGTAGCGCTGCAAGTCGTTGGCGAAACCATGCCGGTAGCAGTGCTCGTTGCCGCATCTGGGGCAGCAGCGGTCTGGCGCTCTGACCTCAGTAATGAGCGCAACCACCTGATCGAGCCCGACTGCAGGATGCAGGGCATCGAGCACTTGCCGACGCTGCGGCTGGTTCAACGAAGGCAGTTTTGCGAACCAGCCCTTGAAACGTGGCGCTTTCATGATCGACTCCTGACGCTGGGGACAGGAGTTGGACCACTGGACTGCTCGTCAGTTCAAAGCCAGCCTCTATTTAACGTTGACTGCGCCGAAAAAATGCCGGCCCCAGGGCCGGCATTCATCGCAATCGAATCGCTTACTTCGACAGATCGACCGCGTACAACGCCGTCCCCTTGCCGCTGCCATCATCGGCCTTCACCTGGCTGACATTGCCCAGCCCTGCCTCGCGCGCCAGCCCCTCCAGGCCCGGCGCTGAATGGAACACCACCTGTCCCTTCGTCTCAGCCCGTGCAAAGCGCCAGCTGCGCGCCGCGCCATGCGACGCGCGCGTCAGTTCTTTCGCCGCGCGGATGTGCGCGATCAGAATGTCGCGGTTGTTGTCGGGCGACGCGATGACGACATTGCTGCCATCGAGTCCCGGGAAGCCGCCACCGCCACTAGCGCGGTAGTTATTGGTCGCCACCAGGAATGCCTGTGCCGGCGCCACCGGTTTACCCAGATACGTCAGGTTCACGATGCGTTCGCCCGGCTTCCTGGTCACGTCGATCTCGTAGCTGACATCCTTCGACGTGATCGTGTCGAAGTTAAAACTCGGGAAGCGCGTGTTGACCAGCTCCTGCGGCGCGCTCAGCGCCGGGTCGATCGTGTTGAAGCGCTGCGCCGCCGTCTCCAGCCACGCCTTCAGCCCTGCGCCATCGACCTTCACCGCAAACAGCGAGTTCGGGAACAGATACAGGTCGGCCGCATTGTTCAGCGCCAGGTCGCCAGCCGGCACGTCGGTGTAATCCGTCACGCTCGGAAAGCCCGCTTTGAACGGCGCCGACACCGACAGCACCGGCAAACTGGCGTACTGCGGCAGGTTGGTCTTGACGTAGTTGCTCACGTACTCGGCCTGCGCGCGGTTGACGACTTCGAGCGCCGACGGATCGCCCACATCCGCGAAATAACTCGTCATGCGAAACGCCGAGCGTCCCACCGGCGTTTTCACGTAGGCGATCGTCGCTTCGTGCTCGGCGCGCACCAGGGCGGCTACCTCGGCATCCGGTTCGACGAAGGTCTTGGGCCCCGTCTGCGTGGCGCGCGCCTGCACGACGGTCTTGTCCTTGTCGACCGACCAGGTCTTGCCATTGTAGGCCAGGTGCAGCTGGACCACGCCCAGATGCTTGCCCCACTGGCTCGGCATCACGGTCGGCACGCCGTGCACCAGCCCGCGCGCCTTGTCCACGCCCGGCAGGTTGAATTGCGGGACCGTGCTCCCGGCGTTCGGGAACAGCTGGTGCGCGTGCCCCATCAGCATGACGTCGATGCCCGGCACCTTCGCCAGGTGCCAGTTGGCGTTTTCCATGGCCGGCGAATACGGGGCATCATCCAGGCCACCGTGCGCCAGCGCCACGATCAGCTGCGCGCCCTTCTTGCGCATCTCGGGGATGTATTTTTCAGCCGTTTCGCGCACGCCGGCAGTGACTACGCGGCCTTCCAGCCAGCGCTTGTCCCACGCCATGATGTCCGGCGGCGTGAAGCCGATGATGCCGACCTTTACCAGCGTCTCGACCGGCTTGCCATCGGGGCCGCGCGCCGTGATCTTCTTGTCGATGATCCGGTATGGCGCAAACAGCGGCGCCTTCGTTTGCAGGCTGTTCACGTTGGCTAGCACGATCGGGAACGCCGGACCGGCGCAGCGCGCGCCCTTGTCGACGCCCTTGACCTGGAACTGGCTGCCCGTGATCCGGTTCAGGAACGGCAGGCCGTAGTTGAATTCGTGGTTGCCAACCGTGCCGCCTTCGTAGCCCAGCGCATTCATGATCTTGTAGATGCCCAGCACCTCGTTGCAGGCGGGCGGTTTGACCAGCGCCTGGTAGTCGGCGAACGCCGTGCCCTGGATCGTGTCGCCATTGTCGAGCAACAGCGTGTTGGCGAATTCCTTGCGCGCCTGCCGGATCAGCGTGGCGGTACGGTCGACGCCGATCGACGGTTCGGCGGCCAGCTTGTAGTAGTCGTAGCCGACGACGTTGGCGTGCAGGTCGGAGGTTTCCAGCACGGCCAGGACGGCGGTGGCGCCGGCCGGTGCTTTGGCCGCATAGGCGGGAGCATTGAACAGCAATGGAACGAAGGTGGTGACGAGCGCGGTGCTGATCTGATAACGCAGGGAGCGGTTCATGGGTAATCCGGGTAACAAGACCGCGCGATGGTACCCCTTGCCCTGCCGCCGGGCAAGCCATAGCGCTACATTGGGGCTACGCGTCGGGTATAATCCCCGGTTCGATTCAACCCACATTGAGACTGCCGATATCATGGAAGCCGAACGCATCAACGCCATTTCCGCCCTGCTGAACGACCTGACGGGTCGTGAGGCCGAACTTCGGAGGTATCTTTGACTTCGATAAGAAGTCAGAGAAACTAGAACAGGTCAACCAGGAGCTGGAAGACCCGGCCATCTGGAACGACCAGAAGCGCGCCCAGGAAATGGGCAAAGAGAAGAAGGCGCTCGAGGGCGTCGTGCTGACGCTCGAGAAAGCCAAGGCCGATCTCGCCGACGCCCTGGACCTGTTCCAGATGGCGCGCGAGGAAGGCGACGAAGACACGATGGAAGCCGTCGCGGGCGACGTCGATGCGATCCAGAAGATCATCGAAGCGATGGAATTTCGCCGGATGTTCTCGAATCCAATGGACCACGCGAGCTGCTTCATCGACATCCAGGCCGGCGCCGGCGGCACCGAGGCGCAGGACTGGGCGTCGATGCTGCTGCGTCAATACCTGCGCTACTGCGAACGCAAGGGCTTCAAGGCCGAGATTCTCGAGCAGTCCGACGGTGAAGTCGCGGGCATCAAGACCGCCACGATCAAGGTCGACGGCGAGTACGCGTATGGCCACCTGCGCACCGAAACCGGCGTGCACCGCCTCGTGCGCAAGTCGCCGTTCGACTCGGCCAACGGCCGCCACACGTCGTTCACGTCGCTGTTCGTGTATCCGGAAGTCGACGATTCGATCGAGATCGAGATCAATCCGGCCGACGTGCGCATCGATACCTACCGCGCGTCCGGCGCCGGTGGTCAGCACATCAACAAGACCGACTCCGCAGTGCGCCTGACGCACGGCCCGTCGGGCATCGTGGTCCAGTGCCAGAACGACCGCTCGCAGCACCGCAACAAGGCCGAAGCCTGGGACATGCTGCGCGCCAAGCTGTACGAGCTCGAACTGCGCAACCGCATGAGCGAGCAGCAGAAGCTCGAAGACTCCAAGACCGACGTCGGCTGGGGCCATCAGATCCGCTCGTACGTGCTGGACCAGTCGCGCATCAAGGATTTGCGTACCGGCTTCGAGACCGGCAACACCAAGAACGTCCTGGATGGCGACCTCGATGATTTCATCTCGGCGTCCCTGAAGCAAAACGTATAAAGGCTTACCCCACATGACGACACCCGCCCGCGCACTGATCTTCGACATGGATGGCACCATCGTCGACAATATGGACTTCCACACCCGTGCGTGGATCACGTTCTTCGCGCGGCGGGGCCAAACCATCGAGCCCGATGCGTTCTTTCGCGACACGGCCGGCCGCCAGGGCAAGGAAATCCTGCGCCACTATCTGGGCGCAGATCTGGACGACGATGCGCTCGGAACGCTGAACCACGAAAAGGAAGTGCTGTACCGCGAGCTGTATGGCCCGCACCGGCGCACGATCGACGGCTTCGACGCCTTCATCGGCCGCGCGCGCGAACAGGGCTGGGCCCTGGCGGTGGCCACGTCGGCCTCGCCGGGCAGCGCAAGTTTCATCCTCGACGAGATGGACCTGCAGCGCAAGTTCGACGCCGTTGTCGTGGGCACAGTGGACGTCCCGCGCGGCAAACCGCACCCTGACGTGTTCCTCAAGGCCGCCGACCGCTGCAGCGTACTGCCGGCGCACTGCATCGTGTTCGAAGATGCGCCGCTGGGCGTGGAAGCGGCGCGCCGCGCCGGCATGCGCGCCGTGGTGCTCACCACCACGCTGCCCGCCGAGGCATTTGCCGAATTCGACAACGTCATTGCGGTCGTCAACGACTTCACGCAGCTGGACGTTGAAGCGCTGCTCTCGCTGTCCTAACTACTGCTGAATGCATCGCAGGCACGTTCAACCAATATTAGAAACAACCACTATGACCACCGAGAACCAAGAACAGGCACCTTTGCCAGGCGCCGACGAAAACAAGATCATGGCCGAGCGCCGCGTCAAGCTGGCGGCAATCCGCGAAAAAGGCGTTGCCTTCCCCAACGACTTCGTCCCTCACCACAAGGCGGCCGACCTGGTCCAGGCGTACGGCGAAAAAACGCGCGAAGAACTCGAAGCCGAGCCGGTTCCGGTGGTGCTGGCAGGCCGCATGATGCTGCGCCGCGAAGCGGGCAAGAAAGCCGCATTCGCGACGCTGCAGGACAGCTCGGGCCCGTCGGCCAGCGGCCGCATCCAGATCTACATCACGCTCGATAGCGCCGGCGAAGCCGCGATGGACGAACTGCGCAGTTATGATCTGGGCGACATTTTGGGCGTTGAAGGTACGCTGTTCAAGACCAAGGTCGACGAACTCACGGTAAAAGTGAGCCAGCTGCGCCTGATCACCAAGGCGATCCGCCCGCTGCCGGACAAGTTCCACGGCCTGGCCGACCAGGAAACGAAGTACCGCCAGCGTTACGTCGACCTGATCATGAACGAGGACACGCGCCGCACGTTCAAGGCGCGCACCGCCGCGATGTCGTCAATGCGCCGCTTCATGGAAGACAACGGCTTCATGGAAGTCGAAACGCCGATGCTGCACCCGATCCCAGGCGGCGCCGCGGCCAAGCCGTTCGTCACGCACCACAATGCGCTGGACATGGAAATGTACCTGCGCATCGCACCGGAGCTGTACCTCAAGCGCCTGGTGGTCGGCGGGTTCGACCGCGTGTTCGAAGTGAACCGCAACTTCCGCAACGAAGGCGTCTCGGTCCGTCACAACCCTGAATTCACGATGATGGAATTCTATGCGGCGTACACCGACTACAAGTGGATCATGAACTTCACCGAGCAGGTGATCCGCCAGGCCGCGGTCGACGCGCATGGCAGCGCCGTGCTGTCGTACGGTGGCCGTGAGCTGGACCTGTCCAAGCCGTTCCAGCGCCTGACGATCATCGAGGCGATCGACAAGTACGCGCCGGGCTACACGCCCGAACAGCTGAACGACGCCGAGTTCATCAAGACCGAACTGAAGAAGTTCGGCGTCAAGCCATTCGCCACCGCCGGCCTGGGCGCGCTGCAACTGGCGCTGTTCGAGGAAACCGCCGAAGCGCAGTTGTGGGAGCCGACCTTCATCGTCGACTACCCGGCCGAAGTCTCGCCACTGGCGCGCGCATCGGACACCCGTGCCGGCGTGACCGAGCGTTTTGAATTGTTCATGGTCGGCCGCGAGATCGCCAACGGCTTCTCGGAGCTGAACGATCCGGAAGACCAGGCAGCGCGCTTCCTGGCGCAGGTCGAAGCCAAGGATGCGGGCGATGAAGAGGCGATGTTCTATGACGCCGACTACATCCGCGCACTGGAATACGGCATGCCGCCGGCAGGTGGTTGCGGCATCGGCATCGACCGCCTGATGATGCTGATTACCGATTCGCCGAACATCCGCGACGTGCTGCTGTTCCCGCACTTGCGCAAGGAAGACTGAGTCTCGGGGCGTTGACGCCCGCATGAAAAAGGCCGCCTTCGGGCGGCCTTTTTTTATGCTTACTGCACGATCGTGTAGCAAGGCGTGTACGCCTTGCCCGGCAACTTCATCCGGCTTTGTTCGACGAACGACGCCAGCAGTGCATCCATCGGCCCCATGATCGCGGCCTCGCCACGGATCTCGTACTTGCCGAATTGCTCGATCGCGCGAATCCCCTCTTCCTTCACATTCCCGGCCACCACGCCCGAAAACGCCCGGCGCAGATTGGCCGCCAGCAGGTGCGTCGGAATGCCCCGGTGCAGGTCGAGGTTGCGCATGTTCTCGTGTGTCGGACGGAACGGCTTCTGAAATTCGTGGTCGACCTTCAGGCGCCAGTTGTAATAGTAGGCATCGCTGTGCGCCTTGCGGAAGGCCCGCACTTCGCTGATGCCCTTGACCATCGCCACCGCCACCGCATCTGGATCGTCGATGATGATCTGGTACCGCTTCTGCGCCGCCTCGCCCAGCGTCAGCGCCAGGAAGGCGTCGATCTGCGTGAAGTAGTCGCGCGATGATGCCGGGCCCGTGAAGATCAGCGGGAACGGAATCTCGGCGTTATCGGGATGCAGCAGGATACCCAGGATGTACAGGATTTCCTCGGCCGTGCCCGCGCCGCCCGGGAACACGACGATGCCGTGGCCGGTGCGCACGAAGGCTTCGAGGCGCTTTTCGATGTCCGGCATGATCACCAGATCGTTGACGATCGGGTTCGGCGACTCGGCCGCGATGATGCCCGGCTCTGAAATGCCCAGATACCGCCCGCCCGCCAGGCGCTGCTTCGAATGGCCAATCGTGGCGCCTTTCATCGGGCCCTTCATCGCACCCGGGCCACAGCCGGTGCAGATATCGAGTTCGCGCAGGCCCAGCGCGTAGCCGACTTTCTTCGTGTAGTTGTACTCGATGCGCGAGATCGAGTGGCCGCCCCAGCACACGACCAGATTGGGATTGCGCTGCGCCTGCAGCACATTGGCATTGCGCAGGATATGGAATACCGCGTCGGTGATGCCGTCAGTGCGCGTCAGGTCGAACTTCGGGTTGTCGGTGACGTCGAAATTGACGAACACGATGTCGCGCAGTACGGCGAACAGATGCTCGTGAATCCCGCGGATCATCTTGCCATCGACGAACGCGCTGGCCGGCGCGCCGCGGATATCGAGCTTGATGCCGCGCTCGCGCTGCAGGATGCTGATGTCAAAGCTCGCGTACCGCTCGAGCAGTTCCTTGCCGTCGTCGATGTCGCTGCCGCTATTGAGTACTGCAAGCGCACATTTACGAAACACGTCGTACAGGCCGGTGCGGCCGGTGTCGAGCAGCTTGCTGACTTCGGATTTGGACAGCACTTCGAGCTGGCCTTCCGGCGAAATCAGCGTGTCGACGACCTGCCGGCTTTCGGGGGACAGCTCGGTATCTACTACGGGTAATTCACTTGCTGCTTGCGTCATGATGGGATGTCCTCGTTCGATTCTGTGATGCGGACTGCCAATAATCTGACCGTCCTGTACAGCAATATACGCCAATCCGATGGCGCATGCGCGCCCCAAAACAGGGTGCAGTGCACCATGTTCGGGACCCGTCGGCACCCGGGGAAAAAAGCTTCGTATGATGCAGGATATGCACTAGAATGCGTGCCTATTGGAACGTTCGCCCGTCGAATAGCGCCATATAACAATTACCTTGTCATTACATTTTCGGGAGGAACCGCATGAGCGG
>Ga0308164_10005097_pt1 | contig 10782 bp, 17 predicted proteins | sample PhyTR2_FD_201031 | JGI IMG/M metagenome (GOLD analysis project Ga0308164, IMG submission 201031) | Phyllosphere microbial communities from UC Gill Tract Community Farm, Albany, California, United States - DLSLT.R2 | ecosystem: Host-associated > Plants > Phyllosphere > Unclassified | place: USA... | reverse complement strand
GATCGCAAAGGTGGGTATCGCAGCTTCTGAAGGATTTCAAGGCTAATCATCAGCGTGAGCCCCATTGGTCATTGCTCCTACATACTAGTACGGGATTTCAAGAACAGCTCAATGGTCAGTACGGCTCCTCCGACAACGAGGGAGCTCACCTTTTGAGTGAGAAAATGTGTTGAAGCCATCCCGACCATGATATGAACCCCCTGCCGTTAGTCGACATACTCGCTTGAGTGCATTAGATCCCTTACATCCGCTGTCTCCCACTCCACCGAAAGGCAGCTGTCTAGCGAGGGTGGCGAAGCCAAAATCATTCCAGGTAGCGGAGCCACTAGTCGTCTCCTGTATGACTATTGCTCAGCCAAAGGGTCGATGCCATTTTTGGCAACTCACCTCGATCAAAGACGGCTTTCTTACTCGACAGAACGTACAAGGCTAGTGGCTTGGGTCTGGCATTGATGTATTGGATCGCGATGTCGATATCCTTGGGAAGTTAGGGAGAAAGACTTTAGTCAAGACCTACCTTGACAGCGATGATGGGCAAGACAGGCCCAAAGATTTCATTCTCGACCAACGCACCAGTCGAGGTCTCTTGCTGTCTGACAAGACTGATGCCCATTCGCCTGGTCGTGGGGTCAGTCTCAGCCCGATATAGCAGGTCCCCAGCCTTCTCAGCTTGGTCGAGCGAGTCGATGTGGCGCTTGAAATCACGTTCCGTATGGATATCCGCTGTCATTTCGTTCTTGAGAGCGGAACGGGGATGGGGCGCATGCGGGAAAAACTCGTCGAGCCTAAAGCCAATCAGGCAGCGCTCCAAGTGAGGTTACATGACCGGACTCACACCACACGGCATTCCTGGATGAATGCGTCGACCACGTCCTGTGAACACAGCACATAGTCTGGGCAAACTAATTTCAGTCGTGTCGGGGCTACGTCACATACCGCACATCTAAGACTCAGCAAGAGCATATGGCGCCGCCAACAGCAGTCAGCTTACCTGACCCGCATTCAACTGCTTGATACTCAACATACGCCTGGCCGAGATCTGAAGATTTGCGCATGACGAAACGATGACTGGACTCTTTCCGCCGAGCTGAGGTCAGACAAGCCGCAATGGTTATGCAGTACTCACTTCTAGGGTCGAGGGTGACAATGTCTTTGCTGCTGCACCGGCAATGATCTTCCCGACGTTTCCGGATCCCGTGTAAAGGACTTCGATTCAGGTTCTTTTCGAGGGATTATGACGAACATACCATGGCCCCACTGCAGCTCCATCAATTTCGTAGTATGTTCTACTGCACCATTGATCACTGCATATGCTTCTGGGTCAAGGTATTTCGGAAGAAGCTCAGCGAGCAGCGCCGAAGAGACTGGAGCAAGCTCCGATGGCTGTGAGTCAGAGAGAAGCAGAGCACAAGGATGAGAGATGAAGAGAGCAGCACCCAGGTCGACAGTGATGCGATGAGAGCGGCGTGAAAACGGGGACTTGTCTGTGGCTCGTGATGAAGGTGTTCTCCAAAGTTCAGACTTGTTCACATACCTTGAGAATCACTGGGCAGCCCGCCGCGATAGCCCCGACCAAAGGTGAGAGGTTGAGGTTCCAGGGATAGTTCTGCTTGTTAGAAGGTCCATCTGAGTCAAATCCTTACCCATGGACTGATGATCTAAAGTAAGCTAGCCTCATGCGCAATAGTGGGAAATGGACATACGAGACAGACACCTCGAGGTTGCTTCTTGACCTTTGCGGCTACCATTAGCTTGACCTGTTTGAGTTCCTAAGCTGTAGTGCTACTCACAAACAGTCCTGAAACTCCAAACTGCGTCGCCAGATCTATCTTCGTCTTGCATCCATTGGGAGAGTCTTTTGACGGCCAGGTCAATCTCGTTCAGGATAACCCAGATCTGGCACGTCAGAAAAGTGTGTCCCACTTGAGTCACAGGCTCTATCCCAATACAGTCGACTCACATCAGAAAGCGAAGCATCGAAAGTCCCTTTACCCAGGTCTGCCTTCAGCGCTTTTTCGATGAGAATCGTGTTGTCCTTGATCATATACGCCAATTGCTTCAAATTATAGGTCCTATAGTGGACAGATCGGGTCACATGAGTCGCGAAACGGGCTTGAAGCCGCTCATACACCTGGTGTATATCAGCGCGCATCGCGCGAGACGGTCGGCGTGTAGGCTCACTTCGTTGATGGATGAGAGAGGGCTCTCTTGATACTCAGGCAAGGTTGACATGTCGGTGAGATACTATTACAAAAACAGGTGATCTGTATGTGTTTACAAAGGTGACAGCTAGCATCTCGCGTCGGTGACCAACATAGCCGACCAGAGGACCGTGACGTGAAATGGTGGGGCGGGTCGGCCGGTAATGTCCTGCCGGTGACTGATATAGCCGAATTGGTTGGATCTGGGGGCACCATACTGTATATCACGAGACGATGACTGGAATCACCAACTCCCCCTCATCGCATCTTATTGCTCGGCCTCTCCTCGACATGGTTCATTTGCATAACGCTTACTCAATTCCGGAATTCACCCCTGCGCAACTCGAAACCCTCACTGCGATATGCGACACTTTATTCCAGGCCCATTCGGGCGAAGAGGCCACAGCTATCAGAGCAAGGCTACCGAAGGATTGTCCAGAATGGCAAAAGGCGAAAGGTGGGTAGTCTGACCAAACAACATAGCTTTTGTTGAAACTCCACACGGTTGACACATAGTCGATGATTTCATCACACAGTCATATTCTCAGCGACCCGGCGCAATCGAAGCCCTTGTGGCACTGATGGGGCGTGCCATGTCCGCCCAGCTCCTCACAGAATTATCGACGGGCTTGAGTATTCTGTCTAATACGGCTGGCTCATTCATATTGACTGGAGGATATACTACTCCATTCCACAAGCTCCCAGTATCGGTGCGAGAGTCTATCCTCCAATCATGGGGGACCAGCTCCCTCGCTCCAAGGCGAACTTTGGTCCGGGCAATCGCTTGTGAGCCGGCTCATTTCGTCGATACCAAACTGACCTGCCAGCTCTTGGACTACTTTCCCTATATCTATCTGACCCTACGGTCCTCGAGGCTGTGGGATATCCGTCCCCTGACCGCCGTCTCCTTGGTCGACCTCTCACCGCACCCAGTTTCACATACAGCTTCATAACCCCGCCATCGCCTGTCGAGGCTTCGGGCTTACCGATCATCAATACGCAAGTCTTGATCATTGGCTCTGGAGCCGGTGGAGGTGTTGCTGCTTCTCGGCTGGCTTTAGACTACGACACACTGGTCATCGACAAAGGTATATATGCGCCGACTGGCGAAAAGCACCGAGGCCAAAGTGAGGCTCTGGAAGAGATGTATCAGAACGGAGGGTTCATCGCGAGTGAATCCGGCACAATCTCGATTCTTGCTGGCAGTGTTTTCGGTGGTGGAACGGCCATCAATTGGAGTGGTAGCTTGAAGACGCAGCATTATGTACGTGAAGAGTGGGCGAAAAAGAAAGGCTTGGGATGGTTCTTGTCAAAAGGTTACTCAGATGCTCTAGAAGCCGTAAGTGATCCTGTGTCGCAGTGGTTGACATCAGGTATGCGATCGCATGGGTGTGGCAACCGAGCACATCACGCAGAGCAAATCCAACGGGAAACTTCTCGCCGGAAGTCGACAACTTGGATACCACGCCGACCCTATCCCGGTAGGTGCCGACAATCTGCTGTTCTAACATTTTAGCAAAACACAAGCGGAAAAGAGCATGCTTGCGGATTCTGCTCATTCGGCTGTGAGTCCTGTTCCTCCTGCACCTTTTGAGACTTATCAAAGGTCCATACGGCGAGAAGCAAGGCACCGTAGAGACATTCATGGTCGATGCCGCAAAGGCCGGTGCCAAATTCCTGGTCGGCGCACAGGTAGACCGCTTATTGTTCTGTCGTCCGGACGAGCAGGCTCCCACCATGGTGTCCGATGCCCAGACAACAATGTTCTATCCCGATCGGTACCGATCCAAGTGCTTTGGAGCCCTCCTCACCTTGCAAGATAGTACAAAAGCAGTCGTGCTTGCCAGCAAGTCCGTGGTAGTCAGTGCCGGTAGTATCAACTCCCCGGCTATCCTTCTTCGAAGCAAGATCAGGAACCCCAACATCGGCCGAAACCTTCACCTACACCCATGTACATATGTGACTGCCTATTTTGATGAGCAGATCAACCCATGGGAAGGTGCTATCATGACTGCGGTGAGTTCCTCTCAGAGATGATCCCCTAAATCAGTCATCTTCATGTGTCGTTCTGATTATTAGGTATCGAACGTCTGCGAGAATCGAGATGGCACACACCACGGCGCCAAACTTGAAGTTTGCATGTCCTTCCCCGGTGGAGCCGCCGCTGGACCTCAAGTCTGGGAGTCCAGTCTCGAGCACAAATCCCGAATGCTAGAATATAATCACAGCATGACACTCATCACCCTCGTCCGAGATCGGGACTCTGGCTCAGTGATTATCGATGCCGGTGGTCATCCGCGTGTCAATTACGACGTATCGGTTTATGACGCTGCTTCGGCCCTACGAGCGGTCAAAGCTGGAGCGGAGACCATGCTCGCCGCGGGAGCACGAAGAATTACAACCACGCAAGCGGGCGTCCCGAGCTATTTAGCCGAACCTGGTCACAAAGGTTTGGTTGACCCACGATGGCTCGAGTGGATTTCAAGAGTCGAGATGGCTGGTACCAAACCTGGTTGGACCACTTATGCGAGTGCTCATCAGATGGGAACGTGAGTCAAGATAGCATTAAGAACTCCTTGTCGTTCGCTCCTGTACAAATTGCTGATACCAAGTTGCGCTATGGGCACCTCAAAACATACCAGTGTGATCGACCCTCGTGGAGCAGTATGGGGCACAGAGAATCTTTACGTTGCAGATGCGGTGAGTCAAGGTGTGGCAGGGTAGCCTCTTATTTCTAGAGTGTTTTCCCTTCGGCTTCCGGGGTGAATCCGATGGTCACGACTATGGCTTGCGCCTACAGTGTCGCAGGGTTTATGCTGGAAGACCTGGCCAGTGGTGGAACGAGGAATGTGGAGGTGCAGGCTCGACTCTGATTTGTTGTATGGCTCTAATGTATTGGTGCCGCTTCCCCTCGATCCTGAGTGTGATCTATTGAAGATCACCCAAGTATGTAACACTCCGGTGCAAGATATGTCTGGACTCACCATGTATTGACATCATATCTGATCCTTGTAGGCCTTTCATTAGCTCCTCGATTCTGCTTACTTCCTCTCTATCGCCTCTTATACTTCCGGTTCCTCACGTATAGATCGCTGGCTTAGTAGCCAGTGTCGATATTGGCACCACTTGTTACTTGGTTGTGTCCCAAAAAGTCTACTTAGGAGGAACACAAGTGGGATAGATGTAACGATATATGAGTATCCAGCATAGTACGGTGACTTTCATGAAGTGCTTTGTGTGGTGAACCGAGGAATCGAGGCTTTCGATGTAGCGGATGCAGCTATTGGCGATTGCGTTTCCGGTGTCCCATGACTTGTTGCTCGCGACGAAGGCGGTTGAACCTGGAAACCGAGAGTGGAGGTAGCCCGTTGGCTACCCTAGGAGCTGTGACTCCAGTAGTATGGTGAGTTTAGCAGGTATGCAATCAGTCCTCTTTGTGCATACCTGGATCTTGACTTACAAGGTCATCTCTGCCAGCGCCTTCTGATCTCGACCATGGTCTTGACCAGGGCACATGCCAAAATCCATTTCAAGGAGAGGGACGCCAGGCTGAGGTTCTGTGCTGTACAGCTTCATTAATTCATGTATGATCTAGACAAGTGTATGAGAGACTAGACTACTGGTCAGCATCGACAGTCCAAAATGGTAACACGGAAAACAATCAACTCACCAGATGCGCTCGCCTGACTACTTGTCCTTTTGGACTTCTTCCTGAGCCTTATCTAGTTCTCCCTGAGCCTTGTCCTGCATCTCCTTCAACGCTTTTGCACTTTTATCAAGCTTCTGCTGCTCTTCATCATCCAATTCCAGCTTCATTGACCTGACGATACCCTTCCTACCGATGACAGCTGGCATCGACAAAGTCACCCCTAGATCTTCCTGGAAGAACGATACGGGCCTGATGGTCCTCTGGTCTGACAAGATATACTTACATAGCGATGCAGCTATGTTGCCGATCCCAAAGTTGGTACATCCTTTAGCTTCGATGATGGCCGCTGCTGCACCGGCGGTGTATTTCTCGACTGAAGATCGGAACTCGGAATCGGCCTGATGAAGCAGTTTAAAAGGGGTGCAGCCAGCCGAGACGCCAGACCAATGGATCTGACATCAGCCGAAATGCATCTTTTCAGCAGCGAATGGCCGAGAGGATACGAGAGAAGGCACTTACGAACTGGGAATCTCCATGTTCACCCAGCACATATGCATTTACGCTGTTTGGTGATACCTCCAACTCCTGCGCTAATCTTCCTCTTAACCTTGCTGAATCCAGTGATGTTCCAGATCCGATCACCTGTGTCGGCGGCAGGCCAGATAATTGTCGAGCAAAGTGGGTGAGAATGTCAACGGGGTTGGAAACGACCAGGATGACGGCGTCCTTGTTGAGTGGTTTCATCGAAGAAAAGATAGATTGTAAGATGGCAAGATTCCGCGATAGTAGTGAGAGCCTGTCCTCGCCTGATCGTCAGTACATCGTACAATCGCATATACTCTGCGACACACTGGTCGAACAATGGAGTCTGACTTACCCTTCTTCTGCTTGGCTCCAGCAGTAATAACGATCACATCGGCTTGCCCAGCCTCTTCGAATGTGCCCTTCTTGACCCTCACACCTGCATTCCCTCGGAATGTCGCGTCTCCAAGATCCCTCACTTGAGCTTCGAGCAATTCCTCCTTGAGATCGACCAGAATGACATCGTGAGCGACCGGGTTGAGCAAAAGTGAGTATGCGATGGACGCTCCAACATCGCCTGCACCAATGACCGCGATGGACGACGTGAGCTTGTCTTGACTCGAGTGCATATCGAAGGAGTCGGTATAGCGAACAGTACGAGTAGGATATATGACTGACGATGTTCAACGTGATTGTGCATCAGGAACACCTTAACGTGGTTAATCAGGAACACGGGTAGATTCGAGGATACGTAACTCATATGACGCAGTTACTCACCCTGGCCTAGGTCATCGAAGAAGCATCGGAGGCTATGCACTGCAACCTTCTTGACGGGGAGTTGCAATTGCTCGGCGCTCGGGCCATGACGACGTAGCCAAGCGGATGGACGGCGTCATCCATCGGCCCACGACTAGCATATATACGCAGCTCTGTGTCTTTCACTTTTCACACACCCTATCTTTCCGTTCACAAGCAAACTCTCACACATCAAAACACAATGTTGGCTCTACTCGCTGCTTCGACTTTCGCTGTCTCTGGTGCTATGGCACAGGTGCTCCCAACCGAGCTCTTTGGCTTGAGGTAGGTCGGCACTCAGGCAATTCGGCATATCTGACAACCAGCTTCTCTCCTGCCTGCCAGGCTGCTGTGATCGACGTCCTCACAGTCGGTGACTTCGCCGTATGTTTCCCTGCTGCTACAGTCCTTCCAGGTGAGTAAGAAGTGAGATCGTGTTTTTCAGTGCTGATCGTAGCCCTCGCCTCCGACTCATCGGTCGTTCCCCCTCTCGATGAATTCATGAGCCAGCTCTGCTACAATGAGCCCTGCACCGACGATATTCTCAATCTCGCTTCCCAGCGAGTTACCGAAGGATGTTCCTCCGATCTCCAGAGTGACGGGTTCAGTGACAGTGTGGTCATGACTGCCTTCCAGCAGTACCCTCTAGTTCGAGAGATCCTTTGCACCAAGACGTGAGTCCAGGCTGTTCTTCCGCTATAGATACAGCACTGATTATCAGCTCCGATCCATACACTGAGGAATCTTACGGTGGATTCTTGGGCGCACCTGCAATCCCTATCGATGGCATGACCTACAACTCCACCGATGGGTACTTCTGCGTTACATCCCTCATGACTCAGCTGTCCGCCTACTTCGGTGCCAACATCACTGTTCCCTTCGTCACCGACATTGCTCAAGGCAACAACGAGACCGCTCTTGAACTCGTCAAGAGCGTCAACCCCAATATCATCTGCAACGAATGCATCTTTGCAACCTTCGACATCATTAACCAAGCCTTCCCCGATGTCAAGGGAACTTCGTTCGACTTCCTCTTTGGTCTACTCAACATGACTTCTCCTCTATCCGCCGACACCACCCTCGCCGAGTATGCCAACGAGACTTGCGCTTACCAGGACATGTCGATCTCCACTGGTGAGTGACGTCTAGCAAATGTGACCAAAGCTGACTATCAGATGGCACTTTGCCCGAGGACATCACTGTCTCGATCGTCAACTCTACTTTCTCTCCTTAATCCTAAAGCGTTATTTTCTAGATCGAGCACCTGTAGCTAAAATAAAGAAATCGTAGCTGTATAATATTTGGTTGGCAATGAATGGAGTAGTGATTGAATAATGTTTTGTCGTCGCCTGATTTGCAACATGGTGTCCGAACCTGGGACCGACCTCGCATGCTTTCAGACGACCGGAAATGTTGATGGTCCATCGTACCGCCGGTCCGCTATACCGGTCAAACACGCTCCCGGGTCGCCTGATCTGACCTCATGATGATGGCGGATACTCGGGTCTTTGCTAGTATGACTGATCATCCGGTTCTTCCAAGCGTTTAGCCAGTGGTGAGCGTGATAAGGACAATGAATTCAAACGAATTACAAGGTGAACTAGCTCGAAAATGCACCGGGTATACCTGACGGCTGTTCGGACTCTAATTATGGATCTCTGAGCTGGGGATCCTCCAAGCTCGCCAAAGTTCATTGATTTATAAGAAAGAGTCCCGCATGAGCCCCATGCATCCCTATTGTCCTCGATGTTGTTCTCACTCTTACCTCTCGCCTTTCTGTCCACTTTATGGGCTACTTGTCAAGCCACCCCATTGGCTAAGCGCGACTTTGGACCAGTGACCCTGTTCACTCCCCCCTCGACTTATGCCAATGAACGAACCCTCTACGCTCGATCGTTGATGCTCAAAGATGGATCGTTGTTGGCTACTTGGGAAAATTATGATTGGTCCGGACAACCATATTTCCCTATTTACAAGTCGACCGATCATGGATATTCCTGGAAGGAGTTCTCCAGGGCTAAGGTAAGTCAGCTCCAGTGACACACTGAGTCCGTGACACATGGTTGACCAGTAGGACACTGTCAACGGATGGGGTTTAAGATACCAACCTCATTTATACCTCCTTGAACAATCTCTGGGTGGCTATCCCGCTGGAACCATCCTGCTCGCCGGTAACTCCATCCCCGCCGATCTGTCCAAGACCCAGCTCGACCTCTATGCTAGTACAGACAACGGAGCGACGTGGAAGTTTGTCAGCCACATCGCTAATGGAGGTGTCGCTGTGAGTCTGATATCAGAACAATTTGGCCATCACACTGATGTATAGAAACCCAACAACGGCGAGACACCTGTATGGGAACCGTTCCTCATGGTCTACAACAACCAATTAGTCTGTTACTACTCTGACCAGCGAGATCCCAAACATGGTCAGAAACTGGTACATCAGAGCACCACCAATCTCAAGACGTGGGGGTCAATCATCGATGATGAAGCAAACCCCACCTACAGCGCTCGACCTGGAATGCCAGTCATCTCCAAAATGTCCAACGGTCAATATTTCTACACTTACGAGAATGGCGGTGCTCCTGAAGGCAACTTTGCGGTATACTTCAAGATCGCCAGTGATCCGACAAAGTTCGGTTCAGTAACCGGTAGACCTTTGCGAGCGACCGATAACTCTGTGCCTACCAGTTCACCCTTCAACATCTTCACTAGTGCAGGTGGTAGCTCGGGTACTTTGGTGGTCAGCTCCAACTCGGACTCGGATCTTTTCATCAACCACAATTACGGCCAGGGTTCCTGGACCCGATTGAGCAGTCAGGGGGGTAATGGGTATTCTCGGAGTTTAGCTGTCGGGTACAACCCAAAAGACATCTTGATTGTCAACGGTGGTCGGCTGGGTCAGGGTAGTACCAACAAGGTGACAGCGTCAGCTAGGGACGTCAATGGTTGCTCGACTTGCTAGGTCAAAGCCTATGCCGGTGAGGTACGGGAGGAGCGAGTGAGGTTGATGAAGGACAAGAGGGATCGAAGCAGGATAACAGTAGAAGTTAAATCGAAGTAAAAGTTGAGTCAAGCAAATGAAGTAAACATTGTCATCATTGCATTGGTATTGGTATCGGTATTGGTTTATTTCTTGCTATATCTACAGTACATTTCAGAAGCGAGTCCTACTTACTTTGATACGAGATACACGTTGAGCGCTAAACTCAGTAACAAGACAAGAATAATCGCCATCATCGGTTGGTTCTTAGTAATATCGGTCGATTCGTGAATGGCACTTGCGGGATCGATGGCGTGAGTGTCAATAGGCGCAGTTGATCTTTCGGGTGTCACATCGGTCTTGGCGTCGAGATCGACCACCTTCGCTCCTGTGGCCGTTTGTGTTCTTGGTGTGGATTTAGGTTTGTCGGAATGCGCGGATGGCTCTGACTTTTCAGCAGTCTTGAAATCTTCGGGATGGTTGTCAATCCATTCCTTCAATGCTCCAAGCCAAGATTGATGATATTCCTTCTGACCTTTGACAACTGCCGGAGTGATGGTGCTCTTGAGCATGGAGGAAGAAGACCAGTCGCATTGGGTTGTGCAGTACATTCGAGTAGAAGGGGTGCCGTC
>Ga0308164_10005096_pt1 | contig 10782 bp, 8 predicted proteins | sample PhyTR2_FD_201031 | JGI IMG/M metagenome (GOLD analysis project Ga0308164, IMG submission 201031) | Phyllosphere microbial communities from UC Gill Tract Community Farm, Albany, California, United States - DLSLT.R2 | ecosystem: Host-associated > Plants > Phyllosphere > Unclassified | place: USA... | reverse complement strand
CGAACGAGCCGAAGCGAACAAACGTCGGCGCCATGCGCGCCACGACGGCGGCCGTCTCGAGCGTTTCGCGGGCGATGCCTTGGGGCGAGCCGGTCAGGGACAGCGCGCGCGTCGTCGGGATGCCCAGCGCGGCCATCGCTTCGGAACACAGGAATTCGCGGATCGACGAGCGCAACACGGCGCGGCCATCGCCCATGCGGGAATACGGCGTGCGCCCGGCGCCCTTGAGCTGGATTTCCATCGGCCCGGTCGGGGTAGCAATGTCGCCCAGCGTGATCGCACGGCCGTCGCCCAATTGGCCCGCCCAGACACCGAACTGATGGCCGGAATACACGGCGGCAAGCGGTTGCGAGCGCGGCGCCACCTTGTTGCCGGTAAAGACCTCGACAAAATCAGGGCGCGCGAGATCCTCGACGGTCAGCCCGATCAGGGCGGCCGCAGGTTGGCTGGCTGCGATGAAATGCGGCGCAGGCAATGGCGTGGGCATCAGACGCGTGTAAAACGCTGGCGGCAATTCGGCGAAGGAATTGTTCAGTGCAAGTTCGTCGGCAGTGATGGCAGTCCTCGTTGGCGTGGTCGGCAATGAAACGATTTTACCCGACCGCGATATTACGCGTGATCAGGCAGCCGGTTCACGCGCGTTACACCCTGTAACGGCGCCGGTTGGGTAGCACGTCGGCAATGCGGCGCTGCATCATCGAATTGCGTTGACGCCGCGCCGCATCGCACATGACACTTTCGACGTTGCTGCTGAGCTTGATAATCCTTGAATCCTGGAGCCCACATGCCTGATTACCCGATGAGTCCCCTGCAAGGCCAGATGATGGATGCACCGCTGCTGGTCTCCGGCATCATCGAATTCGCTGCGCGCCACTACGGCGATGGTGAAATCGTCTCGCGCCGCGTCGAGGGCGACCTGCACCGCTACACCTGGCGCGATGCGGCGGCCCGCTCGCGCCAGTTGGCCAATGCGCTGGACAGCCAGGGCATCGCCATGGGCGACCGGGTGGCCACGCTGGCCTGGAACGGCTACCGGCACCTGGAACTGTATTACGGCGTCTCGGGCTCCGGCGCCGTGCTGCACACGATCAATCCCCGTCTGCACCCGGAGCAGATCGCCTACATCGTGAACCACGCCGACGATCAGGTGCTGTTCTTCGACCTGACCTTCCTGCCGATTGTTGCCGCGCTGGCGCGCACCTGCACGGGCGTCAAGGCCTGGGTGGCCCTGTGCGACCGCGCAGCGCTGCCCGGTGATTCAGGCATCGACACGCTGCTGTGCTACGAAGACCTGATCGGCGCGCAGAGCGACGACTACGCGTGGCCGCAGTTCGACGAGCGCTCGGCCGCCAGCCTGTGCTACACGTCCGGCACGACCGGCAACCCGAAAGGCGCGCTGTATTCGCACCGCTCGACGGTCCTGCACGCGTACGCATCGGCCATGCCGAACGCGCTCAATGTAGCGTCCCGCGACGTCGTCCTGCCGGTGGTGCCGATGTTCCATGTGAACGCGTGGGGCTTGCCGTACTCGGTGCCGCTGTCGGGCGCCAAGCTCGTGTTTCCCGGCCCGGCGCTCGACGGGCGCTCGCTATACGATCTGTTCGAAGGCGAGGGCGTGACGTTCTCGGCGGGGGTGCCCACGGTCTGGCTGGGCCTGGTCAACCATGTGATCGAGCACGATCTGACGTTCTCCACCTTCCGCCGCACGGTGATCGGTGGCTCTGCCTGCCCGCCGGCGTTGATGGACACGCTGATGGACCGCTTCGGCATCGAGGTCGTGCATGCCTGGGGCATGACCGAAATGTCGCCGCTGGGCACGGCCTGCACGTTGAACAGCGCGCACCAGGCTCTGTCGCCGGACGCGCAGCGCGCCGTGCTGCGCAAGCAGGGCCACGCCATTTACGGTGTGGACATGAAGATCGTTGACGACGCCGGCGCCGAACTGGCCTGGGATGGCGTGACGTACGGGCATCTGCTGGTGAAAGGACCGTGGGTCGTCTCCGGGTATTTCCGCGAGGAGGGCGGCAATGTGCTGGTCGATGGCTGGTTCCCGACGGGCGACGTGGCCACGATCGATGCCGACGGCTATCTGGCGATCACGGACCGCAGCAAGGACGTGATCAAGTCCGGCGGCGAATGGATCGGCACCATCGACCTGGAAAACGTGGCGATGGCGCATCCGGCTGTGCTGCAGGCGGCCTGCATCGGTGTTGCGCACCCGAAATGGGACGAGCGCCCGTTACTGGTGGTCGTGCGCAGGCCCGGCATGGACGTCACGCGCGACGCGTTGATCAGCTGGTTTGACGGCAAGGTCGCGCGCTGGTGGACGCCGGACGACGTCGTGTTTGCCGACAGCCTGCCCGTCGGCGGCACCGGCAAGATCCAGAAGAACCGGTTGCGCGAAACGTATGCGCAGCACCGTCTGCCATCGGCGCAGGTTGCCGAAAAATAACTGTGCGACGCATTTCACGGCAGGCGGGTAAAGTTGTGTCACTTTCAACAATCTTCCACTCACAGGAATTTCCATGCGCTTGCTTATCGCCCTCATCCTTCCCTGGCTGACCTTCTTCACGATCGGCCGCCCGATCGCCGGCGTCATCTGCCTGATCCTGCAAATCACGCTGGTTGGCTGGCTGCCTGCCACGATCTGGGCCGTGTACGCACTGAGCCAGTACAAGACCGACAAGAAGATCGCCGAAGCGAGCCAGCGCGGTCAATTCTGATGGCGCAGTCAGCGTTGTCTGTTAATGACGCCGATTGCGATGCAAAACAATTGTTCTGAGTAACTGACCCGTCCGCCATCCAGAGCCCAACGCCAACCGAGGTAATTGGGCAGGTAGCGCGATGCCACGCCGCGAAAGCCCAGCAGCCAGGCCTTGAAGCGTCCGTGGTACGCGTTCACATTCTGTACGTGGATGGCACGGCTTCCCGCATGCCTGACGCGTACCCCGGGAGGCAAATTAACCATCTCGTGCGCAACTTTGTGCTTGCGTGCAAATGCCCGATAAGCGGCATGGCTGTCGCTGACCAGCAGTGCCTGCGGATCAAGTCTGGGCAGCAAATCGCGTTCGAGTTGCGCGACTGTCAGTGCGCCACGGCCAGTGACGGCATTAATAGTTTGGCCATTCCGGTCGCGTGCCACCAAAATGCAGTCGAATTGCCGGGAAATGCCAGGTTTGGTTGCGCGTCCCCCGCGGCGGCGTGGCGGGCGGTCGAGGTTGCGCGAGCCTTTTTGCGATTCGAGCAGGAACGTTTCATCTGCCTCGACGATGCCGTTGAGCGATGCAGGCCGGTCGAGCTTGACCCAGGCAAGAAAGCGGTGACGCCACCGGAATGCCGTATTGCGGTGTACGCCGACCCGTTCTGCGCCCTTGCGTACGGACAGTGAATGGAGCAGCACCTGCGAATACGCGAGCCATTTGGCCTTGTGCCTGAGCCGCGCCAGTGGCGTGCCGCTCAGGTCGTTGAATGTGCGACCGCAGGCGCAGCAGCGAAAGCGCTGCAGGTCGTTGGCGAAGCCGTGCCGATGACAGCGTTCGTTGCCACAGCTGGGGCAGCAGCGTGCTGGCGCTCTGGCTTGGGCGATCAGCGCCACCACCTGGTCGAGGCCGGCTGCGGGATGCAGGGCGTCGAGTACCTGCCGGCGCTGCGGCTGATTTAGCGCTGACAACTTGGCAAACCAGTTCTTGAAACGGGGCGCTTTCATAGCGACTCCTGACGCTGGGGACAGGCGTTGGACCATGGAATCGCTCATCAGTTCAAACCTTTGCTCTATTTAACGTTGACTGCGCCATTCTGATTGGGTAATCCCCTTCCTGGCTTGCCCGAATAACACGTTCGTTCGTTTATTTGCGGTATAGTTGGCAGCTCGGTCATTCCCACTTTCAGGAGACGAAATCGACATGAGCGCCGACTACCAGGTGCACGGCAGCGTTGCCGTCATCACGCTGAACAATCCCCCCGTCAATGGCCTTGGCCTGGCCACCCGCACCGCAGCCGTTGCCGGCATCCGGCAGGCCGAAGCCGACCCGGCCGTCACGGCCATCGTGATCACCGGCGCTGGCAAGGCGTTCTCGGGCGGCGCCGACATCCGTGAATTCACCTCCCCCAAAGCGCTGACCGAGCCGACGCTGCACACGCTGATCGCCACTGCCGAAAGCGCGGCCAAGCCAGTCGTTGCCGCGATCCACAGCGTGTGCATGGGTGGCGGCCTCGAGCTGGCACTGGGTTGCCACTACCGCGTCGCCGCGCCGGGCGCACAGATCGCGCTGCCTGAAGTCAAGCTGGGCCTGCTGCCCGGCGCCGGCGGTACGCAGCGCCTGCCGCGCGTGCTGGGCCTGGAAAAAGCCCTCGACATGATCCTCACCGGTACGCCGGTCGTATCCGGCAAGCTGGCCGGCACGGGGCTGTTCGACCGGGTATTTGATGCGGACGTCGACCTGCTGCCGGCCGCCGTCGCGTTTGCCGAATCGGTCGCCGCCGTCCGGCCGCTGCCAAAAGTGCGCGACCGCGCTGTTGACCACCCGGACGCCGCCGGCTTCCTGGCAGCGGTCCGTGAGCGCGTCGATGCGATGGCCGGCCCATTCCCGGCGCCTCGCGAGTGCGTTGAAACGGTGGCCGCGTCGGTCACGGCTGAAACCTTCGAAGCCGGCTTGCAGTTCGAGCGCGAACGCTTCATGTATCTGACCACGACGCCCGAATCGAGGGCGCTGCGTCATGCATTCTTTGCCGAGCGCGCTGCCGGCAAGGTGCCGGGCGTACCGCCTGACACCCGGCCGCGCCCGATCGCCAGTGCGGCCGTGGTGGGCGCGGGCACGATGGGCGCCGGCATCGCGATGAACTTCGCCAACGCCGGCATCCCGGTGACGATTCTCGAAATGAAGCAGGAAGCGCTCGACAAGGGCCTGGCCGGTATCCGCGCCGTGTACGAACGCAGCGTCACCAAGGGCAAGCTCACGGCCGACAAGCTGGCGCAGCGCATGGCCTCCATCACCGGCACGCTGTCGTACGACGCGCTGGCGCAGGCCGACATCGTCGTCGAAGCGGTGTTCGAGGACATGGCCGTCAAGGAGCTCGTGTTCCGCGAGCTCGACAAGCTGATGAAGCCGGGCGCGATCCTGGCCACCAACACGTCGTCGCTCGACGTGAACCGCATCGCCGCATTCACGGGCCGGCCGCAGGACGTGATCGGGCTGCATTTCTTCAGCCCTGCGCATGTGATGAAGCTGTTGGAGATCGTGCGCGGCGCGCAGACCGGTGCCGACGTGCTGGTCACGGCGCTCGCGCTGGCGAAAAAACTCAAAAAAACGGGTGTGGTCTCGGGCGTCTGCGACGGCTTCATCGGCAACCGCATGCTCGAGCAGTATCTGCGCCAGGCGTACGACTTGCTGGAAGAAGGCGCGCTGCCGGAACAGGTCGACCGCGCGATCGAAGCGTTCGGTTTCGCGATGGGGCCATTCCGCATGAGCGACCTGGCCGGCAACGACATCGGCTGGCATATCCGCAAGCGGCGTGCCATCGAGTCGCCCGACTTTGCCTATTCGAAGCTGCCGGACCTTTTGTGCGAGCAGGGGCGCTTCGGGCAAAAGACGGGCGCCGGCTGGTATGACTACCAGGCGGGCGCGCGGGCGGCCACGCCCTCAGGCACCGTCGACGCGATGGTGACGCAGTATTCGCACGAGATCGGTATCGCGCGGCGCGCTATTGCGGACGCAGAGATCGTCGATCGGCTCGTGTACGCGCTGGTCAATGAGGGCGCAAAGATCCTCGACGAAGGCATCGCGCTGCGGGCGTCGGACATCGACATGGTCTACCTGAGCGGCTACGGCTTCCCGCTGCACCGTGGCGGCCCGATGCTGTACGCCGACATGGTGGGCTTGCCGGCCGTGCTGGCAGCAATCGAGGGCTTTGGCCGTGGGCGCAATGGCGAGGCATGGACGCCGGCGCCGCTGCTGGTGCAGCTGGCCGCAGCAAATGGAACGTTCAACGCCTGACGATATAACGGCGTAAAGCGTGAAAGGCGCCGCCTTCCACGCTTCAAGCACACCTCAAGGCAACTAGTCGTTCGCGTAGATATTGTTGTCCTTGGTTTCCCGTACGAACAGCGCACCGATCACGAACGTGGTCAATGCGATGATGATCGGGTACCACAGGCCGTAATAGATATCGCCCTTGAACGCCACCAGTGCAAACGCCGTCGTCGGCAACAGCCCGCCGAACCAGCCATTCCCGATGTGATACGGCAGCGACATCGACGTGTAGCGGATCCGGGTCGGGAACATCTCGACCAGCATCGCCGCAATCGGGCCATACACCATCGTCACGTACAGCACGAGGATGAACAGCAGCACGACCAGCATCGGCTTGTTGATCGCGGCCGGATCGGCTTTCTCCGGGTAACCCGCGCTCGCCAGCGCCCCGGTGACCTCTTTCTTGAGCGCCGCTTCGCTGGCCTTCGAGGCAGCGTCGAAGTTCAGGTTATCCGGCGTCATGACGGCGTTGAACGACTTGAACTCGGTCGTGCCGATCTTGATCGTGGCGACCGTGCCGGCTGGCGCATCGATGCGGTTGTAGCTGACCGAGGCGGCCGTCAGCATGCGCGTGGCGATGTCGCACGATGACGGGAACTTGCGGGTGCCCGTTGCGTCGATCTGGAAGCTGCAGGTGGCCGGGTCGGCCACGACGAACACGGGCGCGGTGCGCAGCGCCGTTTCCAGTGCCGGATTGCCGTAGTGCGTGATGGCCTTGAAGATCGGGAAGTAGGTTGCCGCCGCAATCGCGCAGCCGCCCAGGATGATCCACTTGCGGCCGATCTTGTCCGACAGCGCGCCAAAAATGATGAAGAACGGCGTGGCCAGCAGCAGGGCGATGGCGATCAGGATGTTGGCCGTCGGGTCGGCGATTTTGAGCGTCTTGGTCAGGAAGAACAGCGCGTAGAACTGGCCCGTGTACCAGACCACGGCCTGGCCCATCGTCAGGCCGAGCAGCGCCAGCAGGGCGATCTTGGCGTTCTTCGGTTTCAAAAACGCTTCCGACAGCGGCGCCTTCGACGTCTTGCCTTCGGCCTTCATCTTGGCAAATGCCGGCGACTCGTTCATCGACAGCCGGATCCAGACCGAAATCCCCAGCAGCACGACCGAGATCAGGAACGGAATACGCCAGCCCCAGGCCTGGAATTCTTCTTCACCGATCAGCGTGCGGGTGCCCAGGATGACCAGCAGCGACAGGAACAGGCCGATCGTCGCGGTGGTCTGGATGAACGCCGTAAACAGGCCGCGTTTGCCGTGCGGCGCATGCTCGGCCACGTAGGTTGCCGCGCCGCCGTACTCGCCGCCCAGCGCCAGGCCCTGCAGGATGCGCAGCGTGACGAGGATAATAGGCGCCGCGATGCCGATCTGCGCGTAACTGGGCAGGATGCCGACGAGGAAGGTCGAGGCGCCCATCAGCAGGATCGTGATCAGGAACGTGTACTTGCGGCCGATCATGTCGCCCAGGCGCCCGAACACGAGCGCGCCGAAGGGCCGCACGATGAAGCCGGCGGCAAAGGCCAGCAGCGCGAAGATGAAGGTGGTGTTGGGGTCGCCGATGAAGAACTGCTTGGCGATGATCGTGGCGAGCGAACCGTACAGGTAAAAATCGTACCATTCGAACACGGTGCCGAGCGAGGAAGCCGCAATGACCTTGCGTTCTTCCTTGGTCAGGCCGGCGGTGGTGGTGGGGGGTACGGCGCCGACAGTGTTGCCGGGTGTGATTGCCATGGCTTGTCTCCGTTCATTGTTTTGTGTTTAAGCGGAAAGGCTGATTGTTGGTCAGCCAACCCAATGTGCGCCTCGAACCTTACGCGAATCTTGCAAAATGGGTAGGCCGGAGCCGGTGCTGTAAATATGTTTTTCGTACGGTTTTGGCGAACGATCGTGCGGTCGCTATACTGGTTGCGAAGGGCAGGCAACGCCGCCCACAACACCGACAACAGGAGCGCGAATGATCAAGCACATCGTCATGTGGAAGCTGAAAGAAGAAGCCGAAGGCGCGGACCGCGCAAGCAATGCACGCGAGATGAAACGCCGTCTCGATGAATGCGCCGCGATCGTCCCCGGCATCATCACGTTCGAAGTCACGCTGGCCCAGGCTGACCTCGAAGCGACCTACGATATCGTGCTGTATTCCGAATTTGCCGACCGCGCCGCGCTCGCCGCGTATGTCGCGCACCCGGTGCACCAGGCCGTGGTGCCCTTCATCGGCGCGATCCGTGAAGGCCGCCAGTGCATGGATTACGAAATCTGACCACGCCGTGCTGACCGGAGGCCGTATGCGCACCACGCAGGAACTGTTTTCACTGAAGGGCAAGACCGCCATTGTCACCGGCGGCTCGCGCGGGCTCGGGCTGCAGATGGCACAGGCGCTGGGCGAGCAGGGCGCGCGCCTGATCCTCACCTCGCGCAAGCAGGAAGAACTCGACGCTGCCGTCGCCCGGCTGCACGATCTGGGCATCGAAGCGAGCTGCTTTGCGGGCGATCTGTCCGACCCGGCGCACGCGACAAGCCTGGTCGAGACGGCGCTGGCGCGCCTGGGCCACGTCGATATCCTGATCAACAATGCCGGCGCGACCTGGGGCGCACCGGCCGAAGATTATCCGCTCGAAGCGTGGGACAAGGTCATGAACCTGAACGTCCGTTCGGTCTTCCTGGTGGCGCAGGCGGTGGGCAAGCTGTCAATGATCCCACGCCGCTACGGGCGCATCGTCAATATCGCGTCGATTGCCGGCCTGGCGGGCAACCCGCCGGATGCGATGCAGACGATTGCCTACAACACGTCCAAGGGCGCGGTGATCAACTTCACGCGCACGCTGGCGGGCGAATGGGGCCGCCACGGGATCACGGTCAATGCGATCGCGCCGGGCTTTTTCCCATCCAAGATGACCAAGGGCGTGCTGGCCGCTTATGGCGCCGATAGCCTGGCAGCCGCGGCGCCGCTGGGACGGCTGGGCGACGACGAAGACCTGAAAGGCGCGGTGGTGCTGTTTGCTTCCGACGCCGGCAAGCACATCACGGGACAAATACTGGCGGTCGATGGCGGCGTCACCGCTGTCTGACGGCTGTCTGACGGCTGTCTGAGCGCTGTCTGAACGCACGGTCAAAGGACAAGACGATGGATGATTTCAAAGGCAAGGTCGCGGTCATCACGGGCGCGGCCAGCGGCATGGGGCGCGAGTTCGCCACGATGGCCGCCAGCCTGGGCATGAAGCTGGTGCTGGGCGACGTGCAGCGCAAGCCACTCGAGAAAGCGGCCGAGGAATTGATGGACGGCGGCGCCGACGTGATTGCGATGGTGTGCGATGTGCGCAAGAGCGCGCACGTGCAGGAGCTGGCCGATTCGGCGATGGCGCGCTTTGGCGCGGTGCACCTGGTATTCAACAATGCGGGCGTTGGCGCTGGTGGCCTGATCTGGGAAAATTCGAAGGAAGACTGGGAGTGGGTGCTGGGCGTGAACCTGTACGGCGTCGTCAACGGCGTGCGTGCGTTCATCCCCGTGATGCTCGAATGCGCGGCCAAGGATCCTGCGTACCGCGGCTATGTCGTCAACACGGCGTCGATGGCGGGGCTGATCAATTCACCGGCGCTCGGCTTGTACAACGTGTCCAAGCATGCGGTGGTGGCGCTGACCGAAACGCTGTATCACGACCTCAAGCTGGTTGACGCGCCGATTGGCACATCGGTGCTGTGCCCGTACTTCATCCCGACACAGATCGCCCAGTCGCACCGGCACCGGCCGGATGAACTGCGCACCGACGAGATCATGACGGCGAGCCAGATGGCGGCGCAGGCGCTGACCGAGAAAGCGGTCGGCTCGGGCAAGGTGTCCGCGGCGCAGGTCGCGCAACTGACGTTCGACGCCATCCGTGCCGAGCGCTTTTATGTGTTCTCGCATCCGCAGGCGCTGGGCACCGTGGCCGAGCATGCCGATGCGCTGGTGCACGGCCGGCAGCCGCCGGACCCGTATGCGGCCACGCCCCATCTGCGCGATATCCTGAAAGCGGGGCTCAAGGGACGGCGCTGAGTAGCCGACCCTTCACCGCATCAAGCTGCGGCTTGCTCGCCCGGCACCACGACGCGCTCGTGCAGATCGGGCTCGCCGTTGCTATACAGCTTGACCACTGTCGACGTGCGCGTGCCGTATTCTTCCGACTCGATGCAGACCGACGACAGCATCCGTTCCATCTCCAGCGGCACACCCGTTTCCGGCAGGCGCAAGTCCGGTGCACGCGTCGTATCGGCCAGCATTTCAAAGTACGCGTCTTCCGGCGCGCCCTGGCACAAGAGGCTCGCGAACTGCGCTTTCGTGCGCAGCACTTTCGGCCACGGTGCGTCGAGCAGACCGTTCGAGATGCCGTAGATCCGGCCGCGCTCGAGCGGCTGGCCGTTACGGGGATCATGCTGGCCGCGGTTCGAGTACCAGTACAGCGTCTCGCCATCGCCCAGTACCAGGTTGTAGCCGTTGTAATGGTCAGGTTGCGCCGCGAGCTGGGCGACATAGGCGCACGCATCGAGATCGCCGGCCAGGTAGTCGGCCACCAGCGCGCCGCGTGTCGGCGCATCGGGCTGCCGTTCGCCCGGGCTGCGGATATTGGTCAGCGCGGCAAAGCGCGGGCCGTTGGGGCCCGTGGTTGACACGCCCATCCAGCTGCCGCCGCCCTGCAGGTCGCGCCCGGCGATCACGTGCGGATGCTCGGGCCAGGGCGCCGCGGGCAGGGCCGGGCGGTCATAGAATTCGTCGCGGTTGGCG
>Ga0308164_10005095_pt1 | contig 10785 bp, 14 predicted proteins | sample PhyTR2_FD_201031 | JGI IMG/M metagenome (GOLD analysis project Ga0308164, IMG submission 201031) | Phyllosphere microbial communities from UC Gill Tract Community Farm, Albany, California, United States - DLSLT.R2 | ecosystem: Host-associated > Plants > Phyllosphere > Unclassified | place: USA... | reverse complement strand
ATTCGGCGGGCGCTGTGAGAGTGGGCGCACCTCGTTCTTCTGCTCCTCGAGCGCGCTCATCGTCACCTCGTAGAACTCCTGCATCTTGTCGAGGCCAAGCCCGGTGTCGGCGCTGACATAGTCGAGGATGCGGTTGATGGCCTTCTCGGCGACGTTGCGCGTGACGGCCTTCTTGGTGTAGGTGAGGAGCGTCTTGTAGTGCGCGAGCGCGTCGTCGTACCGGCCGAGCTTGAACGTGAGCTTGGTCATCTGCTTGAGCGCCTTGAACCCGAACTCGCCCTGCTCGCCGCGCGTCGACTCGTCGTTGACGATCTTCTTGAACGAGGCGAGGGCCGTATCGGGCGTATCGCGTTGCGCTGTTGCAGGTGAGGAGGGAGTGTGCGAGTCGCCGAACAGGGCGAGGCGAAAGGGGTGGTGGAGAATGGGGGACGAGGAGGAGGAGGAGCAGGGTCAGCTTGTACTCGGCTCGAGGCGGGCGAGGGCGGCGGGGACGCACACTTGGCCGTGTAGTACTCGTTCTCGACGTCGACGACGTCCTCCTCGTTGTCGGATCCCTCGTACTCGAAGCCGTAGTCCTGCGAGGTGGGGGCGGAGGGAGGAGGAGAGGTGGGAAGGGGACAGTGCGAGTCAGCTCACCGACTTCGATCCCCTAGGCCACTACAGAGCTCGACGAGCTGCCGCGCCAGCCAGGCGGGCGTGGGAGGAGAGCTGACGCACCTCGTCCTCGTCCATCATCTGTTGGCGGGGAAGGCTCGTCAGCGCTGCCGCTTGGCGAGAAGGAGTGGACCTGGACGCACAAACTCATCGTCAGACATGGTGTGCAGCTGGTCGCAGGGGCGGGCCTGAGGGTGAGGGAGCGAGGAGACGGCGGTCAAGGTCGACGTCGTCCTCGTCCTCGCTCGCCGCCAAGTCGCACTCTCGCTTCTTAAAACTCGCTTTTGCTACGATCTGGAGCCGAGAGTAGCTCTCTGATCTACTCAGAAGCAGATCTATCTTCCTAGCAAACGCCGTACTGCGGGTTTGCACGATCCGGCGAAATTGGCGAGACCGCTCGCCTCGCTTCTCGCGCGCTCTCCTGCGGCTGTTGCTGGTGCTCGAGCGTGCATACGAAGCTGTGCTGCAGCTCGAAGCAGGGCACCATGGAGCGCGCAGGTTTGCGAGGCCGGGGCGCGAGCACTTGGCTGGTCGGTCGCGATGAGGAGCGGGGGCCGCAGTGCGCACGCGCCGTCCGTTCTTCTGGGCACGAACCAGACTCTCGGCGACGAGCTCCCTTTGCTCCTCCCTCTCACACGCTCGCTCTCCGCCAGCCAGCCCGCGCGCCAGCCCTCGCGACCCCTCTCGAGCCGGTCCTCTGTCGCCCCTCCACTCTCGATCGCGTCGCGGCCGTTCGAGCACGTCCGCGCCTCCTTGCCCGACCCCTCTTCGCCCAGGGCTAGCACCGTCACGAGCCCGCGCTACTCGACCCACATCACCGGGCTCAACCTCGCCTGTGCACTCGACCGTGCTCGCGCTCGCCCTCCCCCCTCCCCTCCTCGCCCTCGCCCTCGTCCGCGCGCCCATGCCCGACCATCCTCTCGCCGGCCCTTCACAAGGCGGCGCGTCGTCCGCCTGGACCCCGCCCACAGGCCACCTCCGCCAGCGCTCCATCACGAGCGCGCGCAGCCGCGAGAACAGCAACACGACCAACCCGTTCGACGACGGCCACTACGCCGTCCCCGCCAGCCCTCGAGGCCCGCACTCGCCCTACGGCGCCGCCCTCCTGCGCGCCCAGACCAGCTCGACCAGCCTCGCCGACGAGTACACGCACGCCATGGGCAAGGAGCAGGCCATGGCCATGCGCGGCGACCGAGCAGAATGGGTCCGTCGCTCCCCTCCCTCTTGACAACGAGCCGCCCAAACCGAGCACCCAGGCTGACATCCTCCCTCTCGCGCTCGCAGGTCCCGACACAGCAATTCCTGCGCTCGTCCCAGTCGGTGCACAGCGCGTCGTCGCCGCCGTCGCTGCACGGCGCGACCCTCGGCGTCCCCGCCGGCGCGTCGCCGTCGTCGAGCACCTCGTCGCTCGCGCGCTACAACCTCGGCGCCGACGAGTTCTCGCTGTACCACGACGACTCGGTCGAGGCCGACGACGACTTTCACGACCCGGGCCCCAAGCTCGAGCGCGTCGGCCCCGACTACCGCCTCGTCGAGCCCAAGAACTCGCGCAGCGACGGCGTGTTCGGCATCGGCTTCCTCGGCCTCTTGAACCTGATCGCCATCTTTGTCATCGCGACGGCGCTCGTCGGCGTCTTTGCCGGGTGGCCCATCTACAACTGGGCGACGAGCCTCACGCCCGAGCGGTTCGGCGCGGCCGGCATCGGCGGCACGAACGGGTCGGGCCAGGTGCCCGACCTGCCCAACTTCCGCGGCCTGATCGACAAGGACACGCCCCAGGCGGCGCTCACGCGCACGATGGACGACGGCACCGAGCTGCAGCTCGTCTTCTCGGACGAATTCAACCAGGACGGGCGCCTCTTCTACCCGGGCATGGACCCCTACTGGGAGGCTGTCGAGTACGTCCCTCTCTCTCTCCTCTTCGTCTCTCTCTCTGCAAGCGCACGTGCTGACGCCTACCTCGCAGCCTCTGGTACTGGCAGACGCAGGACGTCGAGTGGCGTGCGTCCTCCTCTCCCTCCCGCTTCTGCGAGTCTCTCCTCGTCCTGACGCACCTTCCTTCCCTCCCTCGCTTCGCCCTCTTACTCCTCTTCAACCTCTCCTCCCTCTCGCCGCCGTCGCAGACGACCCGGGCAACATCTACACCGAGGGCGGCCGCCTCGTCATCGAGCTCACCAAGGAGGAGCTCGAGGACTCGCACAACATGGGCTACCTCGGCGGCATGCTGCAGTCGTGGAACAAGTTCTGCTTCGTGGGAGGGTACATCGAGGTCTGTGCGTCGCCCCCTTCTCTCTCTCCTCGTCCTCGAGCACCCGGAGAGCACGACGCTGACGCCTCTCCTCTCGCTCGCAGCGGCATCTCTTCCGGGCGACACGCACGTGACGGGCTTGTGGCCTGCAGCATGGATGATGAGCAACCTCGGTACGTCCATCTCGTCGAGCGCCGTCTCTCCCTCGCGCCCTCTCGCTCACGCCGGTCCACCCCGTGCAGGTCGCGCCGGCTACGGCGGCTCGCTCGACGGCACCTGGCCGTACGTCTACGACACGTGCGACGTCGGCACGCTCGCCAACCAGACGGACCCGGCGACGGGCCTGCCCGAGTTTGACCCGTCCGAGGGCGACCAGTACCACGACGACGACCTGAGCTGGCTCTCGGGCCAGCGCTTCTCGAGGTGCACGTGCCCCGAGGAGACGGACCACCCGGGTCCGCAGTACGCCAACGGCACGTGGAAGGGCCGGTGCGTCGGCGTCGTTCTCTTCTTTGCCGAGGTCCGAGCGTCGGCGAGATGCTGACCCTGCTCCTCCTCCTCTCCTTGCAGCGGCGCCGCCGAGATCGACATCCTCGAGGCGACGGTCGAGCCTGCTACGGGTCTCGGGCACGTCTCGATGAGTGCGCAGTGGGTGCGTCCAGCCCTTCCCTCCTCTCGTCGTCGTCGTCGAGCCGAACCGAGCTGACGCCGCTCGGACCCTCGCTCGCTCGCAGGCTCCCTTCAACCCCGGCTACCGTGTCATCAACTCGTCGCACGAGTACGTCGAGTACTTCACCGAGGACTGCCCGGGCAACACATACCTCGGCGGCGCGACGCAGCAGGTCACCTCGGGCCTGTGCTTGACCGACAGCACGACCTGTGCGTCTCCCTCTCTCTCGCTCTCTCCTGCTCCCCTCTTCCTCCTCTGACACCCACTCGCGCTGCAGACAACTCGACCGAGAACATGCAGACGTACGGCGTCGCCTACACGCCGTCGGAGCAGGACGGCTGGGGCACGGGCTCGATCACCTGGGAGCAGGGCGGCGAGAAGATGTGGCGCCTCAGCGACAAGGCCATGGGCCCGAACGCGGAGGCGCAGATCGGGCAGCGCCTCGTCACGGCCGAGCCCATGTACATAATGTGCGTCGCGCGCTCGTTCCCTTTCACTTTCGTCCTCGCCTCACTCGAGCTCGACTGACCCTCTCTCCCTCCTCGACCGCAGCTTCAACCTCGCCATGTCGCCCAACTTTGGCGATATCGACTACAACCACCTCGATTTCCCGAGCAAGTTCCGCATCGACTATGTGCGAGTCTACCAGCCGAGCGACCACATCTCGGGTTCGTCCCTCTCCCTCGCTCTTCCTCGCCGTCTCTCGCTTTCCTCGCCCCATGTACTTTGAGTTGACACCTCTCTCTGCGCGCTCGCAGTTGGCTGCGACCCCAAGGCCAACCCGACCGTCGACTACATCAACCGCAACCCGAAGCTGTACCAGGACCCGCTCGTCGTCACGTACGCCGACGCCGGGCGCGAGTTCCCCAAGAACCGCCTCATCCAGACGTGCGACGCCTAGATGCGCTGAGCGCCGCGCTCGCCCTGTTCCTTATGTCGCAACTCGCAATGCAGATACCTCTCGTTGGACTTCACCTTGTTCGTCGAGCGCACGAGAGCTGGCTCGAGCCCGGCTCGCCCGGCTGCTCTACCTCTCGAGAGCTGCACTGCGAGGCTGAGCTGAGGAAGCGCTCGCTGGCTCGGACGGAGAGCGCAAGCAGCAGGAGCGACGCAAATGGACGTCCCGCGGGAAGCCGCCGGCCGAACCTTCGGCACAGGGGGTCGAGATGTGAGCGAGCTGCCGTCCCCGCTCCTCACGCCCTCGCACCAGCTCGAGCGATGCCACCAGCGCACGAGGAAGTCACCCAGGCGTCCATAGGCCCCATCGAGGGCGTCGAACCACCACCAGCAGTCGACCCTCCCTCGCCCAACTCCCACGACTCGCACTCCGCCTCCACCTCTCGTCCGGCCGACTCGAGCACACCTGGGACGCCGATCGACCGCCGCAGCAGCACCATCACCCTACACGACGGCGAGGCCGCGTCGACCGGCGGGCGCAGCGGCAGCGGCGGGCGGCGCGAGAAGGAGCCGGCGAGGTCGGCTGACGCTGCGGGGGACCTCGAGAAGGGGCGGCGAGAAGGCGACGAGGCGGACGACGAGACGATCGTGGTCGACTGGAAGGGCAAGGACGACCCGGCGTGCCCGCTCAACTGGACCAAGGGCAGGAGAACGCTCGCGACACTCTGGTGCGTCCTCCTCTCTCGCTCTCTCGCCCTTGACGCGCTGCATCGGCTGACTCGAGCCTGCTCCGACAGCGTCGCCGGCTTTACTCTTCTCGCGTGCGTCCACTTCGCCAGCAGCAAGCACCGCCGGTACCGGCTGACGCTGTGTCTCGTGCGCGCAGACCTCTCTCGTCCTCGATGATGGCGCCGGCGTCCGGCCAGGTCGCCGCCAAGCTCAACATCACGTCCAGCCTCGAGCAGGAGATGACGGTATCGATCTTCGTCCTCGGGTTCGCCGTCGGCCCGCTGTTCTGGGGCCCGGCGAGCGAGATCTTTGGGCGCATCCGGGTCCTTCAGCTTGCCAACCTCTTGTACCTCATCTTCAACCTCGTATGCGCGTGGGCCCCGAACAAGGCGGCGTTCATCGTGTTCCGGTTCATCGCCGGGCTCGGCGGCGGCGCGCCCTTGTCGGTCGGGGCGGGCGTCCTGTCGGACCTGTGGCGAGCCGAGGAGCGAGGCAAGGGCGCGGCGCTCTACAGCCTCGGCCCGCTGCTCGGCCCTGCGCTCGGACCCGTCATGGGCGCGTGGATCGTCGAGAAGGTGCCGAACGACGGCTACCGCTGGATCTTCATCTCGACCACCATCGTGCGTCGCGCTCGCTCCCCTTCTCGTCCTCCTCGACCCTTTCTTCCGCTCTCGCAGCTGCAGCCTCGGCGAGTCGATCTATTTGTTGACGCTCTCGTCCCGGTGCCCGCAGTTCTCGGCGCTCGTCCAGCTCATCGGCCTCTTCGGCCTGCGCGAGACGTACGGGCCGGTCCTCCTTCGACAGCAGGCGGCGGCGATCAAGAAGAGCATGGGCCTCCCGCTCGACTCGGACCAAGTGCAGACGATCCACGAGGTCAAGTCGGGCCGCAAGTCGTACAAGTCGGTCGTCCTGCACGGCATGGTCCGCCCGTTCGCCCTCATCGCGACCGAGCCCATCATTCAGCTCTTCACCGCCTACCTCAGCCTCATTTGTGCGTCCAGCCTCCTCTATATGTACCCTTCCATCGTGCCGAGAGCGCGCCGCTGACGGTGCTCGCTGCTCGCAGACGGCACCATCTACCTCGTCCTGACGACGACCTCGGCAATCTACCGCGGCGTGTACGGCCAGTCGGTCGGCATCTCGGGCCTGCACTACCTCTCGCTCGCCCTCGGCTTCATGATCGCCTCGTGCGTCCTCTTCTCGCAGTCGGTTCGGCGGTCAGGACGACGATCCGGCTCGAGAGCTAACCCTTCTCCGCTCACAGGCAAGGCGGAGCGCGCTACCTCGACGTCATTTACCGCAAGCTCACTGCAAAGGAGGGCAAGGGCCGGCCCGAGTTTCGTCTTCCTCTCGGTGCGCACCTCGTCGACCTTGACCTCGCGCTCGGACCCCGTCCAGAGGCTGACTCGGCTCTCGCTCGCAGTCATTCCCGCCAGCATCTGTCTCCCTCTCGGCCTCCTCATGTACGGCTGGGGCGCAGAGAAGCGCATCCACTGGATCTTCCCCGGTACGTCCTTCTTGCCGAGCTCCTCGCTGTCTCGTCCTCGTCGCTGACTGCCTTGCCTCCCTCGCACAGACATCGGCCTAGTCCTCCTCGGCTTCTCCATGATCATCATCTTCCAGTCGAGCACGAGCTACCTCATCGACCTGTGCGTCGTCCTCTCTCCCTCTTGCGCTTGAGCCTCGAGAGCTCTCGCTCACGGCAGCTCTCGTCCCTTCTTCAACGCTAAGTGGTTCTTTGACGCGGTTATTAACCACTACGTATTTAACAGGTACACTCTGCATGCCGCATCAGCGCTCGCAGCAACCATCTGCTTCCGCAGCATGGCCGGCTGCTTCTTTCCATGGTTCGCGCAGTACATGTACGACGGCATCGGGTACGGCTGGGGCTGCACCATCCTCGCCGGCGTCGCAATCATCATCGGCTGGCCCTCAGTGCGTCGTCCTCTCCCTGCGCACGGACCTCCTCCACGTCGTCCCTCGACTGACGGCCCCTGCGCACGGACCTCCTCCACGTCGTCCCTCGACTGACGGCCCCTCTTCTGCTCACACAGACACCCTTGTTGTGGTTCTACGGCGAGCGCATCCGTTCCCGAAGCCGCTACGTCGCCAAGGCGGCGGCGAGGTAGATTTAGACTAGACCCGCAAGAGCTGCATCGAGTCCATTTTCGCCTTCCTTAGCTCGACCTAGACGAGAGCCTGTGAGGGACGCTTCGAGAGCGGCGCATGCACACCGTCGCTGCTCGACCGACATGCTTAGTCGACGGCGTTTGCTCGCAAGGTGAAGGCGCTCGCGGGCGACTTGAGAAGGCCGAGTTTCGGCGGCTCGTGCTCTCTTTTCTTCGAGGCTCGTGCTCTCCTGGCCTCGACAGCAGGCTCATAAGAGAAGAAGGAGCGACTTTAATCTATTTGCAACGAAATGTGAGAGTGGTACAAGGGCGTCTGCGCGTCTGCGCCTTTTCGGGGCTCGCCCGCGGAAGCTCATGCGCCAACGACGACCTGCCGCCCGACCGCAGCCACCCCGGGCGCAGCTACGCTCCTGCTCGAGCCGACCTCGACCGCCCTGATCGGCCTGAGCGCCGCCGCCTGCGCCTCCCAGCCCATGCCCGCTCCTCCTCCCGCCGAGGCGGCGCACGGCCCCAGCTCGCCGAAAGCCCGATACGGCTCGCGCGGCACAGGATACGTTTCGCCTGCCTTGACGACCCGCCTTGCGACGTCGCGCGCGCGTCCTCGAGCGCGCTCGGACGCCTCGTCGTCGTGCTCGACCTCGAGCGGCGCGGGGAAGAGCTCGCTCGTCGAGCGCGAGCCAAGCGGCGTCCCCGGCCCAGACGCCGACGGCGGCGAGAGGAGCGTGCGCGAGTTGCTGCGGCTGCGCCCTGGGTCGCCCGGCGCGCGAGAGCGCGAGCGGCTCTGGCTCATGGCGGCCGCGGCGCCGCACAGGCGCTCGCCTTCTTGGTCGACGAGCTTCTGCAGCGGCATGTTGCACAGGCAGCGGCGGTGGAAAGGCGTGATGGAGCCGGTCGGCGAGTCGATGCCGATGGTCGAGCCCGAGGCGAGCGACGAGAGGGCCGTGTCGGGCCCGGGCGAGGCCGAGCGCGAGCGCGAGGAGGGCGTCGCGAAGCCGGACGAGGGAAGGGACGACGAGCCGGCGAGGTGCGACGAGGCGTGGTGACGTGTGCGGTACTCGGGAAGGAGGAGCGACGAGGTGAGGCAGCAGCACTGCAGGTACGAAACGAAAAGCGAGTCAGCGACCACCGCGTCTTAGGAAACGCCGCAGACAAGGTGAACGGCGAGGACGCACCGAGGCAATCGTCACGGCGCTCGCCATCTCAAGGACCTGGTCCTTCCTGCTGCCCTTGAACCGGTACCGCACCTGGCACACGAGCTGGTGCTTGACCCGGATCGGCGTGTCGGTCCCCTCGAGCGTCGTCGGGCGCACCGAGTCGTCGTCCGGGATGCGCGTCACGCGCGCGTACATCCACTCCTTGCCGCCCTCGAGGCGTGCGAGCGGCTGCGGGAGGAGCGCGCGAGGCTCGTAGGCGAGAGGAGGAGGGGCGCCGCGCGAGAGGTGGTCGCGGTCGAGCAGGTCGTCGGTCGAGTGGGCGAGCGGCGTAGACCTGCGGGACGTTCGAGTCAGCTTCATCGAACAGGGGGAGTCGATAAAACAGCGAGGGACGCACGAGTCGATGTAGAAGAGGAGCTTGCGCTGAGTCGGCGGCTTGCTGACGGGCACCTGCTCGTCCGAGTCTGCGAGCACGTTCCAGAAGCGTCAGCGCAGCCCCCTAGTAAGCTTCGGAGAGAGAGGAAGGAAGCCGACGCACAGTGCACCTCGAACTCCTGCCGGACGAACGCCTGGACCGACATGATCTTCATCCCCTCGGGCGGCTGCTCGAAACAGACGCTGAGGAATATGAGGCTCGCGACCGTGAGATGCGGCGACGAGATGTGGAGCGAGATGGGCCCGAGCTCCGACTGGGTGTGGCGCACGTCGATCTCGAGGCCCGAGGGGAGGTCGCCCGGCGCGGCCGGGTTGGCGATGAGGTAGACCGGGCGCGGCATCGAGACGAGGTCCTGGAACGTGCCGACGCCGACGAGCACCGCTCGCACTGCAGGAGAGCGAGAAGAGCATCAGCTCGAGCTCGAGCAAGAGAGAGCGGGCGGGCGCGAAGAGGGAGAGGAGGAAGGAACGCACCCGTGTGCCGGACCGTGCCGAAGTTGGAGCGCTCGCCGACGGCCGTCGAGCTCGGGATGATGAAGCTGAAGTCGTAGCTGCAATCGAACAAGACCAGTACAAGTCAGTCTCGGCGGCTGGGAGCAGAGGAGACGGGCAGAAGAGGGGAGCGGTCGACGCACGTGTGGGTCCCTCGCTCGAGCCGTTCGCCGTGCAGGTCGATCTCGAGGTGCTTGTCGAGCGAGACCGAGCTCTCGTAGTTGTGCGAGCCGTCGCCGCCGTGCCTCGTGACGCGCCCGACGAGCTCGACGCGGATCCGGCGCGCCTTGCGCGGCGCCGAGCACACGAGGCTCACCTGGCCGCGAAGGATCGGGTCGTGCGTCGGCTCCTGGTTGGCGAACTCGTCCGAGGTGCGAGGCGTCGGCGAGGCAGGCGAGCTCGGCGGGTGGAGGAAGAGCGTGTCCTCGAGGACCGAGACGGAGATGGTGTCCTTGCGGCGCGAGAAGAGGCCAGATCCGACCATGATGACGGCGACGCTGCGGGTGGAGCGGGATCAGCTGTGCTCCTGCGGTCCATCCTGGGGCGAATGAGGAGGAGGACGCACTGTGAGGAGAGCGAGACGTGGGGGACCGGCGGAGATTGAGCGACTCGGCGATAGAGCACGACGAGGGCTGGAGCTCTTGAGCTGGCGGCGGTTCGAGGCGGTCCGAGGGCGTGCTTGTGCGAGCTTGACGCGGTCCACGCGAGTCGCAGGCGAGCGGCGGCGGTGGAAGGCGAGTTGCCGACGGCGGAGGCGGACCGAGGCGGGGTGGAGGAGAGGGAGGTGGAAGGGCTCGAGGCGAGGGAGGGGGACGACTGCGACGGCGACGCGGACCAGCACGACACGCACACACACCACCGCACTGATCAGCTCTGGAGGGCGAGGGCGAGGCGAGAGATGGGAGCGGGAAGGCAAGCCGAACGCACCTCGAGGTGGAGGGACACCAAGTCCGAGATCAGTTCAGCGTCTCGCTGGTCGGGCGACTGGCTGGCGAGTAGCTCTCAGTGCGTGCTGTACAGCAGAAGCAGCAGCAGTGGAGCAAGAGCGAGAGGGACGACGCGCGAAGGCGGTGCACCTCCTCCGCCGAGCAACTTCGCCAAGAAGAGCGGAGCCTCGCCGTCCCGACAAGCCGATAGCGACGCTCCCCGCTCTCTCGCTGACGCGCCGACATGGCTGACAAGGGCAAGCCGTCTCTCGTTGCAGCCGGGCGCGAGCCCTCTCCCTCGCTCACTCGTCGTCGTCGCTCTCCTCGATGAACTCGCTGCGACCGGCCAAGAGAGCTGCGTCAGCTGGCTGCTCGACCTGTGAGAGAGAGAGACACGGAGGAACAAGAGACGCACGCCGACTTGACGAGCCCGCTCGACTTGGTCTTGCGG
>Ga0308164_10005094_pt1 | contig 10785 bp, 7 predicted proteins | sample PhyTR2_FD_201031 | JGI IMG/M metagenome (GOLD analysis project Ga0308164, IMG submission 201031) | Phyllosphere microbial communities from UC Gill Tract Community Farm, Albany, California, United States - DLSLT.R2 | ecosystem: Host-associated > Plants > Phyllosphere > Unclassified | place: USA... | reverse complement strand
GCACCGTTACCGACTCGCTTTCGGGGCAGCCGCTGGCGGGGGTGGGAGTGGGCGTGCTGGGCCAGCCCGGGGGCACCGCCACCGATGCGCTAGGCCAGTTTTATTTGAAGAATCTGCCCGCCGGGCCAGTTGCGCTGCGCGTAAGCGCCCTGGGCTACCGCGCCAAAAGTGCGCCAGTAGCGTTGCTAGCCGGCGAAACGCGGAGCCTGACCCTGGCGCTGGCCCCCGCTAGCCTCGACCTGGCCGAAGTGACCGTGAGCCAGCCCCGCGACCTCAACCAGACGCTGGCCGCCATCTCGCACATCGACCAGACGCTGCGGCCCCTCAACTCGGCCCAAGACCTGCTGCGCCTGGTGCCGGGCCTATTTATTGCCCAGCACGCGGGCGGCGGCAAGGCCGAGCAGATTTTTATCCGGGGCTTCGACGCCGACCACGGCACCGACTTTTCGGTGAACATCGACGGCATGCCGGTGAATATGGTGAGCCACGCCCACGGCCAGGGCTACGCCGATTTTCACTTTGTGATTCCCGAAACTGTCGAGCAGCTTAAGGTCTACAAAGGGCCCTACACGGCGCGTTTCGGCGACTTTGCCACGGCCGGCGCAGGCGAGTTCAGCACCAAAACCAGCCTCGACCGCAGCCAGGTGAAGCTCGAAGTAGGGCAGTACAACACGTATCGCGCCTTGGTGATGCTCGACCTGCTGGGCACTCACCACTTGCTGAGTAAGAAGGCCGAGAGCGCCTATGCCGCCGCCGAGTACAACTTCACCAATTCCTACTTCGATAACCCGCAGCACTTCAAGCGCTTCAACGGGCTAGCTAAGTACACCGGCCAGCTGAGCGATAAGACCTCGCTGGTGCTGCTCGGCTCGCACTTTCAATCGAGCTGGGATGCCAGCGGGCAGATACCCGAACGAGCCGTGGCAGAAGGTATTATCTCGCGTTTTGGCAGCATCGACCCTAGCGAGGGCGGCAACACTAGCCGCACCAATGCCTACGCCATCCTGACCACGGCGCTGCCCCACGCGGCGGTGCTGCGCCAGCAAGCCTACTACTCACGCTACTACTTCAACCTGTACTCCAACTTCACCTTTTTTCAGAACGACCCGGTAAGCGGCGATGAAATAGACCAGCGCGACACCGGCCGCAACCTCTACGGCTACACCGCCACCTACGACCGCGACGACGACCTGGGCCCCCGGGCCCTGCACTCCACGCTAGGGGTCGGCACGCGCCTCGACCAGGGCGGCCTGCTGCTGCGCCGCGCCATGCAGCGCGTGGCCGGCGATACCCTCAGCACCGGCCGCCTGCACGAGCAAAACGTGTACGCCTACCTCGACGAAACCCTGTCCCTCAGCGAGCGCCTCACGGTGAACGCCGCGCTGCGCGCTGACTTGTTCGTGTTCGATTTTCGGGGGCAGGTGGCCGACTCAGTCGGCACGGCCGGGCCGCTGCGGGGGCGGGTGAACGCCGCCCGGGTGTCGCCCAAACTCAATTTCTACTACCAGCTGTCGCCGGCCGTGCAGCTATTTGCGCGCTCGGGGCTGGGCTTTCACTCCAACGATGCGCGGGGTGTGGTGAGTGGGGCTAGCCCGCGCCAGGCGCTGCCCCGCGCCACCGGCGCCGAGGTGGGCAGCACCTGCAAGCCCCTGCCCAGCCTGGTGGTGAATGCCGCCCTGTGGTACCTGCGCCTGACCGACGAGCTGGTGTACTCGGGCGATGAGGGCACCACCGAGAGCGTGGGCGCCACCCAGCGCTTCGGCTTCGACGTGTCGGCGCGCTACCAGCTCACGCCCCGGCTTTTCGTCGATGCCGATGCCAACTACAGCCACGGCCGCTTGCTCGGGCGCCCCGAGGGCGAAAACTACGTGCCGCTGGCGCCCACCTTCACCAGTATCGGCGGCCTCACGTGGCGGCAGGCTAATGGCTTGGGAGCCAGCCTGCGCTACCGCCACATCGACAGCCGCCCGGCCGTAGAAGACAACAGTGTGCGGGCCCGGGGCTACTTCCTGCTCGATGCCGTGCTCAGCTACACCCGACCGCGCTACCAGGTGGGGGCCACCGTGCAAAACCTGTTGAATGTGGCGTGGAACGAGGCGCAGTTTGCCACCACCAGCCAGCTGCGCGGCGAGGCCGCCCCGGTCACCGAGCTCAACTTCACGCCCGGCACGCCCTTCTACCTGAAACTCAACGGCAGCTTCTTTTTTTGATGCAAAAGGTGTGGCCCCGGCCCCAGGTAGCCGTATTTTTGAGCGGATGAGCACTCGCAAGCATTTGCCTAAAGCCACGATTTGGCTCAGTTTAGCCCTGCTAGGGCTGTTGCCACAGCTCAGCAGCTGCTCGCGCACCAGCCACGCCGAAGGCCGCGCTACGCCGCTCGCTACCCAGCCCGCCCCGGCCAGTGTAGCGCTGCCCGCCGCCCTGCCCGACTCGCTGCAACTAACGCCCGTGCTGCCCGTGGCGGGTGTGCCCGATACCCTGCACCACGTCATTGCGCAGCTGCACGCCGCGCTAGGTCCCGAAGCCGCCGAGCTGCGCCCCGAGGTGCTGGAGCAAGCTTGCGTGGGCTACCTCACGCTGCACCCCACCGGCCGCATCGAGCGGGGCGGCGTGCTGGCCGTGGCCGATATGGACCTGCCCAACACCACCGAGCGCCTCTGGGTAATCGACTTGAAAGAAGCCAAAGTGCTGCACCGCAGCCTGGTGGCGCACGGCCAGGGCTCGGGCCACCTGCGCGCCCGGCGCTTCTCCAATGTCGAAAGCTCGGAGTGCACCTCGCTGGGGTTCTACCGCACCTCGGGCACCTACGACGGCACTCATGGCTACTCGCGCCGCCTGCAAGGGTACGATAAAGGGGAGAATACCAATGTATTTGACCGCTACATTGTGCTGCACGCGGCCGACTACGCCAGCCCCGATTACGTGCGCGAGCATGGTCACCTGGGCTATAGCCGCGGCTGCCCGGCGCTGCCTCCCACGCAGTACAAGGCCATTATTAGCACGCTGCGCACGGGCAGTATGCTGCTGGTGAGCGGGCCGGGGCTAGCCTCGCGCTGGCTCGATGGGCCGGCTGCCGGACGGCGCTTTGCGCAGCGCGGCTGGCGCTAAAAAGGAATTTTTCTCGCTATCGGGCTGTTTACTGTTATCTTAGCACAAAGCACTGCGTATAACGGTGCTGGAAGGCTAGCCTACTCCGGCGAACGTCTTTCAACGATTCTTTCACGCCGAATTTGTCATGAAAAAGCATCATCATTCCAGCGTAGTTCAACGCCAGCGCGATGGCCGTCGCCGTTCGCAGCGCCTAGTGCGGCGCGTGCTGCCCTTCGTGGCCTCCCTGTTTTTGGCTACACCGCTGGCCGGCCCATTGCTGAAGTCGTCGGCCCATGCGCCGGCTACCTCTGCTATGCACCGCACGGCACCCGTGGTTGCCTCGCCGCTGGCGCGCTTTGATGCTACGCTGCGTGAAACCTACGACCGCCTCGGTGCCGAGCAGCAAGGCTTGCGCTTCGAAGTGTTTCAAAAGGCCATGACTGGCTACCTCAACCTGCGCGAAACCGGCCACCTGGCCGCTGACCAGCAGCACCTGACGGTAGTAGACTTTGATTTGCCCTCGACCGAAAAGCGCCTCTGGGTGCTTGACCTGGCCAGCGATAAAATATTGTTTCATACCCTCGTAGCTCACGGCCACAACTCGGGTGAAAATGGGGCTAACCAGTTCTCGAACACCAACGAGAGCAATATGAGCAGCCTTGGCTTCTACGTGACGGGCCACGAGTACGAAGGCAAGCACGGCCACTCGTTGCGCTTGCAAGGGGTAGATGAAGGCTTCAACACCAACGCTTTTGCCCGTTCTATTGTAATGCACGGCGCAGATTACGTAAGCGAGAGCTTCATCAAGCAGACCGGCCGTTTGGGCCGCAGCCTCGGCTGCCCCGCTTTGCCGCTCGACCAATACGCCCAGATTATCGACCAAGTAAAAGGCGGTAGCTGCTTGTTCCTGAACAAGTCGAACGCTGGCTACACGTCGAAGTATCTGAACCAAAACATCGCCTTGGCTGCGCTATCGCTCAAGCCCGCCAGCAATTCATAATAGCTATTTAGCTACTAAAGAAGCCTCTTCCTCGACAGGAAGAGGCTTTTTTAGTGCCCTGAGTTGAACCTGGCTAGGGTAGTCGCACTAGCCGCTGGTGCTGGCCGGCCAACTCGACATCATAAAGGCCGGGCACGGCGGGGCGGCCCTGGGTATCGCGGCCATCCCAGGTGGCGGCGTGCGCGCCAGCCTCAGTAGCGGTGGGCAGCTCGCGCACTACTTGGCCGCGCGCATCGCGAATACGCAAGACGGCTGGGCTAGCCGCTGGGCTATACCGCTCGTAGTGCAGCCCCGCTGCGCCACTGAAAGTGCGGCTGTCGGGCACGGTCAGCGTCAGGGTTTCGGGGTCCGTTTGGGCGGCGGGCTGGGTGAGCAGGCGCAGATTAGGGATGGTGATTTTGGCTTTATGTGTAAGTGGAAATTGTACCCGCAACTCGTGGCGAACTGCATCATACTGCCATTCGGTAGCAGCTAGCGGTTCACCGTCCAGCCGCACAGAGATAGGTGCGGTGGCTACTCGCGCAAGCTGTAGCTGTACTAACCGCCTTGCTGGGGCGCCGGGGTAGCTGCCGGAGACAACAGCTGTGAAAGTAACAAAATCGGAGGTGGCAGTTCCGGTTAGTTCTACTAAAGCAAATTTTAACTGTCTTAAAGATTGGGCCGACCGACCATCGTCTTCGTGCATGGTAAAACTTGATTCTGGAACTTTAAAGTCAGGAAAATAGCGTACTGTTAGTGTGTCGGGCCGGTAGGCAGCTGTGCTAGAGCGATAGGCCGTCATGGGCACAATGGCTCCGGCCGGGGCCAGTAGCGGAATATGGCCTAGAGGCGCATTTAGTCCCACCGTTTGGCCGCCGGGAAGCGTTTGGCCAGTCTCAAAATCGACCCAGCCACCATGTACGGCGGAGAGTGCCACATTGCGCCTCCGTTGGCCGGGCTGACTAATGGGAGCGACAAGCAAGTTAGGGCCCAATAGGTACTGGGAGTTCAGCAGAATTTCTGGCACAGGGGCAGTAGTCGCTGCCGAAGACATTGCCGCACCTAATGTGACCGGAACAACCCGTACGCGCTGGTCCGTAGCATCGGTAGCCTGAGACTCTTTTTTTAAAGAAGTATCGGTATAATCCATGGCCCTAGCCAGCGGCGCGCCAGTGAGCGTATTCTCGGCGGCTAGGGTGTAGAGGTAGGGCAGCAGCTCCATGCGCAAATGCGCGTACTTGCGCACGATGCTGCGGTACGGCTCGGGGTAGGTGTAGGGCTCGGGCGCTACCACCTGGTCGGAGTGCGGGCGCATGATGGGGCAGAGCGCCGCCAATTGCAGCCAGCGCGTGTACAGTTCGGGGTCCTGAATGGCATTGGCCCCGAAGCCGCCCGCATCGGAGTGCATGTAGCCTATACCGGCCTGGCCCATGCCCAGCATAATGGGCACCTGTGCCTGCAAGCCGCTCCACGAGCGGTTGATGTCGCCGCTCCATGGAAATACCGAGTTGCGCTGCATACCCGCCCATCCCGAGCGCGCCAGGTTAAAGAGGCGCTCGTTGGGGTAGTCTTTGGCGTAATTATCCTGAAAAATCTGCGCCCAGGTCATGCCGTAGGCGTTGTGCACCTGCGGCGTAGTGCCTAGCTGGTGGTGCATAGCGAGCGGGTGGTTTTCGGGCTCGCCGAGGTCGCTCCACCAGCCGGCGGCACCTTGGTCGTGCAGGCGCTTATACTGCGCCCATAGCCAGGTGCGCGCCTCGGGCTTAAACACATCGAGGATGCTAGCCGGCCCCGCCCAAAACGAGCCCACCGTAAACGGCCGCCCGGCCGCGGTGGTGCCCACCAGGCCCTGCGTGCGCACGAGGCTGTCATTCAGCGAGGTACGCATCACGTAGGGTTCTGAGATAAGTAGCGTGTTCACGCCCTGCGCCTTGAGGTCGCGCATCATGCCGGCGGGGTCTGGAAAATGGGCGGCGTCCCAGGCAAAGTCACCCTGCCGGGTGGTGCCGCCAAACCAAAACAGGTCGAGCACCAGCGCATCGAGCGGAAAATCAGCGCGGCGCATCTGGCTAGCCACGCGCAGCATCTCGGCCTGGCTGCGGTAGCCAAAGCGGCTCTGGATGAGGCCCAGCGCCCAGCGCGGCGGCAGCGGCTGCCGGCCCGTGAGGGCCGTGTAGCAGTTCAGGATTTCAGCCTGGCTATTGCCCGTCACTACAAAGTAGCTCAGGCTGCGGAGACCCTGCGCCCCGTATTCGAGCACATTGGGCTGCTTTTTTCCCAAGTCCAAATAACCCGGCGCGTAGTGGTCGAACAGCAACAAATAGCCCCGGCTGCTGAGCACCACGGGCAGCGTCACGTTCAAATTTTGCTCGCCGTTCTGGTAGCCATAATGAGCTTGGTTGTAGAGTTCCAGCCGGTAGCCGCGCCTGTCGAGCGGCAGGGCGCGCGCCCCCGTGCCGTAGAGCCGCTCGCCGGGGGCTAGCCGGAAGCGCACGCCCGTGCCGGCCAGCTCATCGGTGCGGCTAGGGGGCGTGTCTTCCGCGGTGGGGGAGGCGGCCAGCGGCTGGCGGCGAAAGGCGGGGCTAGCCTCACTAAAAAGCGGCTGCTCACTGGCCCCATCGCCATAAATGGTGACCGCCAGCGTTTTCTTATCAATGAAAATGCCTTGGCAATTTACCCGAAACGCGAGTTTGTCGGGGTACACCTCCACGCCGGCGCAAACGTCGGTGCCGTACTTTTTGGTAACCTCCGCTGGCGGGGGGCCATCGCAGCCGCGGTTGCAGCGCGACTCGTATTGGATGGGCTGCGGCGGCTGCACCACGCTCAGCGACGAATCGGCCACGGGCGCGTGGCCCGGCGCGAAGTAGCTGATTTTGACCACGCCCGGCGCCCAGGGCTGGATGCGCCGCACGCTGCCGTCGGTGGCGCGCACTTCCAGCAGCAGGCGCGTCCACTCGTGCGTAGCGGCATCATATTCGTGGACAACCCGGTGCGACTGATACCGCCCGCCCGGCACCTCGGGGGCTAGCCGGGCAGGGCGGCCAAACGGGTCTTGGGTAGGGGGGCGGTCGCCCACTTGCTGGGCGTAGGCAGGGCTAGCGAAAAGCAGGGCGGCGGGCAGCAGCGCGCCGGCCCGGCGCAGTAAAAATCGGAACATAAGCAAACAGCGCAAGCCGCAAAGGTCCGCACCCAGCCGGTGCGAATGGCCGCGCCCGAATTTTTTAGCCGGGCTAGCCGATTGCCACCGACCTTTGCATACTCTTGGTTTTTCGTTGTCGCTCACTAGGTTATCTAGTTGGGTAGCAGCCTATTTATGTACCGATAATGTCTACTCCCACTACTTTTTCGGCTGCTCCACCGGCCGCGGCCACTTCGCCGTACGCGGCCGTCTTTATCGATTTTGAGAACGTTTACTACTTCCTCAAAAACCACTACCTCGACCCGCAGGACCCCCACGACTACGCCCTCGACCTGGTGCGCGCCCTGCGCGATACGCTCAAGCGCGAGCTGGGCCTCGACTCGCTGGTGCTCAACGCCTACGCCGACTTCGACAAGATACCCACCGGCCCGCAGGGCCCGCTCTACCTCATGGGCGTGAGCACGCGCAACGTGCTGGGCACCGACCACAAAAACGCGGCTGATATGCAGCTCTGCATCGATGCGCTGGAGGTGCTGTATACCCGGCCCGCCATTGGCACCTTCGTGCTGGTGGCCGGCGACCGCGACTACATTCCGGTGCTGCAACATTTGCGCCGCCAGGCCCGGCAGGTAAAAGTGGTGGGCTTCCGCGAAAGTGTATCGGGCGACCTGCTCCAGATGCTGGGCCAGGAACACTTTATCGATGCCCGCGCCCTGCTGCCTGCCGAGCGCCTGCAGGCCCTCGAAGACCACCGCGCCGCCCGCCAGCGGCAGGGCGAAGAACTGCGCCGCCTGCGCGCGCAGGGGCTGGCGGGCGTGCAGGCGCCCGCTGCCCGGCAGGCCGCCCACGATGCCGCTAGCCTGCCCGCCGCGCCAGCACCGCCCGCGGCCGCCGCGCGCCCCGCCATGCTCGAGCAATTGCTGCCGGAGGCCCCGGCCACGTTCGCGCCCGTGCGCCGCATCACGCGCACCGACGAGCGCCGCGTGCTGGAGTACCTCTTGCAGCAGGCGCAAAAGTTTAGCAGCCAGCAGGCTACGCCCGAAATCTGGGCTAGCCCCTTCCTGCGCCGCCTCACCGATGTGCTGCCCGAGCTGCCCGACTGGGAGCGCCGCCAGCTTCTCAACCAGCTGCGCGATGCCGGCGCCGTGCGCCTCGAAAAGCGCGAGGGCGAGCCCCACCCATTTTCGGTTATCCTCGTCAACTACCAGCACCCCGATGTGCGCGAGCTCAACCCCAGCCCCGCCGAGGACAAGCCCGCGGGCTAGCCCGCCACAAAAAAGGGAGCGCCGCGCGGCGCTCCCTTTTTTGTGATTGCAGGTCGGCTCAAGAACCTATTTAACGGTGGTAGACGGAGCGGCGGGGCCCGTGCCGCACCAGTCGAGGCGCGGCTTGGGGTCGTCCTTCTTGTTATCGCCGAAGCAGGAGGTGAGGGCGAAGCTCGTGAGCAGAGCTAGCAGCGGCAGGCGCAGGTAGGTAAGGGCTTTTGGCATGGGGTAGGAAAAAAAAGAGGGGTGAAGCTATTATGAAGAGCTTAGCCAACGGGCTAGGGTTGCAACCGCACCAAAAGATACTCTTTTTTTGCTAACTTCCAAAGCTCTCAAGCTATTGGGCTATTTCGAACAGGGGCAGGGGCTGTAAGTTGGCGTATTTACCGCCCATTTTATTCAACTCCTCGCCGTGCACTTGCAGGTAGTTATTGTAGTTTTTGGCGGCGGCATCGTAGTGGGCGCGGTAGCCCACCACGTTGGCATCGGCCAGCTGAATGGCCTCCACGTAATTGCGCACGCGCTCGGAGGGGGCGTTGCCGCCGGGCGCGGCCAGGGGCAATACAATTTTCAGCACCGAGTCCTGGGCCGTGTCGTAGCGGTCGATGAGCGCCGACGAGGCCATGCTGCGGCGGTCGTAGCGCTGCTTGGGCAGGCGGGCGCGGGCGGCGCGCAGGCCTTCGAGCTGGGCCTGGTTGGCACCGGGATACTTGCTGAGGTCTTGCAGCAGTTCGCGCAGGTCGGCAATTTTTTGGTCGTCGCTGGCCACCATGCGCTGCCAGTTCACGTCGGCCGAATCGCGTAGAATGTCGAACTGAGCGCGCACGGCGGCCGGCGAGGCCGGGCTGTCGGTGGTGGCTGTGGCGGTGCTTTTGGAGGCGTCGGGCTTGCACATGGGCAGCACGGCCAGCACGAGCAGGCTAGCGAAGAGGAGTGATTTCATGAAAACCAAACGGTGAACCCGCCGGTAATAATGCCCCGGCGCAGTGCTCAAATTTACGGCCGCGCCAGTGGCTCGCCCGAGGCAGTACCTTTGCGGCCCGGCTTTTCGCTCGTTTTTCTTCGTTTTTTATGGCTGATTTAACGCCCATTGCCCAGCTCGGCGAGTTTGGCCTCATTCGCCGCTTGCAGCGCGACCTTGCCCTCACCCAGCCCAGCACCATCCTGGGCATCGGCGACGACGCCGCCATTCTGGCTCCGCCGGCCGGGCAGGAAGTCGTGGTTTCGACCGATTTGCTGGTCGAGGGCGTGCACTTCGACTTGTCGTTTTCGCCCCTGCGCCACCTGGGCTACAAGGCCGTGGCCGTGAATGTGTCGGACGTGGCCGCCATGTTTGCCACACCCACCCAAGTAGTTGTGGGCCTGAGCCTGCCCAGCCGCTTCACCGTGGAGGCCGTCGAAGAGCTGTACGCCGGCGTGCGCCTGGCCTGCGAGGCCTACGGCGTGGACCTGGTGGGCGGCGACACCACCGGCAGCCGCGGCGGCCTGGTTATCAGCGTCACGGCGCTAGGGCTGGCCGAGGCCGGCCGGGCTGTGCGCCGCTCGGGCGGCAAGCCCACCGATATCTTGTGCGTAACCGGCGACCTTGGCGGCGCTTACTTGGGCCTGCAAGTGCTGGAGCGCGAAAAGCAAGCCTTTCTGGCCGACCCCGACACGCAGCCTGAACTCGACAACTACAACTACGTGGTGCAGCGCCAGCTCAAGCCCGAGGCGCGCCTCGACGTGGTGCACGAGCTGCGCGAGCTAGGGGTGCACCCCACCGCCATGATTGATATCTCCGACGGGCTAGCCTCTGAGGTGCTGCACCTGTGCGCCGCCAGCGGCACCGGCGCCCGCGTCTTCAGCGAATATTTACCCCTAGCCAACCCCACGCTCGAAGCGGCGGCTGAGTTCAACCTCGACCCCATTATGGCCGCCCTCAACGGTGGCGAGGACTACGAGCTGCTCTTCACCATTCCCGTGACCGACCACGCCAAGATTAAAAACCACCCCGACATCACCGTTATTGGCCACCTCACCGAGCAGAGCGACGCGGTGAACCTCATCACCAAAGCCGGCCAGGCCGTGCCGCTCACGGCGCAGGGGTGGGAGCATTTTTAGGTTTCAGCAAAAAGCAAACACGTCTGTCATGCTGAACGCAGTGAAGCATCTCTACCGCACCGTTGGACCAACCCGGACGATGCGGTAGAGATGCTTCACTGCGTTCAGCATGACTCGTTTTTAGTAGCTGATGCTAATCTTCAGGGTAGGGGATGTACACGAAATTCGTAAACTCCTCATCCACCACGAAGAGGCAGCAGAACTCATCGGGG
>Ga0308164_10005092_pt1 | contig 10786 bp, 9 predicted proteins | sample PhyTR2_FD_201031 | JGI IMG/M metagenome (GOLD analysis project Ga0308164, IMG submission 201031) | Phyllosphere microbial communities from UC Gill Tract Community Farm, Albany, California, United States - DLSLT.R2 | ecosystem: Host-associated > Plants > Phyllosphere > Unclassified | place: USA... | reverse complement strand
AGGTGCGCGGCGCGAAGGCCAAGGGGCAGCCGCTCGGGCGCAAGGTGCAGACGGGGTATCATCCCGACACCGGCGCGCCGATGTACGAGGAGGAGAAGCTCGAATACGACGTGCTGCCGCAGATCGTCGTGATCGTCGACGAGCTTGCCGATTTGATGATGACCGCGGGCAAGGAGGTCGAATTCCTCATCCAGCGGCTCGCGCAGAAGGCCCGCGCGGCGGGCATCCACCTGATCATGGCGACGCAGCGTCCTTCGGTCGACGTCATCACCGGCGTCATCAAGGCCAATCTGCCGACCCGGATCAGCTTCCACGTCACCTCGAAGATCGATTCGCGGACCATCCTCGGCGAACAGGGCGCAGAGCAGCTGCTCGGCAAGGGCGACATGCTCTACATGCCCGGCGGCAAGGGCATCGTCCGCGTTCACGGGCCGTTCGTGACCGACGACGAAGTGCGACTGGTGGCGGATCACTGGCGCTCGCAGGGGCTGCCGGATTACATCTCCTCCGTCACTGAAGAGCCGGAGGAGAGCTTCGCACTGGAGGGCTCGCCGACGGGTGAGGATTCGGCGGAGGACCAGCAATATCGCCAGGCGATCCAGCTGGTCTGCGAGTCGCAGAAGGCCTCGACCTCGTGGCTCCAGCGCCAGTTGCGGATCGGCTACAACTCCGCCGCGCGATTGATCGAGCGAATGGAGAAGGACGGCATCGTCGGCCGCCCGGATCATGTCGGCCGCCGCGAAGTGCTGCGCGATACCGAGGGGCATGCGATCTAGCGATAATTGCGATCCTCCCCCGCCAGGGGGAGGTGGCTGGCACTTGCCAGACGGAGGGGGAGGCAAGCGACCACCTCGGCTCCGTGCCCTCCCCCTCCGTCACCTGCGGCGCCACCTCCCCCTGGCGGGGGAGGATTCCTGGAGTCCCTTTGGCTTGTCGAGGGTTTCGGACTGCCAACGCCCGGTATACGGGGTTGATACAAGTTACGAAAAACAGGTGGGCGTAATGGGGTATCGGCGGTTCTGTGCAGCGGCAGCATTAGCGCTCGCAATACCCGGTCAGGTCTCCGCGCAGGATACCGCCAAGCAGACGCCCGGCAGCAGCGCGACCGACACGCAGCACCGCCCGCGCTCCGGCGTGCGTCGCGACAGCGATCTATCGCCCTCCGCGCTGACCGCCGATACGCAGCGTACCCCGCCCCCCGGCCTGTTCGCCGACTGGTTCGATATCCGCAAACGTCTGGCCGATCGCGGCATCGGGCTCAGCGCGCGCTATGCCTCGGAAAGCGCGTATAATTTTTCCGGTGGCGATCGGAAACTGTTGCGCGAGACCGGTCAGTTCGACGTCGGCGTGCTGCTCGATCTCGACAAGGTCGTCGGTCTCCGGGGTGGCGCGTTCCAGGCGACCGTCACCTACCGCCGCGGCCGCGATCTCGGCGCCGACGCCAATCTCGGCGTGCTGCAACAGGTCCAGGAAGTGTACGGCCGCGGGCAGACCGTCCGGCTGACGCAATTCTGGTACGAGCAGATGCTCGGCGAAAAGCTCGAACTGAAGATCGGCCGGACCAATCCTGGCGAGGATTTTGCGTCCTTCTCGTGCTATTTCCAGAACCTCAGCTTTTGCGGTGCGCCGCCGGGCAATCTGAACGGCGATTACTGGCAGAACTGGCCGATCAGCCAATGGGGCGCCCGGCTGCGCTACGACGTCAACGATCACCTCACGCTGAAGACCGCCGCCTACGAGGTGAACCCGCGCAACCTCGAAAAGGACTTCGTGATCGGCCATTTCCACGGTGCGACCGGCGCGCTGATCCCCGTCGAGGCCGAATGGCGGCGTGGCGACGATGACGGTCGAGTCGGTGCGTACAAGGTCGGCGGCTGGGTCAACACCTCGAACGGCGACGACGTGTTCTACGATTTGAACCGCCGGCCGATCGCGATCACCGGACTCGAACCACTCCGCCGCAGCGCCCGCTACGGGGTGTATCTCAACATCCAGCAACAGGTCACCGGCACCTCGAAGGACGGCAAGTCGGTCACCGGGCTCAGCGTGTTCCTCAACGCGACGCAGGCCGATCGTGCCACCTCGACCACCGACAACCAGATCGCAGCGGGGCTGTTCTACAAGGGGCTGGTGCCGTGGCGGCCGAACGACATCCTCGGCTTCGGCGTGGCGCGGACCAACGTGAACGGACGCGTGGCGAAGGGCCAGGAACTCGATCCGGCGCGGCCCGCGGTGCAGGATGCGGAATACGCTTCGGAGATCTATTACAGCGTCCACCCCACCAAGTGGCTGGAACTGCGCCCGAACGTGCAGTGGGTCCACAACCCCGGCGGTGTGCACGACGCCAACGATGTCGCGGTGCTTGGCCTGAAGGGCGCGATTACGCTGTAGTCCGTACGCTCTGACGGAACCCGCCGAATTCAGTGGCGGTTCAAGCGCGGGCGGGCAACGGTCGCGCCTTGAGGAGATTTCGATGTTTAATACCCGCCCCGCGGTGATCGCGACGATCGCCGCTTTGTCCGTCGCCGCCCTGCCCTCGCCGATCGCCGCGCAGGCGACCGGTGATCTCGCGGCCGTGCAGAAGCACCTGCAATCGGTCGAGACGATGACCGCGAATTTCTCGCAGGCGGATCGCAACGGCAAGGTGCTGACCGGCGTGCTGACCCTGAAGAAGCCCGGCAAGCTGCGCTTCCAGTACGAAAAGGGCGTGCCGATCCTGATCGTCGCGGAGGGCGGCGCGCTGACCTTCATCGATTATTCGGTGAAGCAGGTGCAGCGCTGGCCGATCAAGAACTCGCCGCTGGGCGTGCTGCTCGATCCGACCCGCGACATCACGCGTTATGCGAAGCTCGTCCCCGGCTACGACCAGCGGATCGTGTCGGTCGAGGCGAACGATCCCAAGCACCCCGAATATGGCCGGATCACGCTGGTATTCGTGCGCAACGCGAGCGCGCCGGGCGGGTTGATGCTGCAAGGCTGGGTCGCACTCGACAGCCAGAACAACCGCACGACGATCCGCCTGACCAACCAGAAGTTCGGCGAACCGGTCAGCGACAACAGCTTCCGCTGGAACGATCCGCGCCGCACGGGTGTAAGAAAATAACATAAAATTCGTGTCATTCATGCAAGCGACAGGTTCGGCCTCCTAGAGAGTGGCTCGCGGATGTGGGGCATTCGGGATTTTTCCCCCTGTTGCCCGGATGGTTTCCTCACCTCCCGCCTGCGTGACGAACGCTGAGTCGGCCCTCGCTCCATGCCCCCGGAGCGGGGGTCATTTCATGTGAAAGGCGGCGCGCAAAAGCATTTTGCAAGACTCGCCCAAACACGGCCGACGAGCCTCAGCTCGGTCGACGACAGGGGCTTTGCCCATGGCGCCTTCTACCTTCTTCCGCACCCCCAGCAGCGTTCCTTGTCCCGCCCCCCCCGCAACGCTACATCGCGCTCGTGAAGATCGTCTCCTGGAACATCAACTCGGTCCGTTTCCGGATCGCCATCGTCGAACAGTTTATGCGCGACGAGCAGCCCGACATCCTGTGCCTACAGGAGACCAAGGTCATCGACGGCGACTTCCCGCTGGAGGCGTTCCGCGCGCTCGGCTACGAGCACATCGTCCTGCACGGCCAGCGCATGCACCACGGCGTCGCGATCCTCAGCCGTGTGCCGATCGTCGAGGACGACCGCTTCGACTGGCAGGCGAACAGCGAGGCGCGCCACATCGGCGTGCGGCTGGAGAACGGCGTACGGCTCGAGAACGTCTACGTCCCCGCCGGCGGCGATGTCCCCAATCGCGACGTGAACCCCAAATTCGGCCAGAAACTCGACTTCATCGAGCGCATGACGACCTGGTCGGAAACGCTGCCAGGCCCGACGATCCTCGTCGGCGACTTCAACATCGCCCCGCTCGAATCCGACGTCTGGAGCCACAAGCAGCTGCTCGACGTCGTCAGCCACACCCCCATCGAGGTCGAGGCGCTGGGCAAGTTGCAGGCAGCCGGCGACTGGGTCGATCTCGGCCGCCATTTCCACCCCGCCCCCGCTCGCCTGTTCACCTGGTGGAGCTATCGCGCGAAGGATTGGGCGGCGTCGGACCGTGGCCGCCGGCTCGATCACATGTGGGCGACCGGTGCCGCCGCCGAAGCCGCGGTGTCGCACCACGTCTACGAACGTTGCCGAAGCTGGCTGAAGCCGTCCGACCACGTCCCGATCATGACCGAGTTCGCGTTTTGAGCAATCCCCGCGCCGCCGCCCGCGCGGTCGACGCGCTCAGGCGCGGCTGGCCGATCTCGATCGACGGGCTCGTGTTGCTCGCGGTCGAGACGGCGGATGCCGAGCGGTTGGCTGCGTTCGATCCCGAAGCGAATGGCGGCGTCCTGATCTCGTCGGGTCGCGCAGCAACGTTGAAGCTCGCGAACCAGCTCGCAGCCGCGGATCCGACCGAGCCCGTGCTCGTCGATCGCGCCCCCTGGATCGACTTCGCCGCCGCGACCGCATTAGCCGATCCGCAATTCGACCTGGCCACCCCCCTCAAGGGTCCGTTCCAGACGCTCCCGCTCGCCGATCCGGACGCGGCGGCAGCTGCCTTGCGCCTTGCCCGGATCGCGGGATTGCTGCCAGCGTTCTTCCTCGGCACGGGCGAACCCGAGGTCCGCATCGCCCGCGCAGACATCGACGCACACGAAGACGCGAACCGACTGACACTCGCGGCACGCGCACGCCTCCCCGTCGAAGGCGCGGAAGATGCGGAGATCGTCGCCTTCCGCAGCCCCGAAAGCGCAGACGAGCACATCGCGCTGCTGATCGGCCAGCCCAACGGCCAACCGCCGCTCGTCCGCCTCCACAGCGAGTGCCTGACGGGCGACGTGCTCGGCAGCCTCAAATGCGATTGCGGGCCGCAGTTGCACGCCGCGATCCACGCGATCCAGCATGGCGGTTGGGGTATCCTGCTCTATCTGCGACAGGAAGGCCGCGGGATCGGACTGGTCAACAAGCTGCGCGCGTATGCGTTGCAGGACCAGGGGTTCGACACGGTCGACGCGAACACGCGGCTCGGGTTCGCAGTCGATGCGCGCGATTTCGGGGTGGCGGCGCGGATGCTGACGCTGCTTGGCCAGCGCGAGGTGCGGTTGCTGACCAACAACCCCGCCAAGGTCGCCGGGCTCGAAGCGGCAGGCGTGACGGTGATCGAACGCGTGCCGCATTTCCTCCCCTCGAACCCGCACAACGCGCAGTATCTCGCCACCAAGCGCGACCGCACGGGGCATCAGTTCTGACCGACATTCCTCCCTCACGGCGCCTGATCGTGGTGTTCGGCGCGGCGGTTCGCCCCGACGGCAGCCCGAGCCCGACCCTCGCCCGCCGCATCGCGTTCGCAGCGGCGGCGGCGGCGCGCTACGTCGATGCGGACCTGTTCTGCTCAGGCGCGAAGGGGACGCACGGGCCTTCCGAAGCATCGGTGATGGCGGATGTGCTGGCCGAGACGGTCGACCGGTCGCGTATCCATCTCGACGAAGCCAGCGTGGACACGTTGCAAAGCGTCGTCGCGGCTACGGCGTTCGCGCGCGCGGGGCAGTATGCGCAGTGCATGATCTGCACCGACGGCTACCACCAACCCCGCATCCGCATGCTGTTCGCGATGCTCGGCATGCCCGCGAGCGCGATCCACGTGCCGCATGGCGGGAGCCGGCGGTACCAGCTCAAGATGCGGTCGCGGGAAGCGGCGGCAATTCCGTATGATCTGGTTGCAGGGATCGGTGCGATCTGGCGACGCAAGCGGGGCTGACTGGCCGCGCGCGCAGGATTGATGTGTCCGCAATTTCTCTCCCCTCCCTGGAGGGGAGGGGTCGGGGGTGGGTCGGCTTCCGCATAATCGAACGCTGGTGGCTCAAGCCGCCCTACCCACCCCCAGCCCCTCCCTTTCAGGGAGGGGAGCCTGCACCTTTCGGGGCCAGGCCAACTGAACGTTACCGTGCCTAGGCCAGAAAGCGCGCGACGTCGTCGAAGCTCTCGGCCAGCGCATCGACACCGATCGCCTTCAGCCGAGCACCATGCTCGGCATTACAATGCGACCCCGCCGACAAGCCGATGACATAGCCCCCCGAAGCTACCGCCCCAGTCGCCCCCACAGGCGAATCCTCAAGGATCGCCGTCCGCGCGATGTCCACGCCCAACTGCCGCGCCCCGAACAGATACAGGTCGGGTGCGGGCTTGCCGTTCGTCACATGCTCCCGCCCGCTATAGAGGTGATCACCGAACGCATCGCGCAAGCCGATATGCTCCAGATGCCGCGCGATCCACGCAACCGGGCTCGACGACACGATCGCCTTGGGCAAGTCGGCCGGGAGCGAGCGGACGAACGCCACCGCGCCCTCGATCGCGTCGACGCCAGCCGCCATCACACGCTCGTCCTCGGCCTTCCGCGCGGCGTAGAACTCCTCAGGGAGCGGACGGTCGATCCAGCGCTCGACCGCGTCGATGAACTGCGGCCCGGCGAGTCCCATGAAGTTCGCCATCGAATCTTCGGCGCTGGTCGGATGCCCCGCGGCGGTGAGCCATTCGGCGATGTGGCGGTTGCCGACGGCTTCGCTGTCGATCAGTACGCCGTCGAAGTCGAACAGCAGCGCGTCGAACCGGACCGGTATGCTCACGCGTTCGTCCCCCGCGTGCCGAACAACGCGCTGCCGATCCGGACATGAGTCGCGCCGATCGTCACCGCGGTCTCGAAATCGTCGGACATGCCCATGCTGAGGCCGGTCAACTCGTGATCGCGCGCGAGCTTTGCCAGCAGCGCAAAATACGGCGCGGGCTCGATGTCCGCAGGCGGCAGGCACATCAGCCCGGCGATCGACAGGCCGGCGGCGCGCGCCTGTTCTACCAGCGCCGGCAGGTCGGCGATCGCGCAGCCCCCCTTTTGCGGCTCGTCGCCGATGTTGACTTGGAGGAAGCAGTCCGGCCGACGATCGCTCGCCTCCATCGCCTTCCCCAGCGCGGCAACCAGCGACGGGCGATCGACCGCGTGGATGCAGTCGAACAACGCCACCGCCTCGGCCGCCTTGTTCGATTGAAGCTGCCCGATCAGGTGCAGTTCGACGTCGGGATATGTCTCGCGCAACGCCGGCCATTTCTCCGACGCTTCCTGCACACGGTTCTCGCCGAACACGCGCTGGCCTTCGGCGAGCAGCGGTTCGATCGCCTCGGCCGGATGCGTCTTGGAGACCGCGATCAGCGTCACGTCGTCCGCGCGGCGATCCGCTATCTCGGCGGCCTTGGCGATCCGGGTGTGGATGGATGCGAGCGGCGTGGTGTCGTCAGATATCATGCCGCGCGCTATAAGCAGCGGCGTGGCGCGCCGTAACCCCATTCCCACACGCTGGCTGATGACCGACGAGCGGATGGGCGACGCTTTGTGGCCGGCGTTGAGGCGATTGCCGCCGGGATCCGGCGTGGTATTTCGCCATTACGCCACGCCCGAGCGAGAACGGCGGGCGCTGTTGCGGCGGGTTATCCGCGTCGCGCACGCGCAACGGTTGATCGTAGTGGTGGCCGGAAAGTCTACGATCGCGGCCGACGGCGTACATGGTCGCGCACACGCTCGCGGGATCAGAACCTGGGCCGCGCATTCGAGAAGCGAGGCCTTGGCTGGCAAGCGCGCCGGGGCTGATGCCCTGTTCGTGTCGCCAATCCACGTCACCCGATCACACCAAGGTGCAGTCGGGATCGGTCCGGCACAGGCTCTGCGGATTGGACGCGGACTCGGGATACCAATGATCGCGCTAGGCGGAATGACCGAGTCGCGCTGGCGGCAAATCCGGCGGTTCGGTTTCCACGGCTGGGCTGCGATCGATGACTGGATTCGTTAGCTGCTCAGCGAGAACGAACACCCCCGTCCTTACCCTACCCCCGTCATCCCAGCGAAAGCTGGGATCTCACATTGGGGCCCGCGTCACCCGCATCGAGGAATACCCCAGCTTCCGCTGGGGTGACGGCGAAGACAAGCAGCACCGAACTCTATCCCTGAAGGAAAAGCGGCGCGGTAAGGTCACCCGACCGTTCAAAACCTCCAGCAAAGTACCACTTCGCTGGACGCCTAGAAGCGGAAGGCGGTGCCCAGATACACGGCCTGGCTGTCGCGACGATCGTCATCGACCTTCACGAAGCGCTCGCGATCCGACCGGTACCGCACGCCCGCCGTCACCGCGAGGCTACGCGTCAGAGCGTAAGACCCGCCAAGATCGACCGAATAGCTCGGCGCGTCCTCGACGAGGCGTGGTGCGCTCGACAGCGGGCGATCCGCCGCAGCCTTCACCGTCCCGCTGAACCGCTTGGCGCTATAGCTCACCGCGAGGTCAGCCGCCTCGCGGCCACCCGGCATCACGCCAAGATCGAGCTTGTTCACGTCACCCGAGATCGCGAACCGCTTCCACCCCACCGACATGCCGAGATTGTAGGCGATCGGCGCAATCCCGACGGTCGGCGTGGTCGAAGCAAGGCTGGCCGTGTTGGCAACACCGCGATTGGTCTGCGCGCGGACCGCGACGGTCACCGCGCGATTATCCTGCCGCGTTTCGGCGGGCGTGAACTTGAAGCTGCCGGCGTCGAAGCCACCGCGCGCGAACATCGCGGCAAGGCGGGGGTCGGCAGCGGCGGGCGTAAACGATCCGATACCGCGAACCGCGGCGACGTTATGCTTGGCGATCCGGGCGGGCTGTTCGCTGGCGCCGAAGGCAGGCGCGACGATTGCGGCGGTGGCGACAAGCGCCCCGGCAACCACCCCAACTATTCCCCCACGCGTCATCACAACGAATCTGTCCTTCGAATCCCGTAATCGGATCCTGTTAAACCGCATCTAACATGAATTGATCCACAGCAAAGGCCGCAGAACCGCCCATTCCCACCCTTCGTCGCCGAATTGTCGGACAGTGTTGCAATCAGCACACAGATCGCCGCGATAGCGCTACCGAATCGGTTGCTCTCCCAGTCGACGCAGCCCCCCGCGCATACGCTCGTCGCGCACGCCGGCGTCTGCTTGCGGGCGCGCGGGCTCGCCTGTAGAGCAAGGGCTGATTTTCTTGCCAGGATGATGCCCATGTTCCGCCGCTCGCGTATCGCAGTCGTGCTGTTTGCCCTGCCTCTCGTCGCTTGCGGCGGCGGATCGGCGCGTCCCAAGGCGGATCTCGCCGCGTCGAAAATCACGACGATCGGCGTCAACAGCTACCTGTGGCGCGCGAGCCTCGACACGCTCGGCTTCATGCCGCTGCTGCAGACCGACTCCAATGGCGGCGTGATCGTCACCGACTGGTACATCAATCCGCAGACCCCGACCGAACGCATGAAGGTCACCGTCTCGATCCTCGACCAGGATCTGCGCGCCGATGCGCTGCGCGTCGCTGCCCTCCGCGAAGTCAACCGCAACGGCCAGTGGGTCTCGTCGCCAGTCCAGGCCGCGACCACGCAGAAGCTCGAGGACATTATCCTGACCAAGGCCCGCGACCTGCGCCGCGCCTCGATCGCGGGCTGAGGACTGATATAATGGCGTCGCGTTTCAATGCGTTGAAGGCGGACGCGGCGTGGCAGAAGGTCTGGGACGAGCGCAAGACGTTCGCCGCCGACGATCTGTCGACCAAGCCGCGCTCGTACGTGCTCGAGATGTTCCCCTATCCGTCGGGGCGCATCCACATGGGGCATGTCCGGAACTACACGATGGGCGACGTGCTCGCGCGGTTCCGTCGGATGAAGGGCATGGAAGTGCTCCATCCGATGGGCTGGGACGCGTTCGGCATGCCGGCGGAGAACGCGGCGATGGAAAAGGGCGTGCATCCGGGCAACTGGACGCGCGCCAACATCGCGACGATGAAGGCGCAGCTGAAGCGCCTCGGCTTCGCGCTCGACTGGACGCGCGAGCTGGCGACTTGCGAGCCCGAATATTACGGGCACGAGCAGGCGCTGTTCCTCGACCTGTTCGCGGCAGGTCTCGTCTACCGCAAGGAATCCGCGGTAAATTGGGACCCGGTCGACATGACCGTGCTCGCCAACGAGCAGGTAATCGACGGTCGCGGCTGGCGCTCGGGCGCGCTGGTCGAGCGGCGGAAGCTGTCGCAGTGGTTCCTGAAGATCACCGACTTCGCCGACGAGCTGGTCGACGGGTTGGGCGCGCTCGAGCATTGGCCCGACAAGGTCAAGCTGATGCAGGAGAACTGGATCGGCCGCAGCCAGGGCCTGCAATTCAAGTTCGACCTCACTGCTCCCCTCCCGCTCGCGGGAGGGGTCGGGGGAGGGCCCGACACGAACGCGGCGGCAGCGTCCGAGGATGCCTCCCCTCCCCTAACCCCTCCCGCAAGCGGAAGGGGAATAGACAGCGTCGAGGTCTTCACCACGCGCCCCGACACGATGTTCGGCTCCAGCTTCGTCGCGGTCGCCGCGGATCACCCGATTGCGCGCGCCATCGCCGAGACGAACCCCGACGCCGCGGCCTTCATCGAACTCTGCAAGCGCGGCGGCACCACCGCGGCCGAACTCGACACGCAGGAAAAGCTCGGCTTCGACACCGGCCTCCGCGCGGTGCATCCGCTCGACAAATCCTGGCACCTCCCGGTCTACATCGCGAACTTCGTGCTGATGGAATACGGCACCGGCGCGGTGTTTGGTGTCCCCGCGCACGACCAGCGCGATTTCGATTTCGCGCGCAAATACGACCTGCCCGTCAAGCGCGTCGTCAGCGAGGGCGATGACGAGGCCCCCGTGTTCGTCGGCGACGCCGCCTGGACCGGAGCCGGCACCATCGTGAACTCGC
>Ga0308164_10005084_pt1 | contig 10795 bp, 10 predicted proteins | sample PhyTR2_FD_201031 | JGI IMG/M metagenome (GOLD analysis project Ga0308164, IMG submission 201031) | Phyllosphere microbial communities from UC Gill Tract Community Farm, Albany, California, United States - DLSLT.R2 | ecosystem: Host-associated > Plants > Phyllosphere > Unclassified | place: USA... | reverse complement strand
GCAACGCGAACACCTGGTGGAGCCAGGCCGAGGGTCGCTACGAGCGTGGCCACACCCCGAAGGCCGGCTCGGTCCTCGCCTTCTCGCCGACCTCGCGGATGCGCGTCGGCCATGTCGCGATGGTCTCGAAGGTCGTCAGCGACCGCGAAGTCCTCCTCACCCACGCCAACTGGTCACGCCCGGGTGCGATCGAGACCAACGTCCGCGCGGTCGACGTCTCGCCAGCCGGCGACTGGAGCATGGTCAAGGTGTGGTACGGCCCGCAGGGCGACCTTGGCACTTCGGCCTATCCGACCAAGGGCTTCATCTACTCGGGCCATGCGCCTGCTGGCGACACGCTTGATGCGCCGGTGCAGCCTTCGTACCAGATGGCGAGTGCGGCCCATACCGTGTCCGCGACGCAGCGCGCCAATGCCGCTCAGCTTGTTGCGATCCAGCACGGTCCGACCGATCCGCGCGGCATCTTCACGCTGGTGAACGAGGCGAACTGAGATTTTTCCGTGCGGTGGGGTGCCGGGCTCGGTCCGGCATCTGCTGGACCTGGTCCACAACTCGCCAGTCTAGCGTTTCGCTACTGATCGCCCCTTGGCAATTACGCACTTCAGCTTCCCCAAACTGCACCTCCCCGGCGAAGGCCGGGGCCCAATTGGAAAGGCCGCAGTAACGGAACGCGGCCCCCGATTAGCAACGTTTCCCAATTGGACCCCGGCCTTTGCCGGGGAGGTGCCATAAGGCCGAGCACTGCTCTGCTAGCTTCCTGTTCTCCCGCGAAGGCGGGAGCCCAGTCTGGACCCCCGCCTTCGCGGGGGAACACGCTACCTGCTCAGTTCCAATACGCGTCGAATACGTTCAAATGAACGCCCTCAAGCAGCCTTGAACGTCAGCGCATCGCCGTTCATGCAGTAGCGCTTCCCCGTCGGCTTAGGCCCATCGTCGAACACATGCCCCAGATGCCCGCCGCAGCGCCGACAATGCACCTCGGTCCGCCCCATTCCCATCGTCGAATCCACCCGCGTCCGCACCGCGTTCGGCAGTGGCTGCCAGAAGCTCGGCCAACCCGTACCGCTCTCGAACTTGGTCTTCGACGAGAAGTTCGGCAGCGCGCATCCGCCACACGAGAAGATCCCCGCGCGATGCTCGCCGTTGAGCGGGCTCGAATAGGGCCGCTCGGTGGCCTCCTTGCGCAGCGTATCATACGCGTCCGGCGACAGCTTCTTGCGCCACTGCGCGTCGGTCAGCGTCACCTCGAACCGCTCGGCGGCATGCGCGGGCTGCGACGTGCACCCCCAGAGCGCGAAGCCGGCGACGCCTGCTCCGGCAAGCGTGAGGAAAGCGCGGCGGTCCTGGGTCATGTTCGTCTCCATGGTTCGGATATAGGTACGGCCGAACCACCCGATAAGGTTACGCTCGCCGTCAGTATTTACTGATTTCCACCGGCAGCGTGCGATAGCCGTGGACGAAGCACGCCGCGACCCGCGTCGGTTCGGCGAGCACGTTGATCCGCATCCGCCGCGCGGCCATTTCCTCCAGCAGGATCGCGATCTGCATTTCGGCCAGCCGTGCGCCGACGCAGCGGTGGATGCCGTGCCCGAACGCCAGGTGCCGCCGCGCGTTCGGGCGGTCGACCACGATCGCATCCGCATCGTCGCCGAACACGCTCTCGTCGCGGTTCGCCGAGATGTACCAGAGCGCGAGCTTGTCGCCGGCCTTGATCTGCTGGCCCATCAATTCCGCATCGGCGGTCGCGGTGCGGCGCATGTGCGCGAGCGGGGTCTGCCAGCGGAGAATCTCGCTCACCGCGTTGGGGATCAGCGTCGGGTCCGCCTCCAGTTTCGCGCGCGACTCCGGGAACTTGTCGAGGCCATAGGCAAGCGCAGACATCGAATTGCGCGTCGTGTCGTTGCCGCCGACGATCAGCAGGATGAGGTTCCCGATGAACTCGTTGTGATCCATGTGGCTCATCGCGTCCGAGTGGATCATCATCGAGATCAGGTCGGGCGTCGGATCCTTGTCGATCTTCGCATCCCACAGGCCTTTGAAATACGATCCGCATTCGAACATGTGCGCGAGGCGCTGGCCGCGTAGCTCCTCATTCTTGACGATCTCGATATCGCCCGCCCAATCCGACCATAAAGTTAGCTTGCGCCGGTCCGCCCACGGAAAGTCGAACAGGATCGCCAGCATCTGCGTGGTCAGTTCGATTGCCACCGTATCCACCCAGTCGAACGGCGTGTTCCACGGCAGGCTGTCGAGCATGTCTGCGGTACGCCTGCGGATATCGCCCGACATCCGCGTCATCTCGCTGGGGGTGAAGGCGGGCGCGACGGTGCGGCGCTGGCCGGTATGCACGGGGCGATCGCGCGCGATGAACATCGGCATGCGGACGTCGCGCTCGGCGACGAAATCAGCGATCGTGATCCCGCCGGCCTCGGAGGAATAGAGGTCGGGGAGGGACTCGACCTCGACGATGCCCTTGTAGGAGGAGACCGACCAATAGGGGCCGTAGTCGGACTGCTCGACATAGTGGACGGGGGCCTCGGCGCGGAGTTGCGCGAATGGCGCCTGCCAGAGGTCGTCGCGGTAGAGTTCGGCGCGGCTTACGTCGAGTGGATCGACCGTCTGTTGTGCCACGTCTCTTACCAGAGTCGCCATCGTCTCTCTCCCCTGTTTTGCCGCAGGAGAGGCTTTGCTGACACTTATGTCAATAGGCTCCGCTCTCCTGCGAACGCAGGAGTCCAGGACCGCGAGGGATGGCGTTCGTTACCCTGGGCTCCTGCGTTCGCAGGAGAACGGTTAAGCGACTGCCTTGGCCTTGCGCCTCCAGAACGGCCGGGCGCTGCCCGACTGCAGCACGCCGCGGCGGAAGAGGCGGGCGCCGACCGTGATAAAAATCGTCACCCAAAGCGCCTGCCACGCGAGTGCGGCGGCGTGTGGCCAGAGTTCGGGGGAGTTTGCTGCGCGGCCGGCCATTGCGAATGGCGAGGAGAGGGGGAACAGTTCGGCGGCGGTGGCGAGCCAGCTGCCGGGGTGGGAGACCGCCGCGGAGGACAGTCCGAACATCGCGACCTGCAGGATCGTGATCGGCAGCGACAGCATCTGGATCTCGCGCATCGTCGTCGCCTGCGCCCCGACCCCGAGGAACACCGACCCGAGCAGCAGATACGCCATGCTGAAATACGCGGCGAATAGCAGCGCGAACATCGGCGCGCCGACCGCCGGCGTCAGGTCGCCCAGCGCGACCGCGGCGGCGGCCGGCATCAGCGACGTGATCTGCGTGACGACGGTGCCCCAGAACGCGACGAACAGCACCGCGACTCCGAACATGCCGATCAGCTTGCCGAAGAACACGGACTCCAAGGGCACCGCGGCGGCGAGCACCTCGATCACCTTGTTGTTGCGCTCCTCGGCCATCGTGCCGACGACCTGGCCCGACAGGAACAGCGTCAGGAAGAAGATCCCGAACACCGCGAAGAAGGCGGATTGGTGCTGGCCGCCGACCGAGGTGGTCGAACGCTTGATCTGCGTCTTGGTCGCGGCGATCGTCGGCAGCGTACCGCCAAGCTTCTCCGCCGCCAGCGTCGTCTGCGCCAGCAGCCCGAGGTAATCGGCCGAGCGTTTGCCGCGCGGTCCGTACAGGATCTGCGGCGCGTCGAGCGGGCCGTACAGCACCGCGGACGCGTCGACGTCCTTGGTCTCGAACGCCGCGCGCGCCTGCGTCGCGGGATCCGCGGTCGGCGCGACGATCGACAGTTCGGGGGGCGCTTCGTCGCTGCGGAACATGCCGCGTAGGCGCTGGTCGGCCTCGTCGATCGGTCGCGCGGTGGAGGCAGGGACGATCGCGATGATCCGCGTCTTGTCCTGCGCGCCGCCACTGACGCTCGCCGCACCCAACCCACCGATCGCGCCGAACGATCCCATGATCAGGGGCGCGAACAGGAACAGCAGGAAGATCGGCGTGAACACCGTGGCGATGAAATCGCGACGCGCGATCGTGAAGGTCTGGCGGAGGGTGCGACGGAACCGGCTCATGCCGCGTCCTCCTTCGCGACGTCGGCATGCTGCCCAACGATCCTTACGAACGCCTCGTGCAAGCCGGGCCGCTCGATCGACAGCCCCGAAATCCCGTATCCCGCGTCGATCAGTCTCACGAGCAAGCTCTCGATTCCTTCGTTCGGCAGCTCGAACCGCCAGCTATCCCCGTCCGCTACCGCATCCGCCGGCAGCACGCCGCGGATCGCCGGATCGGGGCGGTGCGGCGTGTAGTGGACGCGTTGCGGCAATATACCCCGAGCGTCCGCGACCGTGCCTTCGAACCGCCGCTTGCCGCCGGCGATGATCGCGAGCCGGTCGCACAGCCGTTCGGCGTGGCTCATGATATGTGTCGAGAACAGGATCGTCGCGCCGCGGTCGCGCTCGTTGAGGATCAGCTTCTCGAGCCGCTCCTGGTTGACCGGATCGAGCCCTGAAAACGGCTCGTCCAGCACCAGCAGGTCGGGCTGGTGCACCACCGAGCCGAGCAACTGAACCAGCTGCGCCATGCCCTTCGACAGTTTCCGGATCTTCTCGTCGACCGCATGGCCAAGGCCGGCGGCTTCCATCAGCACCACGGCACGCTCGCGGCCGGTCTTCCAGTCCAGCCCACGCAACGCCCCCAGGAACGCGATCGCCTCGCGCGCCTTCATCGCCGGATACAGTCCGCGCTCCTCGGGAAGATACCCGACCCGGTCGCTCGCATCGCGCGGGTTGTCGTAGCCGAGCAGCGTGCGCGATCCCTCGTCGGGCTCGATGATCCCGAGCAGCATGCGCAGCGTCGTCGTCTTTCCCGCGCCGTTGGGCCCGAGTACGCCGTACACCGAGCCGCGTGGCACCATCATGTCCACCCCGTCGACCACGCGCCGATCGCCGAACCGCTTCACGATCCCGTTCGCGGTGACCGCCCATTCATCGTTCACGCGCAATCTTCCTACCGAGGGTGGCGTCGTGGTAGCGGGCGGACGTGGCGCAAGACAAGCTGGAACACAGGCTGAAGGCCAAAGCGGCGGAACTGGGCTTCGTCGCGTGCGGGATCGCGCATGCGGGGGCGGCGCCGCGCGCGGGCGAACGGCTGCACCAATGGCTGGCCGACGGGCGCCACGGTGACATGATCTGGATGGAGGAGCGCAAGCACCACCGCGAAAGTCCCGCCGGCCTGTGGCCCGAAGTCCGCAGCGTGATCGCGCTCGGCATGAGCTATGCGCCGAAGGACGATCCGTTGCGGCTCGCGGACGAGGGCGGGGTGGGGCGAATCTCGGTCTACGCGCAGGGGCCCGATTATCACGATGTCGTGAAGCGGCAGTTGAAGGCGCTCGGGCGCTGGCTCGCCGCGGAAGCGGGGCGCGATCAGCCCCCATTCGATCTAAAGGTGTTCGTCGATACCGCGCCGGTGATGGAAAAGCCGCTCGCCGAAGCCGCGGGACTCGGCTGGCAGGGCAAGCACACCAATCTCGTCAGTCGCGAGCATGGCAGTTGGCTGTTCCTCGGCGCGATCTACACGACGCTCGATCTTGAACCCGACAAGGGCGGCGTCGACACCTGCGGCAGTTGCGACGCCTGCCAGACTGCATGCCCGACTGCGGCGTTCCCGCGGCCGTACCAGCTCGATGCCCGCCGCTGTATCTCCTATCTCACGATCGAGCACGCCGGCCCGATCCCGCACGAGTTCCGTGCCGCGATCGGCAACCGCATCTATGGCTGCGACGATTGCCTGGCCGTGTGCCCGTGGAACAAGTTCGCCGCCGCGGCCAACGCGAACCTGGCGTTTCATCCTCGCGCGGAGTTGGTGGCGCCCGAACTTGCCGACATCCTGGCGCTGGACGACGCGAACTTCCGCACGGTGTTCGCGGGCTCGCCGATCAAGCGCATCGGCCGCGCCAAGATGATCCGCAATGCCTTGATGGCGGCGGGGAACAGCAGCGATCCTGGCCTCGTCGAGGCCGTCGTCGGACTGTTGAGCGACGACTCGCCGGTCGTCCGGGGCGCGGCGATATGGGCATTGCGGCGACTGGATAGCGCGCGCTGGGGCAGCGAGCGTGGACGTCGGTTGGCGGACGAGAACGATCAGGGCGTGCTGGGCGAATGGGGGGCGGCCGCGGTCGATCGTGTCGTGCCTCTGGTCGATCTACCCGCGGGGGAGTAACCAAACGGGTTAATTACCTTGACATCGTCACGCTCATCTGGCACATAACGGGAACATCGAAAACTAGCGAGTTGGGCCGGACGGTCTGGCTCTGGAGGCCGGGACGATCGGGGCGGGAGCCTTTGTCGTCGCCGGCTTTCTGCGTTTGGCGGTGCGGTGCAGGCAAGCGGGGGCGCGGCATGGGGATCAAGAGCAAGGCGGCCGGGAACGCGAAGGTCGGCGGGATGGTCATCACGGGTGGGAAGAACCGGGTTCTTGTGGCCCGGAAACCCCGGGCGAAGGAATGGACACTCGAGCGGCAAGCCACGTTTCTCGAGGAATTGGCGATGACCGGCAACGTGACCACGTCTGTCGTCGTGGTGGGGATGTCGCTCGGCGGAGCCTATCACCGCCGCTCGCACGATCCTGCGTTTGCCGCAGCATGGCAGGCGGCGTTGTCGCGCGGGTATGACCGGTTGGAGGAACTGCTGTTGGCGACGTCGCTCGCCTCTCTGGATCGCGATGATGGGCGTCTTGGCGGGCAGGGCGACGACGACCAGAGCGATGGGGGTGTGGAGGCGCCCCGCAACGAGACGGTGGCGGTTGGCGACGCTGGTGCCGTGGGGGACGCTGGTGCCGTCGAAGACGCGAGTGCCGTCGAAGAAGGGGGCGGCGAAAAGATCTGGGGCGGGGCTGCGGTGCCCGGTGCGGGGCTGATCAAGCTGTCGAGCGTGACGGCGATCCAGTTCGCGCTGGCTATGCTGAACCAGCATCGCGCGCGCGAGGCGCGGGGCCGCCAGTCCAGTCAGACCTGTCGGGCGACGTCGGTAGAGACCGATGCCGCATTGCTGAAGCTGCTGGACTCGCTGGCGCGGCGCCAGGCGCTCGCCTCTTGACGCGCTCGGGAAGCGGCGAAGGCGGTCCGCAAGCGGGCGACCCGTCGTCGGTGGCCACGGTCGTACGCGATCTGGTGGCGGAGCTGGCTGACCTGCCGGTGGTGCACCGTGCCGGGATCATGCGGAAGCTGTCGGTCGGTCAACGCAACGAGCTGCGCGATCGGTGGCGGCATTGGGCGCATGACGGGCAATATCCACCCGAGGGCGACTGGCGGATCTGGCTGATCCGGGCGGGGCGCGGATTTGGCAAGACGCGGGCGGGCGCGGAGTGGGTGAGCCAGATCGCGCGCGACGATCCGACCGCGCGGATCGCGCTGGTTGGCGCGACGATCGACGATGTGCGGCGCGTGATGGTGCAGGGCGAGAGCGGACTGATCGCGGTGGCGCACGACAACGAGGCGCTGACGTGGCGCAGTGCGGTTGGCGAAGTGCATTTCGGCAATGGCGCGAAGGCCTATGCGTATTCGGCGGAGGCGCCGGAAGCGTTGCGTGGGCCCGAGCATGGCTGGGCGTGGTGCGACGAACTGGCGAAGTGGCGTTACGGCGATGCGACCTGGGACAATCTGATGATGGGCTTGCGGCTGGGTACGGTGCCGCGCGTGCTGGTGACGACGACGCCGCGGCCGGTCGCGCTGATGCGGCGGGTGATGGCGTTGCCGGGACTGGTCGAAACGCGCGGACGGACGCGCGACAACCCGCATCTGCCGGTGAGTTTCGTGGAGGCGGTGACCGCGACGTATGCGGGGACGCGGTTGGGGCGGCAGGAGCTGGATGGCGAGCTGATCGAGGATGTTGTCGGCGCGTTGTGGACGCGGGAGCTGGTGGAGTCTCGGCGGGTGGCTTTTGCGCCGGCCGTCGTGCGGGTTGTCGTTGGGGTGGACCCTCCCGCCGGGAGTGTGTCCGGGGGGCCTGGGGATGCTTGCGGGATCGTGGTGGTGGCGCTGGGGGATAACGGGTTTGCGTATGTGCTGGAGGACGCGAGCGTTTCCGGGGCCAGTCCTGAGGGGTGGGCTCGGGCGGTGGCGGAGTGCGCGGCGCGGCATGGGGCGGACCGGGTGATTGCGGAGGCCAACCAGGGGGGGACTATGGTGGGGAGCGTTCTCTCTGGCGCTGACCGGGCGATGCCGGTGAAGCTGGTGCATGCGTCGCTGGGGAAGGTGGCGCGGGCTGAGCCGGTGGCGGCTTTGTATGAGTCCGGGCGGGCTTGGCATGTGGGGGCGTTTCCGGACCTGGAGGATGAGCTTTGCGGGCTGATTGCTGGCGGCGGGTATGAGGGGCCGGGGCGGTCGCCGGATCGGGCTGATGCGCTGGTTTGGGCGATGACCGAGGTGATGCTGGGGCCAAGAGCGCGGGTTTCGGTGCGGGTGCTTTAGGTTTGGCCCTCTTCCCTGTCGGGGAGAGGGAAGGAGGAGCGCTTGCGACGGGAGGGTGAGGGGTGGTTGGGATTTCGGTTCTTAGCCTCACGCCCCTCTCCCTCCCACGCGCAAGCGCGCGCGGGCCCCTCCCTCTCCCCGTAGGGGCGAGGGAATTAGGAGGAGATCGGCATGAAATTGTTCGGGTGGAAATCCGGGCGCGATGAGTCGCGGCCGGTGTTGTCTCGGTCTTCGGCGGGGGCGGTCGGGGGCTCCGCGTTTGGCGAGTGGCCGCGGAGTTACGAGGCCCAGGTGCGCGAGGCGTATCTGGACAATCCGATCGCGCAGCGGGCGGTGAAGCTGGTGGTGGAGGGGCTGGGGAGCGCGCCGATCGTCGCGTCGGATCCCGCTTTGCTGGCGCTGGCGACGGTGCGGTCGGGGGGGCAGACGCTGATCGAGACGGTGGCGGCGCATCTGATGCTGCACGGCAATGCGTATGTGCAGGTGCTGCGCGACGTCGATGGGGGCGCGGCCGAGCTTTATGCGCTGCGACCCGAGCGGGTGACGGTGGAGCCGGATGCCAGTGGGTGGCCGGCTGCTTATCGGTACCGGGTGGGGGAGCGGGTTTCGCGGTTGCACGCGGATCCGGTGCGGCCCGAGGTGATCCACCTGAAGAGCTTCAATCCGGTGGATGACCATTATGGGCTGGGGTGCCTGGGGGCGGCTTCGGGGGCGGTGGCGATCCACAATGCGGCGGCGCGGTGGAACAAGGCCTTGCTCGACAATGCGGCGCGGCCTTCGGGGGCGTTGATGTACGATCCCAAGGACGGCGCGACGCTGTCGACCGAGCAGTTCGAGCGGTTGCGGGGCGAGCTGGAGGCGTCGTTCTCGGGGGTGGGGAATGCGGGGCGGCCGATGCTTCTTGAAGGGGGCTTGCGGTGGCAGGCGTTGAGCTTGTCGCCGGCGGATATGGATTTCGTGGGCACGAAGGCGGCGGCGGCGCGGGAGATCGCGCTGGCGTTCGGGGTGCCGCCGATGCTGCTCGGGCTGCCGGGGGATAATTCGTATGCGAATTACCGGGAGGCGAACCGGGCGCTGTGGCGGCTGGCGATCCTGCCGCTGGCGACCGCGGTGCTGGGCGGGATCGCGCAGGGGCTGGCCGGGTGGTTCGAGGGGGCGGCGATCTCGGTCGATCTCGACCGGGTGCCGGCGCTGGCGGAGGATCGCGAGCGGCTTTGGGGGATGGTTTCAGCGGCTTCGTTTCTCAGTGATGTGGAGAAGCGGGCGTTGCTCGAGATTCAGGAGGTGGCGTGATGGATGGGGCGGTTTTGGCGCAGTTGATGCGGCAGGGGGCTGAGCGGGGTGTCGACCTGGTGACGCTGCGGGCGATCGTGGAGGAGGCGGGGGAATTGGGGGCGGCTCGGGCTTTGGCGCGGGTGGCGTTGAGCGACGAGCGGGCTCGGGAGGATGTGGCGGAATTGCGCGAGCAGCTGGCGGCCTGGCGGGATGCGAAGCGGTCGGTGTGGAAGGCTGTGGTGGGGTGGATCGCTCGGCTGGCGATGGCGCTGATGCTGGCTGGGCTGGCGGTTAAGCTGGGGTTTGCTGCGTGGTTGAAGTGATCCCTCGATACGCCGTCTCGACAGGCTCGACAGCTACTCGGGACGAACGGGGAGGGGGCGAAGTGGCGTTCGCTGGGTATGCGGCGGTGTTCGATGTTGTTGATCGGGCGGGGGATGTGATGCGGCGGGGGGCTTTTGCCGGGGCTGGGGTGGTGCCTTTGTTGTGGCAGCATCGGGGGCTGGCGGTTGGGTCTTTGTCCGTCGTTGCGGAGGATGCGCGGGGGTTGCGGGTCGAGGGGGTGGTTGCCGACCCTGAGCTGGCTCGGCTGGTGCGGGGTGGTGCGGTGGCTGGGTTGTCGGTTGGGTATCGAGCGACGTCCGTGCGGCAAGGGGTTCGGCGGGAGTTGCTGTCGGTCGAACTGGTGGAGGTTAGTCTGGTGGCGGTGCCGATGCAGGCTTTGGCGCGGGTTGAGGTGGTGGACATCGTGGCGTGATCGTTTTCCTGCGGACGCAGGAATCCAGGGTCGAGGGGTGAGACGCGTGTGACCCTGGGCTCCTGCGTTCGCAGGAGAACGGGGATTGGCGCGGGCGTCCCGAGCCTCACTCCCCTCACCCTCCCACACGCAAGCGCGTGCGGGCCCCTCCCTCTCCCCGGGGGGGCGAGGGAATTTTGAAGTTTCACTGGGCGTCCTGCGGGGCGCCTTTTTTCGTTTCATGCGAGGAGATGGACATGAGTGTTGTTGACCGGCCGGTTTTGGCGGGGGCTTCCCCCTTGGCGCAGAATGCGGCGTTTGCGGGGTTCGTTCGGACTGGCGCTACGCTGGAGATGAAGGC
>Ga0308164_10005080_pt1 | contig 10807 bp, 12 predicted proteins | sample PhyTR2_FD_201031 | JGI IMG/M metagenome (GOLD analysis project Ga0308164, IMG submission 201031) | Phyllosphere microbial communities from UC Gill Tract Community Farm, Albany, California, United States - DLSLT.R2 | ecosystem: Host-associated > Plants > Phyllosphere > Unclassified | place: USA... | reverse complement strand
AGGCGATCACCCGTTCGATCGCCGACCAGGCGCGCACGATCCGTATTCCGGTGCACATGATCGAGACGATCAACAAGATGAACCGGATCTCGCGCCAGATCCTGCAAGAGACCGGCGCTGAGCCCGATCCGGCCACGCTCGCGATCAAGATGGAAATGCCGGAAGATAAAATCCGCAAGATCATGAAAATCGCGAAAGAGCCGATTTCCATGGAAACGCCGATCGGTGACGACGACGATTCGCATCTGGGCGATTTTATCGAAGACAACAACACGCTGGCACCATCGGACGCCGCGCTGCACGCTTCGATGCGCGGCGTGGTCAAGGATGTGCTCGACTCGCTGACGCCACGCGAAGCCAAGGTGCTGCGCATGCGCTTCGGCATCGAGATGTCGACCGACCACACGCTGGAAGAGGTTGGCAAGCAGTTCGACGTCACCCGTGAGCGGATTCGCCAGATCGAAGCAAAGGCGCTGCGCAAACTGCGTCACCCGTCGCGCTCGGACAAGCTCAAGAGCTTCCTCGAGAACAACAGCTGATTGTTGATGCGGGCTTGACGCGCCTGTACTAAAGGCAATATGCTCTCGCCACTTCGCTCATCACGTTCGTGTTGGTGAGCAGGTGGCGAGTTACTTGCCACCATCCAGTTTCTGGGCCTCTAGCTCATGCTTGGTTAGAGCAGCGGACTCATAATCCGTTGGTGCCGTGTTCGACTCACGGGAGGCCTACCAAAATATCTCGTAAAAACAAAGGGTTGCGTGAAGACGTGGCCCTTTATTTTTTCGACCTAGGTCAAAGGTTCAACGAAAGTACGACCGGCAGCATATCCGTTTCTGCGCTCTGTCGTGTGGCTTCAACAATTAAGCTACTATTGACTCGCTCTCGCATTCGATTTATTGCAGTTATGGAAACTTTAAGTTACCATCGAGCAATGTAGGTAATTATTTCCATGGAACGCATTCACTCAATCAGTCCCGATCGTATAGCTTGGTGTTGCAAGGACTTCGACATTTCGCTCGAACAACTTGCAATCGAGGCATCGGTGTCGCTATCGAGTCTCCAACGTTTATTCGTCGCTGGGGAGGGGAACGACTTAACTTTTAAGCAGCTGAGTCGCATTGCGTCGTTTTTTGGAAGAGGCGTATTATTTTTCTTGGAAAATGCTCCGGTTGAACCCGAGAAAGTACATACCTTTGCATTTAGAACATTGGCTAATCAGAAGCCAGAGCTCTCGGCAAAGCTGAAACTATTCATAGAACGCGTTGAGCAGCAACGAGCAATTTATTTAGCTCTACGTGAAGAGATAGAAGATGCGGATCTTCCAAAATTTGAGTATCCACCGATCGATGTTAATAACATCGCTACTGCGGCTCGCTTTACCCGAACTTGGTTAGAGCTTGGGCAAATTAACACATTCGATACATATCGTGTTGCCATAGAGCGAAAAGGGATTCTTGTATTTCGCAGTAATGGCTATAACGGAAAGTGGTAAATCGCAAGCGAAAGTCCTATCTTGGGATTTAGTCTTTACGACGAGGAATGCCCAGTCATAGTAGTAAAAAAGCAGCGGTATGATACACAGCAGTCGTTCACTCTAATGCACGAACTTGGACACATACTTCTTCAACGTACAAGTTCGATAGATGATGATCAAGACATGCATTCACATCAAGGTGATGAGCGTGCTGCAAATGCTTTCGCTGGTCAGGTCTTAGTTCCGGATGAGTTTCTTCGCCAGATTCGTGATAATGAGCGGCCAGCAGATGTCTCCGAACTTGAAGACTGGCTAGAACCACAACGTCGGGCTTGGGGAGTTAGCACCGAAGTGATCCTGCGTCGATTAATGGATACTGATCGTTTGACACAGATACAGTACCTGGCTTATAGAGACTGGAGAAAAGGTCTGCCAGTTCCCACGGCTGACCGAGCTGCGCGGATGTATAGACATCGGGAACCAAAACATATTTTTGGCGAAAGCTTCGTGCGTACAGTCTTGAGCGCATTGAGTGGACGTCGTATCTCGCTTGCGAAGGCGAGTACCTATCTTGATGGTTTGAAGCTAAAAGATTTGCACGAGCTTAAAAGGCACTATGCAAGTCTTTGATACCTCTTCAATTGTTTATGCATGGGATAACTATCCAATAGAGCAATTCCCACCCCTCTGGGCCTGCCTGGCAAAAGAGATCTCACAAAACCGAATTTGTATGCCTGAGGTTGCAGTGACTGAGGTTGACAGCGTCTCGCCTGACTGCGCTCAATGGCTCGCTGACCAAAATGTTACCTGTTTGCCCATGACCGATAATATTTTGCTCGAAGCGTTACAGTATAAAGAATTGCTTGAAATCGGAATGCGCTACGGCGGGGGAGTAGGGGAGAACGATCTATTCATTATTGCCACCGCAAAAGTGCACCGTGTACAGTTAGTTTCGAACGAGGCGTGGCAGCCTACCTTTCCGAAAACCAAAGCAAATTACAAGATGCCCAGTGTATGCGCACTCCCTGAAGTTAAGGTTGCCTGCTGCGATTTTCTCGAATTTTTGAGGCGTTCGAAAGCAGTATTCGTGTAAGAAGTAATACTGATCCGGCTGGCTATCTCTGAGCACAGCCCATTTTTTTAGCCAATATTAATCCTACTAAGAGGATTTAAACTTGTTGCTTCCTGTAGATGGCCTGGGGCAAGATGCGCATATCGCATTGTCATCACTAAACTTTGATGGCCGAGTATCTTTTGCAGCGCGAGGATATTTCCACCATTTATCATGAAATGACTTGCAAATGCCTGGCGCAATATATGCGTAAGCTGGCCCTGGGGTAGCTTCAGTTGTGACGGTAGTCGGCCCATGCTTTTTGATCCTCCGCTAGTCTTCACCCATCATGTTGGTGCCTGCGCTGTCGACCAAAAGGTGCAATCCCGTTGTTGTCGGGTGCGCGCTGATCGTCTCCGAAAGATGCTTCTGACGCCCACTAACGGTTCTGAAATCAGGAACCTGTCAACTCAGGCCAGTAAGCTTGAGCAGGCTCTGCGCCATGCTAATCGCCTGGCGCAGAGCTTGGTTGAACAAGCCCTGGATCGTCAAGCAGAACTGAATCGCCACCTCGTTGCATTTCGGGCGGCGCCCCCCCCCTTGGCGTTGGCAGTGCCATGTCAGCATGTCCTTGTCCACTCAGATGAGCAGAGAGCCACGCGCCTTCAGCGCTGTATTGTAGTCTTTTCAATTGGCCATTCGGTAGTTTGGTTTTACTGGGTCGCTCATGCCACCAGTTTATCTCGGGCCCACAATTGACAAGTGTTCCGGCGGATTTTTGCGACTAAGCGATGAGCGAGGGGCATTAAACTTAGCTTCGGTGTTGCGGCAAGTTTGCATCCGTAGCCCAGTTCATCGCTCGAATGCTCATTCAGCGGTCGAAAGGCGAGCCCACCCTTTTTAGGCAACGATACGACTAACGTGCTTGGCCGCTCATCCTGGCGTGACAAAGAGTCGAGCCAGGTTCGGATATCCGCGACAAACCATCAGGAGCGCCGTTTCCTTGGGAAAGTAGTCTGAGGAGGTGCTCCGCAGTAGGCCAGCCGGGAGATTGTATATTTTGTGGTGCTGAGCAGTGAAGCTAGCACCGACGAGAGATGACAGCTTGTGGCTCCATCCTCGCGAGTGTTTGACTGAAGTTGTTGTCGATCTGTACCATCTGAGATCACCTATAATTTGCAACTGGGACTCCGCAAGCCTAAAATGCCGAAGCCTTTTATCGAAGGTCAATTTTTTTTGAAACAAAAATTCTGGATGAATTTTGGGGCCAAACGAAAGGCATTGCCTATAGCTGGCGCGATCAAGTTTTGCCTCAACGTTGATTAGGGAGGCGGATGACGTTCGCGGACTAAATTCCAGATAGCTTGACGCAGCTCTCGGATATGAGGATGGTATTGCCGCCGATATTTGCTTTCCCGAAACTATCTCCGGCACCGCAAGCAGGGCGGCTGCAGGACCTAGAAGACCGGTCGCAAGGCTGTTATTGTGGGCGCCGCACGAGGTAATACTAGAAAACCTAACGGAAGTTCTAAGTACGCTACATAACGGCATGAACGACGTGACAGTGGCAAGTACTCGCTCTGGTTCACCTACGCAGATGCTTGCCTACAATACCACCTTGTGCAAGACCATGTGACACCTAGTGCATAAGTCCAACGCTGACCCGACGTGCTCAATTCTAGGCCGAAATTTCACTTTCCTCTTAGGATGTCGAGCCTGAGGAGAAATGGCCGCCCGTGCTAAGATTTTACGCATGGCAGTGGGAGAGCTTAAGGATAGTGGACTGCCTCGGCTTTTACGAAAAACGTCCGGTATTCCAGACGATGCATTGGTTTCCAGCCCTGTTGCTGCGAAACAGTAAGACTTCTACTTTTGATGGCGCATGTTGGGTCGACGAGTATGCAATCCCTTTTCTACTGTGTAAGCGAGCCTCGTGAGTTGGAGCTAGAGCCCCCTGCGCGTACTTTTCAGAACTTTTTGGATTAAGACGAACCGGTGATAGCTAGTGCTTAAACGGTTGGCGGCTATTAATCGCTTGGCAGTCCCCACAGAGTCCTAATGCTCTTTTATGAACTCATGATAATCACGGATACATTATCCATCATGGGTACATCTTGCACGCCCGAAATAACGTAAAATGATAGGAATTCAATAAATAGAGTATTAGCAGTATAATTGCGGTTGCCGTCGTTGGGTGTCGACGAGTTGCTTTAGGAGTTGTAGGGTGATTAATGGAGAGTCAATGTCGGAACAAAAAAACGGTCGAAGTGTGGCAATTTGGGGCGAAGCAAAAGACACTTCAGAAAGATTGCATGAAGAGACGTTACTCAATGTCCATTTAAACTATTGGCACATTAGATCACAAAAAGCAAAAGCGGACGGAGCACAAAATTTCCTCGATGTCGGAATTATGGTGTATGGACCGGCTCAGCTCTCCCATCTCTGCTTGTATGTTCCGTTCGATGTTTCTATAGCTGACCTTGAGGATCTCGGCCCACGTTTTGCTCAGTCCCTAGTCGCATCGATTGTATTCAACGAAAATCTCCGGACCGAAAGTTACCATAAAAGCAACTTTATAGAACTGCTGCATGACCACGATGGAAGCCTTCACTCTCGAGTTTACCGATTTGCTAAAGGACAAAATGAAGCGCCATCTCAAAACGAAATGGCACTAGTCCAAGAAGAAAATGGAACAATAATCAAGATTTGTCAGTCCGCTTTAAGTAAAGGTAGCGCGGACCTACCCGCGGGACGTCCTTTGTACTTCCGCATTCGCGTTCGCGTTGCAGAAAAGCAAGGTGCACGTTTCATACGTACGATTAAACCAGTTGATGCTTGGTTGTTGAGCAGTTTTGATAATACTGAGTTCTTAGATTTTAGGTTGAACGAGGCTAGGAACTTGCCTGATGGTATTATGCATAAAATGTCGCCTGCAGCGACCAACAATGCACAAGTTCCGATTACTAGGGTTGACTTTTTAGTTATCGTTGGTGAGGCGGCTGAGGTGGCAGACGGCGTTGAGTGCAACAAGAAGCGGCTTCTTGAAAGTGAACTTTGGGATACCTATACTAAAAGCAAGGTCGGCTGCAAAGATGGGCTTTCAGATGGGATGGTGATCTATCATTGGAAGAAAACAACGCCAAACTTTTCTGATATCGGTGACTTTAGTGCATTTATCAAGCTGAAGTTGCGTAGATCAGGTTTCTCATTGGTATGCCGCTACCTCTTTGTCATCGCCATTATAGGTTGCTTGGGTAGTTTGATTGCAAGTGTGGTGTGGACAAGGTTTGGAATGGAAGAATTTGTGAAACCAAAAGAGCATCTTGCTGAAGTTGAAAAATCGCAGCTCAGATGTACTGGTGAAGATGGAGCCATCATTTCGGCAAACAATTCCACACTGGAACCTACCCAATCGTCGGCGATCAAAAAGTCAAATGATATAGGAAATGCGTTGAAGTGTGATAAGAAGGAGTCCACAAATGGGTAATAGATATTATCGGAGCGGCGCGACTATTGATGCCAAAGAAATTGTGTGGAATAAATTAAATCCGATTGGCTTGTACGAAGAAATACTTTCATTTTTGCTTCCGTTATCGAGCGAATATCCAGGAATTCAAGATTGGTACTTCAATAAAGTTATCCCTGGTGAACAGGCTAATACGCGAAAAACTATACGGATCTACCGTGATAATAGATTGGTTGGATTGGGCATAGGGAAGAAGGAAGCATTTGAGGAGAAAATCTGTACAGTCCGCGTTCTTCCGGAATATGCAGGCCAAGGAATTGGCAGCGAAATTTTTGAGCGACTTATGGAATGGATTGGATCTGATCAGCCAGTTATAACCGTCAATGACTCCAAAGTCGCATTATTCGAACCGATTTTCAAAAAATTTGGCTTTCGGTTGACTTCAATCCAACGGGGGGTATATGCAGAGGGCGCGTTGGAATTTTTTTACAATGAGCCACGAGCCTTAGCCCAGTGGCTTGGACCTTTTACCTCGGACTCTGATGCGGCGAAATTAACTGAGGAAGAGTTCTGCTTTCTCGAAAAATAGTTTGTACTGGGTCGGTTTTATCTTGGCAAATGGTACGCAAAGTTCCTTTGCTACTTGCTTTGCGCGGATTTCCTCGACTTTCTGAAGGGCTGCGATCGCGCTAATGTCGATGCTTTTACCGTCCCTCGAAGCAAGACGGTTAGCAATGTCATCAGGACGATCAGTAATCAGAATAACCCCGTCTACGCCTAGGTCACTAAAAACTGATGAGGCGACTGGTACCGGTTTAAGCTTTGTATTGAAAACCGCGAAATGACCGTCTAATATAAGAGGAGATCCGGTGTCCCGTATACGGCGTACCTGATTAACGAGAAGGTTTTGGTTTCCATCAACGTCGGCAACGGTTTTCGTTAATGATTCTATTTTTTTTGCTTCTGCGATCAGTTTTCCTGCACTTCGAAACATTACATTTTTCGTCTTTGAAAAATTTTCACAGAGAGTTGACTTTCCTACGCCGTGTACCCCAGCAACAAATAAAACACGACTCTTTGAAAAATTTTTCTGCCTAATATACTCTTTTTGCAGTGATTTTAAGGTGTTTTCCGGTACAAACGAAAAGGATTGTGGCGGATAGAATTCTGGGAAAAAATCTTGAGGGTTAACTGGAGAGTGAAATCGACGAATTTTGCCAAGCTCTATAGCAAATCCCATATTGACTCCCGCGAAATATTGGATCAGCCGCTCACGGGTTAGCCCGCCACCTAATTCTTTTGCTTTCTGCCAAAGTGCAGTTGAGTTTCCGATGTGGATCGTCTTGATTTCTGCAATTGCGACGATCTTCCTAGTAGGTGCAGTAGCATAAATCACTAATTTAGACACGTGCTGAGCGGTCCATCTTCTTCGAAACTCTAGGCACTTCTCTCCAGTAAGTATTTTTTGTACGTGTTCCGGATGAATTGATATTAAAACCGCCTTATCGTTCGCCGTATTCATAAATTTTTTCAAAAATTTGGTCGGTTATTTGTCTGATCGTTTGAATGTTTCCGTCAATCAGATTCTGATTCAGCATCCACTCCCGATCCACTGGGTATTTAAGATGCTTAACATGCCTAAATAGCATCACTTTTGTCGGTTTTTGAGCAATTTTTTCTATATCACTTAATGAGTACACCGTTCTACGGCTCACCACTTGAGCTATTTTAGATGCATCCTGCGTAGACTCATAGCTCTCTACTACAGCAAGGCTTGTGACAGCGCGGTGATCGACGGACCTATAAAACAACATGATGCTCCCTGGTTCTATTTGGCTTATCTGAGCATTGCAAAGGTATGCAAGCTTTATTGCGTTTCCAGCTGAATTTGGCTGTCTAAAAAGTAAATTCTGGTGAGCAGCTGGATGTTCATAGTCTGGGAAAAAAATTTCATGGAATGTCGGGCGTATCGGCACAATAAATTTTTGGATTTTCGTATCGCGCCTAAAGTGAGGATAAAATTCCTTAAGGTAGGGAAACGCAAGGGCGTTCGATGTTGGCGGTAATAGAGGATGTTTTTTCAGATAGACGGCGTCGCGGTTGCCCGAACCTACGTGAGATCCTATTCGGGTAAAACCAAAATCGTCTAATAAATCGAACAAGAAGCGATGGGTGTCCACATCACCATGAATAAAAATATGCTCGAGACGGTTAAAGGTCGCGAAACGAAAGGCTGCTTTGAGAAATAATTCACCAATCTTTCGGCCCCTGAATTCCGTTTCCACCTTAAAAGTGCATAATTTTAATGAAGAGCCGGGTAGCCGCAATCCCTCGCTAGTTATTGTTTGGTCAATTTGGCGATCGAATATACAAATTGCCCCTAGGTTGTTGGGACTCGCCCAATAAACCCATGCCTTTGTTCCTTCTTTCGATTTTCTGGAAAACCAACTGTCAAATTGAGGATATCCATTACGTAAACTATCAAAAAATTGTGAACCCAGACATGGCGTTAGTGTATATAGACTTACCTCCTCAATATTAGGGAGAGTGATCGATACCCGATCGTGTAGCTGTCTTAACCAAGTTTCTGCAGTTTGTATATAAAATACTCGGTCTCCTAAATTTCGACGCTTTGCCTTCCTGTGTATAGCATGGTCCTCTGTAACTAGGGCATGTGCCGCACCACATTCGAGGGCATACAAAATTTGGTTATCAACCCGATCGTTTTCCGTGGTTGTTTCATCGTTCCATGGACAGTCCGGGCCGGGGTCCAGTCGCGTGTATTGCCGCAATCGATTTAATGTTTGCTGACGCCGAACGCTGTTTGAATCGCGTTCTAAGTCTTTTTCCGACGCGGGATGGTAAACAAGTTGATGGCCATTTTCGTTGGAAAGACGAATAAAGTCAGCTAGATTTGCTTCCAGAGGGATGTGCGAATCTTCAAGCGGTATCAATATATTCGTGTCGAGCAAAAAGCGCATATTGTCGTCTGAAAAATATAATAAACCGCTATACGTTTACGTCGTCGTGCCGAGGAGCGTAGAGCATTAGTACAGCGAACGTTGCCAGAATGACAGCGGCAGTAGTGATTTTCTCTGGGAGGTATAATGATACCAAAGATATCGGCCATCGAGCTTTAAATGACTTCGTACCTAATCTATCAGGTGCGCAGCAAGAAATTGCAAACAAACATCGTGCTGGACGATGACGAGCTAAGAACGACGTCCATAGTCTGTTCAGGTATGTTTAGCTCTGCTCACGTGGTCAGACGACGGTAGAGCACCCACCATCCAATTCTAGTTCAACGAAGGAAGCACGATATTGCCTGAAGCGAATCTAAGATGCTCAGCATGTACTTCGAAGCAACCTCAGCAATCCGTCGTTGGATGGAACAGTACGAGGACGAGCAACAAGGCCAGCCAGGAATTGGCAAACCGTTATCGGCTTAGCAGCAGGGAATCCGTCAGTTGGAGCAGGAAAACCGTCAACTTCGTAGTGATGTGGGCGTCTTAAAAGAGCATCAGCCTTCTTTGCCCGCGAGCTTAAGTTAGCTATCGGCTCATCGATAATCTGCAAACGAAGGCCGTACCTGTCGCACAAACTTGTTGTCTTCTTGGCGTTAGCCAGGCTGGATTTTACGAAGCCAAGCGTCACGCAGCTGCGCCGATGTTTTGCAAAGCGAGCGCGCATTTGCGTGCCGCGTTTATGAGCATCGGCCAAAGTGACGGGAGCCGCCGGCTCGTCACGGCACTGGCCGACAGCGATCTGCAGGTCGGGTGTTACAAGGTGCGCCGCCTGATGCAACAGGCCCGCCTGAAGCCAGTCTGGAAGCGCAAATTCGTACACACGACCGACAGCAAGCACGCTCTGCCGGTTGCGCTGAACGTCCTTGCCCGACAGTTCAGCCCGGCAGCGCCGAATCAGGCTTATGCCTCGGATATCACGTACATCCGTACCGGCGCAGGCTGGCTCTACTTGACTGTCGTGATCGACTTGTTCTCCCGCATAGTCGTGGGCTGGGCAATGGCGCCGAGCATGCCAGCTGCCTTGGTTTGCGATGCCTTGCGCATGGAGATCCAAGCGTGGCGACCAGTGGCCGGACTGGTCGTCCACTTCGACCGCGGTAGCCAATATGCGAGCGACCAGTACCAGGCTTTGTTGACCGAGCATGGCTTCGTTTGCAGGAGGAGTTGCAAAGGCAACTGCTGGGATACTCAGTCTATTATGAGCTTGAACTCCCGTCTAATTTGACCCGTGCTCGGATTGGCCCGTTGCCTTTGTGTTGATCTGTCGATTGGTCAGAGCGTTCCCCGAGCGTTGCCGGGCTCAGTGCTTGTGACCTAATAGGAGCAACGCCGTCGCTGAACGCTTCTTCTTAGATCTAAAGATGGACCGTGTCTGGCAGCGCAATTATGCGAACCAAGCCGAAGCCAAGCTTGATGTGGCCAACTACATTGCCGGCTTCTACAACTGCGAGCGCTTGCATTCTGTATTAGGCAATCTGCCGCCCAGCGTCTATGAACGCGCAATGGCAGAGAAATAACTTATTGTCATGTCCGAAAGTATTTGACCACTACATTACAATGATATGGGCAAAGATAAAGGGCACTGCACTTGGGGAGTAGGGATTCTGGCTCACAAAGGCGTTTGCACAAAGTGGATATGGGGATGAAAGTATCGGTCGAGATAGTTGACCGAGAATTCGAGAAAAAGATTATGGAGACGGAGGGGATCGTTCGTCGAAATATTCATGTTCCACTTAATCAAGCCCAGTTCGATGCACTATGCAGCTTGTCCTACAACGCCGGGGCAAAGG
>Ga0308164_10005078_pt1 | contig 10807 bp, 8 predicted proteins | sample PhyTR2_FD_201031 | JGI IMG/M metagenome (GOLD analysis project Ga0308164, IMG submission 201031) | Phyllosphere microbial communities from UC Gill Tract Community Farm, Albany, California, United States - DLSLT.R2 | ecosystem: Host-associated > Plants > Phyllosphere > Unclassified | place: USA... | reverse complement strand
ATCGCGACGCGAGCCCGCCCGGTCAGTCGATCGCCTTGCGCACCGCGCCGACCCCCAGGGCGGCCAGCACCAGGAAGATGACGGCCAGGACCAGGAACAGGCCGAACAGGACCTTGGCGATGCCTGCCGCGCCGGCAGCGACACCACCGAAGCCCAGGGCTCCGGCAATCAGCGAAATGACCGCGAAAACGATGGCGTACTTCAACATGGAGACTCCTTCAGCGCGGCGGTATGCCACGGATGGACATAGCGTAGAACAGCGGCCGAAAGGCCACACGTCCGGCCTGCGCGGGCACCCGTAGGACAAAAACGCGATGGTTTGAGGTCCGCCCGATCGGGCGTTCTCAGCTTGCAGAATGCAGGTCCCCCGGTCTTTCGACCCCGCCTTCCATCCGTTCCAGGAGTTCATCGAATGAAGCTGTATTTCTCTCCAGGCGCCTGCTCGCTGTCGCCCCACATCGTCCTGATCGAGGCCGGCCTCGCCTTCGAGCCGGTGCTCGCCAGCACCAAGAGCCACAAGCTCGCGGACGGCTCGGACTACTACGCCATCAATCCGCTGGGCTATGTGCCACTGCTGGAACTCGACGACGGCACCGTGCTGCGCGAAGGCCCGGTGATCGTCCAGTACATCGCCGACCAGGTGCCCCTGAAGAACCTGGCACCGGCCAACGGCACGCTGCCGCGCTATCGCCTGCAGGAATGGCTCAACTTCATCGGCACCGAGATCCACAAGGGCTTCAGTCCGATGTTCAATCCGGCCACGCCCGAGGAGACCAAGACGCAGGCCCGTGCCAAGCTGGCGCAGCGCTATGCCTGGATCGAGCAGCAGCTCGCCGGCACGGAGTTCGTGACGGGCGATCACTTCACCGTCGCCGATGCCTACCTGTTCACCGTCACCAACTGGGCCAAGCCCACCGGCCTGGACCTGGGCCCCTACCCGCAGGTGCAGGCCTGGCACGCGCGCGTCGGCGCGCGGCCGGCGGTCAAGGAAGCCATGGCCGCGGAAGCCGCCGCCAAGGCGGCGGCACAGTAGCCGGCGCGAGGACGGCTGCACGCGCTGGCACAAATCCGACAACCCCGCCGAGGCAGGGTTTGCCCTATGAGCTTAGGCTGCACGGGCAGCACATCGGGTGCTGTCCGCGTCCAGCGCGGGGGGAGGATCGTTCCTCCCCCCGCCCCGCTTCCCCCCATTCCAGAACCACAACTGCCATGTCCTCCCTCTATGAATCCGTCCAGGTCGGCGACCTGAAACTGTCCAACCGCATCGTCATGGCGCCGCTCACGCGCAATCGCTCGCCCGGCGCCATCCCGCGCGACATCACCGCCACCTACTACGCGCAGCGCGCCACGGCCGGCCTGATCGTCAGCGAAGCCACCGCCATCAGCCACCAGGGCCAGGGCTACTCCGACGTGCCCGGCCTCTATGGCACCGAGCAGCTCGACGGCTGGAAGCAGGTGACCGAGGCCGTGCACGAGGCCGGCGGCAAGATCGTGGTGCAGCTGTGGCACGTCGGTCGCATCTCGCACACCGAGCTGCAACCCGATGGCGGCGCCCCGGTGGCGCCCTCGGCCATCCGGGCCAAGGCCCAGACGGTGCTGATCAAGGACGGCCAGGCGCAGTTCGTCGATACCTCCGAGCCGCGCGCGCTCGACGCCGGCGAGCTGCCCGGCATCGTCCACACCTATGCCGCCGCGGCGCGCAATGCCGTCGAGAGCGCCGGCTTCGATGGTGTCGAGATCCATGCCGCCAATGGCTACCTGCTCGACCAGTTCCTCAAGAGCGGCAGCAACCAGCGCACCGACGACTACGGCGGCAGCATCGAGAACCGCGCCCGCCTGACGCTGGAGGTCACGCGCGCCGTGACCGATGCCATCGGCGGCGGCAAGACCGGCATCCGGCTGTCGCCCGTGACGACCGCCAACGACGCCAGCGACGGCGATCCGCAACCGCTGTTCACGCACCTCGTGCAGCAACTCGCCACGCTCAACCTGGCCTATGTGCACGTGATCGAAGGCGCCACCGGCGGCGCGCGCGAACTCGACGACCGGCCGTTCGACTACGACGCCCTGGAAGCCGCCTATCGCACGGCCGGCGGTCGCGGCGCCTGGATGGTGAACAACGGCTACGACAAGGCGCTCGCCGAGAAGGCCGTCGAGGAAGGCGCCGACCTGGTGGCCTTCGGTCGGCCCTTCATCGCCAACCCCGACCTGGTCCGGCGCCTGCGCGAGGACGCGCCGCTCAACAAGATCGACAAGGCCACGATGTACGGCGGTGGCGAGCACGGCTACATCGACTACCCGACGCTGGACTGAGTCGCTGGGTCCCTGAGCCCCGGATCGCGCGGAGCCGGTCGCGGCTCAGGCGGTCGGCTCCGCGCGATCCCAGGGCGCGAAGGTCACGTCCACGCGCAGTCCGGTACTGCCGGCCGTGGTGCCGAAGCTGAGCTGGGCATCGAGCAGGGCGGCATAGCGGGCGATGATCGCCAGCCCCAGGCCGGCGCCCTGCCCCAGCTTGTGGCCGGCCGGGCCCTGGGCCCAGCGTCGCACGAGTTCACGCTGCGCCGCCTTGGGGATGCCCGGGCCGTCGTCGCAGACCGCCAGCGTCGGTCCGGCGAGTTCGACCGTGATGGTGCTGCCGCCATAGCGCAGGGCGTTGTCGATCAGGTTGTCCAGGATGCCCTCCACCAGCGCGGTGTTGGCCTGCATCGTGACCGGCGCGTCGAGACCACGCGCGCCCAGGTCCACCCCCTGCGCATCGGCGCGCGCCAGGTGCCGCATCACGGCCTGTTCGACCAGCAGGTCCAGGCGCACCGGCTCGCGTCGCAGGGTCGCGCGGCCCTCGTCGGCCAGCGCCAGCGCCAGCAGCTGGTCGATCAGGTGGCTGGCGCGCGCCTGGCTCTGCGCGATGCGCTCGAGCTGCTCGCGCCAGATGTCGGGTGTCGTCTGCGCGAGGCCGTAGTCGGCCAGCGCGCGGATGCCGGCGAGCGGCGTGCGCAGTTCGTGCGCGACGTTGCCGGCGAATTCGCGCTGCGCCCGCACGCTGTGGTCCAGGCGCTCCAGCAGCGAGTTGGCCGCTTCGCCCAGGTGCTCCAGTTCGCGCGACGTGCGCGCCACGGGCACCGGCGACAGGTCGTTGGCGTCGCGCCGGTCGAGGGCGCGCTGCAGGTCGCGCAGCGGATGCAGCTCGCGCCCGATGCTGCGCCACAGCCAGGCCGCCAGCAGCGCCAGCACCAGGATCTCGGGACCCAGCGTGTAGAGCAGCAATCGCTCGATCATGGCGCGACGCGCCCGCGTGGTCTGCGCGATGACGATCCGGAACGAGGTGTCCTGCTCGGGGTTCTCCAGCACCACGGCGCGCAGCGAGCGCCCCTGGTAGACGATGTCGGAGAAGCGATAGCGGGCGTTGGCCACGGGCGGCGGAGCCTGCAGGCCGGCATGGCCGGCGATCAGCGAGCCATCCGGGCGCATGACGGCGAAGTACACCGCCTCGGACTGGTCGAACAGCACGCTGGTGATCTCGCGCGGCGTCAGCAGGAATTCGATCCCCCGCGCGCTGCCGGCGCGCACGTTGGCCGACACCGAGTACGCATCGTCGAGCATGGCGCGGTCGAAGGCCTGGCCGGTGAAGTAGTTGGCCACCGTCAGCGACAGCGCCGAACCCAGCAGCCAGGTCAGCGCCAGCGGCAGCAGCACGCCACGCAGCACGCGCGCGGTGAGCGAGGGCGCGCGCCGACGCATCGATGGCGGGCGCCAGCGCGCCCAGGCCGGGCGCGAGCGCACCACCGCGGCGTCCGCATCCGCATGCGCGTCCGGGCGGGCGGCGTCCTGGGTGGCGCTCATGGCGCCGGTTCGAGCAGGTAGCCGATGCCGCGCAGGGTGCGGATGCCGGCGCCGCTGCCGGCGAGCTTCTTGCGCAGGCGCGAGATGAAGGCCTCGAGCGCGTTGTCGCCGAGGGCCTCGTCGAAGGTCGAGAGCTTGTCGGACAGGGTGCGCTTGCTGACGGTGCGGCCGGGCGGGCTCATCAGTTCCCAGAGCACCTCGAACTCGCGCGCCGGCAGTTCGAGCAGCTCGCCACCGATCGCGAAGCGCCGCGCCTTGCGGTCCAGCCGCAGGGCGCCGAGCACGGCGATGTCGTCGGTGCCGAGGGCGCGCCGGACCAGCGCCCGCAGCCGGGCCTCGACCTCGGCCAGGTCGAAGGGCTTGCCGAGGTAGTCGTCCGCGCCGGCGTCGAGACCGGCGATGCGCTCGTCGGTGCGGTCGCGCGCGGTCAGCACCAGCACCGGCGTGCGGTCGCCACGCGCGCGGGCGCGGCGCAGCACGGTCAGCCCGCTGCCCATCGGGCCGGTGGCGCCGGCATGCGTGGGCAGCGTGAGGTCGAGCAGCACGGCATCGAAGGGCTGGATGCGCCAGAGGTGGTCGGCATCCTCGACATTGGTCGCCACGTCCACGCGGTGGCCCGCATCGCGCAGGCTGCGCAGCATCACGTCGCGCAGCACGGCATCGTCTTCGACCAGCAGGATTCGCACGGAAAGTCTCGGAAGGGATGGAGGAATTCGCACCGGCGCGCGGCGGTCAGCCACGAGTCAGCAGGGGGGCGCGATAAACGCGGCATGAGCATACGACGGCAAGCCGCATGGGCGGCATTCTGGATCGCGGGGACGAGCGGCATCGCGCTCGCCCAGCCCACTCCACCCACGGCACTGCAGCCCGCCACGGCGCAGCCATCCCCTGTCCTGACGCCGTCGACCCCGACGATCCCCGGGGCCGCCATGCCCGCGGCGGTCGCCGCCGCGCTGCCGGCGCCGCTGACCCTGGCCGAGGTGCTGCGCGCAGCGCGCGAGAACCCGAACGTCAGTGCCGCGCGGCTGGCCCTGTCGGCCGCGCGCGCCGACATCCTGGCGGCCGACCATGCGCCCGTGCCGGTGCTGAGCGCCAAGGCGGCGTCGATCGACCTGCAGAACGGCGTCGGCGCCGGCGGCATCGGTCGCAAGCGCGTGGACAGCTCGGTGGGCGTTGACTGGACCTGGGAGCGCGGCGGCAAGCGCGCCGCGCGCACCGCCGCCGCCGAACGCGCCGCCGATGCCGCGCGCTTCGACATCGACGACGCGCAGCTCGACCAGCAGCTCGTCGCCGGCAGCGCCTTCTACGACCTGCTGGGCGCGCAGGAGCGCATCGTCGAGATCAACGCCATCGAGCGCAGTGCCTCGCAGCTCGCCGGTACCGCCACGCGCCGCGTGCAGGCCGGCGACCTGCCGGCGCAGGAAGCCGCCCGCACCGAGGTCGAGGCCCAGCGCAGCGCCGTGGACCTGCGCGCCGCCGAGCTCGACCGCGACCGCGCCCAGCTGGTGCTGGCGCAGATCCTGGGCGCCGCCGCCCCGGTGCGCGGCCGCATCGCCGGCACCGACTGGCCGGCGCTCGGCCTGCCCGCATACGGCACGGCCAGCGAAGTCGACCTCGACACCCTGATCGAGAACCGCGCCGACATCCGGGCGGCGCGCGCGCGCGTGGCCTCGGCCAGCGCCGCGCTGGACAACGCGCAGGCGCAGCGCTCGGCCGATGTCACCGTGGGGGTGTCGCTCGAGCGCTATCCGACGACGTCGAACCGCCTGCTCGAGGTGCGCGCCTCGGTGCCGCTGCTGTGGAACTACCGCGCCGAGGGCGAGATCGGCCGCGCCCTGGCGGTCTACACCCAGACCCAGGAGAACCTGGATCGCGCGCGCAACGATGCCCGGCTCGAACTGCAGCGCCTGCGCGCCGAAGCCGAGTCCAACGCGCGCCGCCTGCAGGTGTTCCAGCGCGACATCCTCGGCGGCGCGCAGAAGCTCGCCGACAACGCCGAGCTCGCCTATCGCCGTGGCGCGCTGTCGCTGACCGACCTGCTCGACGCGCGCCGCACGCTGCGCGCCACCCAGCTCGATGCCATCAACGCCCGTGTCGATCACGCCAAGGCCGCGCTCGCCTGGCGCCTGCGCACCCAAACCTCGCCCACACCATGACCTTCCCACTCTTCGCGTCCACCCCGTCGTCGCCGCTGCGCTCCACCGGATTCGCCGCCATCGCCTGCGCCGCCATGCTGCTGCTCGCGGGTTGTGGCGAGCACAACGCGCCGGTGGTCAACACCGAGCCACCGGCACCGATCGTGCAGGGCAACCAGATCCGTTTCGCGCCCGACCATCCGCAGCTGAAGCTGCTGGGCGTGGTGCCCGCGACCGCCGCCAAGAGCGTGAGCGTCGACCTGCCGGGCCGGCTGGTCTGGAACGAGGAGCGCACGCAGCGCGTGTTCGCTCCCTTCGCCGGCCGCGTCACCGACATCAGGGCCGACGTCGGCCAGAGCGTGAAGGCGGGCGACCTGCTGGCGCAGCTGGCCTCGCCGGACTTCGGCATCGCCCAGGCCGACACCGCCAAGGCCCAGGCCGACGCCTCGTTCTCGCGCAAGAACCTGGAGCGCCAGCGCGAGCTGTTCCAGGCCGGCATCATCGCCCGCAAGGACCTCGAACAGGCCGAGGCCGATTCCGCCCGCTCGCAGGCCGAAGCCGCGCGCGCCGGTGCCCGCACCACGATGTATGGCGGCGGCACGGGCGTGAACCAGCGCTTCGGCATCCGCGCGGGCATCAATGGCGTGGTGGTCGAGCGCAACCTCAACCCCGGCCAGGAACTGCGCCCCGACCAGTCGGGCCCCGGCACGCAGGCGCTCTTCGTGGTGACCGATCCGACCTCGCTGTGGGTGCAGATCGATGCCAAGGAGAACGACATCGGCAGCCTGCAGAAGGGTGCCACCTTCACGGTGCAGGTGCCCGCCTATCCGGGCGAGAACTTCACCGGCCGCGTCGCGGCGGCGTCCGACTTCATCGACCCGACCACCCGCACCATCAAGATCCGCGGCGTCATCGCCAATGCCGATCGCCGCCTGAAGGGCGAGATGCTGGTGACCGCCCTGGTCAGCGAAGCGCTGGAGGGCACCGTGGTGCCGGCGCGCGCCGTCACGCTCGATGGCAACAACCAGACCGTCTACGTGCAGACCCAGCCCGGCGTCTTCGAGCCGCGCCGCGTGAAGGTCGGCCACGTCGGCACGCGCGAGGTGGTCATCTCCAGCGGCCTCGCCGTGGGCGAGCAGGTGGTGGCGGACAACGCGTTGCTGCTGGCACGCCAGTTCGCCGTGGCGCGCGAGGACGCCAGGCCCTCGACACCGGCCGGAGGCAGCGCCGCTGCCGCCGCCACCCCGGCCGCCAGCGGAACCACCAAGCCATGAAGCGTCTCGTCCAGTACGCCCTCCACCAGCCGCTGTTCATCATCCTGGGCACGCTGCTGTTCGCGCTCGCGGGCGTGATCGCGTTCAAGAATCTGTCGGTCGAGGCCTTCCCGGACGTGACCGACACCCAGGTCACGGTGATCTCGCTGTTCCCCGGCCGCGCCGCCGAGGAAGTGGAGAAGCAGGTCACGCTGCCCATCGAGGTCGCGCTGGCCGGTCTGCCCAACTCGATCCGGGTCTTCTCGCACACACAGTTCGGCCTTTCCTTCACCGTCGTCACCTATGACGACAAGGCCGAGGTCAACCTGGCGCGCCAGCAGGTGGCCGAGCGCCTGCGCGGCATCGACCTGCCCGAGGGCGTCGAGGCCGACATCGCGCCCAACGCCACGCCGGTGGGCGAGATCATGCGCTACCGGCTGCGCGGCGACGGCCTGTCGACCACCGAGCTGCGCACGCTGGAGGACTGGACCGTCGAGCGCGGACTGCGGCAGGTGCCGGGCGTGGCCGACGTGGTCGCCATGGGCGGCGCCATCAAGCAGTACGAGGTCCAGCCCGACCTCGACAAGCTGCGCGCGTACAAGGTCACGTTCCAGAACCTGCTCGACGCGCTGGGCCGCGGCAACTCCAACGCCGGCGGCAGCTATGTGCGCCAGGGCGCGCAGCAGTACACCATCCGCGGCCTCGGCCTGCTGCAGTCGTCCGACGACATCGGCCGCATCGTGGTGGCCGCGCGCAACGGCACGCCGATCCTGATCCGCGACATCGCGCAGGTGAAGATCGGCGCCGTGCCGCGCCTGGGCGTGGTCGGCCAGGACAACGACGACGACGTCGTCACGGGCATCGTCATCATGAGGAAGGGCGAGAACCCGAGCGTGGTGCTCAAGGGCGTGAAGGACAAGATCGCCGAGCTCAACGCCCGCGCCCTGCCCCCGGGCGTGCAGATCGTGCCGTTCTACGACCGCACCTGGCTGATGGAGAAGACGCTCTCGACGGTGTTCCGCAACCTGGTCGAAGGCGCGCTGCTGGTCTCGCTGGTGCTCTACATCTTCCTGTCGAACTTCCGCGCCAGCCTGGCGGTGGTGGTGGTGATCCCGCTGGCGCTGCTGTCGACCTTCATGGGCCTGAAGATCATGGGCGTGCCGGCCAACCTGCTGTCGCTCGGCGCCATGGACTTCGGCATCATCGTCGACGGGGCGGTGATCGTGATCGAGAACATCATGCACCGGCTGGCCGAGAAGAAGGAGACCATGGACCCGCAGGAGCGGCGCGCCGTGATCGTCAAGGCGGTCAACGAGGTCGGCCGTCCGACGCTGTTCTCGATGCTGATCATCATCGCCGCGCACATCCCGATCTTCGCGCTGCAGCGCCACGAGGGCCGGATCTTCCAGCCGATGGCGCTGTCGGTGACCTCGGCGCTGATCGGCTCGCTGATCTTCTCGCTCACGCTGGTGCCGCTGCTGGCCTACTGGATGCTGCGCAAGAAGCTGCCGCATGGCGACAACCGCGTGGTGCGCGGCGCCAAGCACTTCTACGCGCCGATCCTGGACTGGGCGCTGCGCCGCCGTCGCACGGTGATGGTGATCGCGGTGGCCGCCTTCGCCCTGACCACGGTGGTGGCCGCCCGCCTGGGCTCGGAGTTCCTGCCCGAGCTCGACGAGGGCACGACCTGGGTCAACTTCACGCTCTCGCCCAATGTCTCGACGCAGGAGGCCTCGCGCATCCTGCACATGGCGCGCAAGGCGCTGCTGACGGTCCCCGAGGTGCGCACGACCGTCTCCAAGGCCGGCCAGCCCGAGGACGGCACCGACCCCAAGACGATCTCGATGGCCGAGATCTTCGTCGACATCAAGCCCGAGGGCGAATGGCGCAAGGGCATGACGAAGGCCAAGATCACCGAGGAGATGAACCGGGTGCTGTCGGCCATCCCCAGCATCGACCCGGCGTTCTCGCAGCCCATCCGCGACAACGTGCTCGAGTCGATCTCGCAGATCAAGGGCCAGATCGTCATCAAGCTCGCCGGCGACGACCTGGCGCTGATGAAGCAGACCACCGACCAGATCGCCCGCGAGGTCAAGCAGGTCCAGGGCGTGGTGCGCGCCGAGATCGACCGCGACGGCCAGGTGCCGCAGCTGCTGCTGGACATCGACCGCGACCGGGCCTCGCGCTACGGCCTCAACGTCGGCGACATCCAGGACGTGATCGAGGCCGCCCTGGCGGGCAAGGCCGCGACCAGCCTGTGGGAGGGCGAGCGCAAGTTCTCCGTCGCCGTGCGCCTGCCGCCCGACGAGCGCGTGATGTCGAACCTGCGCCGCACGCCCATCGCCACGCCCGATGGCGGCTTCGTGACGCTGGGCGACGTGGTCAACGTGCGCGAGACCACCGGGGCGATGAACATCGCCCGCGAGTCGGGCCGCCGCACCACCGCCATCGGCATCTTCATCGCCGGGCGCGACATGGGCTCGGTGGTGGCCGACATGAAGGCGCGCGTCGAGCAGAACGTCCAGGTGCCCGCGGGCTACCAGGTCAACTGGTCGGGCGAGTTCGAGAACCAGGAGCGCGCGATGAAGCGGCTGGCGGTGGTCGTGCCGATCTCGCTGCTGCTGATCTTCGTGCTGCTGTTCGATGCCTTCAAGTCGCTCAAGATCGCCTCGCTGATCCTGATGAACGTGCCGCTGGCGCTCATCGGCGGCTTCGTGGCGCTGGGCGTCTTCGGCATCCCGCTGTCGGTGTCGGCGGCCATCGGCTTCATCGCGCTGTCGGGGCAGGCGGTGCTCAACGGCGTGGTGATGCTGTCGGTGTTCCAGCAGCTGCGCAACGAGGGCCACGACGTGATCGAGGCGGTGCGCCTGGGCTCGATGCAGCGCCTGCGCACGGTGCTGATGACCGCGATGCTCGCCGCGCTCGGCCTGCTGCCGATGGCGCTCTCGCACGAGATCGGCTCGGAGACCCAGCGGCCGCTGGCGATCGTGGTGATCGGCGGCCTGTTCACGGCCACCCTGCTCACGCTGGTGGTGCTGCCGGCGCTCTACGTGGCCTGGTTCGGACCGCGCGAGGGCAAGTCGCCGCAGTCGAGGAAGAAGCCGGACCGTCCGGCCGGCGAGCCGGTGGAGCACGTCGCATGACCTGCGGCGCCGGCGCCGCGGTCCCGCGGCCTGGCGAAGCCCGGCGCATGGCGGCGATCCTGCTGCACGGCCTGTGCAGCACCACCGACGAGCTGCACTCGGTCGAGGTCTCGCTGGGCGACCTCGGCTGCACGGTGCGGCCGATGGAGATCCCCGGCTATTCCTTCGACCCGACGCTGCAGGTGCAGCGCGCCACCGGCTGCGATCGCTGGATCGACGCCGTCGAGCGCGAGATCGACACCCTGCGCGCCACGCACGATCGCGTGATGCTGGTGGGCATCTCCGCCGGCGCCTCGCTCGCCCTGGCCAGCGCGATCCGCTGCGGCGCGCGGGTCGATGCGCTGGTGCTGATGTCGACCACCCTGCGCTTCGACGGCTGGGCCGTGCCGCGCTGGCGCTTCCTGCTGCCGCTGGTGCTCTACACGCCGCTCGGGCG
>Ga0308164_10005077_pt1 | contig 10808 bp, 8 predicted proteins | sample PhyTR2_FD_201031 | JGI IMG/M metagenome (GOLD analysis project Ga0308164, IMG submission 201031) | Phyllosphere microbial communities from UC Gill Tract Community Farm, Albany, California, United States - DLSLT.R2 | ecosystem: Host-associated > Plants > Phyllosphere > Unclassified | place: USA... | reverse complement strand
GACACCTCGCGCTCGCTGCAGGACGTGCTAGGGAATCGTCGCTAGAAGACGGGCGCTAAACTCGGGATACGACCATGGAATTGAAGCAGAACTTCGCCGGCATCGACATACGCGCCGAGATCGAGCGCCTCCGCAAGGAGAAGAACGCCGTCATCCTCGCGCATTATTATCAGAAGCCCGAGCTTCAGGATCTGGCCGATTTCGTCGGCGACAGTCTCGACCTGTCCCGGAAGGCGGCCGCAACCGACGCCGACGTCATCGCATTCTGCGGCGTACGGTTCATGGCCGAGACCGCCAAGATTCTCTCGCCCGACAAGATCGTCGTGCTCCCCGACATGGACGCCGGGTGCAGCCTGGAGGACAGCTGCCCGCCCGAGCAGTTCGCGGCCTTCCGCGCGAAGCATCCCGATCACATCGCGCTGACCTACATCAACTGCTCGACCGAGGTGAAGGCGCTCTCCGACATCATCGTCACGAGTTCGTCGGCGGACACGATCCTCGCGCAGATCCCGCCCGAGCAGAAGATCATCTTCGGCCCCGACCGTAACCTAGGCGGTTATCTCGCGCGGAAGACCGGCCGCGACATGCTGCTGTGGCCCGGCGTGTGCATCGTCCACGAGGCGTTCAGCGAGACCGAACTGATGAAGCTCAAGGCGCAGCATCCGGGCGCACCCGTGGTGGCGCACCCCGAATGCCCGCCGATCATCCTCGATCACGCGGATTACGTCGGCTCGACGCGCGGCATTCTCGATTATGCGCTGGCGATGCCCGGCGACACGCTGATTGTCGCGACCGAGCCGCACATCATCCACCAGATGGAAAAGGCGCTCCCGAACAAGCGCTTCATCGGCGCGCCGGGTGCGGACGGCAACTGCAACTGCAATATCTGTCCGTACATGGCGCTCAACACGCTCGAAAAGCTGTACGTCGCGTTGCGCGATCTGTCGCCGCGGATCGAGATCGAGGAAGGGCTTCGGCTCCAGGCGAAGAAAAGCCTCGACCGCATGCTGTCGATGGCATCGAATACCGTCGGCAAGGGTGATCTCGGGCCGAAGTAACGGTCCGTTTCGGTTGGCCGCAGACCGGGCTGGATGATTCCAGCCGGACGCGGTCAGATCACGAAGCGTTCAGATCAGGGGGCGCTCAGAGCGCCGGGACGTCGGCACCGCTCAACTGGGCGAGCGCCTGGTCGATATGGATGGCGGCAAGCGGCAGCTGCAGCGTGTCGGCCAGCGTAAGAGCTTCGTCCAGCAGGGCATGCAGGCGTGCGGTATCGGCCATCGTGGTGGTGGGCATAAGAATATCCTCGGTAGTGATCGGCAAACCCTCGACGTCTCGAATGGTTCCTATACCGGAAAAATAATTCGATGAGTCGAATGAACCGTGAAGTCACTGTTCCGACCGTCTCTTTTTTGGCACCGCGCGCCGAGCATATTTTCGACGAACAATCCGGAGACGACAGGTGAAGACAGCATTGCCCGAGTCGTTCGATATCGACGCCTTCGTCGCGGCGACGCTGGCCGAGGATCTCGGTACGATCGGCGACATAACGTCGGCTGCAGTGATCCCCGCGGACGCACGGTTTACAGGCGTCATGGATAGCCGCGACCCGATCGTCGTCGCTGGCGTCGATCTTGCCGAAGCCTTCTTCCGTGCGCTGGACCCGGATGTGCGGATCGAACGCCTCGTCCGCGATGGGCAGCAGGTGACGGCCGGCACCGAACTCATGCGGCTCGAAGGGGCAGGGCGCGCGATGCTGACGGCCGAGCGGTCCGCGCTCAACACCGTCCAGCATCTGTCGGGCATCGCCACGATGACGCGCGCGTATGTCGACGCGATCGAGGGGACGGGCGCAATCCTGCTCGACACGCGCAAGACGATCCCGGGCCTGCGCGTTCTGGAGAAATACGCGACCCGGATGGGCGGCGCGCAGAATCATCGCATGGGTCTGTGGGATGCCGCAATGATCAAGGACAATCACGTCGCGGTCGCCGGTGGCGTCGCCGAGGCGGTCCGGCGCGCAAAGGCCGCGGGAATCGCGCAGATCATCGTCGAGGTCGACCGCATCGACCAGATTGAGCCAGCGCTGGGGGCGGGCGCGACGCATCTGCTGCTCGACAACATGCCGCCGGCGATGTTGCGCGAAGCGGTGGCGCTCGTCGCCGGTCGTGTCCCCACCGAGGCATCGGGCGGCGTCAATCTCGACACGATCCGCGCGATCGCTGAATCGGGCGTGACCTATGTGTCGGTCGGCCGCTTGACGCAGTCGGCGCCCGCAGCAGATATAGGGCTGGACTTCGCGACCGTCGAATAGCTCCGCCAGATCCGGCGCGGGCCTTCGGCTGGCCAGGTCAGGGAGTAGGACCATGATCAGGCCGGTTGCCATCGTTCGCTACGAGCGCCTCTATTGGGCGGCGTTCATACTGGATACGGTCGTCGCGGCGATGACCTGGACGCAGCGCGAGGCGATCGTCACCGCCTATCCGGTACTCGCCAAGGCGACGTGGATATTGCCGACGTTCCAGGCGATCGGGATCGCGGTGACGGTGCTGCTCTGGTACTTCACCGCGCGCGCGCCCAGCGTCGTCGCGAAGTGGGTGGTCGTGATCCTCGCCGCCTTGTCGATCTGGGCCGCCGTCCAGGCGCTTGCGACGCTCGCGACGGGTAGCGCGATTGTCGGCGCGGCATCGATCCTCTCGCTCATCGCAGAAGCACTCTACGTCGCTGCCGCCGTCCACCTCTTCCGGCCCGGCAGCAGAGCCTGGTTCGGTGAGGACGACGACGCCGATTTCGACACGGATACCGACAGAGGGAACGTCGCATGATCTCCAGGCTGACCCTCGCCGCCGTCGCGATCGCACTGCCGAGTGTCGTGCAGGCGCAGGCCTATCAATGCTCGACCCCAGCCTCCGTGGAGGGAGTCCGCCCGGACCTGCCGTCGGAGAGCCAGCCGAAGCGGGATATCCCGATCGGCAGCTACACGCTCGCGATCACCTGGGCGCCGCAATATTGTCGCGAGAATGGTGATCGCACCGGGTCGACGTTTCAGTGCGGGGCGGGGAACCGGTTCGGCTTTACGCTGCACGGATTATGGCCGGATGGCGTCGGCAAGGACTGGCCGCAATATTGTCATGACGCGGAGTTCGTCCCGCCGCCGGTGATCCGCGCGCATCTCTGCACGACGCCGTCCGCGCAGTTGCTGCAGCACGAATGGGCGAAACACGGTACCTGCATGCCGGGCTATCGTCCCGCCAAGTATTTCAACCAGTCGGCCGGGCTGTACGGCAAGCTTCGGTATCCGGATATGGACGCGTTGTCGCGAGCACCGCTGACGGCGGGCCGGTTCGCTGCGGCGATTGCGGGCGTGAATCCCGGCCTGAAGGCTGACATGATGCGGGTTACCGCGACGAGGCAGGGCTGGCTCGACGAGGTCTGGATATGCCTGGACCGCCGCTTCCGGTATCGCCGCTGCCCGGTACATCAGGGCGGGCTGAACCCGAGCGCATCGCTGCAGATCTGGCGCGGCGGTAGGTAGGCGGTAGGTGGCCGCTAAATCAGCATGGCACGGCGGCCACCCCACATCCCATTCGTGCTGAGTAGCGACCGAGTAGCTCCGTCAGGAGCGTATCGAGGGCGCGTATCGAAGCATGGGTTACCCGCGCCAACCTGTCCTTCGATACGCCATCTCGATACGCTCCGATGGAGCTACTCGACGGCTACTCAGGACGAACGGAAGACGGACGAACGCACGATCTGCGAACGGAAAGGGGGCGGACAGGCGGGAGCGCCCTCTACCGCCGGTCCTTCAACCAAACCAACACCGCCGCCAGCACGCCGATCCCAGTCCCAATCAGAAACCCCGGCGTCGCCTCCCCGATCGCAAAGCCTACCCCCGCACCGCCCAGCATTCCCAGAGCGACGAGGAACCCGCCCGCAGCGCTCGGGTCCTTGTGGGGGGGCAGGGTGTCGCGGGAAGTCGGGTCGGTCATCGCCATGTCCTGCCACGCGCAGCCACGTGATGCCAGCCACACACAACACCTGATCCGCCGCCCGGACGAAACGTGGCGGAAATACGGCGTTAGATACTGTTCCGCAACGACAAGCCCGGCTAGGAGCCGGACATGGTGTTCCGCGTCGGGCGAGCCGGGCCGGCCGCCGCCTTTTTCGTTCTGACGACAGCGGGTGCCCTACCTTGCGCGGGCATACGTGCCGCAGGAGCACAAACCGCGCCTGTGCCGACGCAAACGCAAGCAACGCCGACCGCCGACACACCGATGTCGCTCGACCCCAATTCGCCGCTGGCCCCGCTGCCCGACATCGGCGTCGCCTGGCCCGATCTTGCGACGTCGCCGATGGACCCGGCCGCCACGGTCGCCGCGGTCGATGCCAATGCGGAGAGCCGCTACGCCTGGCGGATCGACGGCATCGACGGGATCAACGATGCACTGCTGCGTCAGCGGTTCGCGCAACTCTCGACGCTCGACGCGAACGATCATCAGGCTGCCAACGCCGCGCAGCTCGATCGACGCGCGCGCGAGGATGCCGATCTGCTCAACAGCCTGCTTCGCGCTGAGGGCTATTACGACGCCAACGTCGTCACCCGCGTCGAGCCGGGCGCAAAGCCGATGGTCGTGCTTTTGGCCACTCCCGGGACGCTCTACACATTCAAGGGCGTGACGATCGACGGCATCGCCGCGGCAGGCGACAAGGCATCGGGCCTGACGACTGCGTTCGGGATCAAGCCCGAAGACCCGGTCAATTCCGATGCGATCGTCGCGGGGCAGGCCAAGCTGACGACGCAAATCGGCCGCGAAGGCTTTCCGTTCGCGAAAGTCGGCGATCCGGCGATCGTGGTCGACCACGCCACCCGCACCGCGACGCTCGACCTGTCCGTTCAACCCGGTGGCGCGCGCAAGTTCGGCCAGGTCGTCGCACTCCCCGGCAACCGCGTGTTCGGCGCCGACCATGTCGCGGAGATCGCGCGCTTCTCGCCCGGCGACCTGTACGATGCCGCCAAGCTCGACGACCTGCGCCGTGCACTGATCCAAACTAGCCTTGTCTCAGCGGTCGACTTGAAGCCGGTGCAGGGCGCGACGCCGGATACCGTCGACATTGCCGTAAAGCTCGACCGCGCGCCGCCGCATACCGTTGCGGGCGAACTCGGCTACGGCACCGGCGAAGGCGCGCGCGCGGAACTCAGTTGGACGCACCGCAACCTGTTCCCCCCCGAAGGCGCGCTGACGCTGCGCGGGGTTCTGGGAACGCAGGAACAGCTCGGCTCGGTCGTCTTCCGTCGTAACAACTTCAAGGCACGAGACCGGGTGCTGACGCTCCAGGCCTCCGCGGCGCATACCAATCGTGACGCCTACGATGCTAAGACCTATTCGCTCGCCGGCACGCTGGAGCGCCAGACCAACATCTTCTTCCAGAAGACCTGGACATGGTCGGTCGGCGCCGAACTGCTCGCGTCGGACGAGCAGGACGTGATCCTCTCGACCGGCGCGCCACGTCGCCGCACCTTCTTCATCGGCGCGCTGCCGACCAGCCTCAATTACGACGGCTCGGACGATCTGCTCAACCCGACCAAGGGCTTCCGCCTCGGCGGCCGGATCAGCCCTGAAGTCTCGTTGCAGGGCTCGGTATTCGGCTATGCGCGCACCCAGTTCGACGGCAGCGTGTACCAACCGTTCGGCGATCGGGTGGTGCTCGCCGCCCGCACCCGGCTCGGCACCATAGTAGGCGCCCCACGCGATCAGGTCGCGCCATCACGCCGCTTCTACGCCGGCGGCGGCGCGTCGGTGCGCGGCTATGGCTATCAGTCGATCGGCCCGCGCGATCCGAACAACGACCCGATCGGCGGTCGCAGCCTCACCGAATTCTCGATCGAGGCGCGCGTCCGCGTCCTCGGCAGCTTCGGGATCGTGCCGTTCCTCGACGCGGGCAATATCTACACCTCGCCGCTGCCGAAGTTCACCGGGCTGCAATACGGCACCGGCATCGGCGTGCGCTATTATTCGAACTTCGGCCCGATCCGCCTCGACGTCGGCACCCCGATCAACCCGCAGCCCGGCGATAGCCGCATCGCCGTGTACGTCTCGCTGGGGCAGGCATTTTGACCGAAGAGGTCGTTCTTCCAAAGCGTCGCATTGCTTGGTGGCGCTGGATCGTCAGCGCGGTCATGGCGCTGCTCGCGATCATCGGTGCGGCGTTGCTGATCGTCGACACCGACATCGGCCACCGCTTCGTCGCGGACCGGATCGCGGCGATCAAGACCGCGAACGGCCTGCGTTTCACGGTCGGTCGGATCGACGGCTCGCTGTACGGCGACACCCGCCTGACCGATCTCCGCGTGTACGATCTCGAAGGGCTCGTCTTCCAGTCGCCCAACGTCACGCTCGACTGGTCGCCGTTCGACTGGTTCTCGAACCGACTCGAGATCCGTCGGCTGATCGTCGATCGCGCGATCCTGACGCACACCCCGCGCACGCGCCCGTCGAAGAGCCGTGGCCCGATCCTGCCCGACTTCGACATCCATATCGGCAAGCTCTCGGTCGGCCGCCTCACGCTGGCGAAGCGCGTGCTCGGGACCCAAAGGATCGGGACGCTCGAAGGCCGCGCGGACATCCGTTCCGGCCGAGCACTGGTCGACCTCAAGGCACGCGTCGCCGGCAGCGACGACCTCAAGCTCCGGATCGACGCCGAGCCCGCCCGTGACCACTTCGACCTCGACGTCGCCGCGAAGGGGGCCGCGGGCGGCGTGCTCGCGCGGATGGTGAGGGCGAAGAGCCCGGTCGCGCTCGCGGTCACCGGCGACGGCAGCTGGGCGAAGTGGAACGGCCGCGCGAACGGCATGATCGGTACGACCCACGTCGTCGAACTCGCGCTCGCGCAGGTCGCCGGGCGCTACACGCTGTCGGGCACGCTCGCACCGTCGTCGCTGCTCAAGGGGCGGCTGCAAAAGCTGACGGCGCCGCGCATCCTCGTCAACGGCAGCGCCGAGTTCGCCAACCGCCGCCTCGACGGCCAGCTCTCGCTGCGCACGCCCGCGCTGGCGATCGACACGACCGGCATCATCGATCTCGCCGCCAACGCGTACCGCGACGTGCGGATCAAGGCGCGACTGCTGCGGCCGCCTGCGTTGTTCGACAACATGACCGGCAACATGGTCGAATTGCGCGCGATCCTCGACGGCCCGTTCGCGACCGCCGCGTTCGACTACCGCCTCGATGCCAGCCGGTTCGCGTTCGACCAGACCGGGTTCGAGAACGCGCACGCCGCGGGCAAGGGGCGCCTGTCCGCCGCGCCCATCACTGTCCCAATCCGTTTCACCGCCGCGCGCGTGACCGGCGTCGGCACCGTCGCGGGTGGGATCCTGCGCAACCTTTCGGTCGACGGACTGCTCCGCGTGACGCCGACGCTGCTTACCGGCGACGCGCTCAAGCTCCGGTCGGACAAGCTCACCGGCAGCATCAATCTCGCGGTCGACCTCCGCAACGGCCAGTTCGAGGTCGGCATCAACGGCGGGCTAGGCCGCTATCTGATCCCCGGCCTCGGCATCGTCGACGTCAAGTCCACGCTGCGCGTCGTCCCCGGCCCGAACCGTCACGGCACGCGCGTGATCGGGCAGGGCAGCGCGCAGATGGTGCGGCTCGATAATGCCTTCTTCCGCAGCCTCGCCGGCGGTCTGCCGCGGATCACCACCAACCTCGAACGCACCACCGACGGCGTGCTGCACTTCACCAACCTCGTGCTGACCGCGCCGCAGATCCGGCTGACCGGCAACGGCTATCGTCGTCGCGACGGCACTTTCCATTTTGAGGGGAGCGGGCGCCAGCAGACATATGGCCCGGTTCAGGTCGTGCTCGACGGCCAGATCGACAAGCCGACGCTAGACCTCGTCTTCGCCAGCCCCAACGCGACGCTCGGGCTGTCGAACGTCCGCGCGCATCTCGATCCGACGCCGCAGGGCTTCGCGTTCACCGCGGCGGGCGGATCGCGGCTCGGACCGTTCACCACCAACGGCGCGATCCTGTTGCCGCCTGGCGCCGATGCGACGATCGCCATCGCCGCGCTGAACGTTGCCGGCACCAAGGCGAGCGGCAACATCGCGGTCGTCGATGGCGGCTTCAACGGCGCGCTCGCGGTTGCGGGCGGCGGCATCTCGGGTGAACTCCTATTCCGCCCGGTCGGCCAGATCCAGCGCGTCGAAGGGCATCTCGCCGCCAAAGCTGCGACGCTGGACGGCATCGCGCTGCGCCAGGGCAAGCTCGATTTCGTCACGTTGCTCGATCCCGCCGGCACCTCGATCGAGGCGACCGCGACCGGCCTCGGCCTGCGTCGCGGCACGTTCAGCCTCGCGCGGTTCAACGGTTCCGCGTCGCTGCGTGGCGGCGTCGGCACGATCAAGGCATCGATCGCCGGCTCCCGCGGCCGCGCGTTCGATATCCAGAGCGTCACGCAGGTGACCGCCACGAGCTATGCGATCTCCGCGCAAGGCACGCTCGACGGCCGCCCGCTTAAACTGCTCACGCCGGCGGTTTTGACCCAGGAACAAGATGGCTGGCATCTGGCGCCGACCAAGCTCAGCTTCTCGGGCGGCGAGGCTCAGGTCGGCGGCCGCTTCACCGCCGCCAGCACCGCGATCGACGCCAGCCTGACGCGGATGCCTCTCGCGATCTTCGACATCGCCTATCCCGGGCTCGGTCTCAGTGGCAGCGCCTCGGGAAGCTTCACGATCGCGACCGCCAATGGTGCGGCCCCGACCGGCAAGGCGAACGTGACGATCCGCGGACTTAGCCGCGCCGGCCTCGTCCTCTCGTCGCGCCCGATCGACGTCGGCGTCGCGGCGGTGCTCTCCCCCGACAAGCTCGGCCTGCGCGCGGTGATCGCGTCCGCCGGCAAGACCATCGGCCGCGCCCAGGCCCAGCTCGCGCCGTTGGGGCAGGGGGATCTCGCGTCCCGGATCAGCAACGCCCGCCTGTTCGGACAACTCCGCTACAGCGGCCCGGCCGACACGCTCTGGCGCCTCACCGGGGTCGAGCTGTTCGACCTGTCCGGCCCGGTCGCAATCGGCGCGGACGTCGTCGGCACGCTTGCCAACCCGACCCTGCGCGGCGTCGTCCAGGCCAACGGCGCGCGGATCGAAAGTGCGACCACCGGCACCGTCCTCACCAACGTCCAGGCGACCGGCCGGTTCGGCGGCTCGCGGCTCGTGATCGACCGGTTCGGCGCGGACGCGGGCAAGGGCGGGCGCGTCACCGGCACCGGCCAGTTCGAATTCGCCGCCGCCGCCGGGATCGGCCTCGACCTCGCGCTACAGGCCGACAAGGCGGTGATGATCAACCGCGACGACATCGGCGCGACCGTCTCCGGCCCGCTGACGTTCAAGTCGAACGGCTCGGGCGGCACGATCGCGGGCGATGTCGTGCTCGACAAGAGCCGCTACCGCCTCGGCCAGGCCACCGCTGCCAGCGCGGTGCCGCAACTCAATATCCGCGAAATCAACCTGCCCGACGGCGGCGAGGAAGTCGCGATGCCGACCAAGCCCTGGACGCTGGCGATCAAGGCCCGCGCACCGAACCAGGTGATGGTCAGCGGGCTCGGCCTTACCAGCGAATGGTCCGCGAACCTCCAGATCGCCGGCCAGCCCGAGAACCCGGCGATCGCTGGCCGCGCAACGCTGATCCGCGGCGACTACGAGTTCGCCGGGCGGCAGTTCGAGTTGGCGCGCGGCGTGATCCGCTTCGACGGACAGGTCCCGGCCAATCCCGCGCTCGATATCGAGGCGAATGCGGACTCGACCGGGCTCAGCGCATCGATCCGCGTTACCGGCTACGCGCTGAAGCCGGAGATCGGTTTCACCAGCACGCCCGCGCTGCCCGAGGACGAACTTCTATCACGGCTGTTGTTCGGCACCTCGATCACCAATCTGTCCGCGCCCGAGGCTCTCCAGTTGGCCGCGGCGGTGGCGGCATTGCAGGGCGGCGGCAGCGGTCTCAACCCGATAAACGCGGTGCGCCGCGCGGCCGGACTCGACCGCCTGCGCATTCTTCCCGCCGATCCACAGACCGGGCAGGGCACCTCGATCGCGGCGGGTAAATACGTCACCCGGCGCCTCTATGCGGAGATCGTCACCGACGGGCAGGGCTATTCCGCCACGCAGGTCGAGTTCCAGGTCACCCGCTGGCTGTCGCTGCTGTCGAGCATCTCCACGCTCGGCCGCCAGAGCGCCAACGTCCGCGTGTCGAAGGATTATTGAGGACATGGCCCCATTGCCGTTCGGGCTGAGCGTAGTCGAAGCCGCGTCCGATACGCAGGCCCTTCGACTTCGCTCAGGGCGAACGGTAAGGGGGGGCTTTCGGTTTAGGACCCAGTCATGAAGCCCGTCATCTTCGGCCTGTCCGGCCCCGCCCTCACCCCCACCGAACGCGCGTTCTTCGCCGAGTGCGAACCCGCCGGCTACATCCTGTTCAAGCGCAACATCATCGATCGCGTGCAGGTCCGCGCACTGACGGACTCGCTCCGTGCGCTTGCCGGCCGCGACAATCTGGCGATCCTGATCGACCAGGAGGGCGGCCGCGTCGCGCGAATGGGACCGCCCCAATGGCCCGCATTCCCGGCCGGTCCGGTGTTCGACGCGACCTACGAACGCGCGCCAATGACCGCGATCCAGGCGGCACGGGCCAACGCGCAGGCGCTCGGCGTCATGCTCAACGAAGTCGGGATCACCGTCGACTGCCTGCCGCTGCTCGACGTGTCGCAGCCCGACACCACCGAAGCCGTCGCCTCGCGGACGTTCGGCTCCGACC
>Ga0308164_10005076_pt1 | contig 10808 bp, 7 predicted proteins | sample PhyTR2_FD_201031 | JGI IMG/M metagenome (GOLD analysis project Ga0308164, IMG submission 201031) | Phyllosphere microbial communities from UC Gill Tract Community Farm, Albany, California, United States - DLSLT.R2 | ecosystem: Host-associated > Plants > Phyllosphere > Unclassified | place: USA... | reverse complement strand
CATCGCTGACCTGGTGGTAATGGTCCTTGAAGCCCTTGATGTTGGTGCTGGATTCGTTCTGGTGCTGCTCGAACTCGAAGTGGCCATCGCCCGAGAACACGGCCGAGCCGACGTTAAACGCCGGCACGCCCGCCTTGGCAAACGCGAAGTGGTCGGCGCGGAAGTAGGCGCCCGACATGTCCGGCGTGCTTGGCGCGATTTTCAGGCCCATCGACTTGGCCACCTGGCCCGAGGTCTCGAACAGGCTGCTGCGCTCCGCGCCGGCGACACCGATATCGCGGGTGCGGCCGACGAAGTTCAGGCTGTCGAGATTGAGGTCGGCGGCCGTTTGCGCCAGCGGCCAGACCGGGTTGGCGACATACGCCGCCGCGCCCAGCAAGCCCTGCTCTTCGGCGGCGGGCCATAAAAAGATCTGGGTGCGCCTGGCCGGCTTCTTGACCGCTTCGGCCGCCATCACCAGGAGCGCTGCGGTGCCGGATGCGTTATCGATCGCGCCGTTGTAGATGCGGTCGGCCTTCGGATCGTCGCCGGGTTTCAGTTCGGCCATGCCCATGTGATCCCAGTGCGACGAATACACGACGGCCTGCTCTTTCAGCTTGGCGTCGGTGCCGGGCACGATGCCGATCACGTTGAACTGCTCGACCGGCCGGATCGCCGAGCGCAATTCGACATGCCCTGCGACCTTCAGGTCGACCGGGCGAAAATCACGGCGCTCGGCCTGCGCGCGCAGCTTGTCGAGGTCATGGCCGCCGGCGGCGAACAGCTCGCGCGCCGTGTCTTCGTGCAGCCAGCCTTCCATCGGATTGCCAGGGCCCTTGAGGCCGAAGCGCTCATTGCCGAAGCCATTGGCTGGCACGCTCCACGGATAGGAGCTCGACGGCGTCGTGTGGATCAACAGCACACCGGCGGCGCCGCGGCGCGCGGCTTCCTCGAATTTGTAGATCCAGCGGCCATACCAGGTATAGGCCTTGCCGGCAAAGCGGTTGGGCTCTTCGGCGGTGGGCTGGGGATCGTCGACCATCATGACGAGGATCTTGCCCTTGGCATTGAGGCCCTTGTAGTCGTCCCATTTTTCTTCCGGCGCTGCGGCGCCGTAGCCGACGAAGACCAAAGGCGCATCGAACGACAGATTCTCGTTGCCGCTCCTGGTGCCCATGACGATGCCCTTGCCCAGCGCCGGCTTGAAGGTCTTGCCGCCGGCGGTGAAGGTAGCGCTGCCGCTGAGAAGTTTGCTGCCCTCGATCTCGACCTTCTGGCGATAGCCGCCGCCGGGGATGGGCTTGAGGCCAATCAGCGCGGCCTGGGTTTCCAGATAGCGCACGGCCAGGTCGCCGCCGCGCTGGCCGGTGCCACGGCCTTCGAGCAGATCGTCGGCAAGGAAGGACAAATGGGCGCGCAGTGCGGTCTCGGACACGGCGGCCGGCTGCTGCGCATGCGCAGCCTGGGAGACGGAGAAAATGCAGGCGCTGACGGCCAGGGCAAGAGGATGAAGTCGCATCGAGGCTTTCGTGACAGGATGGTGGAAAAGCCATCTTAACCCGACCTGCATCGAATGCGCCAAGACGCCGGTTTGTGCTTGGCGCCCCCAAGGGGCACACCTATACTTCTCCAGGAACAATTCCACGCGAGGACAGGCATGACCGTATCCCGCCGCAAGATGCTGGGGGCACTGGCAGCATTGCCGCTACCCCAGGCCCGCGCCGCCGCACCTGTCACCACCACCGCCACGATGAAAGAGACACCCCGCATGTACGGTCTGATCGGAAAAATGCGCTCTACCCCGGGCCAACGCGACGCCCTCATCGCCATCCTTCTGGAAGGTACCAACGCCATGCCCGGCTGCCTGGCCTACATCATCGCCAAGGACAAGCAGGACGCCGACGCCATCTGGATTACCGAAACCTGGGACTCGCAAGACCACCACAAGGCTTCACTGACGCTCCCATCAGTCCAAGCCGCCATCAAACAAGCCCGCCCCCTCATCGCCGGCTTCGGCGAACGCTTCGAAACCGAACCCATCGGCGGCCAAGGCCTCCCCAACAAATAGGGTCAGAGTAGATTTGTTGGGCAATTACCCAAAGTTGTCAAACAATTCGACTCTGACCCTAATTTATTCTTGCAGAAACTCTTGCAAATTAATTAGGGTCAGAGTCGAATTATTGAGCAATTGATCGCCACTTTTCGATATTTTAATTCCTGGCTTCATTGAATCGAATTCGCTGCATATTTAAATGATTCCCGGATATTCCTTTTTGCCATAGAATTCGACAGCACAAGAAAATTGCAGGTCAAAAGACAGAATTAATTAGGGTCAGAGTAGATTTAATGGGCAATTACCGAATGTTGTCAAACAATTCGACTCTGACCCTAATTTAGATTTTTGGAAATAGTTGCAAATTAATTAGGGTCAGAGTCGAATTAACTGGCAACTTTGAAAATTGCTTTTTAATTCTACTCTGACCCTAATTTATTTAACATTGATTGGGGGACTTTTTAGCCGAGCCAGAGGCGGTAGCCGACGCCGGTTTCGGTGAGGAGGTGGCGGGGTTGGGTGGGGTCGGGTTCGAGTTTGTGGCGCAGGTGGCCCATGTAGATGCGCAGGTAATGGCCGCTTTCGGCGTGGCCGGGGCCCCAGACGGCGCGCAGCAGTTGGGGGGCCGTCATCACGCGGCCGGCGTTGCTGACCAGGACGGCGAGCAGGCGATATTCGGTAGGCGTCAAGTGGATGTGTTCGCCGTTTCTCGTGACCACACGGTCTTGCAGGTCCACTGACACGTCGCTGAAGTGCGTTTTGCTGTCGCCGCCGGCGGCGGGTTGGCGCTGGCGGCGCAGCGTGGCGCGCACGCGGGCGAGCAGTTCGCCGGTGCCGAACGGTTTCGTCAGGTAGTCGTCGGCGCCGGCGTCGAGCGCGCGGATTTTCTCGCCCTCGGCCACGCGCGCCGACAACACGATGATCGGCACCGCCGACCATTTGCGCACATCGTGGATGAAGTCGATGCCGTCGCCGTCCGGCAGGCCCAGGTCGAGCACGATCAGGTCGGGCCGGCGCGTGCCGGCGTCGATCAGGCCGCGCGCCATGTTCACCGACTCGTGCACCTGCCAGCCCTCTTGTTCGAGCGCGGCGCGCACGAAGCGGCGGATCTGCGGCTCGTCCTCCACCAGCAGTGCGCAAGGCGCGTCAAGCATCGTTTGTCTCCATCGACAGCAAGTCCAGTTCAGGGGGGCTGCCGGCTGGCAGCGAAAACACGAAGCCGGCGCCGCCCAGGGTTGATGTACAGGCGCGGATTGCGCCGCCATGTGCGCCGACGATCGCGCGGCAGATCGCCAGGCCCAGGCCCACGCCGGGCAGCGCCGATTCGCGCTCGCCGCGCGTGAATTTTTCGAAGATCGCTTCCTCGCTGCCGGCGCGCAGGCCCGGACCGTCGTCGCTCACCGTGACGTCGATCCAGGCCCCGCGCGCCAGCGCGGAGATCTCGATGCGCGAGCCGGGCGGCGTGTATTTTGCGGCATTTTCAACGAGGTTGCACAGCACGCGTTCGATCAGCACCGCGTCGAACCGTACCAGTGGCATGTCGGGCGGCAGGCGCACCGTCACCGTGTGCTGGCGCAGCGCTGCGCCGCAGGCGCGCAGTGCGCTGCCGATGACTTCTTCGAGCGCCTGCCATTCCAGGTTGAAGCGCACCTCCCCGCTTTCGATGCGCGCCATGTCCAGCAGGTTCGCCACCAGGGTCCCCATGCGCACCGCTTCATCGTGCAGCGCCTGCGCAAGCGCCAGCGAATTGGCCGGCAGCGCCGGCTCGCCGCGCAGCAGCGATTCGGACAAGCCCACCAGCGCCGTGAGCGGCGTGCGCAGATCGTGCGACAGCGCCGCCAGCAGCGAATTGCGCAGCCGCTCCGATTCCATGTTCACCAATGCGGCCTGCGCCACCTCGACGTAATGCACGCGCTCGAGCGCGATCGCGGCCAGCGCTGCCAGGGCGTCGAGCTGGCGCCGCTGCTCGGGAATCAGGACCCAGCGCCCGCCTTCCGGCTCGATCGCGAGAACGCCGCGCGTGCGCATCGGCGCCACCAGCGGCAGATAGAACAAGGGGCACGCCGGCAGCGTGTCCGTGCCAAGGCCGGCCGGCTGCGCGTGGTCGTACGCCCACTGGGCGATGCCCAGGTCGACGTTGCCGGGCGCCGGCCCGGTCGCGCCACCATCCTCCGCCGGCGGCATGCCGAGCCGCTCGCCGGCATCGGGCACCAGCAGCGTGGCGCGCGCGCCGAACGCATTCTGGATCACGGCGCGGCTGGATTCGAATACCTGCGACGCCGCCAGCGCGCCGGACAACTCGCGCGCGAATTCGTACAGCGCGCGCACGCGCCGCTCGCGCTGCGCCGCCACCCGCGCCTGGTAGCGCAGGCCGGCTGTCAGGTGCCCGGTGATCAGGCCCACGGCCAGCATCACGGAAAACGTGATGAGGTACTGCACGTCGCTCACCGCAAAATCGAAACGCGGCGGCACGAAGAAGAAATCGAAACTGGCCACGCCAACGCAGGTGGCGGTGACCGATGGCGCGCGCCCGAAGCGCATGGCCACAAGCAGCACCACCAGCAGGAACAACATGACGATATTGGCCAGATCGAGCCACGGCTGCAGCGGCGTGGCCACCAGTGCCATCAGAAGGCACGCACCGCCAGCCAACGCGTGTGGCAGCAAGGGTTGGCGCGGCGGCTCAGGTGCAGCCGCAGCCGCCATCGCGCCGCTCGCAGCAGGCGGCACCGCTGGCTGCCCGATCTCGATCAGGTCCACGCCCGGCGCAAGCCGCGCGAGCCGGCGCGCCGTGCGCCGGCGCCACGGCCAGCGCGAACCATCCCGGCCCAGTGCGATGCGCGACAGGTTATGGTCGCGCGCGTAATCGAGCGTGCTGGCCGCGATGTCTTCGCCCGACAGCACGGCCGTGGTGGCGCCCAGGCTGTGCGCGAGCTTGAGCGTGTCCATGATGCGCGCCCGCGCGGCCTCGGGCAGCTTGCCCAGGCGCGCCGTCTCGACATACACCGCGTGCCAGCCCGTACCCAGTTGCGACGCCATGCGCGCACTGCTGCGCACGACGTGTTCGGCATGCGTTCCGGGTCCGAGACACACCAGCAGGCCGGCGCCGGTCTTCCAGATCGCATCGATCGATTGCGCTTCACGCCAGGCGCGCACGTCGCCTTCGACACGGTCGGCCGTGCGGCGCAGCGCCAGTTCGCGCAGCGCGATCAGGTTGCCCTTTTTGAAGAAATTACCGGCCGCACGCTCGGCCTGCTGCGGCTGATACACCTTGCCCTCTTTCAGGCGCGCCAGCAGCGCGTCGGCCGTCAGGTCGACCATCACGATTTCGTCGGCGCTGTCGAACACGCGGTCGGGCACCGTCTCGGCCACGCGGATGCCCGCGATGCCGCCCACCACGTCGTTCAGGCTTTCCAGGTGCTGCACGTTGACAGTCGTGAGCACGTCGATGCCCGCCGCCAGCAACTCTTCGACGTCCTGCCAGCGTTTGGGATGGCGCGACCCCGGCGCGTTCGAATGCGCCAGTTCATCGACCAGGATCACGCCGGGCGCACGCGCCAGCGCGGCATCGAGATCGAATTCGTCCAGCGTCTTGCCGCGATAATCGATGCGCCGCCGCGGCAGCAGTTCGAGCCCGTCGAGCAGGCGGGCCGTCTCGGTGCGCCCATGGGTTTCGATGATGCCCACCAGCGGCGCGGCGCCATCGCGCTGCAGCTTGCGCGCCTCTTGCAGCATGGCGTAGGTCTTGCCCACACCGGCCGAGGCGCCAAAATAAATGCGCAGGCGGCCGCGCGCGGCGCGCCGGTCCTGCTCGCGCAGTTGCGCAAGCAGTGCGTCGGGGTCGGGTCGCTGGTCGTCGTGAGGCATGGTCTAACGAGTATGCCCGCTTTCGCGGCTGCTGGCCACGCCGGCCGCCTGGTCCAGCGCCAGGTTCAGCGCCAGCACGTTCACGCGCGGCGCACCTGGCAAGCCAGGCAGCGGCAGCTCGGTGTGCCGTTCGATCAGCGCGCCGACCCGTTCGACCGGCATGGCGCGCGCACGCGCCACCCGCGCCGCCTGGTACTGCGCGCCCGCCACGCTGATCTCGGGATCGAGACCGCTGGCCGACGCCGTCACCAGGTCGACCGGCACCGGCGCCGTGTTGGACGGGTCGACTGCGCGCAGCGCAGCGACACGGCCCTTGACCGCTTCCTGCAGGGCCGGATTGAGCGGGCCCTGGTTCGAGCCGCCCGAGCCGCCGCCGTTATTGGCCATCGGGCCGGTGGCCGATGGCCTCCCCCAGAAGTAGCCCGGCGCGGTGAACGACTGGCCAATCAGCGCCGAGCCGACGGTCTTGCCATCCCGTTCAATCAGGCTGCCGTTCGCCTGCACGGGAAACGCCGCCTGGGCGATCCCGGTCACGGCCAGTGGATACAACACGCCGCAGATCAGCGTAAGCACTGCGAACAGCACGAGTGCGGGGCGAAGAATCGATTGCATGAAAACTCCTAGGTCAGATTGAGCGCAGTGAGCGCCATGTCGATCAGCTTGATGCCGGCGAACGGCAGCAGCAGGCCGCCAAGGCCGTAGATCAGCATGTTCCGGCGCAGCAGCGCGGCCGCACCGATGGCGCGATAACGCACGCCGCGCAGCGCCAGCGGGATCAGGACCACGATGATCAGGGCATTGAAGATCACCGCCGACATGATGGCCGACGATGGGCTGGTCAGCCCCATCACGTCCAGCGCCTTGAGCTCGGGATAGGTGGCGACGAACATCGCCGGCACGATCGCGAAGTACTTGGCGATATCATTCGAGATCGAGAACGTCGTCAGCGCGCCGCGCGTCATCAGCATCTGCTTGCCGATTTCGACGATCTCGAGCAGCTTGGTCGGATTCGAATCCAGGTCGACCATATTGCCGGCCTCCTTGGCCGCCTGCGTGCCCGAGTTCATCGCCACCGCGACGTCGGCCTGGGCCAGCGCCGGCGCATCGTTGGTGCCATCGCCCGTCATCGCCACCAGTTTGCCTTCGCTCTGGTACCTGCGGATCAGCGCCAGCTTTTCTTCCGGCGTGGCTTCGGCGATGAAGTCATCGACGCCGGCTTCGGCCGCAATCGCCGCCGCCGTGAGCTTGTTGTCGCCGGTGACCATCACGGTCTTGACGCCCATGCGGCGCAGTTCGGCGAAGCGCTCGCGGATGCCGCCCTTGACGACGTCCTTGAGTTCGACCACGCCCATCACGCGGCTGCCGTCCGCCACCACCAGCGGCGTGCTGCCACGGCGCGACGCTTCGTCGACGCTGCGTTCCACGTCGCCGGGCCAGACCGCGCCCAGCGCTTCCATGTGACGGCGCAGCGCCGAGGCGGCGCCCTTGCGCAACTGCCGCTCCCCCAGGTCGACGCCACTCATGCGCGTCTGTGCCGTGAACGGGACGAACACCGCGCCGAGCGATTCCATCGCCCGCTCGCGCAGATTGAAGCGGTTCTTGGCCAGCACCACGATGCTGCGGCCTTCCGGCGTTTCGTCGGCCAGCGAGGCCAGTTGCGCCACGTCGGCCAGTTCTTCTTCCGTCACGCCGGGCGCCGGCAGGAAGGCGGCGGCCTGGCGGTTACCGAACGTGATGGTGCCCGTCTTGTCCATCAGGAGCACGTCGACGTCGCCGGCGGCTTCCACCGCGCGGCCCGACGTGGCGATCACGTTGGCCTGCAACATGCGGCTCATGCCGGCCACGCCGATGGCCGACAGCAGGCCGCCGATCGTCGTCGGGATCAGGCATACCAGCAGCGCCACCAGCGCGGTAAGCGTCACCGGCACGCCGCTGCCGGACGCCTGCACGGCAAACAGCGAGAACGGCAGCAGCGTCACCGTCACGACCAGGAACACGATCGTCAGCGCCACGAGCAGGATGGTCAGCGCGATCTCGTTCGGGGTCTTCTTGCGCGACGCGCCTTCGACCATGCCGATCATCCGGTCCAGGAACGTCTCGCCTGGATTGGCGCTCACCTGCACCACCAGCCAGTCCGACAGCACGCGGGTACCGCCGGTGACCGAGCCGAAGTCGCCACCCGATTCGCGGATCACGGGCGCCGATTCGCCGGTGATGGCACTTTCGTCGACCGAGGCCACGCCGTCGACGACTTCACCATCCACGGGAATCACGTCGCCCGCTTCGACCAGGAAGAACATACCCTTGCGCAGATCGCCCGACGGGCAGGCCTGCCATGGCTCGCCGTGCTTTGGCGCCTCGAGCTTCTTGGCCGTCACGGTCTGGCGCAGATTGCGCAGCGATGCCGCCTGCGCTTTGCTGCGCCCTTCGGCCAGTGCTTCGGCGAAGTTCGCGAACAGCACCGTGAACCACAGCCAGACGGCAGTGGCCAGGATGAAGCCGGCGCTCGTTTCGCCATGCCCGGCCAGTGCCTGGAACCACAGCAGCGTCGTGATGATGCTGCCGACGTAGACGACAAACATCACGGGGCTGCGCAGTTGCGTGCGCGGATGGAGCTTCTTGCATGCGTCGAGCATCGCCGGCCAGACCAGCGCGCCGTCGAACAGGTTCAGCGACTTGCGCGGCGCCTGGACCGGCGTTGCTTCAGTTGCGTTGATCATTGATTGATCCATTGTCATTCTCCGAACAGTTGCAGGTGTTCGACCACGGGACCGAGCGCCAGCGCCGGGACGTAGTTGAGGACACCGACCAGCACGACGATCGCGGCCAGCATGGCGACGAACATCAGGCCATGGGTGGGCAAGGTGCCGGGTGTGGCGGGCAGGCGCTGGCGGCTGGCCAGGGAACCGGCAATCGCCAGCACCGGCACGATCACGGCAAAGCGACCGAACCACATGGCCACCGCCAGCAGCGTGTTGTAGAACGGCGTGTTGGCCGACAAGCCCGCGAACGCGCTGCCGTTGTTGTTGGCGGCGGACGTCAACGCATACAGGATTTCGGAGAAGCCATGCGCGCCCGGATTGGCCACGCCGGCCGCGCCAAGGCCCGTCGTGACGGCCAGCGCGGTGCCCAGCAAGACCAGGCATGGCGTGACCAGGATGACAACGGCAACCATCTTCATCTCGAACGCGCCGATCTTTTTGCCCAGGTATTCCGGCGTGCGGCCAATCATCAGGCCGGCGATGAACACCGTCAGGATCGCGAATACCAGCATGCCGTACAGGCCCGAGCCCACGCCGCCGAAGATCACTTCACCGAACTGCATCATCACCATCGGCACCATGCCGCCCAGCGGCGTGAACGAATCGTGCATGGCGTTGACCGCGCCGCATGATGCAGCCGTGGTGACCACGGCGAACAGGCTCGATCCGGCGATGCCGAAGCGGGTCTCCTTGCCTTCCATATTGCCGCCCGACTGAAGGCTGCTTGCCGCCTGGTCGATGCCCAGTGGCGTGAGCAGCGGATTGGCTTGCTGCTCGGCGGCGAAGGCGCCAATGGCCGCGATCACGAAGATCAGCGTCATCGTACCCAGCACGGCCCAGCCCTGGCGGGCGTCGCCCACCATGCGGCCGAACGCGAAACACAGCGCGGCCGGGATCAGGAAAATGGCCACCATCTGCGCGAAGTTCGACAGCGCGGTCGGATTTTCAAACGGGTGCGCCGAGTTGGCGTTGAAGTAGCCCCCGCCATTTGTACCCAGCATCTTGATGGCTTCCTGCGAGGCGACGGGCCCCATTGGAATCACCTGCGTCCCGGCGCGCGTCTCGACTGCCGCCTGGCCATCGGTGGCCGGCTGCGTGTAGGCGACCGGCTCGATCACCTGCGCCTGGACATGCGGTGACAGGTTCTGCACCACGCCCTGCCCCGCCAGGAACACGGCGAGGATCACGGACAGCGGCAGCAGCACGTACAGCGTCGAGCGCGTGACGTCGACCCAGAAATTGCCGATCGCGCCGGCCGAACGGGCAGCGAAGCCGCGGATCAGCGCGAACGCGACGGCGATGCCGGTGGCGGCCGAAAAGAAGTTCTGGCCGGCCAGGCCGACCATCTGGGTCAGGGTGCTCATCGTCTGCTCGCCGCTATAGCCTTGCCAGTTGGTGTTGGCAACGAAGCTGACGGCGGTGTTGAAGCTCGAATCGGGGCTCACGCCCGCCATCCCTTCCGGGTTGAGCGGGAGCCAGCCTTGCAGGCGCTGCAAGCCGTAGACGAAGACCACGCCGACCGCATTGAAGGCGATCAGCGCCAGCGCATACGCTTTCCAGCCTTGTGCGGCGCTGGCAGCGGGACCGGCGGCGCGCAGCATCGCGCGCTCGATGCCGCCAAGCCAAGCCAGGCCGGGCACCGCGCCCGGCTTGATGTCGGCGGCGCCGATGCGCGCCAGCAGCTTGCCCAGCGGCCAGGCCAGTGCCAGCAGCACGACCAGGAACAGCGCGAGCAGCGGCAGGAACTGCGTGATCAGTTCATGGGTGGCCATCACATGTCCTCCGGTTTGAACAGGGCGATCAGGAGATAGACGAGGAGCGCGCAGGCGGCCAGGCCGCCGATCGCGTAGGAGAGATTCATTGCTTGCCTCCGAGGAGTCCGCAACCGCTCACCAGGAGGCAAGTCAGGCGGACAAATACCAGGAGCGCGCCGAGATAGATGAGATCCATGGACGTTCGCTTTCAGCGTGATTGTTATTCTGGTGGTTGGGTTCAGAACGTGCGGCTGATGGTCAGCTGCAGTGCGTCGCGGCCCGTGAACTTGCCGTTTCTTGGCGAGGCGTAGGCGCTCTTGCTGGCGTTGGTGCCGACGTACGCGACGGCGACCGTGGCCAGTGCGAAGCTGCGCGAGGCGCCGATCTTCCAGT
>Ga0308164_10005075_pt1 | contig 10809 bp, 15 predicted proteins | sample PhyTR2_FD_201031 | JGI IMG/M metagenome (GOLD analysis project Ga0308164, IMG submission 201031) | Phyllosphere microbial communities from UC Gill Tract Community Farm, Albany, California, United States - DLSLT.R2 | ecosystem: Host-associated > Plants > Phyllosphere > Unclassified | place: USA... | reverse complement strand
CAGCACCTTTCTCTCGAGTAGCCACATCTCCGACGACGACGACGACGACGACGACAATAGAGAGCACCGAGTGACGTGACATACTGAAATGCGAAAAGAATTTTACTACAACAGAACAAATTGAGTTTTGCGAAAACGAAATCCAACTTCGCAATCTCCATTGGGTACTGATCAGGTTTGCGGCTTCTTGAGACTGCTGAGACGGACGATGAGAGGGAGTATACCGGAGTTCTCTCGAGCGGCGTGTAAAGATAGGAAACCGAGAGATTGTTCAATGTGATGGTTGAAATGGATCTCGAATCTGTTGGAAAGTGACAGACGAATAGCTCACTGGTGGTCAGCACACGTTGACGAGATGAAACGAACGAGAAGTGCTCACTTGGTGAGGAAGTCCCAATGCTGTTTGAACTTGACGTTCGCCCAATCTCCGTTCGCTTCGTGTTCGCTTGTGACGAGAATGCGTGTGAAGGAGGCGGTATAGTTGGCAAAGACGTAGCAAGTGTTGAACAGCTTCTGATGAAAGAGCTGGAGAAGCGCGAGGAGTAGGTCAGCTTCCTTCGAGATCTCGGTCGAAAGTAGAAAGATTCGATTCGTACATCTAACAGCTTCTCGTTCGTGAGTAAGCATTCGTTCGTACACGTATTGAGGAAGTTATCATGATCCTTGAGCAACTGATCCACCGTTTCCGCCTCATCCAGTCTCTTCTTGAGTTCCGCCCAGCGACTCTCGAGCACTTCGCTCACCGCGAAATCGAACATTTGCTGAATGAAATCGTACATCCTCGCTCTGAGCGCAAACACCCGTCCTTTCCAAGCTTGTAACTCTGGATACTGAGATCGTTTCCTCCACGAAGGCGTTTTGAGGTGCTCAGTCCAAGTTTCGAGGAAGACTCGTTCGAGGTGTTTGAGTCGAAGGAGATGTCGGAAGATCATCTGATAATAGGTGATAGACTTGCGAGAGAGGACGAGGGAGAGAGGGAATTTGACAGTGTAATCGAGGTTGAAAGCGTCCCAACCTATCACAAGCAACCGTCAAATGCGCACTCGAGAGGATCGATACTTCGAGAAGGATCTCACCCATGATATCTGAAGATGCTTTTGTTGTCGTCTCCTTTTTCACCTCGTCGAAAGTCTCGATAGGAATCCCGTCAGGACCAACAATCGCTCCCGTCTGATTGACGATCTTGAGCAACCATTCTGCGACTGTCACATCTTCGAAGACGATCTTCAGGTCATCCTTGAAGGGGTCATCGTCGACTCTTGAAGAAGGATTCCGTAAGGCGAGGTCGAGTTGTGTTTGAAGTCGTTCGAGCATGATTCGCTTCTTCTTCTTCCCGAGTTCGAGTTTCGCCATGTCGAGGAAATGGGTAAAGACATCGCCGTGATTGATGAAGAAGTACTGCTTGATAGATCTGAGGGAGCGGAAAGGGGGTGAATGGTGAGAAACGAATGAACTGAGAGGGGAGAAAAAGAGCCAACTCACTCTAGACGAGAGGCAAGGTGTTCTTCTTCGAGTAGGAGCTTGAGCAGCGTTTTGTTCGCATAAGTGTACGCGATGTCGATGCGTTTGAAGAAGCTGTATCGTAAAGAAACTCAGTCAACTGATCGAGAAACGAGAGACGAAGACAGACGAAAACGCACTCTTCTTGATCCATAGCTATCAAATCTCCTTCCCGTATCCGATTGCCTTCCGGTACTTCAATTTCGATCCCACACTCCCTGATCACATTGAGGTATTTCCCAGCGAGTAAGATCTTGTCTTTCCAAGGTTCGAGGAAAGCTGGAACAACGGCTCCTCCCGCTAGTCCACGTTCGCGAGGAGGCACGTCGCTGTTGACAGGAGTCTTCTTCGACGATCCTACTGCTCGATCTCGAAGAGTGTACCTCCTCTCCCAGTAATCATCCGTATAATCGAGGTCGAGCGAACCTTGATTGATCCCCTTCGTTTCCCTCACGATGAACTCATCCCATTGATCACTAAGATGACCAGTCGAGATCCATGCGAGTAAGATCCCGACGTAAGGTTGACTCGCTTTGAGGAGGAGGTGAGAGTAGAGCTCCTTAGCAGCTGGATCGCCAGAACTTCGTTCGAGTTTGCTGAAAAGGACATGGAGTACTTCTCCACCTTTCGGAGGACCCGCTCGCCATCCTGCAGTCGAAGAACTTGGTTGAGCGGCAGCTGTAGCAGATTTCATCTCGGCCATGATGTTTGCCATTCCTTCTCCTCCAGCATATGAATCCTCCGAATCGTTCTCGGATGAAGAGCCATCGTCGTCTTCGTAAGGTATTGTCAGAGAGATGAGGTCGGTAGTGAGGGAATGAACGAGGGAAAGGGTGTGGAGAGCCGGATGAAGGTAGAGCCAGAATCGTTGGAGGGTAAAGGACGAGGAGGACATGAACTGTTCTTCAAGCTGGGCGAGAAGTACGAGGTAGTCCTATTCATAAAGTGTCAGCGTGGGATGCGATACTTGCGAGGGAGAGAGCCGCCGACTCACTCGTAGCATTTCGCGAATCGCGGCGCAAAGAGCATGGTTAATCACGCCATGCTCGAGAATAGAATGTTGCTCGACAAAGGCAGTGATCGAGGTGAAGTAGGTCGCCAGTGGAAGGAATCGTTCGACGACTGAAGCGATCCAGGGATCTGTTCATGTCGGTGGGAAATCAGTCTCGAATGTATGTAGCTAGCTAATCAGTGATGTGAACTTACCTAGACCAGCATCAACGACAAACTGAGCACCTTGCGTTCGTTCGAAATCGTCCTCGGGAGTGTACGAGGAGTTGTATTCGATGTATCGACCCTCGATTCCCTGCGATTTGAGAGATGTCAGCGTCTTCCTCGCTATGCGAGCCTGAGTACTTCGGAGACGCACCATGAGCACGAAGAGAAGATCCTCTACCATCAACGCCTCCTGCAGCTCTGCACTCAGCGATTCGAGCGGTTCTTTCTCGAGTCCTTTTGCCTTTCTCCTCATTTTCTCCCTTCTCTGCTTCGTATCTTCATCCTCGTCCTGCTCTTCTATCACACTACCCGAGTCTGAGATATCGTCGCCATCGTCTACTGCACCATTCGCTTGTCGTTTCGTTTGTCCTCCTTCTCTCGAAGTTCGAGATTTGCGAGACGATTTCGACTTGATCGCTGCTCGATGAGGTGATACGTGAGGGAGTCGAGTATTGAGAGGAGCTCGAGCGAACGATGTCTCTGCGATGAAAGAACCTTCAGGTGCAGTACCTGAGAGAGCAAAGCGGTTTCAGCGAAATTGCGAACAGAGAGAGGGAAAGGGGCGCACCGTAATCCTTTCCAGGTTGATCCTCTGCCTCGTCAGCTTCCCTCAAAGGTTCCTGCCTATTCTCATAGCTCCCTCCTGTCGTCTTTGCCGCTGTCCTGATACTCGATTGAATCTGTCAACATTCGAAACATTCAATCAGCTTTGCTTCTCCTGCGTGTTTCTGGGCAGCTAGAGCTGGTGGTACCTTTTGTAGATCCTTTTCTGCCAATCCGCCGTATCTAGCTGCTGATGGTTTAGGTGTTTTCGGTTGATTCAAGAAGGATGAAGTTGAGTAGGAGAGAGAAGAAACAGGGCGATTTGCACCCAATGAAGATGATGGTCGAGATGTACGAGACGATTGACGCGACTCTGACCGTCGAGAGTCCATCCCGAGTCGTTGAGATTGAGCGGTGGAAACGAAACGAAACCTGGGAGACGAACGACATCTTGCTCTCCTTCATCTCACTTGAACTCCTCGCTTTGACATCTGGACCTAGCTAGAGAGTCTTGAGCAGCCTCGGCGTGCTCTGGAAGGCTCCTCTGCTCATTTTACGGTCTCACTGCTTCGCGTTTTCTTCCTTTCTTCGCTCTCCCCATCCACCACTCTGTGACCTCTATCTCTGGCGCGCTCTGAGGCCGTTCGCGATCAAGACAGACAGCCAACTCGCTGTGACTGTTCGGATCTCTCTTCGCGCCTTCGCTTGAGACTCGGATTTGCTTTTTTCTTCTTTTCACTCTCCTCAAGTGGTCCTACAACGCTTCTGCGGGCCTGAGACCTTACCGGGGTTATTCTCTACCTATAAAACTGACGCTGACAAGCCGTTGTCAGCCGTTACACCTTTGCTACGATCAACTCGGCTGTTACGTTGACAATTCTTGTTTGTAGCTCCTCTTCAACGTCCCAAACTGATTCCAACAAGCACGCATCGATGCCTTATCGTCTATCTCTTCTCCTCATGTCACTATCACTTCTCAGGATCGATGTGGGAGCGAGAACGAGGAGGAAATGGGGGGAAATGGTTTCTGAGAGATTCCCACAGCTCTCTACACCGCGCTCTTTCGGTCTCGATCTGAGGAGCCGATCTTCCCTTCGTCATCTGTCGACGATAAAAGTAGGTCGGAGGACCTGATCCGTGAAAAGGACGTCCTGAACGTGCAGAGAGCTCTGTGTAGATGCGAAGAAGAGCTACTGTACTGAATTATTTCCACCAAATAGTCCGGCTCGGAACCTTTGCATAATGAAAGATAGCGATTGGATGGAGTCTAGCCCTTGCGCTTTTAGCGGACGATCATCGAAGTCGCTTCCGAGAAATTCGTTTTTTTCCATTCCATCCTTGGACACTTTCTCTCGCATCTGGCGACCTGACGACCCGAACCCAAGCAAGGAGACTTCGCCAACGCTCTCCCTCGAGTCGAGCTCTTCTTCAAACGAGCTGAAGAATCGATTACTTCTCTCAACTCTCTCCCAAGGCCTCGTCGCGTGGACCTCCTCGACTAGACCTCACTGGAGCCTTCAAGGACTACGCTCCGGTAATATTACGGCAATATGCCGTCTACCGAGAATGGTCTCTACCACGGAGACTGTTTCAAACCCCTTGAAGATGCAAAGAAGAAGGACCTCCATTATCGCGCTATTAAGACAAGGATCCTACGTTCCCTCGGTACCGCAACGTATAGGAATGGATGTCAATTCGCTATACTGTGGGTATCACCGAGTGGGGAGGTGTCAGACGCGTTTGCGAGTGAGGCACTCCAACCGAAATTGGATGGATGGTTCAGCGATCGAGTACAAGAGGGAGCGAGGGAGACTGTCAAGGCATGGAACGCAGACAAGGAGAGGAGGAATACTCTCGGGGAAGGAGAGGCAGGGAATGCTGGAGTTTACGGTGCAGAAGGGGAAATGATTAGTACTGGACAAGTCGACGAAGAGATGAGCGATGGAGAGGACTCTTACAACCGAGGAGGATCGACCAGGAGCGACCAGGCTTTCTCTCCGAAACGATCAGGATCTTCCGGCCCTGCTCGACCTCGCTTAGGCGACTCGAAAAGCTCTTTCTGCAATTTGCCCTCTTCCTCCTCTTCCCTTCCGCCTAACCATCCTCTCAACCCCGTTCCTCCCCCTTCGACTGCTTCCGCTTTAATCTCTCCAACGCTATCCTCGAAAAGCATGAAATCGCCAACTCTCGACTCCTCGTCCATCTCTTCGAAAAACCCGATTCCGCACCATTTCACTCCCGAACAGCTCGAACGATGGTTTACGGAGCGACTTGGCGAACTCAATCACAAGAGCGACAAGCTTATCTGTCGTATCTGGATCAAAGTTATCGAACCTCAGAAACAGGCGAACTATCCCTATCAGAAAGGAGAAGAGAGCAGACCAGGTTGGTGGCCCAAGGCTGTCCGACACAAAGACCCTGATCATCTCGCTAAATATGGTGAGTTCTGCCTGCTTCGAGAGCCGAGATTAGTACTGACGAGTCCGCCCGATGATTAGAACGTATCGCTCTCCTCCTGCATCTCTTGCGACTCCCCTCCGTCTCGATCGACCATCTCGAATGTGCTACATCGCCCGTCGCTCTTCAGATCCCTCGTGAGAAGCAGGCTATTCTTCGTGCTATTTACGAATGTGCGAAAGCTGAACGAAAAGCTATCACGACGAGCTCTAGTAAGTTCACCTTCATTTTCGTCGTTCCTCGTCTGACGATATTGATCGAATTCTGTTCGTAGCTGGCTCTTTCGATAAGCTCTCCGTCATGCTATCTCCTCCACCAACGGCCGCGCCGATACAGGAGGAGGAGGAAGAAGAAGAACCCCCAATCGTCCCTTCTCCCCTTCTTCCCGTCATTCCTTCCCCTCTCCTTTCCGCCGAATCTCGTAGCACTCGTGGTCCCAGAGTTCGATCTCGGAACTCGGTTGATCCGCCTGGAGCATCTGACGTCGCGATCTCGCAACAAACTCCTCGTTCCACCCGAGCCGCTCCCTATCCTCTCGCTCGTTCTGCCTCGGCTTCAACTGAGCTCGCGAATCTCACCCTCAACAGCGCAACGAGCCCAAGTCTTGGACACTCTCCAGCATCAACATCGCTCAGTCGGAGTCAATCGTTCGCTGGAAACAACAGCGCTACTCGCACTGCAAGACTCTCAGGCCGCTCCTCGATCGGTGAAGCAGATCTTCAAGCGACACCTTACCAAGGTGGACGAGTACGGTCGACAATCACTCCAAGACAGGCGGTTTCGCAAGGATCTCCTCTCTCGTCGTCGATGGGTCGAAGTGCTAGCACAAGCGCGATAGGAGCGAAAACGATGATGGACGATTCGGTCGCTAGTCCAGCTATGATCAAGAGCCGCAGCAAGTTGAGTCAGAAGTGTTTCGAGCAGATGGGAGCTATGAACGGAGGAGGAGGAGGAGGAGGAGGAGAAGCGAACGTTCGACCAACAGGTGGACTTCCCGCTCAACCCGAATTCGGTCAAATTCCCCAAAATCAGCTACACATGGTTCATCCTCATCACTTCCAAGGTGCTCGACCTTACCCAGAAGGTTTCCCTCCTCCACCTCCCGAGATGCACTACGGACGTCAGCACAATATCCCGAATCAACCTAATCTCGTTCGCCAATCTTCCTCGCAACACTTGCTGCATCAACAAGCGCAACAGCAAACCTCCCACCCTAATTTACACCATTCACGCCCTCAAGTTCAGGTTCAAGTTCAAGTTCATGCCGGTCACGAATTCCCTTCTCACTTCGAACCACCTCAAAATGTCGTCTATCCCTCTCATCCTCATCAAGCCTATTCGCATTCCCCCGTTCCTGTTCAGTCCCATTTCAGTTCCGGATCTCAGCAAGTGCAGCAACAACATCCTATGCACTACGCGAACCCGAATGGAGGATTCTACGAACACGCTTCGACGATGCAACCTCATCAGGTCGCTGCTCACGAAGCGTATCTCGTTTCACAATCCGCTACTGGTACCCCTTCCCTCTCCGGCTACATCACCTCGCCTGAACTTCCGCAACATTCGAACGGCACTCAAGATCATTTCACTCAACAACACGGCATCGAATCGTTCGACCCGAATTACTACCTCGCTTCTTCGCATCAATCTACCGGAGAACCCGATCTGGGAGCCTACGTTCAACAGCTCGAAGTCTACGAACGACGACAAGCTCAGCAAGAGATGTCGAATCACGAGATAGGGTTGGGATTCGATTCGCATCCTCAGCATGAAATATCGCCATTCGGAGGAGGACAACACGAAGGCTTCTACGATCAACGTCAAGGACTTGCACAAGACTACTCGATGTCGACCTCGATGGATCCGAGTCATTTGCGAAACGATGAACCTCGTCGGCGATACGAGGGTATGGTTGGATTATAGACACTTCTCTTCTCTTCTCTTCTTTTCTCGAGCATTTCTCCCTTTGTGCCTTACCCTCGTTGTCATAGCCTTCAGTCATACTACCTGGATTCGAAATTTGTGCATGTTTTGTTGTATTCTGTCATTTCATTCTTTACCTCGTCGAATGATCTCTCATCGCAGTGAATACCGCTAGCATGCTCGAACGCGACTACTCTCCACATTGCTGAACTCGTCCACAGCGATAGATTGTCTGCAGCTGGAAACGATATTTGCGCAAGTTACTAAGGATACTGAACGAGACAAAAAGGGGTATCTATCTATCTTGTGCTAAGTAAAGGGGAATATATAACGAAATGATGCAAGAGAGGAGAGGAGTCAAGAAGATACAACAAGACGAGAACTGAACAAACAGCGAGCGAGAAGCCTAAATCGCAGTCCCTCCCACCAGCCGTATCTCATCCTCTACCTCTTCCTCCTGCTCTTCCTCGTCAGTCTCTCCATCTCTCTCGCTCGCATGGTTTGCGAAAGTTGGCGTGTTGCTGAGTGTTACGGTTTGATCCCCTGCATTCGCCGTTTCGTCTTCGTCGTTTGGTGAAGGTGTCGATGGTCCAGCTTGCGCTGCGAGGTCGAGACTGCTACCGAACGCACTGCGGAAGTCGAGCTCGAGTGCTGGAAGGAGGGAATTGTTCGAAGATTGGGCTGGGAAAGGAGGAGTGTCGGGAGCCGAGGGTATAGTCGGTAAGTCGGAAGTACCATTGCGAAGTGGTCGACGTCGTCGAGTGCCGGTAGCTTGAGCAGTTGGAGGAGAAGTAGAGGCAGCGAACTATTGAAAGCGTACAATCAGTGATACGAACAAGCAGAAACAAGCAAGCGAGACTCACTCCTTCGCCTGTCAGTCGCGCCATCAGTTCTTGTCCACTTGCTAAGAGATCGCTGAGGCCTCCTTCGGGTATAGTCGGAGAAGCAGGACTATCCGTTTGAGCCTCTGGAGCAGCTGCTGCTGGAGTTCGCTCTTTGACAAGTGCTGGAGAATCTCGACCGCTCGTTGCTGTTGCGAGTAAGTTCTTGCGTCGGTCTCGGCGTCCAGAACGAGGAGTCTCGAGGGATTGTTCCCGAAGACTCTTCATGTATTCTTCGACGAGCGAATCTCCCGTTTCGAGAGCAGCAGCGGCAGCAGCAGCAGCCTCCGCCTTTCGAGCCTATCGTAAAAGTAGAACAGGATCAGTATGAGCTCCTTTAGATAGACTCGAGGGGAGTGCTTACAGCGAGTTGTGCAGCCTTCGCTTCCGACTCTGCGATTCGTCGATTGTCTTCGCGAGCACGCTGCGATCGCAAACCAGGGTCATGTCAGACTCGAGCAGTAGGCTTGAGAGAGCTGATAAAAGCTTACCTTGTATGAGGTTACGAAAGTCTTGAATACTCCAAAGAACTCGTCTGTCGAAGTGATACTCTTGATATCTTCACCGTAGAAAGTCAATGCTTCGTTGTAGGTTGAACCAGCGAGAGTGACGAGATCAGTGAGAGCGAGGATACGTTCTCGTGCCTCCTTCGCAAAGCGGAACATTTTCTTGGGGAAACCATCTTTCGGATCGAGGTCGTCGACATCTTCGAAATGTTCGAGCAGTAGAGTTTCGAGCGAGGTTTGCTGAGTGCGGAACTCGGCGAGAGATACTCGAACGTGAGCAAGATCAGCTATGAACATGAAGAGCGAGTCAGCAAAGAGAAAAGTGCGATACAGTGAGCATGATGCATACCCTTGAAAGCCTCGGCAGGTTTCGACAGTTCTTCGAGGAAAGATTCAGTGTCGGGCATAGTCTGAGAGACCGTCTTGGCGGTGAAGTGAAGCAAGGTGCGGTTCGAAGATTGGGAGGATTTTGTGTCGACGAGCTTATTGATCGAGGTGACCTTGAATCCTTGTGCGTTTCCCTTGTGACCGGAGGCGTTGAGGAAGTTACCGAGCATGAGAATGAGCTGTGAAGTCGCACGCTCTCCCGATCAATACGAGTGCTCGCGAGGAATCAGGGAGAAATCGAAACTCACTTTGAGCAATTCCGAGAAATGAGGGGCGTGAAGAAGCGACTTCGATGCCTCGTACACTTTCTGTGCTTCCTCCTCGATTTGCTCGATGCTTTCAATGAACTTGGCTCGATAGATCATAGCCTTTAGCCGAGGTTTGAGACGATAAATCTTGGAGATTTCGATAAGGAATCGATCAGCAGGTGCGAGGAAGTCGAGCTCTTCGGGTGGAGCGCTCTTGTATACGTTGAGTTGTGCTTCCTGTGAGGTATAAAGCGATTCGATGTCAGTGACTCGCCGAGAAGGGAGTGAAGAGAAAGCCAGGCGGACCTGATCAGGAGAGGGTAAGAGCGCAAGCAGCTCAGTCAAGTAGGTCTCGTCAAAGTTCTCCTCATATCGGAGAATGCGAGCGACAGCGGCTTTGACTTTGGTGAAAGCGTCGTCTGTCGCGGTTCCTGCAGGTTTGAGAACGGTGATTTCTGAGGAAAGCAAACATGTGTCAACGAAAACCGAGGCGAACGGTGCAGGGAAGATCCGACATACCGATATTCTGTCCTTGTTGAGTGCCGAGACAAGTCGTCAAAGTCGTCTTCTCTCGTTTCGATGCGAATTTGACGGTTTGTTTCGCTCGGAAATCTTCCTCCATAAGGTCAAAGATTCCCTGTCTCCGTAGCTTCGCGGCGATGTCGTCATCCTCGTTCCCTTGTTGACCCCATATCGTTGAAGCGAGACCATGAGGAGATACCTTGTCCCATTGGAACGTCTTGAGTTTGCGCTGAGCAGCATCGACGGGAGTTTTGAGCATGGGAGGACGAGGGACACCCGGTGCGGGAGGTGGAGGTGGAGGTGGACCTCCTGGACCTCCGAGAGAAGGACGGGAAGTGGGAGAAGCGGGACTTTCTGATGTATTCTTGCGAAGTTTGGCTCGACCAGCAAGAACATCGCTGAGACCCATTGTTGGACCTCCTTTCTGAGCACCGAATCGAGGCATACCTGGAGGAGGTGGTGGTGGTGGTGGTGGAGGTGGAGGCGCGCCAGCGACGTTTGGCATCGGAGGAGGTGGAGGAGCGGGAGGAATAACGAAATTTGTCGAAGAAGAAGAAGTATTAGAAGCGATGAAAGGAGGGGGAGGCGGCGGCGGAGGAGGCGGAGGTGGTGGAGGAGGAGGAG
>Ga0308164_10005073_pt1 | contig 10813 bp, 7 predicted proteins | sample PhyTR2_FD_201031 | JGI IMG/M metagenome (GOLD analysis project Ga0308164, IMG submission 201031) | Phyllosphere microbial communities from UC Gill Tract Community Farm, Albany, California, United States - DLSLT.R2 | ecosystem: Host-associated > Plants > Phyllosphere > Unclassified | place: USA... | reverse complement strand
CGACGTAAAATCCTACGGATAACGTAACCGGCTTTGTTGTTTGATGGCAGTTGACCATCGGCAATTACAAATGATATGGCACGAATATGGTCGGCCATAACACGCATAGCGATATCAGTAGGCCCACCTAAATCCTCTCCAGAAGGGAGGACTTTCCCCACGTATTTTATACCTGATTTTTCAGAAATGTAATTGATAAGCGGCTGGAAAACATCGGTGTCGTAGTTGGAAGATTTCTCTTGTAAAACCCTTACCAAGCGCTCGAAACCCATTCCTGTATCTACATGCTTTGCCGGTAAGCTTTGCAATGAACCATCTTTTAAACGGTTAAATTGCATAAATACATTGTTCCAAATTTCAATAACTTGAGGGTGATCAGCGTTTACCAATGTAGCACCATCAACCGAAGCTTTTTCATCATCGGTACGGCAATCTACGTGGATTTCAGAACAAGGACCGCATGGACCTGTATCACCCATCTCCCAAAAATTATCTTTTTTGTTTCCTGGTAAAATATGGCTTTCATCAACATATTGTTTCCAAAGATCATAAGCTTCCTGATCTCTTTCCAGACCCTCTTTTTCATCACCCTCAAAATAGGTAACATAAAGTTTATCTTTCGGAATTTTATAGACTTCCGTCAACAACTCCCAGCTCCAGGCAATTGCATCCTTTTTAAAGTAATCGCCAAAGCTCCAGTTGCCCAACATTTCGAACATGGTATGGTGGTAGGTATCAATACCCACTTCTTCCAAATCGTTATGCTTACCTGATACCCGCAAACAACGCTGCGTATCAACAACGCGAGGATATTTTATAGGCGCCTCTCCTAAAAACAAATCTTTAAATTGGTTCATCCCCGCATTGGTAAACATTAAGGTCGGGTCGTTTTTGACTACAATTGGCGCAGATGGAACAATATGATGTTGTTTCTCTTTAAAAAATTGGAGGAATGCCTGTCTTATCTCTTGTGCTGTCATTAGTATATTGTTGGAGGAACAAAATTAAAATTTTATTGCGTTAATAAGGAAAAATCGAGCTACATTTGAATACTTTAATTAACCCTTGTAAAACCTTAGTAATCAAGCACAAGCTATGCCTTATAAAGAAAGAGACATCAATAAAATGTATTATACCATGGGCGAGGTGACTGAAATGTTTAATGTGAACGCATCACAAATTCGTTTTTACGAAAAAGAATTTGACATTCTTCAGCCTAAGAAAAACAAAAAAGGCAACCGGCTTTTTACACCTGAAGACATCGAGAATTTAAAAATTATCTTCAATCTTGTTGACGAAAAAGGCTTCACTTTAAAAGGTGCCAAAGATTATTTGAAGAATAATAAAGGTGATGTTAAAGAGAATCAAAAAATTATCGATTCTTTAGAAAAACTCAAAGGGTTTTTAGTGAATTTGGCACAGGAGTTATAAAACTAAATAAAATCACTTGTTTAGAATAAGTTTCATCTTTAACACAGAATTCAATCGCAAGGCTTTTCTCCAAGTCTGATAATTTCAACGTTACGAATACTATCTTTTTGTTTTAGATCAATTTTTTGCTACATTAGAATAACCAAACAAAAATCACCCCTATTTTTATTTACCGGTTTAATGCCCTCAAATGAAGATATGGAATGTATTGTTAATCTCCCTCACGCCTTTTTATCTATTCGCTCAAAACAATTTTGGTCCGCGGCTTACGGCTATGGGCAACAATGGCGCTGCAGTTACAGATGTCTGGGCACTTCAGGCAAATCCGTCGGGAATTACCGCAGTCAACAGACCGACTGTTTCGTTAAACTACATAAAACACCTTTTTAGCAATGATATTAGCACCCAAGCGCTGGTTGTAGTTGTACCAATCAAAAACAATTTTATTGGTGCGGGTTTTCAGCGGTATGGTTTTGCAGAGTACACCGAAAGCAAAATTGGATTTACCTACGCTAAAAGGTTTGGCAACAAATTGTCTATCGCTTTAAATGGTAATTACCATCAACTCAAAATTGCAAACTATGGTTCAACGGCAGGCTTCTCTGTGGATGTTGGTGCACTTTATCATTTAGGTAAACAATTTACTTTTGGTGCTTTTATTAGTAATCCTTCGAAGCAAAGGTTTAGCAGCAGCAGCGAAATTTTTATTGAAATACCGACATGTTTCAACATCGGAGCGGCCTACTTCCCGTCAGATAAAGTCTTAATTGCAACATCAATAACTAAATCTCTCAATCAATCTATCGATGTTAGCGTAGGCATCGACTATAAAATTATTAATGTGTTGAGCCTACGCGGCGGATTAAGCGCAAACCCTTTTAAACAATACGCCGGCTTCGGCATAAACTTCAAAAAATTCTTGCTGGATATGGCCACTACTTACGATGCCAATCTTGGCTACGCACCTCAAATTGCAATTGGTTATGTGTTTTAGATTACTAACATTGGCACTTGTGATGATTGGATTTGTTGCAGAAGCTCAAATTGCCGAACAAGAGGTTGATGTTCGGGATATTCTGGAAAGTGTAGCCGAAAATCTTCCTGATGGTTACGACATAACCGAATTGACTGATGTATTAATTCGTTATAGAAAACATCCGATTAATTTGAATAAAACTACACCCGAGGAGTTGAAAACCTTTGTGTTTTTGAGCCCGCTTCAAATCAGTAATTTTTTTGCTTACATTCAGGAGAATGGAAATTTTGTTGATGCCTTAGAACTTCAAAGTATTGATGGTTTTGATGTGAGAACCGTGCAAAGCTTGCTGCCGTTTGTCACTTTATCCGGTGCCACAGAATATGAAAAGCTTACCTTGAAAAACATTTTCCGATTCGGAGAAAGCGATTTGGTTATGCGTTTTGTTCAAACTTTGCAAACTCAGAAAGGTTTCACAGATTTACCCGGAAACCGTTATTTAGGCTCACCCGAGCGCTTTCAGACTCGGTATCGTTATCACTACGGGAGCATTGTTTCGGCCGCAATTACTTTAGATAAAGATGCAGGTGAGAAATTGATCGGCAAACCGTTTGATTTTTATTCAGGAAACATTGCATTGTTTAAGTTAGGTCGGGTTAAGAAATTAGTCGTTGGAGATTACATCCTCCAATTTGGGCAAGGTGTAACGATGTGGTCGGGTTTTGGCTTTGGGAAAGGGCCGGATGTTACAAGTGTTGCCAAAAAGGATTTAGGCTTGCGACCTTACACTTCAGCCAATGAATATTCCTTTTTAAGAGGTGCATCAGCGACAATTAATCTTTACAAAAATTTCGACATTACTCCTTTTGTCTCCCTCAGAAACCTGGATGCAAGTCAGGATTTAGATTTTGAAGGAAATTTGGTGCAAGCAACTGTTAATCAAAGCGGCTATCACAGAACGCCAACTGAAATTGAGAACAAGAGTTCTTTAAGTCAGCAGGTATATGGCGCCGCCCTACAGTACACAAAAAGTGAGTTAGCAATCGGTGCCATCGCCTACCGAAGTAAATTTGGGAATAGTTTTGTAACACAAACAGCTGTTTACGATAGGTTTAGTTTTACAGGAAATTCGCTAACGAACCTTGGAGCCTACTACAATTATACGGTAAGAAATATTTATCTCTTTGGCGAGGTTGGAAAAGGCTCAAAGGGCGGATTTGCATATATAAGCGGTGCTTTAATTAGCCTTTCGGCAATAGCTTCGGCGGCAATAACCTATCGCAATTATGCCAAAGATTATCACAGCTTCTTTAATCAGGCTTTGGCTGAAGCAAGCGAAGCTGTTAATGAAAAAGGGCTATATGCCGGTTTAAATATCTCGCCGAATAAGCGATGGGCTTTTTCAATATACGGCGATTATTTTCAGTTTCCATGGTTAAAATACCGCGTTGATGCACCATCAAAAGGTTATGAAATTCTAAGTCAGGCAGTTTACACGCCGAGCAAAACTTTTAAAGTGTTGGCAAGATTTAAGACAGAAAACAAACAGCAAAATACAGATATTGATGTTCCGATTAATTTTTTGGATGATGTAAAGAAAGAAAGTTACCGCGTTGAAGTTAGTTGGCAGTTAAACAAAAAATGGAGTTTTCAAAACCGAGCAGAAGTCTCTCAATATAAGAAAGGAGAGGCCAATCGGGAGGTCGGCTATTTAATTTATCAGGATGTAGATTACTCACCAATGTTTTCGAAAATAACGGGGAACATAAGAATTTCCTATTTCGATACACAAAGCTATAACAGCAGAATTTATGCCTACGAAGATGATGTTTTATACAGTTTTGCTTTCGGAATGTACAGCGGAAAGGGTTTCCGGACCTACCTAAACCTGAAATATAATTTAGCCAAAAAGCTTAATGTTTGGGCCCGATATGCCATGTTTATTTATCGAGATGTTGAAACAGTTGGTTCTTATCTTGATGAAATTGAAGGAAATAAGAAATCAGAAGTAAAACTTCAGTTGAGGTATCAATTTTAAAAAATGTTTAAAGCAGAATATATTTTCGCCAGGATTTTACTTCCACTCTTAATTGGGATTGGCGTATTTTATTTCTTCGCAATTGAAAACAATATTTTGATTCTGGGAGCAGCATCAGCAGCAATTTTTGTTTCCATTTTTACGATCAATATCAATTACAGGAAATTTAGCGCTTACAAATTCAAAGGTGTAACAGGTATTTTAGTATGCTCTTTTTTCATTGCGTTCGGTGGTTTGGTTTGTCTGCTAAATAATGAAAAGCTAAAGTCAGATTATTTTGCAAAGAAAAATTACACATACTTGAAAATTTGGGTAAATGATGAGCCAGAAAAAACCCACGATATTTTAAGATTTAATGCACGAGTAGTTTCCGGTTATGAAAAATCAAGGCAGATTAAGTTAAGCGGACAAATACTTTTGGCTTTGAAAATAGATAGTGTGCACCCGATTCATCTCAAATATGGTGACGAGTTAATTATTTCTGCAAAATATATGGAAGTTGAGCCACCATATAATCCCGCTGAATTTGATTTTAAGCGTTGGTTGGCAAGCAAAAATATTTACGAACAAACCTTCATCAACCAAAATTATTTACTTAAAACTAATAGAAACGTTGGAAATCCAATTATTAAGTTAGCTGTAGATTTGAGAGAAAAACAAGTTGCTAAGTATCGACAACTCATTAAGAACGACGAAGCTTTCGCAGTTGCCTCAACACTTATTTTAGGCAACCGTGCCGATTTAAGTAAGGAAACATTAGCAGCTTATTCGAAAACGGGAACCATACATGCACTTTCCGTTTCCGGTAGTCATGTTGCCATAATTTTCTTTGTGCTGGATATTTGTCTGGCTTTTTTAGATAAAAATAAATTTCTAAAAGTGTTTAAATTTATCCTGATCTGCAGTTTAATCTGGGGTTATTCACTAATTACAGGTTTATCTCCATCGGTCGTTCGGGCCGCAATTATGATAACGATTTTTATTGCAGCCAGAACTTTTGCCGCAAATAAAAATAGCTATAATACCTTAGCATTTGCAGCATTTTGTCAGCTCATTTACAATCCATTCTTAATCTGGGATGTAGGTTTTCAGCTTTCATACCTTTCAGTTTTTGGTTTAATTTACCTGCAGCCGAAAATTTATAAATGGATTTATATTAAAAATAAGTGGTTCAATAAAATTTGGGAATTGGTTGCGCTTTCTTTATCAGCTCAGCTGGTAACTTTTCCGGTTTGCATTTACTATTTCCATCAATTTCCTGTTTATTTTTTATTAGGAAATCTGTTTATTTCTATTCCGCTAATTCTTATTATGATTTTAGGGATAGGTGTTTTAGCTCCCTATCTAAATTGGTTCGCTCCTATTTTTGAATGGATTATCGTTGCTACAAATTCAGTGCTAAAATGGATTGCCGATTTGCCCTACGCCACTTTTTCTTCAGTTTGGATTAACTTACCCGAATTAGCTTTTTTAAGTTTGGCGTTGGGTTGCTTTGTTTATGCTTTGTCAAAACTTGATAAAAGATTCCTTTTTGCATCGCTGACAATCTACATAGGGTATCTTTCCATGGTAACATATGATGACTGGATCGCAACTCGCCAAAAGAAAATAATCTTTTTTGCTTTAAGAAAAAATTATGCGGCAGCTTTTATTAATGGTCGCGAAGCGGTATTGGTAACAGACCTGTCTCGAGATGATAAGAACTACCAATTTTTTGTCGAGCCCGCATTGGAGCAGTCTCAAATTAATAAAGTTCATTTTATCAATTTAAAACAAGACACCGTTTTCGGCCATTTTATTAAAAAAGATAATCAGATAATTTTTAATAAATATAGGATCTTAGTTATTGACGATGATATGAACTACAAGACCTTATCCGTTCAAGGAAGATTTTCAAGCGTCTGGTTAACGGCAAATAATAAGTTTGACATTGAAAGGCTTACAAGGCAGCTGGATTTTAAAGATGTGATTATTGATGCCACAAACAGAGATTATAAAATTGCAGCCTTTAAAACTTTTGCAGCGAATAATAAACTTGAGGCACATGTTTTAAAGAAAAATCCTGCATATTTGATTTACCTAACCCAATGATATGGAAAACTTGGTTTTGTACACCGTGGATGAACGAATTGCCACGATAACCATCAATAGACCCGAAAAAAGGAATGCCTTAAATCCGAAATTAATTTCTGAATTAACCGAGGCTTTTATACTTGCCTCTGAAGACGATGACGTTAAAGTTGTTGTATTAAATGCGAATGGCGGTACATTTAGTGCGGGTGCAGATTTAGAATATCTTCAACAATTACAAAACAATAGTTTTGAAGAAAATGTTGCCGATTCCAATAACCTGAAAAAGCTATTTACAACCGTTTACTATTTACCAAAGGTAGTTATTGCGCAAGTTGAAGGACATGCAATTGCAGGCGGCTGTGGTTTAGCTACCATTTGCGATATTATTTTTGCCACCCCTGAAAGTAGTTTTGGATATACTGAAGTTAAAATTGGTTTCGTTCCTGCCATTGTCTCGTGTTTTTTAAAACAAAAAGTCAATGAAACCATCGCAAAAGAGATTTTATTAACCGGTAAAATCTTCCCTGCTGCGAAGGCGCTTGAGTATAAATTGATAAATTTTGTAACAAATTCGCACGAAATTCATCATACAGTTAAAGAATTTGCATTAAGTTTGTGTAGAGAGAGTTCGGGTAACTCATTAATGATTACAAAACAACTGATTAACGAAACTACTAACCCTACTTTAGAAAAAAGCCTGGAATTTGCGGTGCAAATAAATGCCCGTGTAAGAGAAAGTGAAGATTTTAAAAAAGGCATTGCATCGTTCTTAAACAAAGAGAAAATTAACTGGTAACAACATTAACTAAAAATAAAAACATGTTAAAATCAATCAAAACAGGCGTTGTCGCTTTAATTTTAGTAAGCACAGCAATTATTGCACATGCGCAAAAAAAGATAACTGAAGGTACTCTGGTTTATGGAATGAAGTACAAAATTGAGGCACCAGGCGCTCCTGAAGAACAAAAAGTTAAGTTCAATGGTGATGTTTCAAAGTTGGAAATGGATTTTGGACCTGCAGCCATTGGCGTGTTTATGGATACTAAATCAGGAACAGGACTGCTGTTGGTTGATATTCCTGTTGCGCAAAAGCAGTTGGCATCTAAAATGACAAAGGCCGATATGGAAGAACAAAATGCTTCCAGGCCAAAATATTCTGACTTTAAAGCTACAGGGGAAAAGAAAACTGTTGGCGGTTATAATGCTGAAAAATATACATTTAAAGATGATAAAGGCGGTACAGGCGAGCTTTGGGCTACAACTGATTTGGATGTACCATTAAATATTGCTACATCGGATTTCAAAGATGTGAAAGGATTTCCTGTTTTAATTGAAACATCAATGGCTACAGTAACTTTGAAATCAGTAACCGAAGGTAAAGTTGGAGAACTTTCTGTAACGAAGATTCCGACTGGTTATGATGAGATCACTTATGCCGAAATGAAAGCATTACAACAACAAGGTGGTGGTGAATAATTAACCACTTTCCATTAATATAAGGCTTTTTAACTGCCGGCTTTTTATTTAAATTAGCCCGAAAGTTAAAAAGCTTTTTTTATGACTAATTTTCTATGATAAAAAATTTATTACTCAAATTATCAATTACCTGCATCGCAATTTGCCTGTTAATTGATGCAAAAGCCCAAGGCATAAACTGGGCAAAAGACGGCAACTCTTATTACCAAATTGCAGGTGGAGAAATTGTTTCGGTTACGCTTCCGAAAAGTGAACGTAGAACTGTTATTTCGAGAGCTTTGTTAACTCCTACGGGTAAAGATGCACCGCTTGCAGTGCGTAGTTTTCAATTATCTGCTGATGGTACCAAAGCACTAATTTATACTAACAGTAAAAAAGTTTGGCGTTACGACACACGCGGCGATTATTGGTTGGCTGATCTTACATCAAATAAAATTACTCAAATCGGTAAAGATAAACCTGTATCATCATTGATGTTTGCTAAATTATCTCCGGATGGCGCTAAGGTTGCTTACGTAAGCAAACATAATATTTATGTAGAAAATATCGATGGAACGGGCGCTAAAGCTTTAACAACTGATGGAACCGACCGAATGATTAACGGAACGTTTGATTGGGTTTACGAAGAAGAGTTCGATTGCAGAGATGGTTTTAGATGGAGTCCTGACGGAAAATCAATTGCTTACTGGCAAATTGATGCGACCAAAATCAAGAATTTCCTGATGATTAACAATACTGATTCGATTTACCCTTATACCATCCCCGTTGAATACCCAAAAGTCGGCGAAAATCCGTCAGCTTGCAAAGTTGGCGTGGTAGATATTGCGACAGCTAAAACCAATTGGCTAAATGTTCCCGGGGATAATATCCAGCACTACATTCCACGTATGCAATGGGTGCCCAACAGCAACGAAATCATTTTGCAGCAGTTAAACCGCGAACAAAATGAAAGTATCGTTTTCATTTGCGATGCGACCAGCGGCGCTGCAAAAGCCATTTACACGGAAAAAGCCAAAGCTTGGATTGATGCTCAGGATGAATGGAAATGGTTAAACGATAATAAAGAGTTTACAATAACATCCGATAAAGATGGTTGGAATCATTTGTACAGAATCAGTCGCGATGGTAAAAAGGAAACTTTGGTAACCAAAGGAAATTATGATGTTGTTGATGTAAAATTAATTGAGGATAAGAGCAATTATCTGTATTTCATCGCTTCGCCTAATAATGCTACACAACGTTACTTGTATAAAACCAAGTTGGATGGGAAGGGAAAATTAGAACAAGTTACCCCATCTATTCTGCTTCCCGGTACTCATAGTTACGATATTTCACCGAATGCAGCATTTGCCCGCCACACGTACAACAGCTCTATTGTAAGGCCTGTAACCGAATGGATGAATTTTACAACAGGAAATCCATTCACAATGGATGGCAGCATTACCACACAATTATCAAAACAAGAATTACCAAAAAATAAAGTAGAATTCTTTAAAGTAACTACGGAAGATGGTGTTGAAATGGATGGTTGGATGAAAAAACCTGATAATTTTAATCCCGATAAAAAATACCCGGTAGTATTTTATGTTTATGGCGAACCTGCTTCTCCAACGGCTTCTGATACTTACGGAGCAGGTAGAAACTTCTTATATGCCGGAGACATGGCCAAAGATGGTTACATATACATTTCGATGGATAACCGTGGCGCACCTGTTCCGAAAGGGGCAGCGTGGCGGAAAGGCATTTATAAAAACATTGGTGTCATTAATATTCGCGATCAGGCAATGGCCGCCAAAAAGCTACTCGCAACCAATTCTTTCATGGATAAAGACCGTGTAGCTGTTTGGGGCTGGAGCGGCGGTGGATCATCTACTCTTAATTTAATGTTCCAATACCCCGAAATTTATAAAACAGGTATTGCAATTGCGGCCGTTGGCAATCAATTAACTTACGATAATGTTTATCAGGAACGTTATATGGGTACTCCGTTTCCAAGCAAAGACGCTTATGTAAAAGGTTCACCTGTTACCTATGCCAAAAACTTAAAAGGAAATCTACTTTACATTCATGGCACTGGCGATGACAACGTTCACTATCAAAATGCCGAAATGTTAATCAACGAATTAATTAAAAACAAAAAAGTTTTCCAATTAATGAGTTATCCAAATCGTACGCACAGTATTTCTGAAGGCGAAGGAACCAGCGAGCATTTATCTCTTACTTACACAAAATTCTTGAAAGATAATTGTCCTCCAGGAGCGAAATAGAATTAATATTTGAAAAGCAATTTCAGCGGGGAATCGGTTTCGATAGCCCCGCTTTTCATTTCAATCTTTTTTCTTCGCTCCCTGAGTCGTCTTTGCGAGGAGGAACGACGCGGCAATCTTTATCGTTAGAAGCATAAAAAGTATTTTCATTTCAATCGGGTTTAAAATGCAATTGCTTTACTTCTATTAAAGTTTGCTTAGCATAAACCACATAAAATTTACTTAACCAAACCCATTATCATTAACGAAATAACAATTGCGATTCCAAAACTTAATAAAGTTCCGATCAACACATATTCCGTTAATTTTAAATCATGAGCTTCTTTCAAATCGCCAAACCGGAAAATAGATTTAGCTGCCAGTAAAAACCCTACAGCTTCAAAATGATTGGTTAGGATAAAGATAAAAATCAAAACACGTTCCAAAATCCCGATATACTTACCTGCATTCTGCAACGATTTCGGACTCTCATCGTCACTTTCGGGCAACCACTTCGCAATAATTACTTTCATAATAATAGAGGTTGGCATCGTTAGAAATAACGCCCCTGAA
>Ga0308164_10005071_pt1 | contig 10815 bp, 10 predicted proteins | sample PhyTR2_FD_201031 | JGI IMG/M metagenome (GOLD analysis project Ga0308164, IMG submission 201031) | Phyllosphere microbial communities from UC Gill Tract Community Farm, Albany, California, United States - DLSLT.R2 | ecosystem: Host-associated > Plants > Phyllosphere > Unclassified | place: USA... | reverse complement strand
AACCCTAGTGGGGCAGCATCGCCGCGTAGTCTCAACTCGTCAGGTAGCAATACTTTATAACATAAAGCACTTCATTTTAGCACTTTACCCGTTCGCCAAGCAACTGTATCAGCTGGTAGTGCGGCACTGACACTAATACCGCGTTTTTTCTGTTAGGCTGACTTAGCCAAGACCACAGCCAGCTGCCCTCACGGTAGCGGTAAGCGTTGGCTAACGTACCCAAAGCTCAATCTATGCACAGCGCCAAGCTATTAGTATTCTTGTTGTTAACTGCTATTGCCGTGCAGGCAGCGCCGCATCGGCCAGCCCCGCGGCGACAGCAGTCGGCTAAGACCACCAGGCAGCGCGCGGCTAAAAGCACCAAGCAGCCGCACCATAAAAAGGTGACCACCCGACACCACTCGACCAAAGCTGCGGTGCGTGCGAAACCGTTGGCTTCTGTTGCCAGGCAGCGACTGACCAAGCGGCGCCCAGCCACTCCGGTAGCGGCTACCTCGCGCCGCCGGGCGCCGCGTAGCCGCACAGTAGCGGTGGCCCACCACCCGGTGCAGCAGCCCGCTAGCCGCGCCTACACCGTTACGGCTACGGTGTACCAGGCGGTGGCGGGGCAAACCGATGCCAGCCCGTTTATCACAGCCGATAACTCGCGTATCCGGCCGCGCTACGGCAGCCACACGCGCTGGCTAGCCCTCTCGCCCGACCTGCTGAAGCAAGGGGGCGGCAAGTTTCGCTACGGCGATAAAGTGCAGGTGAGCCGCGTTTCGCCGCAGCTCGACGGCGTGTATACGGTGCACGATACCATGAACCGGCGTCACCGCCACCGCATCGACATTCTCACGCACCGCCGCGAAAAGCTGTCCGTATTTGCCCCCGGCGCCAAGCTGCGGCTAGCCCCGGCCCCACGCAAAAGCCGGGCGCAAGCCACCGCAGCGGCTCACGCCCGGCCGGGGCGCAAAGTAGCAAAACCAGTGGCGCGCCACACGCTACGCCGGGCTAGCCGGCAGCGGGTGGGCTAGCTACTTGGCCAGCGCCATTTTGTAGATGCGGAACGGCTCGCGGGGCTGGCCCACGCCTTTGTTCCAGTTCGGCGTTTTGTGAATGGCCGAGGTCGTGAAGTAAATATTATTGCCGTCGGGGTCCCAGGCAAAGGTGTCGGGCCATTCAAGGCGCTGCTCCTGCACCACGGTTTCGATTTTACCCTCGGGCGTGCGGCGCAAAATGGAGCCGGTTTCGAAGGCGGTGAGGTAGAGGTTATTCTTGCTATCCAGCTCCATGCCGTCGCAGGCGGGGGCATCGGGCAGCTTTTCGAGCTGGGCCGTGAGCTGGGCCGTCGAGAGGCTGGCATCGCGCAGGGCGGCCGTTTTCACGCGGTAAAGCGAGTGGCCCGACAGCGCCCGGAAGTACAGGTACTGGTTGTCGGTGCTGAGCGCAATGCCATCGGCCTTAAACTGGCCGGGCTTACCCATGGGGTCATACAAGGCTTTGCCCTGAGCCTTGGTAATGAAGCCTTTATCGGGCAGCGTGGACGGCTGCTTAGCCAGCAGCTGGCGCGATTTGGTAGTCTTCAAATCGACCACCACCAGCGCCCCGGTGCCCGAGTCGGTGAGGTAGGCGTAGTTGTTTTGCAGGTCGATGCGCACATCGTTGAGGTACGACTTACGCGGCGCTACACTCTCCGGAAACGGAATAACTTGCAGCACCTTATTGGTTTTGGGGTCGGTTTTCACCAGCTTCACGCCGCCAGGCACCGTGAACTTGAGGCCGGGCGCGGCGGGGTCGATAATCCAGAGCATACCCTGCTTATCGACGTAGCCCGCCTGCGGGCAAATCCAGTGCTTGAGGGGCTCAGTTTTCACCGAGTCGTTCCACATGCACCAGCCGGCATCGGGGTAAGGCGTGAGGGTATTGCCAGGCCCCACCACGGCCACGGGGTAGGTGGGGTTATAATCCCAGCGCGGCGAAAAAGCGAAGATTTTGCCGCCCGGCGCCACGGCCACGCCGGTTACCTGCGGGGCGTCGAACTCGCCTACAATGGTGAGCGGCGAGTTGGCCGGCACCGGGGCCGGCACGTGGGCGGCCGTCGAGTCGGCGGGCATGGTGCCGCGCGGCTTATCGGCGGTAGCGCCGGAGTTGCAGCCCGCCAGCAGCAGGCCAGCCGCCGAGGCAACGAAAAGAGGAAGGAAAGTAGCGCGCATAGACGGGAAAAGGAAATGCAAAACCCCGGCCCACCTAACAGGACCGGGGTTTTGCATACGGGCCGCGGGGGCTAGCCGTTGGGCGAAGCTTGCCTAAGCCTGAGGTTTATTTTGGTAGGCGAGCACGGCCAGCTGCTCGGCGGCCTCGACGGGCGGCTGGGGCTGGCCGGCGGCGTCATACAGCAAGCTCAGCGGCTGGAAGGGATTAGCCAGAATCTGGGCTTCGCTGACGCCCCAGCGCGGCCAGAGGCCGGTGAGCGTGTGGCCGTAGCCAAGGTTGTCCCAGGGGTTGAAAATGGCCGAAGTCACGTCATCCACCAGCGCATCGAGCACCAGCTCAGCGCCGGGCTCGTCGGCGGGCGTGGGGCGGCGCGGGTACACATCGGGCACCACGGCCAGCAGGTAGGCCGCGTAGTAGGCCCTGGCCTTGAACTCGGCTACCTGGGCCGGGTGCAGCGGGCGCTGCGCATCGGCATACACCTGGCGCATGGCCTGGCCGATGAGGCCAATATCGACCAGCGTAGCCACTACTACTGCTTGCCCGAGCTTCACGCTAAAAACCAGCGTATTGAGGTCATCGTCCAACTCAAAAACCGGGGCCTCGTAGGCCGCATCGGCTTCGAGCACGAACACCGAGCCGGGCACAAAGTCGGCGTAGTCGGTGGGCACGCGCAGGCCTTGCAACAGCTGAAAGAACGCCCGAAACCGCTGCACCAGCTGCGCATTTTCGGCCAGCGGATACTGCGGCTTGATAAGCGGCGCCTGCTGCTGCAACAGCTCGGTAACGAAGATGCCGTAGAACATTTTGGCCAGCCACTGCCACAGCCGGGCGGGCGGCAGCGCGCGCAGCGCGGCCGGGCCACCAAGGCTAGCCGCCTCAATCTCAGCCTCCAGCGCTTCGAGGCGGGGGCGCAGGGCGGGGGCTAGCGGCAGGCGCAGCGCCCCGTAGGTAGTCTGGCTCTGGTCGAGCAGGTACAGGGGGCGCTCGGCCAGGCCATACGTGGTTTGCAACCAGCTGGCAAACACCAGGATAGTATCCTCCGGCCCCACGGGCTGGCCGGTTAGAAAGCAACGGCCGGGGCCGAATTGCATTCCCTCGAAGGGGTCGTAAAGGGTAATCATAAGCGGGCAATTTGCAGGGGCAAAGGTCGCGCAAACGGCCCCGAAAATTTACGTCGGCCGGGGCAATCCCGTCTGGCCAGCCTGGCCGCGCGCTCCCCAAGCCGCCAGCAAAAAGCGCCGGCCTGGGTAGGCCGGCGCTTTTAGGCAAGTAGCAGGGCTAGCCAGCGGGCGCTATTGCCCACCCGGCTGGTTTTCGCCGCCGATAAACGTGAAGTACAATCCTACGTTAAACAAGTTGCCCAACGTATTGGCGTTCAGACCAAAGTTATTGGTGGTCGTTTTAATATTGTTACCCTCCTGCTTGGAGGTAGTGCGCTGAAAACCGAATGTGCCGAACGAGCCCACCAGCGTCACGCGCTTGGTGAGGCCATAGCCAAAGCCCGCGTTGAGGTTCGCCCCCAGGTCAAGAGTATTGGCCTTGACGGTGCCCCCGGCCGCGCCAGCAAACTCGGAGGTGCTGTTGCCCGGCAGCACCGAGGCGTTCAGCCCGATAAAGGGCCGAAAGTTGCCTTCACCGAAGAAATAGCGGCTGTAAACCGTGCCCCCGTAGCGGTTAATACTGGTATTGAAGGCGTTATTGCTTAGCGTAGCGGGCGTTTCCAGCCGCGAGCCGCTAAATGTGAAGCCCACCCCTAGCTGCACCTGGTTGGTAAGAAACGTGCCGATTTCGGGCGAGAAACTATAGTTGTTGCTCTTGCTGGTTACGATGGTGTTACCGTTGTTCTCCACATTGGTCGAGGTGGAATTGAACCCGGCCTGCCCCCCAATGTAAAAGGAGCCTTTTTGAGCGTGCGCCGCTAGGGTACCCAGGGCAAAAGCTGTCAGAAGGAAGAAATGCTTCATTTGGTGAAAATCAGAAAGTGATTGAAAACAGGAATAAGGTTGGCTAAAAAGCAGCTTCTCTTAAAGTTAGCCACGCTAACTCGGAGGCCCGTAACGTAATACCACTTCGTATCGTTGTGCTTTATCCCAAACAAAAAGGAGCCGGCAAACAGCCGTAATAGGCTGTTTGCCGGCTCCTTGCCGGGGCTGCTTTGCGGGGTAGGGCTAGCCTAGCGCGAGAGCAGGTTGCTGGCTTTGATGAGCACTTTGCTCAGGTTGTGCAGCGGGTCGGAGTAGCCATTGGCCGACTCGTCGGCCACTTTGCTGGCCTCGGCGCCCAGGCTGGCCAGCACCTCGGCCACTTCGTGGCTCTGGGTGTCGCTGGAGCCCAGCATTTGGCGCAGCAGCTTTACTTCCTGCTTTATTTTGGCCAGGCCGGGGCGGTCGCTGGCGGCCAGCACGGCTTCCCAGCGCTCCAGCTCGTGCAGGCCGGCGGTGCTGTCGGCGTTGGGCAGGCCCTGGCCCAGCAGATTAAGTGTATCGGTGAGCAGCGCCGTGTTTTGCTCGTCGCTGATGTGCAGGGGCACTTCGGGAGTGGGGGTGGCGTGCGGGGTGGCGGCGGTAGAATCCATGAGCAAAGGGAAAAGGAGGAACTGGCTGGCTATACTAGGCCCGCCTTAAAAAAGTTAGTGGCGCCCCGCTCGGCAAAGGTTACCTTTTGCCTCAACTATTGATTAAGAGGCAAAACCTCCCCCACCTTTCAATTTGTTTCTTATGAACTTCTCCGTAAAATCCCTGCTCGTAGTTGCCGCCAGCCTCAGCCTCGGCGCTTGCTCGACCGATACCGACACCACCAAGAACGCCGATGGCTCGACCACCACGACCACGGAGGTAACTACCCCCAGCGCCGACCAGGTTGGCGACAAAATGGAGGCTACCGGCGACAAGATGGACGCTAAAATGGACGCCGCCGGCGACAAAATGGAAGCCAAAATGGACGCGGCCGGCAACAAGATGGACGCCGCTGGCGACAAAATGGAGGCTAACGCCGCCGACGCTAAAGCCAAAATGGAAAACAAAATGGATGCCGCTGGCAACAAAATGAACGCCATGGGCAATGCCGCCGCTACCTCGGCCGAGCAGACCAAGGACAACATGAAGGCTGCCGCCAAGCAGTAATCTTTGCCCGATAGGGAAAAGCCCGCGCCCTCCGGCGCGGGCTTTTTTGTGCACCAACGGGCCGGCGGGCCGTATTTTGCTGCCGTGTTGTTTCGCCGCCGTGCTTCTGTCGCCCCTACTGCTGCCCTTTCCGACCAGGAAGTGCTGGCGCGCTACCGCCAGGGCGGCGATGTGGCCGCGCTAGGCCTGCTCTACGAGCGGCACCTGCCCGAGGTATTTGCGGTGTGCCGCCGCTACCTGGCCCCGCCCGATGAGGATGCCCAGGACGCCACCATGCAGCTATTTGAGCAATTGGTAACCAAGCTGCGTACCCACGCGCCCGACAATTTTGGCGCCTGGCTCTACACCACCACCCGCAATTTTTGCCTCATGGAGCTGCGCGCCCGGCAGCGCGGCACGGCCAGCGGCGGCCCGCTGGTGCTGCTGCCCGAGGCCAGCGATGTGGAAAACGCCGCCGCCCGGCATCTGCCCGATGCCGGCGCCGAGGCTGAAGAGGCTGGCCAGCACGAAGCCGACCTGCAAGCCCTGGAACTGGCCCTCAGCCAGCTGCCGGCCGAGCAGCGCCGCTGCTTGGAATTGTTTTACCTCGAAGAAAAATCGTATCAGGAGATAGTCGCCGCCACCGGGCTAGCCCTCAACCTTGTTAAAAGCCACCTGCAAAACGGGCGGCGTATGCTCAAGCGCACCTTAAGCAAACAGCTGGGAATAAGGCAGCCGGAGTGAGCTGTTGCGTTCGGATAGCTCTTCGCCAACCCCGCCCCTACCCAACCTATCATTCATTCCTGCTAACTCATAACTAACCAAATGCTGCCCACCAACCCGCTGCTGAACGCTACTGCCCCCGCCGGCCCGCACCTGCCGGTGGCGCTGCTGCGCCAGTATGCGGCGGGCACGCTGGCCCCGGCCGCCCAGCACCGCGTGGAGGCGCACACCCTGGCCTGCCCCCGCTGCGCCGACATGCTGGAAGGCCTGCTGCAAACCCCGGCCGCCACCACCGACCAAACCCTGGCGCAGCTACAGCAGCGCCTGCGCCAGCGCGTGCAGCAGCAGGCGGCCCCCGCCCGGCAGGTAGCCGCCCCGCGCCAGCACCGCTGGCTAGCCCCCCAGCTAGCCGCCGCCGCCGCCCTGCTGCTAGGCCTCGTGGCCGGCGGCTGGTGGGCCTGGCAGCAGCGGCAGCACGCGCCGGCAGCGGCCCGCATAGCGGTTACTGCCTCACCCCCAATGAGCCCAACCGCGGCGCCGGCCCCAGCAACGCCAAAGAACACAGCACCAGCTTCTATCGCAACTGACTCTATTCTAGCAGCTTCTACCCCACTAGCTAAGACATCGCCGCAGGTGCGCACTACGGCTTCGGCAGTGGCTAAGCGCCCCACGGCTCGCTCGCGGCCGGTGGCTGCAGCGCCGGCTGCCTCGGTTGCTGCCGCCGCACCTACGCCCGATTCGGCCGTGCTGGCCGAGGTTACTGTCCCCGTTGCGGCCCCGGAAGCTACCGCGCCGCCCGTAGCTGCGGCGCCCGCCCGCGTAAGCGAGCCACTGGCCAAGCTGCGGGCCGCCATGCCCCCGCCGCCGGCCCTGCCGGCTACCCCCAGCGGCGGCTACTCGGTCCTACGCGAATACCTGAAAAAAGGCACCGCCGAGTTTGAGCCCGAAAGCCGCGACGGTGGCCGCCAGCCGGGCCGGGTGCTGGTGCGCCTGCACCTCGCCGCCGATGGCAAAATCGAGCAGGCCGAGGCCGTACGCAAGCTGCGCCCCGACTACGACGCCGAGGCCATCCGGCTGCTGCAGGAAGGCCCGACCTGGGTGCCCGGCATCACGGCCGGTAAGCGGGCCGCGCAAGTGGTGGACGTGCCGGTGGTATTTGAGTAGCTAGCCCTACAGCTTGGCGCCGGCTTTGAAGGAGCCGTCATCCACCGTTTTCAGGAACTTGACGAAGCCCGTCATGTAGGTCTGCTGGTCGTCGTACATGGCCATGTGGCTGCCCTGGGGGCAGATGAGCGACGCGCCTTGTTTCACCTGAGTAGCTATCCAAGCCATGTGCGCGGGGTCCATGGTATCGTATTTGCCGCCAATGCTGAGCACCGGAATCGTGAGCTTGGGCAAGTCCTTGGTGCGGTCCCAGGTGGTGAGCTTGCCCGAGATGCCGAACTCGCTAGGCCCCTGCATAGTCACGTAGAGCGACTGGTTTACCTTGCTCATGGCGCGCGTCACGGGCTCGGGGTTGGGCACGATGCGGCACAGGTGCTCGGCGTAAAAGTTAGGCTCCAGCAAGCCCATGTAGCGCGGATTGGCGAAATCCTTTTTGGCTTCGATGGCCCGAATTTCCTTCAGCACCTCGGGCTTCAGCTGCTTGGCTAGCACCTCGTCGGCATACTTGCCGTAGGCCGGGCAGCTCATCATCATATTGCTAATGATGAGGCCCTTGAGATTTTGCTGGTACTTGAAGGCGTACTCGGCAGCCAGGATGCCGCCCCAGGAATGGCCTAGCAGGTAGAAGTTATTCTTATCCAGCTTGAGCGCCTGGCGCACCTGCTCTACTTCCTCCACGTAGCGCGGCAGGCTCCACATGCTGGTGTCGCGGGGGTTATCCGAATTGCCGCACCCTAGCTGGTCGTAGTAGATAAACTCGATGCCTTCCTGCGGCAAGAAGCTCTCCATGCACTCGAAATACTCGTGCGTGGCGCCCGGCCCACCATTGAGCAGCAACACCTTGATTTTAGGGTTGTTGCCGAAGCGCTTAGTCCAGACATTGAACTTGCCCTTGGGCGTGGTGATGGGAATAACCTGGATACCGCCCGTTTTCACACCCGCCTCGGGCGCCGGGAAGTAGCTGGCCAGTACGCTGGTACTTGGCGTCGCGGCGTCGGCAGTTGCGGGGGCTTGCGACTGGCCACAGCTAGTAAGCAGCGCGCCACCGAGCAGCATGAGGGCTAGCGAGTAAGTGGAAAGGCGTTTTTTCATGGAAGTAAAGGAAGAGTTGAAAAGCCAAAAGCGCCTCATGCTGAGCTTGCCGAAGCATCTCGACCGCACCGCTAGGGTATCGTTCGGTCGAGCTGCTTCGGCAAGCTCAGCATGACGCGCTTTCTTTAGGCAGCAATGAGCTGAAAATATGCTACTGCGCGGCCACTCCTTTGGTGTGGAGGTAGCGCTCGAAAAACTCGTAGGTGCGCAGCATCTGGTCGATGCGCTGGCGGTTGTCGCCGGCGCGGGTGAGCTCGTGGGTGCCACCGGGGTGGCGCACGTATTCCACGGGGCGGCCCAGCACTTTGAGGCTGCGGAAGAGCATCTCGCCCTGCACGAAGCCGGTGCGGCGGTCGCTTTCACCGTGGAAGAGGATGTAGGGCGTCGTGATATTCTCGACGTAGGTGATGGGCGACTCGCGGGTGAGCACCGCCCGCACGGCCGGCTGCCAGGGATAGCCGCCGAAGTAGTTGGGCACCAGGCGCCAGGCATTGCCCTCACCGAAGAACGTGGCTAGGTCATACACGCCGCGCTGCGAGCAGGCCGCCTGAAAGCGGTGGTCGTGGCTCACAATCCAGGCTACGAGGTAGCCCGCGTACGAGCCGCCGGTGATGGTCAGTTTGTTGGGGTCGGCCCAGCCTTCGGCCACGGTTTTGTCGAGGGCCGTGAGCACGTCGCGGCTTGGGCCAGTGCCCCAATCGCGGATATTGGCCCGCAGGAACTGCTCGCCGTAGCCGCCCGAGCCGCGTGGGTTGCCATACACCACGCCGTAGCCCTGGCTGGCAAAGTACTGAAACTCGTGCCACATACTGGCCTCGCCCGGGCCCCACATGGCTGCCGGGCCACCGTGGATTTCGAGCAGCAGCGGGTACTTCTGGCCGGTTTGGTAGCCGGTGGGTTTCATCACCCAATACTCCACGGCTAGCCCCTTCTCATTTACAAAGCTGTGCTTTTCGGGCAGCGACAGCTGGCGGGTTTTCACCCAGTCGTTGAAGGTGCCGGCGCGGCGCACCTGGCGCAGGCCGGCGTCGGCCACGTACAGGTCGGAGGGGTTGCGCACGCCAGTTTGGGCGTACACCACGTGGCCCTGGGCCACGGCGAAGCTGAGGATGCCCGCATCGTCGGCCGACAGCTTTTCGGTTTTGCGCGTGGCAATGTTGGTGCGGTAGAGCGGCACGCCGCCGTTAACTTGGGCTGTGAAATACAGATACTTGCTATCGCTACTCCAGGTGAGACCAGCCGGCGTGCGGTCGAGCGGAATAGTGATGGCTGGGCCACCGCCCAGCGGCATAACCAGGAGCTTGGGCACGGCCACGCGCCCGGTAGGCGACTGCTGAAACGCCAGCCACTGGCCCGAGGGCGACACCGCCGGAGTGCCGTAGGTGGTGCTATCCTGGCCTAGCAGGCGGCGCAGGTGGCGACCGTCGCGGCCAGCCAGAAACACGGCGTTTTCCTGGGCGCGGTCGGGGTGGCGCACCGAGTCGATGGCCGCTAGCAGCAGCAAGTGCTGGCCATCGGGCGTGAATTCGGCTTGGCTGAAGCGGTAGAAGCCGTGGGTGAGCGCCACGGGCTGCGCCGCTGGGTCGGTGGCATTAATCAGGAAAAGCTGGGCCAGGCTTTTATCGGCCGACACGTCTTTTTCGTCTTGAAAATCAAGGTTATCGAGCACCTTCGCCTTCTTGTCCAACTCGTTCTTATCGAGGTAAGCGCGCACCTCGGCTAAGGTGCCGTCGGCATTGGGCCGCGCCGACCCTAGCGGCAAGTTCTTGGTAAAGCCCGGCTTTTCGTATGACCACAGCGGGAGGGCCTTGCTGGCGTTTAGCAGCGAGTCTTTCACAAAATCGCGCAGCGGAATGGCTGCCCCGAACAGCACCTGCCGGCCATCGGGCGACCACCGGGGGCTAGTGGCGCCGTACTTGAAGCGCGTGAGCTGGCGGGCCTCGCCGCCATCGGCGGGCATCACAAATACCTGCGGCTTTTCGTCGACGGGCCGCACAAAGGCTAGCTGGCGGCCGTCGGGGCTCCAGGCGGGCTGCGCGGCGCCGTCTTTGCTGAAAGTGAGCTGCCGGGGCTGGGCGCCCGCCTCGGTGCCGACGGTGTAGAGCTGGGTCAGGTTTTTGTAGTCGGCCTTGCTTTTCTCGTCGGGCACCACGGCCAGCACCGTGAAGGCCGCCCGCCGGCCGTCGCGGGTCAGGGTGAGGTTGTTGAGCTGCTCAATTTTCAGTAAATCAGTGACTTTCATCGGCTCGGCGGCCGTTGGGCTGCTGGCGGCGGGCCGGGTGGTTTGGGCAACCAGCGGCCCGGCAGCGAGCAGTAGGAGGAAGTAGCGTTTCAGCATGAGGCAGGTTAGCGTAGCAGAAGAAATCAGCAGCCGGCCACCGCAAAACCCCGGCGGTCGGCCAGCGCAAGATAGGTCGCCCGCGCCTCCAAAACCTGCCGCTTTTCGTCTTATTATGAAATTGCTTAGCACCTAAGTCCTACTGGCTACCACGCAAAAGCGCCGCGCCGCCCAAGTAGGCAACGCGGCGCTTTTGCGTAG
>Ga0308164_10005069_pt1 | contig 10815 bp, 10 predicted proteins | sample PhyTR2_FD_201031 | JGI IMG/M metagenome (GOLD analysis project Ga0308164, IMG submission 201031) | Phyllosphere microbial communities from UC Gill Tract Community Farm, Albany, California, United States - DLSLT.R2 | ecosystem: Host-associated > Plants > Phyllosphere > Unclassified | place: USA... | reverse complement strand
ACATCATGCAGCCGGCCATTCGCCAGTACTATCGTCTCGAAGAAATCTGGGGCGAAAAGCCGGTCAAGCTGGGCGCCGCCAAGCGCAAGTCGACCGCCGAAGGCGCGGAAGCCGACGAAGCCAAGCCGAAGTCGAAGCACCTTGCCGCCAACCAGGACAAGGTCGAGGCCAAGCCGGTCAACGAACGCAAACCTGCCGCCAAGCGCGCTGCCACGGTCGCCAAGACCATCGCTGCCGAAGGCCCTGCTGCTGCCAAGAAGCCGGCTGCCAAGAAGGTTGCTGCTAAAGCTGTCCCAAGCGGCAAGACCGTGAAGGTCGGCCCGAGCAAGACCGAGACCGCCGCTGTCGAAGCAACCAAGGCCAAGCCGCCAAAGCGCGCCGTGAAAGCTGCCGCGCCGAAAGAAGCGCCAGCGGTCGAAGCGCCGGCCAAGAAAGTGATCCGTCGTATCAAGAAGGATGCCGAGTAAGCGTCCATGCAATTGATCATTGCCGCGGTCGGTCACAAGATGCCGGCCTGGATCGAGTCGGGTTTCACCGAGTACACGAAGCGCATGCCACCCGAGCTGCGCATCGTGCTCAAGGAAATCAAGCCGGTCGAACGGTCCGGCAGCAAGACCGCTGCCACGGCGATGGCGCTCGAACGCGAGCGCATCGAAGCGGTCTTGCCCAAGGGCGTACGCATCATCGCGCTCGACGAGCGTGGCCGCGACCTGACCAGCGTCGGCCTGTCGCAGCAGCTGGAAACCTGGCAACGTGACGGGCGCGACACCGCGTTCCTGATCGGTGGCGCCGATGGCCTCGATCCCGAGCTCAAGGCACGTGCCGAAGGCTTGATTCGTATTTCCAGCATGACGCTGCCGCACGGTATGGTGCGGGTGATGCTGGCCGAGCAGCTGTATCGTGCCTGGTCGATCACCCAGAATCACCCTTATCACCGGGTCTGAATTTTGCTTCTGCAGTAATTCTTTACCTGCCCGACAGCCCTGCCTGATCGTCCGAATCGATGAGAAACAACCAGAACAAGATTTACCTCGCTTCGAAAAGCCCGCGTCGACGTGAATTGCTGCGGCAGATCGGCGTGGACTTTGAGCTGATGCTGCTGCGCAGTGATCCGTCCCGCGTGGTGGACGTCAGCGAAGACGTGTTGGCAAACGAAGACGTGCACCATTATGTAGCGCGCGTTGCCAAGGAAAAAGGCGCGTTTGCCTTCAACCTGCTGCTGCAACGGCGCCAGCCGCTGCGCCCCGTACTGACGGCCGACACGACCGTCACGATCGATGGCGAGATTCTCGGCAAGCCAGCTGATAACCGAGAGGCGATCGCCATGCTCGAGCGCCTGTCGGGTCGCACGCACCAGGTGCTGACCTCGGTTGCCGTGCACGCTGAACGCGTGGCCGAGCAAGTCACGCAAGTATCGAACGTGCGTTTTGCCAAACTCACGCCGGAACAGATCCGCGCTTACTGCGCGACGTCCGAACCCTATGACAAGGCCGGCGGCTACGGCATCCAGGGCCCGGCGGCGCTGTTCATCGAGCACATCGAAGGCAGTCACTCGGGCATCATGGGCCTGCCCCTGTTCGAGACCGCCAGTTTGCTGCGCAAGGCGGGCCTGACGGTCTGAATTGATCGCCTTCCCGCCCCGGCGATGCCCCGTGAGCGTGTATCATGATCACCCTGAACAATACGTGCGGCAGGGTCCATGAACGAAGATATTCTCATCAACATCACGCCGCAGGAAACACGCGTCGCGCTGGTCTTGCAAGGCGCGGTGCAGGAACTGCACATCGAGCGCACGCTCACGCGTGGGTTGGCGGGAAATGTCTATCTTGGCAAGGTCGTGCGCGTGCTGCCAGGCATGCAGTCGGCCTTCATCGACATCGGCTTGGAGCGCGCCGCCTTCCTGCACGTGGCCGACATCTGGGAAGCGCGCAGCCACGACGGCGCCAACGTTCCCCCCACTGCGATTGAAAAACTGCTGTTCGACGGCCAGGTACTGACGGTCCAGGTCATCAAGGATCCGATCGGCACCAAGGGCGCGCGCCTGTCGACCCAGATCTCCATCGCCGGCCGCATGCTGGTGTATCTGCCGCAAGACCAGCACATCGGCATCTCGCAGAAAATCGAAAAGGAAAGCGAGCGCGAACGCCTGCGCACGCGCCTGCAAAACATGCTGCCGCCCGACGAAAAAGGTGGCTACATCGTACGCACGATGGCCGAAGAAGCGCCGGACGACGACCTGGCCGCCGACGTCGACTACCTGCGCAAGACCTGGGGCGCCATCGTCCAGGGCGCCCGCACCCGGCCGCCGACCACGCTGCTGTACCAGGACCTGTCGCTGGCCCAGCGCGTGCTGCGTGACTTCGTGCACGACGAAACCGCCACCATCCAGGTCGACTCGCGCGAGAACTACCTGAAGCTCGTCGAATTCGCGCAGGTCTACACGCCGAGCGTACTGTCGCGCATGGCGCACTACACGGGCGAGCGCCCGTTGTTCGATCTATATGGCGTCGAAGAAGAAATCCTGCGCGCGCTCGGGCGCCGCGTCGACCTTAAATCGGGCGGCTACCTGATCGTCGACCAGACCGAGGCGATGACGACCATCGACGTCAACACGGGCGGCTACGTTGGTGGGCGCAATTTCGCCGACACGATCTTCAAAACCAATCTCGAATCGGCGCACGCCATCGCGCGCCAGCTGCGCCTGCGCAACCTGGGCGGCATCATCATCCTCGACTTCATCGACATGGAGAACAACGAGCACCGCAACCAGGTGCTCGCCGAGCTGAAGAAAACCCTGGCGCGCGACCGCACCAAGGTCTCCGTGAGTAATTTCTCGGCGCTGGGGCTGGTGGAAATGACGAGGAAGCGCACGCGCGAATCGCTGGCCCATATCCTGTGCGAACCCTGCCCGGCCTGCTCGGGCAAGGGCCAGGTGAAAACCAGCCGCACGATCTGCTACGAAATCCTGCGTGAACTGCTGCGCGAAGCCAAGCAGTTCAATCCACGCGAATTCCGAATCGTCGCCTCGCAGGAAGTGATCGATTTGTTCCTGGAAGAAGAATCACAGCACCTGGCCATGCTGGGGGACTTCATCGGCAAGCGCATTTCGCTGCAGGTCGAGAAGGGGTATCACCAGGAACAGTACGATGTCATTTTGATGTAGAAATTATGGGCAGGGCTGATTGCGCATTTCTGATCACCAGACACGCGTTTTTGCGTTGCCCACGCCATTCATCGGCTAGCAGCGACGAGATCGCATGTTAAGCGCCCTTGCGTCATTTCAATATTAGTGGAGAGACTTCGCTGCAACATTGAAGCCCTTTAAAGGAGCTTCCATGGCCATCGATGTGTATCTTCAGTTAGACGGTATCAAGGGCGAATCCGCCGATAGTCAGCACCCAGGTTGGATTGAATGCACGATGGCTGACTGGCTGATCGTTCAGCCTAAATCTGCTACCAGTTCCACGGGAGGCGGTCACACCGCGGAGCGTTGTGAACATTCCAGCTTGGCACTTCGAAAAATCTCCGACTTGGCCACGCCAATCCTTCTTCAACACTGCGCAATGGGAAGGACTATTCCCTCCGGTCGCCTTGAGTTTTTCCGTGCCGATGGGTTTGGCGAACGGATCAAGTACTTTGAAGTGGAAATGACCAATGTCCTGGTGAGCGAAGTAGCGCCTGAAATCAACGAAGGCGAAATCTTGTCTGAGCATTTGAGCCTCAAATACTCGAAGGTGAAGTGGCGATATACACAACAGAAGGTTGGTGGTGGTGCCAAAGGCCTCACTGCCGGCGGATGGGATCTGGCTGTTAATCGTATCTGCTGAGCGACAGGAGAGAATCATGTCAACAGTTTATTCGGCCGTTCGAAGCCTCGAAGGGAAGCCCAAGGAGGGGAACGGCGAGTGTGTTACGCTCGTCAAAAATCACACGTCCGTTGGATGGACCGGCAACTGGCGGCAAGGTGACAACGTCGTTAGCGCCAACAGCCTTGCGCAGGGCACTGCGATCGCGACCTTTGTCAACGGCAGATATGCGAATCAGTCTCATGGTAACCATGCTGCCTTTTATATGGGACAAGTATCTGACGGCATTTAAATAATGGATCAGTGGCGTTCAAAGGCCGCAATCGGCGAGCGCTTCATCCGCCGAAAAGGGAAAGATAGAAATGGCAACTTTATCGACCCGTCCAACAATGCCGATGCATTTTTCGTGATCGAGTGAGCCATGAAAATTCAATATGCAGTCGCAGCAGCTTTGCTGTCGGCCCACCTCGTGGCCCACGCAGCGCCAACAAGCTATGTGTGCCCCCAATCGATCCATGAGGCATCTCTTCACTTGGCCGCGCCTGGTGAGGAGTGGACACCGTTTGTCTCTTCGCCGCTGTACTTGAGCAGCGCCGCGCCGGCTGATGGTCCGCCGGAACGTCTCGGCGTGCTTCGTGAACGCGATGCCACGAAAACCAAAACGGGTTGGAGACGGACATACGCACTAGATGGTCAGTACCCTGATGGTAAATGGCTCAGGTGCGACTACGGTGCATTCGGCGAGGTGTCGTTAGCAAAACGACTTCCCGATGAGATTAGCAAGTGCACAGTGACAGGCACGAAAGGCGTCCATGCTGGAGAGACTCAGGTCGACATCAGGTGTCTATAGCGTCGCGTACGTCCCAAGAACAACGTGTTTAACTAACGTTTTCGCCATTGATGCCCCATCAAGATAACCTGGCGCGCTGGCGCGCAACCTGGAAAGCCCTGAACCTGGCCCCGCCCCCCGGATTGTGCGAGCAACTGCTGCGCGCGTGGGACGAACCCCAGCGCCATTACCACACGCTGCAACACCTCAACGAATGCCTGGCGCTGTTCGACACGCTGCGCGCGCACGCCGAGCAGCCTGCCGATATCGAACTGGCTCTGTGGTTCCACGACGCCATCTACGACGTGCAAGGCCACGATAACGAAGCACGCTCGGCGCGCTGGGCGGTCCAGGCCCTGGTGGCTAGCGGCGTCGATGCGGCCCGCTGCCAGCGCGTGCATGACCTGATCATGGCCACCTGCCACACTGCCCTGCCCGCCTCGCCGGACCAGGCTTTGCTGGTCGACATCGACCTGGCCATCCTGGGCGCGCCCGCTGCGCGCTTTGCCGAGTACACACGCCAGATCAGCGCCGAATACGCATGGGTGCCGCCAGAGGTCTACGCGGTCAAGCGTCGCGCCGTGCTGCAGGGTTTTCTCGACCGCGAACAGATTTACACGACACCCGTCGTCGCACAGCGCCTGGAGCAGCGCGCCAGAGACAATCTGGCCAAGGCCATTTCGTCGCTCTGAACAACGATCCATCAACAGGCAGCATGCTTGATCCAGATCGATTGCAGCCTGCTTGACGAACGCGCCCGCAAACCTATTGATATCCATTCCATCCAAGCTGCATGGTGCGCCGTTGCTGCCACCCGCAAACAGACACGCAGCCAACATGCGCGCGTGATTTTGCGTGCATTCCCATCGGTTCCGCTTGACTTGCGTCAGCAAAATACTTAGCGTCTCACAACAGGCAGCAGGAAACTCATCCCTTTTTCGCGCGTGAACCACAGGTGATTGCCATGCGAACCCGACTCCGCAATCGTCACAGCAAAGCACCGGACCAACTGCGCGATGCCTTGGCGCCGTCGCGCTATGCCGATGTGGTTGCCGATGACGGACTCGAAGCGTCCATGCGACAGCTGACCGAAGGGCAAATGCTCGTCAACCAGGCGCTGGTCGAAAAGATCATCGCCTGCCAGCATTCCGAAGCATCGTTACGCGCATCCGAGCAGCAACTGCACTCGTTACTGGCCCACCAGCGCGCCAGCAGTGAGGCCGAGCGCAAGCGGATCTCGCGCGAGATCCACGATTGCCTTGGCCAGAACCTGCTGGCCTTGCGGCTCGACATCGTCACCCTGCACCAGCAAACGAACGACCACCATGGCCGCCTGCACGATTGGGTGAGTGCAGCGCTGGGCAATGTCGACGAGACGCTGCGCACCGTCAAGCACCTGCTGAGCGAACTACGGCCTGCCGGCCTTGAATTGGGCGTCGTCGCCACGCTGGAAATCGAGGCGCGCAAGTTCACCCGTGCGAGTGGCATCGCTTGCGACGTACAGGCTGACGGGCATCTCGACGATCTGCAGATCGATGAAGATATCCTGATGAGCTTACACCGCGTGCTGCGCGAGTCGCTCGACAATGTGTGTCGTCATTCGCGTGCCAGCCGGGTTCAGTTGCACCTGGCCAGCGTCGACGGCATGCTCGAACTGGGCATCAGCGACAACGGTGTCGGGTTCAACCCGCAGGCGCCATGCAAGTCCGGCAGTTTTGGCCTGGCCACGCAGCAGGAACAAGTGGCTGCGCATGGCGGCGCACTGGTCATCAACAGTGCCCATACGCAAGGAGCCCGCCTCGTCGTGCGCCTCCCCCTGATAGCGCAGCAAGCCGCTTCGAAGCGCGTTGATCGACTGACCTAGTAGCCTGCTGACACCCTCGTTGCGATGCCGCATTGCGTACTGAATGCACATCAATGCTGCACGACTATCTTGTTTATTTCGGAGCAAGGCAGCGATTGAAAATCCTGATCGATATCATAGGAATAATTAAATACTGATCCTCCTGTGTGTGTGTGAACTCACAGTGGAGGACTGACGTGCTGGGCTATGTTATTGGGAGTTTAATTATCTCTACAACAAACAAGGAACAGCATGCCAACATCAAAGCACCCCAGCTCATTCGATGGCGCCGGATCGGTCCTGAGCACGGTAGCCGGTCCATCCGATGCCAAGCCGCCCCAGAGCCTTGGCGTCAGCAACCCGATCGCGGATCGTCTGCTCGACAAAATCCCTGCTGAGCAAGAGCTTGCAGCAGCACGTCCATTCAATGCCAACAAGGCTGGCGAGTATGGCGACGCGTCGCGTACGCCAGCAGTCGGCGAAACCTTCAAGCCGTCGACCCACGCCGCCACCGGCAGCACGTCGAGCGAAATCATCGCCAATGACAAGGTTGGCGACGGCAACCCGCCAAAAGGCGAGAACGCCACCGTCGATCCACTCGACCGCGTGCGTGTCGACCCGGCCGACCGTCACCTGACGACGAACCAGGGCGTCCCGGTCTCGGACAACCAGCATTCGCTGAAGGCCGGCCTGCGTGGTCCGACCCTGCTCGAAGACTTCGTGCTGCGCGAGAAGATCAGCCATTTCGACCATGAGCGTATCCCTGAGCGCGTCGTGCACGCACGCGGCTCGGCTGCCCACGGTTATTTCGAGTCCTATGACAACTTCAGCGCACTGACCCGCGCCATCCCGTTCGCCAAGAAGGGCAAGCGCACGCCAGTGTTCCTGCGCTTCTCGACCGTGGCCGGCGAACGTGGTTCGACCGACACCGCACGCGACGTGCGCGGTTTCGCGGTCAAGTTCTATACCGAAGAAGGCAACTGGGATCTGGTGGGTAACAACATCCCGGTGTTCTTCATTCAGGACGCCATGAAGTTCCCTGACCTGGTGCACGCAGCCAAGCCGGAACCGCATCACGCAATGCCGCAGGCAGCTACTGCGCACGACACGTTCTGGGACTTCGCCTCGCTGTCGCCGGAAATCGCGCACATGCTGATGTGGACGATGTCGGACCGCGCCATTCCACGCAGCTACCGCACGATGCAGGGCTTCGGCGTGCACACGTTCCGCCTGATCAATGCACAGGGCGAAGCGCGCTTCGTGAAATTCCACTGGACGCCAATGCAGGGTACGCACTCGCTGGTGTGGGACGAAGCTGTCCGCATCTCGGGCGCCGATTCCGACTTCCACCGCCGCGACCTGTGGGAAGCCATCGAAGCGGGCAATTTCCCTGAATGGGAACTGGGTCTGCAGATCTTCACCGAAGAACAGGCTGCCAGCTTCCCGTTCGACGTGCTCGATTCGACCAAGCTGATCCCGGAAGAACTTGTGCCACTGACCCCGGTCGGCAAGATGGTGCTGGACCGCAACCCGGACAACTTCTTTGCCGAAACCGAGCAAGTCGCATTCTGCACGTCGCACGTCGTGCCGGGCATCGATTTCTCGAACGATCCGCTGCTGCAAGGTCGTAACTTCTCGTACCAGGATACCCAGCTGACCCGTCTGGGCGGCCCGAACTTCCACGAGATCCCGATCAACTCGCCGATCGTCCAGATCCAGAACAACCAGCGTGACGGTTTCCATCGCCAGGCCATCAACCGTGGCCGCGTGAACTACGAACCGAACTCGCTGGGCGGCGGTGTGCCATACCAGGCTGGTCCTGCAGGCTTCACCAGTTTCCCGGAGACGATCGCAGCGGACAAAGTGCGCGGCAACCCTGAACTGTTTGCTGACCACTACTCGCAGGCGCGTCTGTTCTGGCAGAGCCAGACCACGGCCGAGAAGAACCACATCGTCAATGCATTCCGTTTCGAGCTGACCCGCGTGCAGACGCCGGCCGTGCGCGAGCGTGTGCTGGCGCTGCTGGCCAACGTCGATGACGTGCTGGTGTCCCGCGTGGCCGAAGGTCTGGGCATGGATGTGCCGGCACCGCTGCCACTGGCCACCGATGCACCGATTCCAACCTATCCGCCTTCGCCAGCGCTGTCGCTGATGAGCCGTCCAGGCGTCACTGGCATCAAGGGCCGCCGCGTCGCCGTGCTGATCGCCTCGGGTGTCGATGACAAGGCAGTCAAGAGCCAGTATGGCAGCCTGCTCAAGGATGGCGCCGTGCCACGCATGGTCGGTAACATGCTGGGCAAGGTCAAGGCGCTTGACGGCGACCCGATCGACGTCGAGATCTCGGTCGAAGCTGGCCCATCGGTCATGTACGACGCCGTGATCGTGCCGGACGGCGATCAGGCCGTGGCCACGCTGGCCAAGAACGCACAGGTGCTGGAATTCCTGCGCGAGCAATACCGTCACGGCAAGCCGATCCTCGTGTTCGGCGCCGGTTCGGACCTGCTGACCAAGGCCATGATCCCGACCACCCTGCCGGACGGTTCGGATGATCCGGGCCTGATCATGGGTGATGCTGCCAACGGCGATGCGGCCCTGGCAGCATTCAAGACGGCACTCGCCGGCTTCCGCGTGTTTGCACGCGAAACCGATCCACCATCGGTGTAAGTCAGTCCAGCCCGCTTGTCAGCGATCACCCCTGTGATTGCCGGCAGGCGGGACAGGCAAAAATTTAATGAGCAGTAAGAAAAAAGACACCAGCTGGTGTCTTTTTTTTTGCTCGTTCCACCACCGCAGTGAGTGTCGGTATAGACGGCCATCAATATTGATACGTGAAATTGGGTGAGACTTCCGCAGTGCCACGATCGCTATAAATGTCCTGCGGCATTGACTGGCACAGCATTGTGCCCTTCTCCCACTTTCACGAAAGCCTCCCATGTTCTGTTCTCATTGCGGCGCCCCGATGGCGCCGGATGCTGCTGCATGCGCCGTGTGCGGCAAGGCGGCAGCGGTCCTCGCAGCGCCGGCATTCAGCCTCGACAAACCATCGCCTCGCGGGGCCAGCGGCGATATTCCCGATGGCGTCAAAGGCTGGAGCTGGGGCGCATTTTTCCTGAACTGGATCTGGGCCATCGGCAACCGCTCCTGGATTGGCCTGCTGGCGCTGGTGCCGTACGTGGGCTGGCTCATGGTGTTCTGGCTAGGATTCAAGGGCCGCGAAATGGCCTGGAAAAACAAGCAGTGGGACAGCCTCGAGCACTTCAACCGCGTCCAGCGCAAGTGGTCGCAATGGGGTGTCGGCATCACGGTGTTCGTATTTGTCGTCGGCATCCTTGCGGCCATCGCCGTCCCTGCGTATCAGGACTACACGACACGCGAGCGCGACGTGCAGCGCGCTGCCGACCAGGCCGAAGACACCGCGCCGCTCGCTGGCGGAAGTAGCATCGACAGCAATGCCGACAACCTGCCAACGTCGCTGCGCACCGTGGCCGGCCTGCTGGAACGCAAGAATGGCGCCGATGGCGCCGGCGCGCTGCTGCTCGATGGCCAGGCCCTGTTCACGGGCGAGGATGCGCGCTGGCAGTTCCCGCTGCGCAGCTTCAAGCTTTCCGGCGGCAAGGAAGCGATCCTGGTCGCCAGCAGCGGTGGCCGCGGCAACAGTTGCGAAACGCTGTTCTACTTTTTGCTCGCCGACGCATCCGGCGTCACGCCCACGCCGCTGTTTGGCACCTGCGCCGCGCAAGGCAGCATCGTGCAGCGTGGCGACGTCATCACCATCAAACTGCCGGACGTGAACGGCGCGTCAACGATGGTGTTTGAAGACGGCGTCGTGCGCGCCGATGGCCAGGTCGTGAGCCTGACCGGCATGAACGATCCATCGCGCTAACTGCGCCGTTTTTTCCAGTTATAGTCGGCGCCCGTGACGTCCACGCCGGGATGGCCCACGACGTCCGGATGCTCCGAACACATGGTGATGAAGCGTATGCCTTCGCCTTCGCGCTGGCGCTTGCGCAGCGCCTCCATGAATCCCATCGCCGGGACCATGTCGGCCGTGTCGAAGCCCTGCGCATGCGCGTGCGTAGCCGCGCCATCCACCACCGTCCAGTAGACCATGTACATTGGATTTCCCCTCCTGCATTGTGATGACAGATATTGTCGCTTGAATAGATCTGCTCTGCAGAATTGCCACGCTACCGAAAAAACCGCCGCAAGAAGGTAGGACTGGTCCGAAAAACGCCCGCTATGTGAACCACTTAACATAGTGACTGCCCGGTGACCGTTAGTCTGTTGTCATGTTCACTACGCAGGTAAGCCTTCATGACTCTTCGCACCGATTCCCA
>Ga0308164_10005068_pt1 | contig 10817 bp, 10 predicted proteins | sample PhyTR2_FD_201031 | JGI IMG/M metagenome (GOLD analysis project Ga0308164, IMG submission 201031) | Phyllosphere microbial communities from UC Gill Tract Community Farm, Albany, California, United States - DLSLT.R2 | ecosystem: Host-associated > Plants > Phyllosphere > Unclassified | place: USA... | reverse complement strand
GCGGCCGCGAGCTGGCCAACCAGCTGGAGTTGCATCTTTATTACGGCAACCAGCCCGTCTGGTGCCTGACCCACAAGATTGCCCTGCAGGATGAACAAGGACGGATTGTCGGCCTGGCGGGCATATCCCGAGACTTGCAGTTACCCCAATCCAACCACCCGGCATTCCACAAACTGGCGGCAGTGGATGCACACATCCGCGCTCATTTCGCTCGTCCCATCAGCCTTGCGGAGTTGACCGCCATTGCCGGTTTGTCGGTAGCGCAGCTGGAACGTCACTGCAAGCGGATCTTCCAGCTCACTCCCCGCCAGCTCATCCACAAAGCCCGTCTTGAAGAAGCCTCGCGTCTGTTGCGCGATGAAGAATTGCCCATCACCGACATCGCCTTACGCTGCGGTTACACCGATCACAGCGCGTTCAGTCGCCAGTTTCGAGCCTTGACCCACCTCTCCCCCAGTCAATACCGCGATAGCCATCGCTGAATGTTCCTTAAATGGGCAGCCAGCCACGCAATGCTCCCTTATGTAACAACTTTGCAGCCCTGATTCTGGGGATTTAGCCAGTGGTCTACCCAGCGCCTTGATCCTGGAACAGCTGTGCACAAGGCTTCCAGCCGATCCTTGAAGCCGCAGGAGAATCAGGCACGGCCATTGCATTTGAAATATCGTATACGAAATCCCCAATGATCCAGCACTCACCCCGACCACGAGGCTTCTATGAAAAATCCCGCTTTCGCCGTAGCCCTCAGCGCTGTGCTCTGTACCACCTTCATGACAACCGCTCATGCCGACAAACTGGACGACATCATCGGCTCCGGCAAATTGCGCTGCGCCGTGACGCTGGATTTCCCTCCCATGGGTTTTCGTGACAGCGCCAACAAGCCTGCCGGTTTCGATGTCGACTACTGCAACGACTTGGCGAAAATCCTTGGCGTTGATGCAGAAGTCGTCGAGACGCCGTTTCCGGACCGAATTCCGGCGCTGATATCCGGCCGTGCTGATGTCATCGTGGCCTCCACTTCAGACACCCTTGAGCGCGCCAAGACCGTCGGCCTCAGCGTGCCTTACTTCGCGTTCCAGATGGTGGTGCTGACCCGCGATGACACCGGCATCAACAGCTTCAATGACCTCAAGGGCAAGGCACTGGGTAACACCAGCGGCACCTACGAGGCCATCGCCCTGGAGAAAGACGTGAAGAATTGGGGCAGTGGCAGTTTCCGCGCCTATCAGTCGCAGAACGACACGATCCTCGCCGTCGCTCAGGGCCATATCCAGGCCACCGTGGTGACCAATACCGTGGCCGCAGCGACCCTCAAATCCGGCAAGTACAAAAACCTGAAGGTCGCGGGCAATGCGCCCTACGTGATCGATTACGTATCGCTGGGCGCCAAACGTACCGAATACGGCCTGCTCAACTACTTGAACCTGTTCGTCAACCAGCAGGTGCGCAGTGGCCGCTATAACGAGTTGTTTGTGAAATGGGTTGGCACCGAAATCGCGCCTGCCAACCTGACTGTGCCTAACGTTTACTACTGAGGTGACCGCCATGCCCTGCACTTTCAGTGGCCGCAGCCTGATCGAAGGCAGCGCTCAGGGGGCGCTGTTGTTTGCCGACACCGGGCTGAGCTTCTGGGGCGGGGTCGATCCATTCAGTGGCGAGGTCATTGACCGGCACCACCCCCTCAGCGGTCAGAGCGTGTCAGGCCGGGTATTGGCGATCCCCAATGGACGCGGCTCCTGCACTGGCAGCAGCGTGATGATGGAACTGATCAGCAACGGCCACGCACCGGCAGCGTTGGTGCTGGCCGAAGCTGACGAGATTCTGACGCTGGGCGTGCTGGTGGCGCAGTACTTCTTTGCTCGTTCGCTGCCGGTGCTGTGCATCGGCAAGGAGGCTTTCGCCAACCTGAGTGGTCAGGCCTGGGCGCGAATTGAAGGTGCAGCTTTGAGCCTCTACCCGAAGATGCCTGACGATGACTGGCATCCGACCGAAGCTAAATCCCAAGCCCGGCCAGCCTCGAACGACGCAGAGATGGACCTCGACAGCCTCGACCAGGCGTTACTCGACGGTACCCATGGCAAAGCTGCACAGGTCGCAATGGAAATCGTGCTGCGCATGGCCCGGCTACAAGGTGCCCGGCAACTGGTCGACATCACGCAAGCGCATATCGACGGGTGCATCTATACCGGCCCCGCCAGCCTGCGTTTTGCTGAACAACTGGTGCAATGGGGCGCGAAGGTGCGCGTCCCCACGACCCTCAATTCCATCTCGGTAGACCAGCGTCGCTGGCGCGAATTGGGTATCGACCCGGCCCTCGGCGAACCGGCCAGCGCTTTGGGCGATGCATACATGGCCATGGGCGCACAACTGAGCTTCACCTGCGCGCCCTATTTGCTTGATAGCGCGCCAGGCCTTGGCGAACAAGTGGTCTGGGCGGAGTCCAACGCGGTGGTGTATGCCAACAGCGTACTCGGCGCCCGCACCCTGAAATACCCTGATTATCTGGATATATGCATCGCGCTGACCGGTCGTGCGCCGCTGATCGGTTGTCATCTGCAGGAACGGCGCAATGCGCAATTGCTGGTAGAAGTCCCGGTGTTGCAGGAACTTGATGACAGCGTCTACCCGCTGCTGGGGTACCACATCGGCGCGCTGTGCGGCTCTCGCATTCCGCTGATTACCGGGCTGCAACGCCATCAGCCAACCCTGGACGACCTCAAGGCATTCGGCGCGGCGTTTGCCACCACCAGCGCGGCGGCGATGTTTCACATTGCAGGCGTTACCCCGGAGGCCAAGACCCTGGCGCAGGTAACAGAGCAGACGGGCGATCTGGAGCCTGTGCAAATATCGCCTGAACACCTGCTCATCAGCTGGCAGGAATTGAACAGTGCCCGGGATCCCGAAGTGAGGATGATTTCCCTGGGCAATCCGCATTTCTCCCTGAGCGAATTCTCCCGGCTGGCCGATTTGTGCCACGGCCGGGACAAACACCAACAGGTTGTAATGGCCATCACCTGTGGCCGGGCGGTGCTGGAACAGGCAAGGAGCGCTGGCTTTCTGGCCGTGATCCAGGCTTTTGGCGCGACGCTGATTACCGACACCTGCTGGTGCATGCTAGGTGAGCCGGTCATCCCGGTGGACGCTCGCAGCGTGATGACCAACTCGGGCAAATACGCCCATTACGCGCCCGGTCTGGTGGGGCGCAGTGTGCATTTCGCCAGCCTCGCCGAGTGTGTCGACAGCGCTTGCAGCGGCATCGCCAGCGGGCGACTCCCCGCCTGGTTATCCAGTGCTTGCCTCGCGGCGGGCCTTTCGGAGGACAGCGCCCATGTTTGACTACACCTTCCAATGGCGTGCGGCGTTGCGCGCCCTGCCGGACATGTTGCAAGGCGCGTGGGTGACGTTCGAAACCGCGGCGTTGTCGATGATCTTCGGCGTGCTGATCGCCTTGCTCCTGACGGTGATGCGCGCCGCCCCCAGTCCGGTACTGCGCGGCATCGGCAACGGCTGGGTATCCATTGCCCGCAACACACCATCGCTGTTCCAGATTTACATCCTGTACTTCGGCCTCGGTTCCCTGGGCCTGCACGTCAGTTCCTGGCTGGCACTGCTGGCCGGGATCACTTTCAACAACGCGGGCTATCTGGCGGAAAACTTTCGCGGCGGCCTCAAGGCCGTACCGGATACGCAAAAGCGCGCCGCACGCTCACTGGGTATGAGTGCCTTCCAGACCTACCGCATGATCATCGTTCCGCAATTGTTGCGCGTGGTGTTTTACCCACTCAGCAATCAGATGGTCTGGGCGGTGCTGATGACTTCTCTGGGCGTGGTGGTCGGGCTCAACAACGACCTCACCGGCGTCACCCAGGACTACAACGTCAAGACCTTCCGCACATTCGAGTATTTCGCCATTGCTGCGGTGCTGTACTACCTGATCGCCAAGCTGATCGTCGGCCTCGCCCGATTGTTGAGCTGGCGCCTGTTCCGCTACTGAGGAGCTGCGCATGTTTTCCACCAGCCTGACCTCAACAGACCTGCTGTTCATGCTCGACGGTGCCTGGGTGACCCTGCAACTGACGTTCTGGGCCATCCTGCTCGGTTCCTTCGTCGGCTTGCTCTGCGGTTTGCTGCGTGCGCTGGCGCCTCGGGCCAGCTTGCCGCTGGCCTGGGTGCTGGACGTGTTCCGCAGCGTGCCGCTGTTGATTCAGTTCGTCCTGCTCAACTCGCTCAAAAGCATCGTCGGGCTGAACATCAGCGCCTTCACTGTGGGCTGCATCGTGCTGGGTGTTTATGCCGCTGCGTACTTCACCGAAATCGTGCGCAGCGGCGTGCTGTCCGTGTCGCTCTCGGTGCGCCGGGCCAGCCGCTCGCTGGGCCTGAGTTACTGGCAGGACCTGCGTTACATCGTCTTGCCGATGGCGACACGCGTGGCCTTCCCCGGCTGGTTGAACCTGGTACTGGGTGTGATGAAAGACACCGCGCTGGTGATGTGGATCGGGATCGTTGAACTGTTGCGTGCCTCGCAAACCATTGTCACGCGCATCCAGGAGCCGCTGCTGGTGCTGTGCATCGCCGGACTTATCTACTACGTCATGAGCCTGGTGGTTGCTCGCCTGGGGGCTCGTCTGGAAAGAAGGTGGCAGGAAAATGATTGAGATCGACAACGTACACAAATCCTTCGGCGAGCTGGAGGTCATCAAGGGTGTCAGCCTGACGGTCAGCAAGGGAGAGGTGGTTTCGATCATCGGCGGCTCGGGCTCGGGCAAATCGACCCTGTTGATGTGCATCAATGGCCTGGAACCGATTCAGAAAGGCAGCATCCGGGTCGATGGCGTCGAGGTCCACGACAGGAACACCAACCTCAACCAGCTGCGGCAGAAAATCGGCATCGTTTTCCAGCAGTGGAATGCCTTCCCGCACCTGACCGTGCTGGAGAACGTCATGCTGGCGCCGCGCAAAGTGCTGGGCAAGAGCAAGGAACAAGCCGAAGCGCTGGCCATCCAGCAGTTGACCCATGTCGGCCTGAGCGACAAGTTCAATACCTTCCCCGGCAAGCTTTCCGGCGGCCAGCAACAACGCATGGCCATTGCCCGCGCCCTGGCCATGTCACCGGACTACATGCTGTTTGACGAGGCCACCTCGGCGCTCGACCCGCAGTTGGTCGGTGAAGTGCTCGACACCATGCGCATGCTCGCCGAGGACGGCATGACCATGGTGCTGGTCACCCATGAAATCCGCTTCGCCCGGGACGTATCGGATCGCGTGGCGTTCTTTCGCAATGGCCTGGTGCATGAAATCGGCACCCCGGACCAGGTCATCGGCAATCCGCTGCTGCCTGAAACGGCGGCCTTTCTCAAATCGGTCAAATAGGAGCCGGCAATGCGCTCATCAAAAGTGGTCCACGTGGTCAGTTGCCATGCTGAAGGCGAAGTCGGCGACGTCATTGTCGGCGGCGTGGCACCGCCTCCCGGCGCCACGATCTGGGAGCAGTCACGCTGGATAGCATCAGACGAAACCCTGCGTAACTTTGTCCTCAATGAACCTCGCGGCGGTGTGTTCCGCCACGTCAACTTGCTGGTGCCCGCCAAAGATCCGCGTGCGCAGATGGGCTGGATCATCATGGAGCCAGCCGACACGCCGCCCATGTCCGGCTCCAACTCCCTGTGCGTGGCCACTGTGCTGCTCGACAGCGGCATTCTCCCCATGACTGAACCCGTGACCCGGCTGGTACTGGAAGCCCCCGGCGGTCTGATCGAAGCCGTGGCCGAATGCCGGGACGGCAAGGTGCAACGGGTCGAAATTGCCAATGTGCCGTCATTCGCCGACCGCCTGGATGCGTGGATTGAGGTCGACGGGCTCGGCTCGATCAAGGTCGATACCGCCTACGGCGGCGACAGCTTTGTGATTGCCGACGCCCACACCCTGGGCTTCGAAATTCGCGCGGACGAGGCCAGAGAAATGGTTGAAACAGGCCTGAAGATCACTCACGCCGCGAACGAGCAATTGGGTTTCGTCCACCCGTTAAACCCCGACTGGGCGCACATTTCCTTCTGTCAGATTGCCGCGCCCATTGCCTATGAGAACTCAATAGCCACAGGGGCCAACGCAGTGGTCATTCGCCCCGGCAAAATCGACCGCTCGCCTTGCGGTACAGGGTGTTCGGCACGTATGGCGGTGTTGCACGCCAAAGGTCAACTGCAGGTTGGCGAACGATTTATCGGGCGCTCGATCATTGGTTCCGAATTCCACTGCAGGATCGCCTCACTGACCGAGGTGGCCGGTCGTCCGGCGATCATGCCGTGCCTCTCGGGCCGCGCCTGGATCACCGGCACGCATCAGCATCTGCTCGATCCGGGCGACCCGTGGCCACAGGGCTATCGGCTGTCCGACACCTGGCCCGGCGCCTAAACGGTGACCCGTACGCCGTGCCGAAAAATAACTGATTAGCCTCGTCCCATTGCAAAAACCAGTTAGCCGTTTTAAGCATCGAAATAACCGTATACGAAATACCATCCACCAGCGGAGTAAACCTAATGAGCAAGCGCATCAACTGGAGTGGCGTGTTCCCGGCAGTGACCACTCAATTCAACGACGATTTTTCCATCAACTTTGAAAAGACCCATGAAGTCATTTCCAACGTGATTCGCGATGGCGTCTCTGGCTTGGTGGTCTGTGGCTCAGTGGGCGAAAACACGTCGCTGACCGCCGAAGAGAAAATCGCCGTGACCGAGGTGGCAGTCGACGCCTCCCGTGGCCGGGTCCCGGTCATCTGCGGGGTCGCAGAGTTCACCAGCGTCGCTGCCGCCAAAACCGCCAACGCGGTGCGCAACGCAGGCGTCGATGGCGTCATGTTGATGCCGGCGCTGGTCTATGGGTCGAAGCCTTTCGAGACCGCCGAGCATTTCCGTTACGTGGCTAAACATGCTGACATTCCGTTGATGGTCTACAACAACCCGCCGATCTACAAAAACGACGTCACGGCCGAGATCCTGATTTCCCTCGCCGACTGCGACAACGTGGTCTGTTTCAAGGATTCATCGGGCGACACCCGGCGCTTCATCGACGTGCGCAATGAAGTGGGTGACCGCTTCGTATTGTTTGCCGGACTCGATGACGTTGTTCTGGAAAGCATCGCAGTGGGTGCCGAAGGCTGGGTATCGGGGATGTCCAACGTGTTCCCCCAGGAAGGCGAAACGATCTTTCGCCTGGCCAAGGCCGGCCGCTTCGCCGAAGCCATGGAAATCTACCAGTGGCTGATGCCGATCCTGCACCTGGATGCGCGCGCGGATCTGGTGCAGTGCATCAAGCTGTGCGAGGCCATCATGGGCCGCGGCAGCGCCCTGACCCGCCCACCACGCCTGGCACTGCCAGACGAAGATCGTCTGTTTGTGGAGCGCATCATGGCCAAAGCTCTGGCCAACCGGCCCACCCTGCCAGACGTCGGTCTCTGAGTCCCGACCGGGCCACGCTGATCGCCTGGCCCGGTTCCCTGTCACTGTCACTGTGCCCACCCAGGAAACGTCATCATGTCTACTTCTCCCAACGCGACCACCCCTGCGGGACTCAAGCGCGTCGTGGCCGCTGCCATGGCCGGAACAGTCGCCGAATGGTATGAGTTTTTCCTCTATGGCACGGCGTCCGCGCTGGTCTTCGGTCAACTGTTCTTCCGCCAGACCGACAGCCCCATCGATGGCATCATCGCGGCCTTCGCCCTTTACGCCGTAGGCTTCTTGGCGCGACCGCTCGGAGGGCTGGTATTCGGTCACTACGGTGACAAATTCGGGCGTAAACGTCTGTTGCAACTAAGCCTGGTGGTGGTCGGCATCACCACCTTCCTGATGGGCTGCCTGCCTGGCTTCGCGACCATCGGCTACGCTGCGCCAGTGCTGCTGGTACTGCTGCGTCTGATCCAGGGCTTCGCGTTTGGCGGCGAATGGGGCGGTGCAATCCTGCTGGTGTCTGAACATTGCCCGGACAACCGCCGCGGCTTCTGGGCCAGCTGGCCGCAAGCGGGCGTTCCGGCGGGTAATCTGGTTGCGACCGTCGCTTTGTTGGGGCTGTCCAGCGGGCTCTCCGAGGAGCAATTCCTGGCCTGGGGTTGGCGTGTGGCGTTCTGGCTTTCGGCAATCGTGGTGCTGATCGGCTACTGGATCCGCAGCAGCGTCGATGATGCCCCCATTTTCAAGGAGGCTCAGGCACGCCAGGCTTTGATTCAGTCCGAACAACTGGGGGTGGTTGAAGTGCTGCGTCACCACTGGCGATCGGTGCTGGTCGGGATCGGCGCGCGGTTTGCCGAAAACATCCTGTATTACACGGTGGTGACGTTTTCCATCACCTACCTCAAGCTGGTGGTGCACAAAGACACCTCGCAGATCCTGCTACTGATGTTCGGCGCGCACTTCCTGCACTTTTTCATGATCCCGTTGATGGGTTATCTGTCCGATCTTGTCGGCCGTAAACCGGTATACCTGACCGGCGCGGTGCTTACGGCGTTCTGGGGCTTTGTCGGTTTCCCGATGATGGACACGGGCAATAACTGGCTGATCATGGCCGCCATCACCCTGGGCCTGGCAATCGAATCCATGACCTACGCGCCCTACTCGGCGCTGATGGCCGAGATGTTCCCGACTCATGTGCGCTACACCGCCCTTTCGCTGTGCTATCAGGTAGCACCGATCTTCGCCGGCTCGCTTGCGCCATTGATCGCGATCACCCTGCTGAACAAATACAACAGTTCTACACCGATTGCCTGGTACCTCGTCGGCGCAGCGCTGATCTCGATTGTTGCCGTTAGCCTGACCCGGGAAACGCGTGGCAAGTCACTGCATGCGGTTGATGCAGAGGCCGCCATCCGCGTGGCAGCCAGCGAGAACGCTGCTGTATCACGCAGCAAATTGGCCTGAACAAAAGCTTCTGACAATAACGGGCAGCGTTGCAACGCTGCCCGTTTGGCCTCGGTTTTTTTAAGCGACCCCTTCCTGACGGGCTTTCACCCTCAACAAATACTTTTGCACCTTGCCGGTAGAGGTCTTGGGCAGAGGTCCGAATATCACAGCCCTGGGCACCTTGAAGCCAGCCAGACGCTCGCGACAGAACGCCTGAATCTGCGCTTGCGAGACATCTTCATGGCCGGGTTTCAAGGTTATAAATGCGCACGGTGTCTCTCCCCACTTCTCATCAGGCTTGGCGACCACGGCCGCTTCAAGCACCGCCGGATGACGATACAGAACACCTTCGACTTCGATGGTGGAAATGTTTTCACCCCCGGAGATGATGATGTCTTTGAGACGGTCGCGTATTTCAAGATAGCCATCGGCATGCCACACAGCGAGGTCACCGGAGTGGAACCAGCCACCGGCAAAGGCTTCTTCAGTCGCAGCGTTGTTGCCCAGATAGCCCTTCATCACGGTATTGCCGCGCAGGCAGATTTCGCCAATGGTCTGGCCGTCTTTGGGTACGGCAAGCCCGGTGATCTGGTCAGCAACCATGACCCCTTCCAGGGTCGGGTAACGCACACCTTGGCGGGCTTTCAAGTTGGCACGGTCATCCTCGGGTAACTCATCCCACTCGGTCTTCCAGGCACAAACGGTGACCGGTCCATAGGTTTCCGTGAGCCCATAGGCGTGCGTAACCTCGATGCCCATGGCCTGCACCGATGCGATGACCCGCGCTGGCGGCGCCGCACGGCCGTCATGGCGCGCACTGGATGCTTGAACGGCACAACATCGGGCACATTCGCCAGGCCGTTGAGTACGATGGGCGCCCCACACAAGTGGCTGACTTTATGCTCGTTGATCAGGCTGATTATTTTCTGCGGCTCAACCCGGCGCAGAAAGACATGAGTGCCGGCCTGCGCGGTGATGGTCCACGGGTAGCACCAGCCATTGCAGTGGAACATCGGCAACGTCCACAGATAGACCGGATGCAAGCCCATGCCCCAGGCCATCTGGTTGCCGATTGCATTGAGAAATGCCCCGCGATGGTGGTAGACCACGCCCTTGGGGTCCCCGGTGGTGCCTGAGGTGTAATTGAGGGAAATCGCCGCCCACTCATCAGTGGGCCATTGCCAGTCGAAATCGGGGTCGCCGCTCGCGAGCACCCGCTCGTAATCCAGATCGGAGAGCTTCTCGCCAGAGGCGTATTCAGGGTCATCGACATCAATCACCAGCAGCGGTCGCTCCAGCAAGGCCAGCGTCTCGCGGATCACCCCATGAAACTCGCGGTCGGCAATCAGCACTTTGGCCTGACCATGCTTGAGCATGTAAGCGAGGGCCGGCGCATCGAGCCGCACATTGAGGGTATTGAGCACTGCACCGAGCATCGGCACTGCAAAATGCACCTCCAGCATTGCAGGGGTATTGGGCAGCATGACCGCAACGGTATCGCCCCGCGCTACGCCCAACTGGCTCAAGGCCGAGGCCAATTGACGGCAGCGCTGGTAGGTCTGGGCCCAGCTACGCCGAATCGCACCATGAATCACTGCCGGATAATCCGGATAGGTACTTGCCGTGCGCTCGATGAAGCTCAAGGGGGTAAGCGCGATATGGTTGGCTGGACCTTTGTCCAGGCCCTCAAGAAAGATCGACATGTCAGTACCTTCGGCTGATTGTTAGCTCTTTTGGTGGTCTTTTTGCTTGATACGAAGATAGCAGGTATGCGCGAGGGCGCCGTTGCAGCGCCCTGCCCGCTCTAACGGATTAACCAACCTTCAAGCCTACAATTTCCGGGCAAACGCCCATGCGGCCTAAAACCCGCTCGACCCAGGACGGATTTCAGTAGCGGAAAAGCGGAAAACGCCGGTGGCTTGGCGACGCCTG
>Ga0308164_10005067_pt1 | contig 10820 bp, 5 predicted proteins | sample PhyTR2_FD_201031 | JGI IMG/M metagenome (GOLD analysis project Ga0308164, IMG submission 201031) | Phyllosphere microbial communities from UC Gill Tract Community Farm, Albany, California, United States - DLSLT.R2 | ecosystem: Host-associated > Plants > Phyllosphere > Unclassified | place: USA... | reverse complement strand
TGATCGGGAGCGGTCGGCAGGCAGCGCCGGTCGCGCGTGCGGGCCTGAAGAAGGTCCGCGTCGCGCAGTTGCGGTTAGGAATGTATGTGGAACAACTGTGCTGCTCGTGGATCGACACGCCGTTCTGTCAATCGTCGTTCCTGATCGAGTCGGCGGCGCAGCTCGAGCGCATCGCAGCCAGTCGCGTCGCCGACGCCTGGATCGATACCGAGCGCGGACTCGATGTGGCGTCCGCCCAGGATGGGGGCGCCACGGCGCCGGCCACCCCGCCCCCGGCAGCGGGAGCAGGAGCAGGAGCAGCGTTTCGCTTCCGCACCGCCGCGCACTCCACCATGGAAGACGAGCTCGGCCGCGCTGCGGTGCTGCTCAACGCCTCCAAGCGTGCCCTGTTCGACATGTTCAACGAGGCGCGCATGGGCTGCGCGGTAGAAATGCGCCATGCCATGCCGCTGGTCGAGTCCATCGCCAACTCGGTACTGCGCAATCCTGGCGCACTGATCGGGCTGGCGCGCCTGAAAACGGCCGACAACTACACCTATATGCATTCAGTGGCCGTCTGCGCGCTGATGATCGCGCTGGCGCGCCAACTGGGCCTCGACGACCATCTCACGCGCGAGCTGGGCCTGGCCGGTCTGCTGCATGACGTCGGCAAGATGGCGGTGCCGGCGGACGTGCTCAACAAACCCGGCAGCCTGACCGAGGACGAGTTCTGCGTCGTCCGCGGCCACCCGGAAAAGGGCCACGCGATGTTGCTGGCCTCACCCGACGTCGGCCCGGTTGCACTGGAAGTGTGCCTGCACCACCACGAACGCCCCGACGGCCGGGGTTATCCGCACCGATTGTCCGGTGACGCTCTGGGACTGTATGCGCGCATGGGTGCGGTGTGCGACGTGTACGACGCCATCACCTCGAACCGTCCCTACAAGGCCGGCTGGTGCCCGGCCGAGTCGCTGCGGCGCATGGCAGAATGGGCCCGCGCCGGCCAGTTCGACGAGGCCGTGTTCGCCGCCTTCGTCAAGTGCCTCGGCATCTACCCGGTGGGCACGCTGGTGCGCCTGCAATCGGGCCGTCTCGGCGTCGTTGCGGAACAGCCCTGCGGCAAATCGCTGCTGCTGCCCAAGATCAAGGTGTTTTTCTCGACGCGGGCTAGGGCGTACATCCGGCCGGAGTTGATCGACCTGGCGGCGCCGGGGGTGCGCGATGCGATCGCCGGATGCGAGAGCGCTGCGGACTGGGGTTTGCATGACATCGATCATCATTGGCTGGGTGACAGCGTCGCCAAGACGGCCTGAATGGTGGGCTGGCCGCAGCGTGGATACAGCGGCTGGGCAGAAAAAAGGCCAATCCGAAGATTGGCCTTTTCTTGATTCGATTGGTCGGGGCGAGAGATCTTGTTGATTTCGAGCGGCAACGCAGTCATCACGTTGACACTGGACTGGCAGCAACAGCTTGCTTTTGCGTTCAAAAACATGCGGCCGGTCCCATACGACAGTATTCATGTCAGCGTGGGCGACGAATGCGTAAAGATATCGCCAACAACCTTAGAAGGTGTAGAAAAATCAATAACGTAGTTGTGGCATTCGGTCCGATGTAGAAGGAGCTTGCCGTGGCACTACATCCACTCAATGGCATTGAGCTGTGAATTAATGCGGGAATGACGCCGCAACGTCGCCATACCTGCCGTCTAATAGGCCGGCGGCCCCCTGAAGGGCGTCAAGGGGGCGTGTATCGGCTTCCAGTACGCGAAGCGCTGAATCTTGGATGAGAGTTCACTGCCAGCGAACGCGAGTTCGTTTGCCGAGACCGCGAGAAACGGTGCGCTCTTGCGCCTGCTCAATTCCAAGCTAGCGTCTAGCGAGTCCCCGAGGCGCTGCTTCCCAAAGTTCTCGTAAGAGGGATCGGAAGCGAAGGACGGGCGGCCGTGAGGGTAATGGGGACTGAACTCTTGGCGCACTACACGTGCAAGTATGGAATCAATCGCAGTCACCACTGGGCCAGCGCACTGGCCCATCTGTCCCTGGGTCACAAATTTCAAAGTAAAGCCCAGCTGGGCGCGTGCTAGGCGTTCCAGACCAAGGTGACTGATCAAGATTGTCGCCTCCTGGCCCATGAATCCTGCTCGCTGGAACTCGGCGATCCGGCGCTCGACCAAGCCGCCGACGGAGTCGTGTAACAGGAATTCCGGCGTAGTGACATAGATGCTGCTGCCAAACGGCGGCGGAAACGGTAAGCCGTAGGGGTCGCCGGGCAGCGGGTCGAATTCCCGGCCGCTAGCCTCAACGTAGAACGACGGAAGATATGTCTGAACCGCATTGCTGCACGCCGGGGCCATTCGGGCGAAGAACAGGAACGGATCCTCCCCCGTAACGTCTTCGATTTCGCACCATGGCCAGCTCCCGAACGCGTGTTCGACGCTCGCGCACGCGTCGCTGTCGAAGCGTGCGGTATACAGGGCGCGAGCGTACATGTAGGCCACCGCGAGAGCGCACGCCCGTAGCTTAACCTCAAGCGCAGCGGACCCTAACGGATATGCGTCCGGCAACTTGACTATGTAGCCTTCGTCCGTCACGGTGTACGAAGCATCGCGTTCCAGACGGGCTACACCATCCGGCCATGCCTGCGTCACTAAGCCAAGCGCCCGGCGCAAGCCCGCATCGGCCAGCGCCTGTTTAGGAGCATAGCTGACCACCCAAAGCGCCAGCGTGAGCTGGATATCGATATCGCCCCGAGCCCGAAGCAACTGCTCGCCCATTTCCTCCACTTCGTCGGCAGCTGGTCGCTGCGTCTCTGGCTGCTCGAAAGGGTAGTTGCGTCGGCAGTTATCGATTGGCACCGCGTGTAGAACGCGCTGCGCGCGCAGGTAGCCCAGCAGGTACTTGGCGTTCAACGGATTGGTGCCCAGCGCCGTGCTGAGCAGACGCGATGCGTTGTGAAAGTCGCCAGCGGCGAGAAATACGTCGGCCAGCGGATCGAACAGTGCGGTCGGCGCCCAGTGGAACTTGTCTGCTGCTTCCGGCTTTTCCATACGCATATAGCGCTTCAGCTCATCGAACGCGTTGCTGAGCAACTTATCTTGCGAGTAGAGCGCTAGGCGCGCGACCAGTTGGTTGAGGACTTGGGTTGGGAATTTGTCGGCTGGCCGATCTTGGACAAGGAACAGTCGATGCAAAGTTTCATTTTTTTCAGCTATGCTTTCGAGCTTTGGCCAAGTGTAGATCTCGAGGTGGATTCGATTGGCATCAGCTTCCATACCAAGCTTCTGCAAGAGTTTGGTCTTGTGCTTGTCGATTGGCTCCTGGTTGACCCCATCAGCTGTAGTCGCGACGATGAAGCCCAGGTCACGTGCCACCTCAAGCGCTTCGCTTGCGAATGCGCGTATCGCGGCTTCAAAGTCGTCGGCGAAGTCCGACCAGCTCACCGACTTCATTGCCTTGCACTGCACCACAACTTGTGCGGAGACCCCACCCTTCATAGTGGTCATACGAATATCGATGCCATTCTGACCAACCCCGCGCCGGCCGTAGAAGTTGGCATCGGGCGCATCGAAATCGTGCTCGAGCAGGATGAGGCAAAGCGCTTCGAAGTCGCGCCACTGCAGGCCATCAGGCTTAGTCAGTCTAGACATTGGCGTTCCAGCAGAGCCGGCGGGTAGGATGCCTTTGTGGAGCAACCAGACGACATAGGCTGATTATTGTAGGGGAAACAATTAATGTAACCGAATCACCGCTGCTGGGAAAGGCTTGGCATCGGATTATGGGACACGCACGTCCGCTGGCCACACCGGGCATTCCTTCCATTTTATGATTACTGGTGCAAAGCCATGCTTACGTGCAGCGGGCGCAAGTGCACGACGCAAAACATATCTTTTCGGCCAATCGTGTTAGCGGCTCTAACTATGCGCATTAAAACCGGTATCGCTTGGCATCCACGCAGATGCTGTGAAGCAGATTTTCCGCCTTAGACTTGTTCATGGCCCCGCCAGCGCTGGCGCCGGCGTGCAATATCCGAAACAGATGCGCATACTCCATGCGCAGCCCGGTCGCAAAAATACCCGGGTCATCCGAACCGACGACCACGCTCACACACTTGCCCGCCGACTTTCCATCGAGGCCCAGCCACTGGCGGACGTGGTGGTCCTCGTAGGCCTTGTGGATGCTAATACGCACATTGCTGCTAGGGAGGGTCTCGATGGCGATACCGCGCCTGTGCAGCAGCAGCAAGACGGCTTTTTGCAGCGCACTCAGGATCGTCGGCTTGAGCACTTCGTTCTCCCGCGTGATGCGGATATCTTCGCGCCCGCGTTGCAGTTCCGCGGAAGTCGCACCCCGCCCATGACGCCGCAAGAAATGCGCATGCGCGTTTGGCGCGCGCGCGCACGCTTCGGCAAACAACAGGGCTTCGCGCCGCCGGCCTAGATCAAAATAGTCCTCCGGCACATTCTGGACAAGCGGATCCAGCGAACGCAGTTTCCATGCGTCGGCTAGCACCTCGGGCGTGATGCTCGGATCGTTCCAGATGCGCATTGAGAGCCTGTTGATTTCCGCGTCCAGCGAAGGCAGGCACTCTGCATGCACGCGGGCTTGCAGCAATAGATCCCGGGCCAGAACCAGGTCGTCCAGCCTGTCCTCCATCGGCATGACCACGTAACCGCCAACCGCTTCCCACCACCTCTTGGGATCAAGTCCGGATGCAGTGCCATGCCCGATACGGCAGCCAGCATCGAAGTCGAGAAAAACGACGGCCTCGGTGATGGCCCTCAGACCCGACATCAGATGTACGAAATCCTCACCCGCGTGGTAAGTGAAGCGACGTATGCCTGCATCCCGCATGCGCCGGAACACCGGCGCAAAGACTTCCGGACCGGCATGGCGCTCATTGCTGGCGGCGTCGACGCCACGAATAAGGCTGTCCAGACCCGTTGTGCGCTGGATTAATGCAACCAGCGCGCGCGCGGACTGGTCCGATTTGCGTCGCAGCGCTGCGTGGCGACATGCTGGGCGCAAACCATTTTCTCCAGCGAATGCTTTTAACTCGTCCGGATCAGCGCTTTTGATAAAGTGCGGAACAAGGCCGAGACGCAGACGTCTGGGCGAACGGGACTCGGCACCGACCGACTGAGGCGCAGATGGGAGCACTGCGTCTGAACCGTTTTCACGCACCCGGACCAGCCGCAGCAATTCGGCTAGGGACCTGTAACTCTCGACTGGCCTGGAGACGCCGCCCTGCCCGGCCTCGCTCTCGCCAAGAAACTCGAGATAGCCGCGGAGAACCCGGCCAATTAGGTCAGCATTGCCATTGGGCGTGGGTTTCGGCGCAAACCTCCCCTCGACGAAATCCACGCCCTTTTGATGCCCGCGTTCTATCTGGCGAAAACGTTCGGCATAGTCTTTTTCCGTATTTTCGCGCAGTTCGTTGAGCGTGATGTACTGGAACTGATCGAACCCCTTTTGATCGGCCTGCTGCACTAGCAAGCGGCAGAACTGCGCGCGCAACAACACGTAGTGCCAAAAAGCCGCACCGGCTTCCGGCGTCGCAGTCCCCTTTTGCAGCGCCTGCATGATCGCGACAAGTTGCCAGGCTTCGCGCACGACACGCGGCACCTGATTCAATGGCGCATGTTGCAAACAGGCGGCCTGGACAAGCCGATACGCCGTGCCAGCCGACTCATCCGCGCCGGGCTCGTATCCCGTGTCCGCACGTCGCAGCGAAAAATGCAGGAGCTGCACTTTCAATACCACGGCAGCTTCCACTCGCTGCAAGAGCACGGCCGGCGTCAGACTCGCATCTTCCTGGTGCAGCAAGCGCTTGACGCCGTTTCCTGTGGCGATCCGAAGGCCGCCGTCCTTTTTAATAATTTTCGCCGTCAGCGCGCCGACTACCTGCCGGGGCCGTTCCAATGCATCGAACCAGATTTTCTCAGCCTCGGTCGTCCCATTCAGATGCATGTGGGTTTCGTCCAGGCCCTCGGTCCGGCACAGATAATCGATGAACGGATCGTCGTCCACTGGCAGCGTCGACTCGCACAGCCACGCACGCATGCGTGCCGAAATCTGCTGGTACTCGCCGAAGACCGGCTCTGCCAATCCGGGCAGCGCAATGCGCTCCGCGATCCAGGTTGATGTGATCAACAGGGGCGGCACGACCAGCACCAGGTCTTGCCAAGGAGCGAGCAACCTAGCCTTGACACGAATTGACCGGTCATTCCCTTCGCACAGGAAGGTGCGAGCAAGCGCCGTCAACAGATCCGGGAGGTCTTGGTCGAAATGATCTGAAAGTGCGGCATGCGTGGCGCGATTAGCTCCCGCTACCGGTGCGCCGGCAGCTGCCGCACTATCGATATTTTTCGAGACGCGCGAGATCCGGTTTTCGATGGCTTCGTCAGTTAGCTCAGGTTGAAGACGCTTCATCTGGCTGAAACGTCCTTGCACGTAAGCGGTTTTCAAAAAGGCATGGGCCGCCGTGGTCACCGAAGTAGGGTCTGCAGATACGACCCGGGGCGGCAAGGCCTCGAACGCGCGTAGCAGTTCCAGGTTACTGAACGCTGCCTTTGCGTATGTCACCAGTTCCCATGCGTCGATTAGCTCATCCGTAGCGTCCAAGTTCATTGGTTAAGACTCGTAGCGTGGGACAACGTTCAAGACCTCATAAAATCCGTCCACCTCGACAGAACGTTTGGCGACGGCGTTGACGCCAAAGTTGATTTTGATCTTCGGCGGTACCAGCCAACTTTCAAAGTCAAACAGACTGCCATCCCTGTTCTCGTCGACGCGCGAGGCACTCCAGGCCTCCAATGCTTCCTTCACGGCCCCATTCAAGCTAACAGTGGAGTTTCCACTGCGTTTGAACACTTCGTTTGGATTCAGGAATGCCCACAATAGGGGGCAAGAAAGGAGAGTGACAACAAAGGAATGCAGGTTTTTTTTGCCTGCAGCCTGGCCCAGTGCCTCAACGAAAGGCCGGTCAGTATCCCTCGGACTTTCCTTGCGTCCAGGCGTAGGAGAAGTAAAAACGAGCATTCCATGGAGGATCGTCGTGATCTGCCGGTGCAGAATTTCTCCACTCTTCCAGACCGTTGTTACGTTTTCATCGAGTCCCATCAAATCATCGTGTATGCGTACTGCGATACTTCCCAGCATTGCAGGAGAAATACCACCCGCCTCGATATGCTGGCGTGCGAAGGTATGCCAGGATTTCAAATTTTGGGAAAAATCGTCGAATGCTGCTTTCTGATCCGCGAGGTCTGATTCTCCATCAGTAGGATCAGCGGTTTCGGGTACCGGCGGGTCTTCAACGTCCGGGAAATCAACATCTTCCGAGGAAACAGCAGTGCCGAATGCTGGAACAGTTGACGATACAGAATATGCAGCAAGATCGCCAATGTCGCTGGACATCAGCAAGTTACCGATCACGGCAAACAGTGACATCGCCGAAACCGACCAGAAGGTTTCGCCACGGGCGCTGAACCGGCCATAGACGATAAGGCTCAGGACATCGCCAAACTCGGCACACCGCGATTTACGGAGATCATCTACCGAAAACCAAGCAACACCATTTCTAGGCTGCAATTTCCCCCCGTCCGCCGCCACAATCTTGTCAAGCCATCGCTCCGTTACTTCGCTGATACCGGCTCTGTCTGTAAGCTCGCCCACTGTCGTTTTCGCCGGCAAGTTCTTGGCGCCATACACCCTCTGCAAAATACTGTCTCGCTGGAATTGATTAGCTAAACCAACAGACCCAAACGAGCTGGCAGGCACTCTCCCGATTTTTTGCTGGAATCGATCAATGGACCCAATACGCGCCGCCAGCTCGGGCAGCGTCGGCGATGCCTGCGCCCACAGAAAACCGTAAACGGCTTCGCGATTCTTCTCTTCTGCCAACTCGGGGCGACGCATCATCGCGACAGGAAGCCCAAGCGAAAACAATGCTTGCAGTACTGCGCCATGCCGGGTTTCGAGACCCTGCGCCAAGCACAAACTCAGACAGTGAACTACAATCGCTTTGGTTCGATCGGCAGGCACGCCGAACCGAAGCAGGTCAGGCGCGTCTTTTTGTCTGATCAACCAGCTGAAAGTCGCACGCAATGTATAGTCGAAACTACCTTTATCGATCAGATCCGTTGGTACGCGCATTGTGCGAAGCCGGGCTTCAAACACCGTCAGCACCGCTTTTCTGCTCTGCTGTTTGTCATTGATGGCAAGCGCGCGAAGGTAACTCAACACCAGCCGTAGATGCTCCATTGCGACAAAATCGAAGAACGGATGATGCCGGGTACTACGGTCTTCAAGTAACTGCTGCCGGATCTTTGTGCTGGCCCAGTCTTTGACATCCTCGGCATGATCGCCAGGGCGGAGAGAAATTTTTACACGATCCTGCTCGCCCTGGATAATGCCACCCAAGGCCAACATCGACACGCGGTTCTGCGGCGGCACAACCTTTAAGAGATATTGCTCCTCAAGTTCTAATACGGCATTTGCGATATCGTGCTTGTCTTCGCCGATGATACCCGGATCATTTTCTAGAACTTTATCGCCAAAAGTCTCATAAATACCGCGACGCAAAAGCCGGCCGTATAAATCCAGATCCCCGGACACCAACAGCACCAATCGCGGAGACGTCAAATATTTGCGGATCGTCTCCAAAATAGTGTGTCCGAGCGAAAAATTCGTGTCGACGTCATCGAACGCGAGTACAAACGCTTGCTTGTTGAGCGCCTTGAGCGCGTCTTCAATATATGCGCCAAGTTTTCGCTCGAATAGTCGTCCTTTCATCGCCTTGTTCAAACCACGGCTCATGACCCAACTGGCATCTTCCCATTCACTCCCATACACCGCGTTTGCTCCGATGCCGTCGAGGAGGCCAAGACCTTCCGCCAAGGCTTGTCGTGAATTGGTCAGGGTATCAACATTAACGCGTGCATGAGCAATTGCAGTTTCGATCATCGACAGGATCACGATGATGACGTTTTCCTTTGTCTCGATCAGCGTTGGATCAATCATCGGGAGCACATGCAATTTCTGCGCGATCGACCCAATGTCGCCATCCCGCGGGTTGTCCAGTCGTTGCAAGGCGGTTAAAAGAAAGGTTGTCTTGCCGCTGCCTCGGCCGCCTTCGATGAGAACGGCATTATGAGGCCTCGGGTAACTCAGCGCCGTGTCCTTGTACTCAGCGAACGGCTTTTCAGGAATCGCGCTTAACTGCGTATCAATGAGGCTGGTGAGACGAGTAAAAGCGTCCTTCTGCAAGATGTCGGTCGGCGTTTGAAGTCTTTCCAGTTCGCTTTTGGAAAGATCGATTTTATACGGCTCACCCATGACCATTGCCTTACATAAGAGTAAATAATTGCAAGATTATAAAGGTAAATATCGATAAAAGCTGCTGGGAAATAGCTGGCATGTAGAGCAGACGACTACGCATTCATTGGTATGACTCACGGGCGGCCGGCTGGTCATGCTAACCGGCCCGCGTTGATCGAGATACCTAGCTTACGCCACTCTTTTTTCATCCGTGGAAGTCCCCGCGCAGGGTGCAGGCCACGTAGTAGCGCACGTAATCCTCGTAGGGTTCGCGCCGGAAGATGCGGCCGTACAGGCCCTGCTGGAACTGCTGCGCCAGCGGAGTCCAGTCGGTGCGCACCGTCTTTAGGCCCTTGTACACCATCTCCTCGCCACCGCCGGGCGTGCCGGCCAGGCCGGCATAGCGCTTCTCGCTGCCTTCGTCGGAGCCGCGCACGGTCGGCATCAGGAAGCGCCGGAAGTGAATGTCGTACTCCAGCTCGAGCGCACTCTCGAGCGCGAGCTCCTCGCGCAGGTGCCTGCACCACCAGCCGTTGACGTGCTCGACCAGTTCGCGCCCGATGCGCAGCGCGTCAACGTCGGCATGGGCGCTATGTAACCTCACGAACGTAGAGTCCGTGTCGCCATATATGTCCTGGTAGCCGCGCACGTCGATCAGCGCGCGCGTGCGGTGCATGATCTCGTGGCCGCGCATCGTGATCGAGGAAGCCAGCCGCGCTTCGAAGAAGCGGCAGCCGGTGGTCCCGAGAACGCCGTACATGGCGTTCATGATGATCTTCAGCGCCTGCGACAAGGGCTGGTTCCAAGCGCGCCTGGACGCCTCCCGATCCTCCCAGACGCGCGTGACGATGCCGGGCAGGCAGTGCGGAGTGCGCGAAAAGCGCGCCCCGCGAAAGCCCGGCACGGTGTCGGCGTCAGGCTCCAGTTCCGCCACCAGCCCCACCCGATCGATCAGGAAGGTGCGGATATCGACGGGTAGAGGCTTTTGTAGTCGAGCACCAGTACTGAATCGTAGAGGCCCGAACGCGAATCCATGACGAAGCCGCCCGGGCTGCCCGCACCGGGTACGTCACCGATGTTGGGCGCCACCCGGCCCACGCGGTGCATGAGCGGAATGTAGGGATGCTCCACGGTACCACCATCAACGACAAAAAAACCAATCTTGACCCAGCTCAGCAGTTCGGTTGAAATGAGCCATGGCAGCGGCCTGCTTCGGGCTCCTCACGCCTATTCCCTCTTTAGAGTCGAAAGCAGCAGTAAAGCAATAACTTAGAAGCCGCTCCTAACAAACTGGTAGCGGCTTTTTTAAGTTCACGCCAAACAAAGCAGCAAACTGATTCGGTGCAGGAGCGGTGCAGCGCCGGCAATGAAAAATGGGTTAGAAGGACAAGCCCCCTAACCCATTGATCTGAAACGAATTTCTTGGTCGGGGCGAGAGGATTCGAACCTCCGACCCCGTGCACCCCATGCAATTTCTATAGCGTTCCAAGAAATCCCGAGAAATCCCAAGAGCCGGATTTTCACTTT
>Ga0308164_10005066_pt1 | contig 10820 bp, 8 predicted proteins | sample PhyTR2_FD_201031 | JGI IMG/M metagenome (GOLD analysis project Ga0308164, IMG submission 201031) | Phyllosphere microbial communities from UC Gill Tract Community Farm, Albany, California, United States - DLSLT.R2 | ecosystem: Host-associated > Plants > Phyllosphere > Unclassified | place: USA... | reverse complement strand
CGGGGTAGGCCTGCAGCGCGCCGCCGACCTCACGCGTCATGGTGACGCGCGCCAGGTATTCGATGTTGACCTGGTGGACGATGCCCGTTCCGGGCGGGACGACCTTGAAGTCGTCGAACGCGGTCTGACCCCAGCGAAGGAACTGGTAGCGCTCACCGTTGCGCTCGTACTCGATCTCGACGTTGCGCTCGAAGGCATTGGGCTGACCGAAGAGGTCGGCGATGACCGAGTGGTCGATGACGAGCTCGGCGGGCGCGAGCGGGTTGATCTTGGTGGGGTCGCCACCCAGGGCCGAGACGGCCTCGCGCATGGTGGCGAGGTCGACGATGCAGGGCACACCGGTGAAGTCCTGCATAACCACACGGGCCGGGCTGAACTGGATCTCGGTGTCGGGCTCGGATGCGGGGTTCCACTGCGAGATGGCCTCGATCTGCGACCGCGTGACGTTCTTGCCGTCTTCGGTGCGGAGCAGGTTCTCGAGCAGGACCTTCAGGCTGAACGGGAGCTTCTCGTAACCGGCGACACTGTCGATTCGGAAGATCTCGTAGTCGGTTTCACCGACGGTGAGCTGTTGTTTGGCCCCAAAGCTGTTCACGGTTGACACTGTGCCTTCTCCTTCGTTGGCAGAGGCAAGTCGCACGCTTGCCGCTTGTCGATTCTCGGCCTCAGAAGGGGGGTAAGGCTAGCAAGGCGAGCCTAAGTGCTTCCGAGAGACGGCGATCGAACGTTGCCGTATTTATCTTGATGTCGAGATAATTCTAGCAGCGTGCGGCGGGGTGCGGCGTCAGGTGGGCGAACCCGGGCGATCGGGCGTGTCGGATGCTGCAGCATCCGTTTCGGGGGCACGGTAGAGGCCGCGCACCACGAGCCAGCTGACGACGAGCAGCGGCGCATAGAGCGGAATGCCCATGAGCAGCTTCGTCGAGCCCAGCCATTCGACGTTGCCCGAGAAGTAGAGGGGCAGCTGCACGGCCAGGCGCAGGATGAAGAGACCGGCCCAGGCCAGCGTGAGCCAGCGGAGTGCTCGCCGCTTGACGCGGTCTTGGCGCCAGGCGATGCCGTCGTTCATGAGAAAACCGACGGCCAAGCCGATGAGCGGCCACCCGACGAGCACCGAGACGAGCAGCACGGCGCCATATGCACCGTTCGTGAAGAAACCCAGGACGAAGTTGTCCTCGGGCTTGTTAGTGATGAGGGCCAGCACGGCGGACAACACGACGCCCACGAGGCCACCGAGGGCCGCCGTCACCGGTGTCTTGCCGATGATGCGCAGAAGAGTGAGCAGGGCTGCGACGCCGACCGAGACGCCGAGGGCCCAGGGAAGGCTCTGCGTGAAGGTAAAGACGAGCAGGAAGAGCAGACCGGGCACGATGGCCTCGATGATGCCTCGCACCCCACCCATGGCCTTCAGGAGGGCGGCACCGGTTGGACGTTCCGACTCCATGAGGTCGCCCAGCCCGGCCTTGCGGGCGGCCCCCGCGAGGGAGGTACCGAGGACCGTGGCGGGCTCGGGAGCATCCTGGTCGGCAGACGTACCGCTGTCGACGGGCCCCGAACGCTGCATCGGCACCGGGTGCGCCGAGTCCCGAGACGGCTCCGCGGGGACCGAACCGCGAGCCGGCGCCGGGGCCTCGTCAGGCGACGTGCCGTAGCGGCCGACGGGGTGTTCGCCGCTTCCCTGGTGAGGATCGCTCATGCCGAGGTTCTACGCCTCCTGACCCGCACCGGCGGGCATCTTGAGCGGGATGAGGTCGCGCGGGGGCATGGGGGTGTCGCCACGCACGACGACCACGCTGCGGAAGAGCTCGTCCACGAGGGCGCTCTTCTCGGCATCCGTCGCACCGGCTCCGGCGATCACGCCGCGCAGGAACCACCGAGGACCGTCGACGCCCACGAAACGGGCGATGCGTGTGGCCGCGGGCTGGCCGGCGGGAACCTGGACAGGCACCTCGGCGACCAATTCGTAGCCCAGACCACCTTCGCGCTCGGTGACCGTGCCACCCTGCGAGCCGATCTGCTCGGCGATCTGCTCGCGGGTCTCGTTCCACAGGCCGATCGAGCGGGGGGCCGCGAAGGCCTGGATCTGCAGCGTCGACTCGGCGTAGTCGAGTCCCACCGCGACGATGCGTTTGGTCGACTCCTCGATCTCGAGGCGCAGGTTGAGCCCCTCGCGCGGGAGGATCTTCACTCCCCCGAGGTCGATGTAGGGGCGCACGGCGTTGGCTTCGCTCTCGTCAAGCGGGCCTTCGGTGGCACGGTCGTCGGGCGCCGACTTCGTCGTGTCGAGAACCGTCTCCTCGTCGGCGGGAGCCTCGAGCGCGTCACCCGTCGCCGTCGTCACCTCGGACGACGCCTCGTCGGCCGAGGCCGCGTCGACCGTCTCGATGGCGGTGTCGGGCTGTTCTTCGGGGTTCTTGCCTTTGCGCAGTTTCATGCGTTCGCTCCAGTCGGTGTGTCAGAAGAAGTGGGGTCGGATGCCGCGGCGCTGTCGTAGCCCGTCGACCCGAAGCCGCCGGCGCCGCGGGCGCTGCCCGGCAACGTCTCGACGGGGACGAACGTGGCGCGAGAGACGGGCATGACGATGAGCTGCGCGATGCGATCGCCGACCGCGATCTCGTAGGGCTCGCGCGCATCCGTGTTGAGCAGGGTGACCTTGATCTCGCCGCGGTAACCGGCGTCGACCGTGCCGGGCGAATTCACGATGGTGATGCCGTGCTTGGTGGCGAGGCCCGAACGCGGCACGACGAAGGCGACGAAGCCGTCGGGCAGCGCGATGGAGACGCCAGTACCGACCAGTCGACGCTCGCCCGGCTCGAGAACCAGGTGCTCGCTGGACACCAGGTCGGCGCCCGCATCACCCGGGTGGGCGTAGCGCGGAACCTCGGGGGCGATAATAAGAACGTCAACGCTTTCGGTCACAGATCGAGGGTAGTGCAGATCGATCAACGAAGTGAGTCATGTCCCCTTATCGCGAACGGCTCTGGCCGGCCCCCTGGATCTACATCTCGACGGCGCTCGTCATCCCCGCCAGCATCCTCGTTCTCGCCCCCATCTCATGGGTGGCCGGAGTCATCACGGCGGTCATTCTCTATGGCGGCATGACGACCATGTTCATCGTGGGAGCGCCCACCATCAGCGTGGGCGACGGCGAGCTGCGCGCCGGCCGGGCCCGCATCAGCCTCGACCTCGTCGGGACTCCCAAGGCATTCACAGGAACCGAGGCCGCTTTACAGCGTGGTCGCAAGCTCGACGCTCGGGCCTACATGTTGTTCCGCGGATGGATTTCGGGGGTCGTGCGCATCCCCGTACTCGACGAGAACGACCCGACGCCCTACTGGCTCGTGTCCACGCGGGAGCCACAAAAATTGGCCGCCGCGATCGAGGGATCGCGACGGCCAGAAAGCGTCTGAGCAGTTCGACTGCTTAGGCGGCGCACTCCACGCAGATCGCGCCGAGCTTGGTCTCGTGGTCGATGAGCGAGCGGTGCTTCACCAGGAAGCACTCCACGCACGTGAACTCGTCCGCTTGGGGAGGCAGCACGACGACATCGAGGTCGAGGTCGGAGAGGTCGGCGCCGGGAAGGTCGAAGCCACCCGGGTTGTCGGCGTCTTCGACGTCGACCGCACCAGACAGCTTGTCGGGGACACGCTCCTTCAGGGCCTCGATCGACTCAGAGTCGTCGTCGCTCTTTCGGGGTGCGTCATAATCCGTTGCCATTGTTTTCCACTTCTTTTCTCGTCCGCCGACCGTGTCCGGCGGCGATAGTTTGCATCAAAGATGAACGAATAGCAAACCAGTACTGGGCTCCCTGATTCGTCGCTGCATCCAACTCGCGGCACGCCCGCGTTATTCCCGGTCTACGGGGGTTCGGCGTGCGACCATCGAGTGAATTGATCTCAGCCTCGGAGGCACATGATTATGCAGGAACTGACTGTCATCGGCGTCGACGGCAATGCCATCGTCGCGAGCACCGACAACGGGGTGCAATTTCGACTCCCCGTCGACGAGTCCCTTCTCTCCCATGTGCGTCGCGCGCGCAAACAGGCAACGGGCGACGCCCCGAAGCTGAGCCCCCGCGAGATCCAGGCTCACATCCGCTCGGGCATGTCGGCCGAAGAGGTCGCGGATGTCACGGGCGCCGAGATCGACTACGTGCGCCGTTTCGAGGGCCCCATCGTCGCTGAACGTGAGCACATGGTTGCAGCAGCCCTCAGCGTTCCGGTGCTGGCGGCCATCGACCCCCGCGTCGACGACGAAGAGCCGACGTTCGGTTCCGCCATCCGCGCCCGCCTCGAGAGCCTCGGCGCGAGCGACGAGCGCTGGACGAGCTGGAAGGACGAGAACGGCTGGATCGTCAAGCTGTCGTTCACAGCCTCCGATGTCGAGCACGACGCCCGCTGGACCTTCGAACCCAAGAAAAACGCGCTCGCACCGCTCGGGGCCGAGGCCGTCACGCTGTCGCGCCAGGGCGCCCTGCCGGCCGAGGGACTCATCCCCAAGCTGCGCGCCGTCGAACGCGAGTCTTCCTCACCCGATGACAGCCGTTTCGACAGCGGCGCCTTCACGTTCGTCCCCGCCGCGGCCGACCCCGATATCGACCTCAACGACACGGCCTCGCAGATCGAGATCGGGCCCGTTGATGTCGCGCCGCACCACCGCAGCTCGTCGAAGGCCGCGGATGCCGCGATCAACCGCGCCGAAGATCAGGGCGGGCCGTCCAACCAGACCGCGGACCTGCTCGAGGCCCTGCGTCGCCGCCGTGGCGAACGCGAATCGGCGGCCCGTGCGCCGCAGCCCGAACCCTCGCCCTCTCCCGACGCCGGGCGCCCATCCGTGCAGCCCTCCGGCGAACGTGGTTCCGCCCCCTTCGGCGGCTCGCCGTTCTCCGACTCCCCCTTCGCCGCCGGCGCCGCCAGCGCGTCGAACCCCTCGGGCCTGCGCGATGCGTCGCGCACCGACGAGTCCCGCGAGCGTGCGAGCGGCGACCGCAACGATCGTGGCGACCGCGGTCCGCGCAACGGCGAGGCCGAGGCCCACGACGATCACGGCCCGTTCCGCGGCCCCGTGCGCCCCGTCGACGTGCCGCTCGAGAACTTCGACACCCTCACGGGCGCGGCCTCCTCGAAGCGCTCAGACGACGATCAGAAGCCCCCGGCCATCACGCCGGCTCGCGGGTCCAAGCGTGGCCGCACGGCCATGCCGTCGTGGGACGAGATCGTCTTCGGCGCCCGAACCGACGACGACTAAGAATCGCTGACGCCCGACATCCCGAGGGTGCTCGTGATGCGACTGCCGCACCGCGGTTGAGCCTGGTCCGCCGGGACACACTTCGAGGCACTCTCTCGAATGATCGTGAGTGCTCACCCTGAATGTGCATCAACGCGTCGGCGTCGTTACTGTCCGAAGGCTCCGAAGCGGATGAACGGAATCGTCCGTTCCTCATCGGTCAGCGAACCGTGCTGACCGATCATCCGTCGCGCCGCCTGATCGGTCGGCCGGGAGTCGTAATAGGCGATGCGTTTGCGAGCCGCCACGATGACGTCGCCGATGCGCGGCAGAACGTCGTCGTGCACGTCGCCGAAGAGTCCGTCGCCGACCGCCTCGTCCCGGCTGAACACCCATGCACGCTCGCCCTCCGAGTCGCGCCAGACGTCCGCCAGGGCGAGTCGATCGGATGCCGTCGCGCCGGGCTCGAGATAGAGGTGCAGGCAGCGCGGCTCCCCGCCCACGTGCCGCACGCCCTCGACCAGTTCGGGTGCCTGATCGAACAGCACCTGCGACGTGTGCGGAACATCCAGCGAACCGTGATCGGCCGTCAGGAGCACGCCCACCCGCCGACCGACCGCCGCGACGAAACGTCGCATCTCGCCATCCAGCTCCTCGAGGGCCGCGGTCCAGCGATCGGACTCCCAGCCGTGCTGATGCGAGATCTTGTCGAGTTCGGGCACGTAGAGGTAGGTGAGCGAGCGGCTGTTCGACCGCGTCAGAGCATCGGCGCGCTCGAACCGAGCGCGCAACGAGTCGGCGGGCTCATAGGTCGCACCGCGCAGGGTGGCCCGAGTGAAGCCCGAGCCCACGAACGTGGCGGGGCCGACGGCGAAGGCTGCGACATCCGCTTCACCCGCCTGTTCGAAGACCGTGCGGCAGCGCTGCCACGTCTCGGGGTCCATGCCGGCATCCCAGCCCGTGAGGCCGTTGACCAGTCGATCGTGCCGGGCGTCGAGCATGCGATAGCCCACGAGGCCGTGCTGACCGGGATCGGCCCCCGTCGTCAGCGACGTGAGCGCGGCCGCCGTGGTGGTCGGAAAGACCGTGCTGATCGTGCGATCGGGTGCCGAACGCAGAAAGCGCGCATAGCCCGACCGCGCGGCCAGCAAGCGCGAGCCCAATCCGTCGACGACGACCACCACCACGTGATCGACGGCGGGCAGGCCAGACGGGTTGGCGACACCCCCGATCGCGGCCAGCGAATCCGGCAGCACACCGGTCAGGCTGCGCGGACGAACGGGCGGGATCGATACGATTGAAGCCACCGGGAAAGTCTGGCACATCCAGGCGAGAACCCTCCCGTCGCCCGCAACCGGACCAGCACCCAGGTCAGAAAACACGTATGCCCCGCAGCGATAAGAACGCCCCCGCCGCCCCGATCAACGAGCGCATCGAAGACGTCGACGTCTCGGCCGAGATGCAGGGGTCCTTCCTCGAGTACGCCTACTCGGTCATCTACTCGCGGGCGCTGCCCGACGCACGCGACGGACTCAAACCCGTGCAGCGCCGCATCCTCTATCAGATGACCGAGATGGGGCTGCGGCCCGACCGCGGGCACGTGAAGTCGGCCCGCGTGGTCGGCGAGGTGATGGGAAAGCTGCACCCGCACGGCGACAGCGCCATCTACGACGCCCTCGTGCGCCTGGCTCAGCCCTTCACCCTGCGTGTGCCGCTCGTCGACGGCCACGGCAACTTCGGCTCGCTCGACGACGGTCCGGCCGCCTCCCGCTACACCGAGGCGCGCCTCGAGGCCGCCGCCCTCTCCCTCACGGCCGACCTCGACGAAGACGTCGTCGACTTCGTGCCCAACTACGACAACCAGTTCCAACAGCCCGAGGTCCTCCCGGCGGCCTACCCGAACCTCCTCGTCAACGGCGCGAGCGGCATCGCGGTCGGCATGGCCACCAATATGGCGCCGCACAACCTGATCGAGGTCGTGGGGGCGGCACGCCACCTGCTCGAACATCCGGATGCTTCGCTCGACGATCTGATGGAGTTTGTGCCCGGCCCCGACCTGCCCACCGGTGGCACGATCGTCGGGCTCGACGGCATCCGAGACGCTTATGCCACGGGCCGCGGAGCGTTCAAGACGCGAGCCCGCGTGCGTATCGAGGCCATCACGCCGCGCAAACAGGGCATCATCGTGACCGAGCTGCCCTACCTCGTCGGCCCCGAGAAGGTCATCGAGAAGATCAAAGACGGCGTCAACAACAAGAAGCTCTCGGGCATCTCCGACGTCACCGACCTCACCGACCGCACCAACGGCCTGCAGCTCGTCATCGGCATCAAGACGGGTTTCAGCCCCGAGGCCGTGCTCGAACAGCTCTACCGCTACACACCGCTCGAGGACTCGTTCTCGATCAACAACGTCGCTCTCGTCGAGGGCGGACCGCGCACGCTGGGCCTGCGCGAGCTGCTCGAGGTGTATGTGAAGCACCGCATCTCGGTGGTCACACGTCGCTCGAAGTACCGCCTGGCGCGACGCAAGGAACGCCTGCACCTCGTCGAGGGGTTGCTCATCGCGATCCTCGACATCGACGAGGTCATCCAGGTCATCCGTGCGTCGGATGACAGCGACCAGGCCCGCACGCGGCTGATCGACGTGTTCGACCTCAGCCAGGTGCAGGCCGAATACATCCTCGAACTGCGCCTGCGGCGGCTTACCAAGTTCTCTCGTATCGAACTCGAAGCCGAGCGCGACAAGCTGCTCGCCGAGATCGCCGAACTCGAAGAGATCCTCGGCAGCACCGCTCGATTGCATGCGCTCGTGTCCGACGAGCTCGAAGCCGTCGCCGAGCAGTTCGGCACGCCCAGACGCACGCTTCTGACGGCCGCCAAGCCGTCCATCGCGTCGGCCGGGTCGCGCAAGAATCAGCCCGTGCTCGAGCTCGCCGACACGCCCTGCCGCATCTATCTGAGCGCGACCGGCCGCATGGTGCGCGTCGACTACCCCGGTGAGGGCGGCCTCGAACCCGTCGCCGCTCCCCCGCGGCGCAGCAAACACGATGCGGTGCTCTCGATGCTCGAGACGTCGAGCCGCACCGAGGTGGGTGCCGTGACGAGCCTCGGCCGCCTCATCCGCTTCTCACCGCTCGAGTTGCCCGTCGTGCCGCCCAACTCGGTGCAGCTGGGCGCCGGCGTGCGCATCGCCGACTACATCACGCTGCAGCCCAAGGAGCGCGTACTCGCGGTCGTGGCCCTCGATTCGGCCAAACCGATCGCGCTCGGCACGGGCACCGGCGTGGTCAAACGTGTCACGCCGGGCGACTGGCCGAACAAACCCGAGTTCGAGATTATCCAGCTGAAGCCCAAGGACGTCGTCATCGCTGCGGCACCCTCGACAGACACGGATGAATTCGTGTTCGTCACGAGCGACGCCCAGCTCTTGCGGTTCGCTGCCTCCGCCGTCCGCCCGCAGGGGCGCACCGCGGGCGGCATGGCGGGTATCAAGCTCGGTGCCGGCGCTTCCGTCATCTCCTTCCACGTCGTGCGGACCGACGAGACGGCGCGGACCGTCGTTGCGACGGTCGCCGCGAACACCAGCGCGCTGGCGGGCACCGACCCGGGCAGCGGCAAGGTGAGCGCGTTCGACGAGTTCCCCGCCAAGGGCCGCGCGACCGGCGGTGTGCGGGCTCAACGTTTCCTGAAGGGCGAGGACGCGCTCGTCGTCGCCTGGGTCGGGCCCGAACCGGCGTTGGCCGTCGGCACCGACGGTGCCGTGCGCAAGCTCCCCGAGGCCCTGGCCAAGCGCGACGCGTCGGGTCAGTTCCTCGAGGGCGTCGTCGGCTACATCGGTTCGAGCATCGCGACACCGGCTGACGCCGTCGGAGCCCTCGCGGCCGGATCCGACCCCGTGCCGCTCACCGAAGCCGAGCGAGACGCCGCCGATTCGGCACCATCGGCACCCGGGGAGGCACCCGAGGGCGCCGCCGGCACAACCCTGACCGTCGACGGGGCCGATTCTGAAGCATCCGTCGAGGAAGCCCTCGACACGCCGTTGGCGGCTTCAGACATCCCGAGCGTGCCCGACGCCGGCGGCGAGTCGGACGACGCCGCCCTGTTCTAGGAGCGCTGCTAGAGGAGCGCTGTTCTTCGAGCGCTGCTCAGGGCCGCCCGCTGTCACAAGCGGGCGGCCCTCAGCGCATGTCGAGCTACCGTGCCGACCGGCTGACCGGCCGCACCGCCCTGCTAGACGTCGATGCTGTCGCGGCTCAAACGGTCCGAGCTCTCGACGATGAACTCCTTGCGCGGCGCAACCTCGTTGCCCATGAGCAATTCGAAGACCTTGCCCGCCATCTCGGCGTCCTGCACCTGCACGCGTCGGAGCGTCCGGTTCGAGCGATCCATCGTCGTCGTCGCCAGCTGGTCGGCATCCATCTCGCCGAGGCCCTTATAGCGCTGGATGGGTTCCTGGTAGCGCTTGTTGGTGCGCTTGAGCCCCGCCAACACCCCCGCCAGCTCGGCCTCGGAGTAGGTGTAGATCGTCTCGTTGGGTTTCGAGCCCGGGTTCATCACGACGACGCGGTGCAGCGGCGGCACGGCCGCGAACACCCGGCCCTCTTCGATCATGGGCCGCATGTAACGGAAGAACAGCGTGAGCAGCAGCGTGCGGATGTGCGCACCGTCGACGTCGGCATCGCTCATCAGGATGACTTTGCCATAACGCGCCTGCGAGATGTCGAACGAGCGCCCCGACCCGGCGCCGAGCACCTGGATGATCGACGCGCACTCGTTGTTCGACAACATGTCCGACACGGATGCCTTCTGCACGTTGAGGATCTTGCCGCGGATGGGGAGGAGGGCCTGGAAGTTGCTGTCTCGCGCCAGCTTGGCCGTGCCGAGAGCCGAGTCGCCCTCGACGATGAAGAGTTCGCTGTGCGCCACATCGCTCGACCGGCAGTCGACGAGCTTGGCCGGGAGCGACGAATTCTCGAGCGCGTTCTTGCGACGCTGCGTCTCTTTGTGCGCTCGCGCGGAAAGGCGCGATTTCATCTCGGCCACGACCTTGTCGAGCACGAGCGCCGTCTGCGCTTTGTCGTCGCGCTTCGGCGACGCGAACAGCTCTTTCATGGCCTTGGCCACGACGCTGGAGACGATGCTGCGCACCGCGGGCGTGCCGAGCACCTCTTTCGTCTGCCCCTCGAATTGCGGTTCGGGCAGCCGAACGGTCAGCACGGCCGTGAGACCCGCGAGCACGTCATCCTTCTCGACTTTGTCGTTGCCTGCCTTAAGTCGTCGCGCATTGAGCTCGACCTGGGAGCGCACGAACTTGAGCAGCCCCTGGTCGAAGCCTGCCTGATGAGTTCCGCCCTTGGGCGTCGCGATGATGTTGACGAACGAGCGCATGATCGTCTCGTAGCCCGTGCCCCAGCGCAGCGCGATGTCGACCTCGCAGCGGCGCTCGACCTCGGTGGGCACCATGGCGCCGCCGTCGGTCAGCACGGGCACGGTCTCGGTGAACGTGCCGTCGCCCGTCAGGCGCCAGGTGTCGGTGATGGGCTGGTCGCCGGCGAGGTAGTCGACGAACTCGGAGATGCCGCCGTCGTAGCGGT
>Ga0308164_10005065_pt1 | contig 10820 bp, 11 predicted proteins | sample PhyTR2_FD_201031 | JGI IMG/M metagenome (GOLD analysis project Ga0308164, IMG submission 201031) | Phyllosphere microbial communities from UC Gill Tract Community Farm, Albany, California, United States - DLSLT.R2 | ecosystem: Host-associated > Plants > Phyllosphere > Unclassified | place: USA... | reverse complement strand
CGATCTACGTCTTCGTGGAGGCGATCAGGCGGTTCACCGAGCCGCAGGAGATCCAGTCCTGGGGCATGATGATCGTCGCGGCGATCGGCCTGGTCGTGAACCTCATATCCATGCGGCTGCTGACCGCCGGCAAGGACGCGAGCTTCAACGTCAAGGGAGCCTACCTCGAGGTGTGGGCTGACATGTTCGGCTCGATCGGCGTCATCGCTGGCGCCGCGGCGATCCGCTTCACCGGATGGACCTGGATCGATCCCGGGGTTGCCGTTGCGATCGGCCTGTGGGTGCTGCCGCGCACGTGGATACTGCTGCGCGACACCACCAACGTGCTTCTCGAGGGTGTTCCATCCAGCCTGCGGCTGACCGAGGTACGCACCGCTATCGCAGCGGTGCCGGGCGTGGCCGGGCTCCACGACCTACACGTCTGGTCGATGTCGAACGACGACGTCAGCTGCACGGTACACGTGACGCTGGGACAGGGCTGCGATCCGGACCCCGTCCGCCTCGGCGTCGCGGCCATGCTGGACCAGCGCTTCGACATCTCGCACGTCACCGTGCAGACCGAAGCACCGGGCGAACCATGCGGAGACGGGCACGAGGTGCATGCCTGACGGTGCGCCGCCGGCACGAAGGCCACCCCGGCGATGGTCGGACGAGGACGACAACGATCTGCGTCGACGCATCGCCGCACGTCAGCAGATCGGCGACATCGCACGGGCGATGAACCGGACCGTCGACGGCATCCGCGGACGGGCGGCTACGCTTCGTCCGAGACTGCCGGGACGGAACAGGCCATGGCGGACCATCGGCGGCACCGTCCCCGACGGTCAGGACTGAGCGGCGGGGGCGCAGGCCCCCGCCGGTAGCTTCACTTCGTAGGCATCTTCATGCCGGACATATCGTGGCCGGCGTGATCGCCGCCCTTCTTCATGTCCTTGCAGCAATAACCCTTGCCGTCCTTGCAGCAGTCGGCGCCGTCCTTGCAGCACGTCTTGTCGGCGCAGCAGTCAGCCGCCGCGAACGCGGTGGCGGGAACGAGCGCGAGCGCGACAGCCGCGCCGATGAACCTGATCGTCTTCATGTGTGCATTCCTCGAAAAACGTAATCTTCAGATGGCCGTTAGATCACGCGGTTCGCGGAGGAGGTGGTGCGGGACCACCCGTGCGGCCCTCCAGGTCGGGGAGGAAAGAGGCGATCGGAATGACCGCTGCAAGCATCGGCCGGGTCGCGTCGCCGATCCGCTGCGGATCGGTCGCCACACATGAACTCGCACACGCGGCGGCTGAAGACTTTCCAGCCGGCTTGTCCGAAGGCTGTTCGCATCCAACCATGGCATTATGCACGACTGCGGGTGGCGCCGCTGCGTTCGCGGCTGCTTCGCATACCGGGCCGACACGCAGCACGAGCATCATCGCCAGCACTGACAGCGCGATGGCGCGGAAAATGTGGGCGAAGCTCATGATGCGCTTGTAAGACGAACGCAGATGGCACGCCAGTGCGACACGCCGCTGTTCAATGCCCCGCCGAGAGCATCGGTGCCGCGATCATCCACAGTGCCATCGCGACCATCATCACGTTCTCTGTGAGAGACAGGAACCCGAGCGGTACGTTACTGTCACCGCCGACGCAGGCGCATTTCAGTTCGCGCCTGTCCACGTAGACGGCCTTGATCACCGACGCCGCACCGATCGCCCCAATCACCAGCGCGATCGGAACAGACAGCCAAGTCAGCACGCCAGCCACCATCAGCACTCCCGCCAGCCCCTCGGCGTAGGGATAGACGTAGGAATACGGCACCCAGCGCTTGGCCAGCAGGTCGTAGTTGAGAAACATTGTCGCGAACCTCTCGACGTTCTGGAGCTTCAACAGCGCCAGCATGCACATTGAGAACGCGATGAACCACTCGCCTGCGCGCACGGTTAGCGGCGTGCCGAAGGCGGCTAAGCTGGCGGCGAGCGCCATCAGCGCCGTCATCGCGAAGACCACGATCACGGGGCGGTAGGTCACGGCCTTGGAGCCGGGCACGGACTTGCCGAAGAAGCGACGCAGGTCGTCGTAGCCGCCGATCCGCTCGCCGCCGATGAAGGTCTGCGGCGTGGTCGTCACGCCATGCTCCGCCTTGAACGCGTTGGTTTCTTCGCGCGTGCGCAGCCAATGGTCCTCGACCTCGTAGCCCTGCCGCTGGAGCAAGTCCTTCGCCTTCAGCCCGAACGGGCACGTGTGGGTGGGCATCACCATGCGGTGGAGCACCGCCTTCTTCGTCGCCATCTCGTCTTCTCCGATCCTCGATCGGGTCCCATATGGGGTCCGTACCATGGTCCGGAGTCAAGACGTGGCAGACATGACGATCGCGAAACTCGCAGCGGAAGGCGGTGTCGGCGTGGAGACGATCCGCTTCTACCAGCGTCGCGGCCTAATCGACACGCCGGATAGATCACAGGGTGCCGGGGCAGCAGGCGGAATCCGACGGTATGGCCACGATGATGTGCGGCGGCTGCGATTCATCCGGTCGGCAAAGGCGGCAGGCTTCACGCTGGACCAGATCGGCGAGCTTCTGGCGCTCGACGCCACGGACGATCGGGCACGAGCGCGCGAACTTGCCGGCGAGCGGCTGAAGGCGCTGGACGAGAAGATCGCCGAACTGGATCGAGCCCGGGCTGCGCTTCGGCGCCTCGCTCATGAATGCGGCAGCGGCAGCGCGGGACCCTGTCCGATACTCACGGCGTTCGACGCCGCGTGATCAGTCGGCGCGCATGCGGCAACCCCCTCGATGCGCGTCATCTAGACTCCCGACACGCGCTACTCTGCCGAAAGGCGCCATTGACGCCATGCAGCAGATCCGTGGCAGCAAGGACCCAGTTGCAGACGCTCCTGCTTGATTTGCAGAAGCTCACCTTCGGACGCTCGTTCATGTCCCGAGGACCCGTTTTTGGGCCGTCTCCGGTAACGCCGCCTGCTTTGTTCAGACAGCTTCGGCAACGTCTGGGGTCGGGCACGATTGCCGGCGCCGCAACCCGGATGTAGCACCGGGACATGTCGATTGAACGCCCAGACGAGATAAAGCGCAGATGGGACCGAAACGCAGGACCACCGTAAGGAATGAACACGCCAACTACAGCCAGCGACTTTGCCGATCTCCTCGAGGAGGCGCGCCGGCGGGCTACTGATTCAAACGAACCGGCGAACCAGCGGCTGAGCTTCGCCTTAGGGAACGGCAACGTGGACTCGGATGCCTTTTCGCGGGCGACGATGTCGGTTGTGATACCGCCGACGTACGATGGTGCCAGCACGGAAGCGGCCACCATCGCGCCCGAAAGGTTCTTGCACAGACACGAGGCGGAGGGCGCGCTTAGGCAGGCCGACGCCGCGCTAGCCTTAATCGCGCGCTTTACAGGTCCGGACGCGCCGCGGTTCGCGCTTAACACCACAATGATCGTCGAACTTCACGACGCTTTGCTGGAGAAGCATGAGGGTGCCGGCCTTCGCACATTCGAGGTTCGCATCTCGGGTAGCCAGCTGGGGCCACCGCCAGCGGACCGGGTGCGAGCGGAGCTCGACCAGCTATGTGGAGACCTAGCCGCGCGATGGGAAGAGCGCGACGCGCTGGACCTCGCCGCACAGGCGCTCTGGCGGCTAAACTGGATCCATCCGTTCAGCGACGGCAACGGGAGGACGGCGCGCGCTGCCAGCTACGTAGTCCTCAACGTGAAGCTCGGCGGGCTGGTTCCGGGTACGCCAACTATCCCCGAACAGCTTCTTCATCAGCGCGCGGAGTACATCGACGCCCTCGCCGAGGCGGATGCCGCTTGGCTAGCGGGCGAGCCCGACCTCTCCGCGCTGCGAAGGCTGCTGGGTGGCATGTTAGAGCGCCAACTCGGAGCAGCGCCCGCGCTGTCAGACGGAGAGATCGAGGAAATCGACGAGGTCGTGCGCCGCCGGCTAGGGAGTCGCATCGCCGACCCAGTCGGGCTTTTCGGTGTTAATCCGACATGGCGGCTTTGGGCGATTGACGACCACGTCGCATTGCAGGTGGGACCGGCAGCGGCGATTCGGGAGGCAGAAGAGAGGCTGCGCAACCTTGACGAGCCATTCCCCCGGCTGCTCGCGCGTGATCCGGCTCATGCGACGATCCGGATTGGAGCGGAAAAGCGCGGGATCGTGATCCAAGAGGAAATCGTCACCGCCGCCGAGGGTGGCGCGATTGGGTTCGAGCGGAACGCCGCTGCGACAATCGAGCGGCCGTCCGTCCGGTGGTCGGAAATGGCCGGAGAGCGCTCTTGGTCCTCCGGTGGTGCGCTCTATGTGCTGCGCTTTGGACGGGAACTGACCTCCGCCTCGGCACGCGACACGCTCGATCTGCTCCTAACTCGGCACCTGACGGGTCTCGAGCAGTGACGCTCACGCCGGCTGAGTGGGCCACCTTCAAGGCTCACGTTGACGAGCCACGCTCCCATCGAGAGCGCCAGTGCCAGCCCTATCTCGTTCATGCGGCTGAGCTGTTGCTGCCGGCCGAGCCGACGCGCATCGCGAACCAGACCGAGGTGCGTAATTTTTTTGGCAGTCTGGACGTGGTCATCGCCGCCGACCTACCCGACGACACGGGCCATGTGGCTCGCCATGCGTTCATTTTCGAACTTAAGGCGCCGCAGTGCCATCTATTCGAGACGGCCACCAACGCACGCTGCCAGCCGACACCGGAGTTCGCGAGCGCCGAAAACCAATTGCTGCACTATTACCACGAGGCAGCCGGCAACGCCCGGTTCCGCGAACGCGTCGAGGTGCTTGACCATGACAACATCCATATCGGCGGCATTGTAATCGGCACCCAATCCAGGTTGCTGCGCGGCGGGGGAAATATTCCTGCGGCGCGTACCGCGCTTCGTGTGCGCGAAAAGTACCTTTACCACGCTAAACGTTGTCGAGTGTTTACTTGGGATCGCATCTTGGATTTCGTCAGGCCAGATTGAAGCAGTGGAATTGTCACGCCGCGGAACGACATCCAAGCGTAGCATGCGCTTCAAAGATTGGACCGTTTCAAGCCCATCTCTGCTAATCAGATTGGATACGAAGGGCGGCAGTCTCGACACATACTCAGACATTCGCAAGCTGATCGTGGCCCCCCGATCTCCGCCGGTCGCTCATTTAGCGAATTAAGACACGCGAGCCGTGAGCGGGTAGCGCACAAACCGCTGGCGGTTGGCCGCCACCGCAATCTCGGGTCATCTCGGCCGCAGCTCAGATGCCGGCCGGAAGACCGCGACGGTGACCGAAAACGGTGAGCTAAACGCTCGGGTCGCCGCTACCGAGGCCCGACGTCGGGCTCGATTGCTCGAAGGCTGAGATGGATTGAGCTCATGGGTCCCTCAGGCCACGGGTCGCCATCAAACGGCTTCACGGGTCCGCCGGCGGCGCTGAGGCCGGGAGGGACCCCAAGGTAGGAGGCGGTGTCCACGATCGCTCCGGCGGTCTTGCCGTTGTGCCTGAGCACCCGTTTATCCGCGCGCGCGTTGATCGCCATAGCCCCGGTAACTCGGAGCAATTCATCAACGGTGAACGACCAGTCGTCGTTCGCCCCCTCCTTGGCTCGCCTGCCACAACCGGCGGCGCCAAAGGCCATGCCGGTCAGCAGATGAGCGAGCGGCAGTGGCGCGTCCAAGCGCTTGCTCAAATGGGGCCGGCGCACAGTCCTCGGCAACAGGCTGGTCCAGGTTCGGGGCGTTCCGTCGATCTCGATGCCGCCATATTCCGCCGTCTGCGCCTTTCGGCCGCATACCGGTCTGCGGCCGATTTCGCGCGGACGTGCCATATCGTAACTCTGCTCTAGGAAGTGAAAACGCGGAAGCGTCGACAAAAGCTCGTGCTGCGTCCAGTCGTCGCCTCCAAGCATGACACGACCATGCTTGTTTCTCTTGGCCTGAATGAGCACGGCGCGGCGGTCGGCCACAGAGCCGTCAGCACGCTGCTGATCGATCACAACGAGAAGGTCCGCCAGCTCACAACGGCCGGTACCTTGGGTATAGACTTGAGGTGAGAAGGTAACTTGGGGCCGCGAGTGGCAGAAAACGGCCACCAGTTCGACCGCCAGGTTGTTGCAAGCCAACACGGGCGACCAGGCGTCGGCAATGCGATCGACGCCGTCTAGAACGATGGTCCGGACACCGCTGACTTCATCCCAAGGTCGCCGGCTGCGGCGCCCGCCATGCTCCAGGACGTGACCGATCTCCGCGTCGGCGAGACGGACGAGGTCGATCATGAGGGATTGCGAGCGCTTCAGCATACGACGCTTACTCTAGTACGCACGGGGCGCAGCTCGCGGGGATCGTAACGGTTGTCTCGCGGGCGCTCGCCGAATAGTTTGGCGGCCGAGCCCCAGAGGGTCTCGGGTTCGTTCGACATACGGGCACGGTTACACATGATCTGCCCCTCAGCAGCCGCCCACGATGGCGACCGTCCGCTGCGCGTAGGCGCGAACCTCATCCTCGACGAATGGGGTGTTCGGATCGTGATGGAATGGCGCGGTGTACCCGTTGATGTCGTCTAGGTCGTTATACTGCGGCGTCAGCGGATGACCTGTGTCGGCGCGGATCGTGGCGAGCATGTCGCCCAGCCACTTGCCCTCCAAGACCTGATTGGGGAAGCGGTAGCGGATATATCGCTCGAGCAGCGGACGCATCACCATCCGCATATCGCGCGCGTCGCCGCCTCGCCCCTCAGCGAAATCCTGCAGCCGCATATGGTCCTGAAGGTAGCCCTCCTTGACCTCTCGTTCGATGTCCCAAACCTCGATCGACGATCCCGCCGCACTTGCCGAAATCTGAAACGGTGTGCATGTCTCGCCATGGATCAGTGTGCGCACAGCATCGAGAAAGAACTTGTCGTGGCTGAGCACAATCACCTGTGCCGCCTTACCTGGTCCGCCTGCCCGCACAATTTCTTTGGCGGTCATCGCGCGGCGAAAATCATCAAGGCTGGTGAAGGGATCATCAAACACGACAATTTTGTTCTTGATGTCGGGATCGCGCTGAAGCTGTGAGAGAAAGAATGCAAGTGCAAAGGTGTTCTTATCTCCCGCACTCATCGTCGTGTCGAAACCAGGATCGTCGGGGTTGGTCTTTGTCACATCAACATCGCTGGACTCGAAGCGCAGGCAGTAGGTCGATTGAGGCACCTTGCCGACATAGTTTTTTCCGCATTGAGCAAGGCGGAAGCTGGCGCCGAAGGATGCAAGAAAGCGGTTGATGTCGGCCTCATACGCTCCAAGGATCGTTTCGTCGTAGGTGTCCAGCGCGACTTTCTTCGACTCCTTCTCTGAAACCAATGCCTTCTTGTCGTCGAGCAGTTGCGTGTAGTTGGAGGCAAGGCCGAGTACCGGTTCGCTATGACGCTTCTTGATTGCGCGCAGTGTCGCCAATGTCGCTTCGGCCTTGGGCTTGTCCGCTACGGCATTTGCGTCCTTTACAGCCTGGATACGACGATTGGCCTCAATGTATGTCGCCACGTCCGTTCCCAGCTCTACCCTCGTCGCCAACCAGGTCGCTTGCGCCTCGATGAAGGCGGCCGATGACTCCACGGGCTCAAGCGGCGATGCGGCCTTGACCATCAGCATCGCTTTGGCTGCATCAAACAAGGCTTCAACTTCGGTGCTGATGCGGGGAACCGCCTCAGGGGGCGTATAGTCGTGATCGCAATATGCCTTCCAGAACTCGGCGTCGGCCGCGATCTGAGCGAAGGCTTGCTCGGCCTTGAAAGCCAAAGTCGGCGAGAGTTCTCGATTGAGGGTACTCACCATGTCGGTGACTGCCTTTTTGTGCGCGGCATAAGCCTCGCTGAAGTACCCGCGATAGGCGTCGATCAAGTCGTTTCCGGTGAGCGACGCAGCGCAGAATGGGCAATGGTCGTCGGTCGCGTGAGTGAGCCCCTGCGCCAACCAGGTCTCGCCACCATTACGGAAATCGTGTCGGGCAATCTGTTGCTGCACTCGTGCAGCCGCGTCGGTGCCGATACCGTCCACTCCCTTGGCGAGCAGAGCGAGAAAGCCGTCGGGGAGTAATGGCAGCGGGGGCCCCGCCGCCAGTAGTCGGCGTGATGTGATTGCCGCACCGTCGTTGATGGCCTTGAGGGATTTTTCCGCCTTGTCGGTTTTGTCGTCGATCTCGCTATCGACTTCGAGTTTCAGAAAGGCCTCCAGCTTCATCCCGGCCGGAACATGCTGCTCCAAAACCTTCTTCTCGGAAGCGATCTCTCCCTGCTTGGCAGTCGCCGCAGCGTCGAGACGATCGACCTCTTCAGCGAGGGCAACCCCCGCAGGGCCGACCACGATGCGGTAGAAATTACGGCGGTGCTCGACATCAATTTGATCGCCGCCGTGGACGTTCTCGGTGACGAACTGCTGGTCAAAGATGTGAATGTCTGGCTGCCCGGCTGTCCACGCGCCTGCGGAAAACCGCGCCTGTCCGCTGTTGAGAAGCAAGCCCACCTCGGGCTCGGAGCTTGCCTGGAACGTCTTGCGGCGTTGGATAAGCTTGGGGTCATTGCGCTGTAGGGAGCGTAAGACCGAGCACAACGTCGTCTTCCCACGGCCGTTGCCACCATAGATCAGCGTGTAACGGCCATATTCACCGCCGGCGATGCGTGCTGCCTTGAAGCGACCGACATTCTTGATTGCCGTGATTTTCTTCAGATACACGCGCCTGCCCCTTTAATCCTTCCTCCTCCGCAGGTCTGCTGCTCCACGTGAGGATTGATGGTGAGGCTAAGACGCAGGGGAGCTGTTGGCTAGGCGAATATTCTGGCTTTGCTCCGTTTGCGTCGGGGCGACGCAGCCAAGGTGTGCCATGTGGCAAATAACCGCGCCACGGGTATCTCCTCGATACGGGTTGTCCAGGCCGGACTCTTCTGCGAACGTATGGTATCGAACGATCGACCGCCGCTTCCCTGTGCGGCGAGGATGACCGTATCCCGCCCGAAGCGAGCGTTGAGCCCGTCCATCGCCGAGAGCAGCGCCGGTGCCTTGGGATCGGGCAGGGCAAACAAGTCTGCCTGACCCTCCCCTTCCGGCACCAGATCCTCCAGCAGGACGCCGCATTTGGTATAAACGCCACCAGGCTGGAACATGCTCTCCATCATCTTCCCCGCAGTTCCGACGATCATGCGCGGATCGTTGGTCGGCGGCGAAAGCCGAGTCGTACGCGAGGCCGATGGCGGGTTTGGGCGATCGCGTGAGCCGTGAGCAAAGGCGATCAGGCGGCTTGCCGCCAGCCCTTGCGCCCATATCTCCTCGGCCGCCCGTGAGGCACGCCGCGCCATCGCCTCGCGCAATTCGGAAAGTTCGGTGACGGGCTCGCCAAACTGGCGTGTCACTGCGGTTGCTTTCAGCGGCTTGGGTGCGACCCTGAAGTCGTCACATTGGGTTCCGCCCAGCTCACGTGCCAGGCGTTCGAGCACCACCGTGCCGACATCCCTGGCCACAGCAGGCGGCAAGGCAACAAGGTCAGCGGTCGTCTTCAGGCCCAGCGGGCGCAGCCGCGCTTCTAGTGCGGCTCCAACTCCCCAAACTTCGCCGACCGGCCAATGCTCGAAAAGACGCCGTCGCAGCTCGACGTCGTGGAGGTCGACCACCCCGCCCCAGACCTTTTCGGTTGCCTTCGCTAGCGCATTGGCCACCTTGCAAAGGGTGCGCGTCAGACCAAGACCTATCTGGGTAGGCAGATCGACCGGGCGAGCGATGTCCTCGCGCACACGGTGCGCGGTTGCCACGTCACCGAGACCATTCGTCAGCCTCGGCAGAGGAAAGAAGCTCTCATCGATCGAGTAGATTTCCACCGTTTCGGCGTGATCGGCGATGACGGCGTTGAAGCACCGGTTGCTCTGGCAGCCAAACAACGGCGGCTTACTGCTACCGCCTTCACCAAAGCGGACGGACCGGTTTCCACCAGAAATTCTCACAATGGAAGGTCTACGACGTTGCCGGCGGCACACTTGGCTTTGGGATGAATTTATAAACCGTGCCCCGCGATATGCCGAGCTGGCGCGCGACGTGCGCAGGTTTCACCCCTTCAGCCAAGAGCTTGCGTACCGCATCGGGATCGATGCGCGCTTTGCCTCCCTTGTACACTCCGCGAGCTTTGGCTGCTTCGATGCCCTCTGTCTGCCGCTCGCGGCGAAGGTTCGTTTCGAATTCAGCGAAAACGCCCAGCATATCGAGAAACGCTTTTCCTGCCGCAGTGCCGGTGTCGATCGGTTGCTCGGTCGCTTTCAGTGCGACCCCCCTGCCCTTCAACTCATGCACGATGTCCTGCAAATCCTTCATCGACCGGGCAAGGCGATCAATTCGCGTCACGACCAGCGCGTCGCCCTCGCGCAAGAAGTCGAGCAGAATCTGCAATTCTGTGCGCGACCCGCGATCGCTTCCGGATTTTTTCTCCGACCGGATCGTCTGGCACCCCGCCGCGCGCAACGCCGCTTCCTGGATGCCGAGATCCTGCTCTAAGGTCGAAACGCGGGCGTAACCAAAAAGCGACATCAAGACCTCATTTGTTCATTCAGGCTCTAGACCGTCTGAACGTACTGTTCAATATCGCTGCAATCGACCCTGACTGAACGCGAAAGGCGTTCAAACCCACGTGTATATCCACGGTATACCCAGAATAAACAAGCTGACGTGAGAGGGTCAGCCCAATGCTACAGCTGGCATTGAGTCATATTGCGTGAAGTGGCATAGGATCCGCAGAGGCATTAGGGAGAAGCGCCGCCATGGCCACGCAGTCCATAGACGTTAAAGTAGCCAGTAACGGTCGGATGGTTCTGCCCGCATCGGTTCGCAA
>Ga0308164_10005062_pt1 | contig 10824 bp, 10 predicted proteins | sample PhyTR2_FD_201031 | JGI IMG/M metagenome (GOLD analysis project Ga0308164, IMG submission 201031) | Phyllosphere microbial communities from UC Gill Tract Community Farm, Albany, California, United States - DLSLT.R2 | ecosystem: Host-associated > Plants > Phyllosphere > Unclassified | place: USA... | reverse complement strand
GCCAGTGGGGTGCGCTAGGCTGAAGACGCTTGATGATGCGAAGGCCAGATAGCAAAAAACCCGCGCTTCCTAGGGGAAGATAACGGGTTTTTAGCGTGATACGATGCGTGATGCGAGTAGGTGGTGCTCCGGCCGGAATCGAAAACCAAGCTGTAACCCGCATGGATGCTAGGTTCTGAGGTTTTCTCCTGCTGAGATACCGCCAAAAGTACCGTCAAATCTTCGCGTTGCTATCCCGTCTCACCTCGACTCACGTAGTCTCATTCGACGCGACGAAAGTTTACCATGGTCCTTTGCTTCAGTCGAAGTGGGCATTGGGTGCCGAAGTGACGAGGTGAAGCCGGCGATCTATAGCCCAGCCTCTCCAACTATCTTCGTGAGCGATACGCCGAGTGCGGACGCAATGCGGATCAGATGGAGTAGACCGGCATTCTGCTCGCCGCGCTCAATCGCTCCAAGATAAGACCTATCTATTCCAGATCGTAGGGCCAGCTCTTCCTGTGATACCCCCAGCTCCGCGCGCTCCGCACGGACCGCTTTGCCGAAGGCGACGAGTGCGGCTTCTTGGGCGCTTGGCGAAGATATTGGCATCCCCTGATGTTCACGGTATGATGCCCCGCACTCCACGGGTAATCTTCCCCATTTGTGTACTTCACTAGAACTGGACCGCAATTGAAACCAATATTTTTTCTTATGGCCGCTCTGGCAGTCGTCGGCTGCGCTTCAACCACGGGCGTGATCCCTATTGGCCAAAACACGTTCATGATCGCCCGCGAGGACAACGGCCCTGCCGCATCGCTCGGCGCGCTCAAAGCTGCCGCTTTCAAAGAAGCTGGTGCATTCTGCGCCGGTCAGGCCAAGACGATGCAAGTCACGAAGGAGAGTGACACGCCGCGCTCGTTTGGCCAGTTCCCGCAAACGACACTTCAGTTCCAGTGCATATAGGACGGCCATGGCAAACGATAAAGTGATGATCACTATCTCCGGGTTGCAGGAACGTGAGGTGATTCTTGCGTCCGACAGCCCCCCCGATAAAACCCTACATCAAGTAGACCTATTCCAAGCTGCTGACGGCCCTCCAGGTGCACCTAAACGTCCAGAGGCTCAATCACCTGGCATTGCGGCGAAAGGATTGCCAGAGGCCGCAGAAGCGCCGCAAGCTGTCGAGGTAGCCCAGCCTGCCGCCGAACCCGAAAAGACGGCTCCTGCGCCCGCTCCTGCGGCCGTGGCCACCAAAAAGCCGTGGGAAGTTGCCAGTGGCGACCCGACCGCCATCAACTTCCGGCCGGATATGTCCCTGCACGCCAAGATGGAGTGGGTCTGCGACAACGTGCCCAAGATGTCCCGCCTGCGTATCTTGCGCGAGGGCGCGGAGCTGCTGTGCAACATGCTCATCGAGAAGCACTACCGGAAACAAGAATGACCAATCTACCTTTAAAGGCGACTTTATGGACTAGGGCGAGGGTGACGCGCGCGTCCTAGACGTGACCAGCAAGTCATGGTTCCGGGCCGAACCAAGGGCTGAATCGAAATATGGCCTGATTGAAATAGCAGCGTTACGATACTGTCCATGACCCGCTTCGCTACTCCCTCCGTCCACGCTTGCCCCGGCTGCGACGCTTTTCTTATACGGCCACGACTTCGCAGCGCCAACTTCTACGGCGTCCAGAACTGGTCCGACGCCAAGCCAACCATGTGGTGGAGCCAAGAACCGCTAGTCCGCATGCAATGCATGCGCGGCGCTGTTTTGGATGGGCGATGTCGAGTCGGTCGGGCTCATGCCAGAGATCCTGAGAGACATCGGGCCGTTGACCCGTAGATGGCTACGTTGGCGCGGCGACCCCGAGGGCAGCTTCGGGTGCATGAAGAATGGTCACACGCGATGAGTTCATGGGGCCATGCTAAGCAGATCGGTAGGGCCAATTTCGACGACGTGGACTACGTGCTGGCACGATCCAAGGGAGTGCGACAAAACCGCTTTATTGCCGTGACTCATGATTATCGATGGCCAAGCAACTAGGTCCTGCAAGAGCTCAGCCTTAGCAGACGCTAAAGCTTGGTGCTAAATTCTAGGCCGCCAGCGCGATGTCGGGTTCCCACGGTATGACTCTCGTAGTTGCCAAAGAATCGCCGTTAGCTGAGCGCCCCAACTCGACTGTGACCAGCGTGTCGCCATCGAATGACGGGCTCAATTCTAAGGTCAAGTAATCAAACAAGGGCTTCTCGTGAACCGCGATGATGATCTGCCTGTTGTGCTGCTTGGAAAGCGTGCGCAGCAGCGCGGCGAACTGCGAGATGTGGACCTCGTCCATGCTTTGCACGGGGTCGTCGATAATCAACCACGGCAGGTGAGACTTGGCTGAGAGGTGGAGTGCCAAGAACAGTGTCAGAGCAGCCGTATTGAGGTTGCCAGCGCTCAGCATGGCTCGTGGATTACCGCCTTTACCACCGTCGCGGTGCACGGTTTCAAGGATCGCCTCGACAGCCCCTTTCGTCGACTCCGGAAGCGCGAAAGCCGGAACGAAGGGCTCGTCGGGCGCGAGGCGCACGAACAGATCCTTCCAGGTCATGTTGAGCGAATCGTTGAACACCTGCCTCACGAGAGTCGTGCGCTCGACCTGTGCAATTCTACTCAGCTCCTTCGCTTGGTCGATAGCATGGTCCCCGGCCATCTTACGTTGGGTCAGCTTCTTGATTTCAAGTTTCAGAGCCGAGCTATGATTTTCGATTTCTTGAATAGCATCAAGTCTCATGCCATGCTCGCGCAAGGCCTCCTCAGCATGTTGTCGCGCAACATTTCTTCCAGATAATTTAGTTTCCATTTCTACCACATGCGCGAGGAAGCGATCGAGGGCATCATTTAATGATTCATTCACGCCGATCGGTTCCACGCCCAATTGCCCCGCGAGCTTATCGGCAACGGTACGCATGGACACTGTGAATTGATCGTTGGCCCTCAGGGCTGCCAGTTCTTGTGACGTGTTGGCAGCGGTCTTGAACAGGGATTCACCCCTGCCGGACTCTGAAGCCATACCATCTAGAGTGGCAAGCAGATCTCGCAAATCGGTCAGGCGGCGTTCGAGCTCTCGGTTGGATGGATCGGTCAGCAGTGTGGCCACCGCATCAGCTATTTCGCGTTCTCGCACCGATATCGCTGCAACCGTGTCCGCCCGCTCTTTCGACAAAGCAGCAAGCCGTCCAGCTGACTCGGTGAGCGATGAGATAGTGGTTGCTAGATGCCCGACCAGGGGCGTGGTAGATACCTCTGCGAAATTGCGATTACAAACTGGGCAATCGTTGGAATGAATATGGGGTAATAGTGAGGAAAGCGCCAAAGCCATTTGTCCGGCCTGTTGAGAATGGCGACCGATCTGTTCATCGAGGAGCCCCAGTCGATTCAGGTGGCGCTCTCGGTCCGCTTCCGCACTGGCGGCTTTCATCCCTGCTGTCGCAGCGTGTGCGAGTGCTTGCTCGCAGCGCCGCATTTCTGCCTTGATCGCTGCGGTTGCCGTGACCCGGGCGTACTCCGGGCGGCTGGCCAACGGCGATGGTAAATCAGCGAAATATTCAGCAAGCCTTTGGAAAGTGTCCGACAGTTGCTCCCCAACTGTCTGCAGCCATTCCTGCAGTACCTTGTGTGCGGCGCTGGCACCCTCTTCGGCGTTCGCCATCAGGCCTTGTCCTAACGTTGTTTCATGGTAGCGCCGCAATTCATCGACCCGAGAGGAAATCTCGATCCGGAACTGTACCGTGCGTTGCAGTTCCCCTTCGTAGTTCTGCTGAGCCAAGAAAGCGCGCCAGTTTTCGACGGGTTGTTCTTCCTGGGCTGGCCAGTAGGATTTGATGAGATCTTGGGCGATTTTGAGAGATTCCTTCGCCTGACCTCGAGCCTTGGAAACTTCACCAGCCAGCCGATCTACTTCCTGCTGGACGATAGGAAGGCGGTCACGGACCTCCCAATACATGTTGGAACGGCCCCTGAGTCGGCGCACATTGCCGGCATCATGCAGGCCCTTAATGAGCGCGTCGAGCGCGTCTAGCCCGAGCAGCTCCTTGACGAAGCGTGTCAGTGGCGACGCAGCGGCCGTGACATTTGTGGGCTGGTAGATCTCCAACAAACGCCCAAGTGTCGATTGCGCCAGGTAACAACGCTCCGAGAAGTGCTTGCTCAAGTGCTCGTCCAAGACGGCGGTTCCCTTCGGACCGAGGCCATCGATGCGAAACTCGCTAGCCAAAATCGCGCCATCCGCAGCGCAAACGGAAGCAGAAACGAACGCATCATCGCGCCCTTTGTGGACAAGGTGCTTTCGAAGATTGGGGTCGATGCGGTCCAGCGATGCCAGCTGGCCCGTCAGTGCCAACTCCATGCCGGATAGCAAGCTGGTTTTGCCAGCGCCGTTTTTGCCATGGATCAAAATAATTGGCGCGTTCATCGGCACGGTAACATCGCCACGGATGCTGCGGAAGTCGCGCACTGTCAGCGAATTGATTCGGTAGCTCATAGATCTTGGTCCTCGGGCGTGCTTGACGCGTCATCGATGAGCTGGTGCAGTCCTTGTTGAACTACGGATTCGCCCTGAGCGGCGATGTCAACGAGGCATTGCAGCGGCTCGTCAAGGCCTGCGGCAAGAATCCTGATCCGCGTCAGCGGATTAATCGTCAGGCTGACGGCTTGCGGTACGGTAAGTGGCAGCAGCACAGCCAGCCCATTGCGAACAACGACGTCCGCGTCCGCGCCAGTGAAACTGCCAAGTGGCAGCACTCTGGACACTTTGCTCAGGAACTCCAGCGTCGTAGACTTTGGCCTCGGGCCGACGAGTACTAAAGTCAATGATCGACGGGACCGGCTGACGTCCAACGCACGCGCCACTCCATTAATTTTGCGGATGAGGAGCGCCTCCTCCTCAACTGCCGTATCGGCGACCAAGACCAGTTCAGTCGAGTTCTGCTGGTTGACGAACGCCACTGAGAAATCGAGCCTCATGCCGCCAACGACCAGAACGTCAGGAAGGTGCACGTAACCAGCACCGACTAGCGCTGATGCAACGCGGCCTACGGGGGTCGAATCGGTCATATGGCCAGCTCCAGCCTGAAATTGGCGTACAGATCATCGAAGGTGACACACGCATCCATCATGGACGCGATGCTAATCTCGCGTGTGGACGGCACGCCAGTTCTCCCAAAAGACCCAAGTGGTGACCTAGGCATAGAAGGCATCAAAGGCCTGGCTTGGATCAGGATCGGCGCCTGTGAGTCATCGAGTTCCCCATTGTCCACCAGCAGCATCGCGAAGTACGCGTTCGCGGTGAGATACACCTTCGTCCGAATCGCGCCAGGCCGCGTACTTGTGACGGCCACAACGCCCGCACCAGTCGCAGCCGGTTCGGCATCCAGGATCCAGTCGCCGCGGGCGATACCGGCTCCCAGCAGGCCGAGGGCGATTGAAGCCTCGCGCAAGCCCAGGGCTGCTTGATCAGGGTTTCCAGCCATACCGGGAATGGCATCGGCGGAAATTGGCATGTACTTGACATTGGGCTGCGTGACCTCGCCAGCGCGCAGCAGCTGCGATGCACGTGCCCATCTCTCCAGCAGGCCGAGGATGAATGCCACCGATGTCGTGGCCGCCGAGCCCAAGTCATTACGCAGCCGTCCGATCCCATCAATCAGCGGCCGGCGCTCGTGGCTCGGCAGCGCGCCGGGCATCAGGCCAATGAGGGCGACAAGCTTTCTTGCGAGGACGTCCAGCAAGAGGGCCGTCAGTAGTGGCTTGGCGAAAGCCTGAATTCTGGCGGCGTCGCAGACTTCGTCGTAGTTTGCTGGGGTGATCTGGTTGCTGTAGACGTTCTCTAGTAGAGACTTTTGGTCCAAACCAAGCTCGTTTTCGGAGAACACATAGCCAGGAGGGGCGGCCGTAATGTCCCATGCGATCTGCTTGGCAGCCGTCTGGAATACGTGCTGGATGTTGTCGTCTTGGGCCGACAAGCCAAGCATGAAGGTCGGCTTCTCGTTAATCAGCGCGACGAGCGCGGTCATAAATGGCAGATTGTGTGGATTGCCGCACCAGCCGGCGATCTGGCCCTGCCGGGCTACCAGCCACGGGCGGTAGTCGGCTTCATTGGCAGCGGCTTTCGCGGCGCATCCATGGAACTTGATTATGCGCGCACGATTGCGAGGCAACTGCACTTCGTCGGGCTTGGCCACCACAGTCGGGGAGAGGGCCGCATTCCCATTGGTCAGGATTGCGACGGCGCGCTCCACCAGCGGATCCCAGTTCGCCGACACCATGTCGTTCGCGATACCTTCAAGGCTGAGCGCTGCGAGGCACAGATGTTCGACATCGGGCTCAAGCGCCACCGCCGCGTAAGTCTCAGGGACCTTAACGACGTTCCAAACCAAGTAGTCGAAAGGCTCTTTCCCGACGCGAACGGTGAGCAGCTTGGCGTAATTCTTGATCAGAGACAAAATGATTGGCTCGGTGGTCGGCTCCGGCCAGGTTTTAATGGAGCTGCTCAAGTCCAGCGCCGCTACTTGCCCAGCGTTCAGGCCAGCGAGTTGGAAAACCTCTGCCAACGCGCAGTTGAATTTGCAGGCCGCATCCACTGGATTCCTGCTTGCACGCAAGAACTCAATGACCGTCTCGACAACGCCCCAGAGACCTGGAACTACTCCAAGCGAGATGCCGGAGCCCAGCCAGAACGCATATCGGCCGTCAGCGACGCCTTTGGCAAAAGTAGGGAACGATTTGTCCAGTAGATCCAAAGTGTCGCGGACCGAAATCGTTGCCGCCGGCGGTAGTGGCATAAATTTTCCATAAAATGCTTCTTATTGCTCACAATATACATGTTATGTGACTGCGCGCGTGGGAGACAACCTACGAAGCGATGCTCTTCTGAGAGTTACAAGGCAGCCAGTTGGAGGCAATGCGCTAATGCGCTCATGCGGGGGGGGGCAGGACGAGCGAGCGATGAAAGGAAAATTTGCATTTGAGTCAAATTAATTAACGTAACAACATTGAGAACTAATTGGCGATATTCGATCGATTCGCCCTATTGTGGCTGAAAAAAATTTCACTTTTTCTATGGCGCGAAAAATTTTGAGGGAGTGACCTATAGAAAGACACGAGGCCGGGGTGGGCTTAGGCCTCCCCCCCCCCCCGTGGGGGTGGGGGTCGCCTCGGGCGGGCGGGCGGGCCACGCCGCCTCCACAGCCCCTAGCGGGTCGGGCAGCGCGCCCGCATCGAGGCGCGCTTGCGGCCATAGCGCTTAACGGTGCCTGTTCCCCGCGTCATTACTATTCGTGGGCTTGTAGAGTGTTCTGCTCATGCTGCTGGCTCTTGTCGGGAACCGAGCGCGCTGTAATTGACGGGAATATGTTGTGGGACGGAATGTGTTGCTGATATTTTGCTTGTCAATTTCTACCAATAGCGAAGTGGTGCTCTACTTGTAAGTACGCGCGGCCTTTGACCGAACAAAACGGTGGAAGTGATTAGGCCTTCAACCGCAGTCTTCGCAAGCTCAGGATGCGCGCAAGGACCAACGACAATCTCTTTGATACAGGAAAGAAGTCCATTTTGGAGTAAATCAATTTCGACGAAAGGAATCAGCGTTGAAGCACCTGGCCGATATTTCACGGTGTGTTTTTTTGGTCGTGGGGTATACACGATCCGCCATTCTTTTTCCTCAGCAAAGGCTTCATTCTTGTGTAGTGGAGCCAATTTCATTAGGTCAGTTCCGAAACTTCCGCCCATTTTTAGGAAAACAAAGGTGTTGGCTCTGTCTGGATCCCAGTATCCAGGAGATGTATTGAATTCTTTTGCCATGGTTTCGCGAACCAAATCTAGTACAGCTTTCTCTTGTTCCTCGCCATCGTATGCGCATGGATGAAGTTCCGAACTCGCTTTCTCTGCGATCTGCTTCAAAGCATCAAAATCGAACCCCAGCGCGAAACCAGGTTGATTTCCCACGTATCCACGCCACTGACTCAACATATCTTGCGATTCGGTAAATGAAGTAATACATGTTCCAGTGGCGACTAAAGAGCTGATTTCTTCTTTTAAAGCCGTAAGCTTTCCAGAAATTTTTTCGTCCAGACTTAAACTATTTTCCCTGACTAAAATTCGTTTCGCAATTTCATACGCATGCCAAAACTCGGTGGAGTCATTCAAGTAATGAATTTGTGTACATCTTAAAATTGCTGAATCGAGAATTCCGAGTAGACCCATTTGATTCGTGTAGTGATATAGAAGTTTTGGATTGGCATTCATTTAACGTCTCATATAGTTATGGTAATCCTGGCATTGTACTCATCAACAGAGCGATTTGGGTGGTACGGCACAGAATTCAATTGCTACTTGGGCGTAAACCATCACGCGGTGGCCCAGGTGCGTCAGCTGCCGAGGTCATATAAGTCCGAGCGCATGGAGTTGCCGGCAAACATCTTCCTCCAGATCGGCGGCGTAAGCTGATGCACCAAGACGCAGGGTGCTGGCTGACGAGCTACAGCAAGTCCACGAAGTAATCTTACGGATTAATGTCGTGCAGTCGGCGCGTAGCTATCAGGTTCTGCACGATGCCGGCGCGCTTAGCACCCAGCTCGATTAATCGAACAACTAGTTCTTTCAAACATGTCCGCACAAACTCGGCATCGATGTCGCGAACGGGGCGGATGAGCATCTCGATCAACCTGGCTTGATCGTTACCGGTATTGATTTTGAAAAGGGCTTCATGGGATCGTTCGCGCCTGCAGGCGCAGCGGTCAGCGCCCACATCGAGGCGCGCTTGTGGCCGTAGCGCACGACCGTGCCTGCATTGAGCATTCGGCCCAATGCGTTGATAGCGGCCTTGTAGGCGATGCCTGCGGCCTCGGCCACGTCTCGGTCTGCTATCGGTGCGGTGCGGCCTTGCAGGGCCGCGGTGATGGCGTCGTATAGGCTCACAGTGCTGGCAGCTCCACATCGGGGTCGTGCATGACGACTGCACGCGCTGCGCACCATGAGCACGAGCCAGCCGTTGTTCTTGAGGTGATCGGCCCATTCGTGCTGTTCGGATGACATGCGGCCCACTGCGCTCTTGAATTCGAGGGCGAGGCCACAATCCTGACCGCTCACGACGGGCATGAGGAGGTCGGGCACGCCCGGCTTGACGCCGAGGGCGCGCATCTGGCCACCAGTGATAGCGTCACGCTTGCCGCCGTTCGGGGTGTGGAACATCCAGCGCAGCGCGGGCGCGATCTCGCGCACGTCGGGCCGGTAAGGCCGCATCGATGATACCGATTCCTAATCTAGGAAGTTGAATCTTGATGTTTATGCGGGTTTCAGGCCGATTTGTGGAACGAATGTGTGAAACTGTTTAAAACGACTGTTTTCCAGGCGAAGCAAACTCCAAGATGCGGTCCTATCCGTTCTGCGTAAGAAGTAACCGACGTCGTGGCCGTGTACCTCAAGCGGCCATCTGTTCGCTGCGACCCGTGGCGCTAGTATCTGTTAGTCGTATGGCCGAGACGTATGCGCGCACGCGACACATGAACTCTGCGTGTTCAGCAGTTGTCGTATTCGGCTGAAGGTCATCTGTGGGGACGGCATTGGCGTGTGGATGGCATGCGCCGGCCGCATAGCAATTCGCCCAGACAAACCACCTTCAATCGAGCCAGGTTCTAAATTTATGGAGAAGACACATTGATCCGTTTCTTGGAAAAGTTTGGGCGGCATTTTACGCAATGGGTAGTAGACCAGGTACAAAAAGACGCACCTATCCGCCAACAACCACGCAGTTCATGCGAGCACCACGCTGCCGGCTGCTATCTTTGTCCCCGAGAACATTGCATTGGGATGCTGAACGACCGCGATGACCCTGACCAGAAAAGCCTCGGCCATTCGCCTCAGGGCACTGCGTTTATATGCCGGGGGGTAATGGCCGTATGGGCATGCGCGTCAACATGTCCCTCCAAGGGGCCAATGAGTATTACAAAAAGCGCGCGATAGACCGGGGCTACTCGGATATTTCAACTCGCGAAATGATAATGACTGACTTGAACCGTCCAGATAGTCCGCATTGACAGCCAAATCCAGAACCATTGATCGAAGCAAAGCGGCAGGCACGTCCAGGCTACGTGGTCTTCTGATGATACTGCATGCACAGGGTCGGCCGCTGACGGGGAAGTCCGTTGTCAGTGCGTGACCGCTTCCATGGGGACGAGCAAAAGGTCGATTTTTTCCTCGATCGCGTCGAGGCGATAATTGATGCGCTCCAGCATCTCGATCATAGACGGCACGACCTGCTGGGGAGGCGGGGCAGCTTTTTTAACCGCAGTGCTGCGGCGCTCCTCGACATGCATATCTGAATAGCGGTCAAAGAGTCTGGTGACGGAAAGAATTCGAGCACCACGTACCAAGTGCAGCGAACGAAAAACAATCTGACGTAACTTATCGTTCATGGCAACATCGTAAGGTGGGTGGAGCCTTATGATGGTGGATGAAAACTAATTCGACGGGCGCTCTAAAAAATTTTTCGCTTTTTCTATGCGCCGAGAAATTTTTGAGGGAGTGACCTATACAAATATGCAAGGCCGGGGCGGGCTTCGCCCTCCCCCCCGGGTGGGGTGGGGGGGGCGTCCCGGTCGGCCCTATCTGAGCACTCGGTAAACGAGTATGCCGTAGATGTGCGCGTCCGACGATGGGTTCACGGACTGAGCGACCATGGAATCGAGGGCGACTGCCACCGACTGTACTCGACCTTGGATTCAACCGGTCGATGCAACAAGTTTGCTGAATCGTTCAGCGGGTGTTTGGTATTCTAAAGTCTTCCTTGGCCGTTCGTTCAATTTGCG
>Ga0308164_10005053_pt1 | contig 10834 bp, 13 predicted proteins | sample PhyTR2_FD_201031 | JGI IMG/M metagenome (GOLD analysis project Ga0308164, IMG submission 201031) | Phyllosphere microbial communities from UC Gill Tract Community Farm, Albany, California, United States - DLSLT.R2 | ecosystem: Host-associated > Plants > Phyllosphere > Unclassified | place: USA... | reverse complement strand
ACTACGTCGAGCATCTGGTTCGAACGGCCAAGGCCGCTAACGAGGATGCCAACTGGGGCATTCCGGGCTGAGTATCTCCGCCACAGTATCGTGCCGCGGTCTTTTCGAAACAGTGTGACGGTACGGCGGCCTGCAACGGCCTTTGCAGTACGTTTTTTGTCCTCCGGGCCCACGCTGCCAGTATTTGCTGCTCGATCGCCGCATTCTCAGCTCTCACTGGCGACGCTACTCGGGATCAGCGCGCGCGCGGTGCGGATGCTGCCCTCGAGCACGGTCTGGGCCACGTCGTTCGTTCTTTCGGCAACATCAGCCACGAGAGACTCTCCGATCAATGCTGCGCAGCTGGGCGCGGATGGTGGTCAGAGCGGCGCTGCGCTCGGCAGATGGCGGCTGCTGCATGAGGCGGTCGCGGCGGCCGAGGACCTCGGCTTGGTCGAGCACACGCTGGCTCCCGCGGGGGCCGGCGGAGTTGCGGCCGATCTGGCTGTGCATCTTCATGCCCGATCACATCGTCTTGATGAGTTCGAGCGCTTGCGCTTCAGCGAAGCCCTCAGCGACATAGGCGAGGAACATCGTGCGGCGGGCGTGCGCGATATGGGAGGCCGCAGCAGCAACGCCCTGCCAAATCTCGACCTGCGCACGGACGGCCTCGGGCCAGTCGGTGCGGGGTGTATCGGATCGAAGCGGTTCGGAGGCCATCAGTAGTCACCAACCGACGTGACGACGCAATCCTCGTCGACGACAATCTTGGTTCCGCATGCGACATAGGCCCGCAGCTTCTGCTCAAGCCCGTGGGCACGTCCGATCCAGCTCTTGCCCACGTCACGCTCGCTCGTGCGCGCAGACGAAATGGTGCCGTCCTCGCTAAGCTGCCGTCACGCCGACGCCGACGCCGACACCCACTCCGACGCCGACGCCGACGCCGACGCCCACTCCGACGCCCACAGCCTACTCTGGTCCAGCAGCCACCCGAAGCTATGCGCCGACCGCGTTTAACTCTGCGCTGCGGCAGTCAATGTCGCTCAGCTGGCACCAAGCAACCACTGAAATCTCAAGCGTTTCGATCTCCGAATACAACGGGTACGCCACGTTCTCCGGCGAGCAGCAGGCAGCATCGGCGCCTCTCCTGGTAGACGCCGAGGTCATCTATGGTGCCACGCGCGTCCCCATCACCTGGGCCAGCGCGGCGCAGGCGAGCATCGCCAGCAACACGGTAGGCTCCTCGGATTCGGCGGCGATTACCATTCCCAAAGGTGCATGGTTTGCCGTCGCGCGGTATCTGCAATGCACGGCTGGGCTTGGGTTCACCGCGGTTCAGCCGTCCGACATCAGCGGTGCAGGCAAGGACGTGTTTAACTTTGGGTCCTCGGGTATCACCAACACCGTCGGCACAGGCTCAAATCCAACGCAGTCGACTCCTGCCACTGCAGCCAACACCAGCTTCCCGTTTGCGATCAATACAACGACTACGCGGTCGACTCTCGGCATCATTGGCGACAGCCGCGCTCGTGGCGCAATCACAGCCACCGCGACGAACACTAGCAATCAGTTCGGTGACTCGGGCGAGATCGCGCGCGCCCTTCGCGGTTACGGCTATCTGAATTACGGCGTATACGGCAGTCGACTGTCAGCATGGCTGACCACCAACGCCCGGCAGAAGCAGTAGCTCGACAAGTGTTCCGTCATCGTGATCCAGCGCAAGATCAACGACATTACGACAGGCGCTACGGCGGATACGTTGGTTTCGCAGATCAACGCGGTTAAGGCTCTGTTCCCAGGCAAGAGGTTCATCATCACTACGACAGCACCTGCAGGCAGTGCTGACAACGTGACTCCGGGCGCGCAAAACGCAGTTCGCAATGCGCTGAACACCGCCATTCTCGGCATGGCCTCTTCGGATACGGTCGTCGTAGACGTCGCTAGCGCGGTCGAGACTTCTCCGGGCAGCGGCATCTGGAACACCGGTTATTCCAGCGACTTCATACACCCCAATGAGACCGCATATGCAGCTATCGAGGCCAGCGGCATCTGGACTGCCGCTAAGACCTCGATCGGGGCCTGAACCAGCTAGCAGCCCGCATTTAACCCGCCGCGCCACACGGCAGTGCCAGCGCGCGACGGGTGCACTGCGTCGATGGTGTCGATCGATGGGCGGCTCAACAGTTTGGCGCCGGTCGCCGACGCAATCGCAGGCAGCTTGGAGTTGAGTTCGCGCGCATGAGCCTCGCTAAAGTAACCAGAAAACCGCATGCCCGGCTGGATCACCGGGGCCGGAACCAACACCACCGCGGCGGGGCTCAGTTTGCGAACTAGTGCAATGTAATGAGCAGCCCACGCCTCCGCATCGGTAAGGGATTTTGACTGCGCGTCGTTGGTGCCGATTGCGAGAAATATGCGGGCGGGCTTCAAGGTGCGTGCCAATTCTAAGGCGCGCGATTCTACGTCCCCGAGGCGAGCGCCGGACACGCCTGCGTTAAAGACCTCCCGCCCGCACAGCTGCCGAATGCCGGATCGTTCAGAAATGCTGTCACCTATCAGTAGAACTTTGCCAGGCGCGCCAATTGCAGCTTCGTCGCCAAGAACCTTTAGGCGCTGGGGAATGTACGCGGCGTCATAGTCCAGCTTCTTGCTGTACCGCCCAACCGCGAACGACGCTCCACTGCAAAGCACAACCGCGGCCGCAACTGCGGTGCCAAATCTGTTCATCTAATGCCCCTTTGCAACGACATGGCCGCGGCGAGTTCAGCGTGTCAAGGCGCTGATAGCTAGTCGCCCTTCCACCTGAACGATCAGGTCATGACAACTTCCCCACCAAATATTAAAGGATCCTGCAATATGATCAGAGCCCTTATTTTCAGCGTGATTGCGCTGCTCGGCACCCCCGCGGCAGCACAGACCGAGCACGTCGTCACCGGCGCCAGTCCGCCGACTCGATACGCAGTATGCGCAGGTGACAGGCTGATCTTGAAGACGGCAATCGGTCGTGAGTTGCTTAGCGATGGATCGCGGCTGAAAGGGTTCGACGTTTGGGTCGACCGTTCACGCTCCAAAGCAGCTGGCAACGGGTTCGAAACGGTAGGCGCAACCCGACTTTGGTTCGTCGAGAATGTCCAAGGCAAGGGCTGGGTTTATGCTCTGATAGACGCGAAGCCGTGTGTAGACGCACAGGTACGGCCGCAGCCGCAGCCGCAGCCGCAGCCGCAGCCGCAGCCGCAGCCGACGAAGCAGAGTCCGACGCGGTTCGGCGTCAACCTCGAAGGATGCACCTTCGTCGACAACGGGGCGCTGTGTCCGACCGTCGAGGATCTCGCATGGTATATCGACAAGGCCGGGTTCCAGAGCATCCGTCTGCCGTTCAACGGTTTTCAGGCGAAGAACCCGGTCGTCATGCAGCGGATCGTTGATCTGACAAACGCCGCGACATCGCGCGGTGTGCCGATCGTGCTCGATCGCCATGATTATACGTGGCCCGCGCCAGCCGAGCAGGTGGCATTCTGGCTGCCGATCCTTCGCAGGGTGAACAACCCGGAACTGGTCATGGTCGACCTGATGAATGAGCCTCGCGGCTTTGACGATCCTGTGCTGACGAACGACTGGATGCAGTGGGTTCGCGATACCAACCAGATCGTCGCAGGCATCCGCAAGGCGGGTTTCCAGCACCGCATCCTCATCGAATGGCCGCAGTGGTCGGCATCGTTCCGTTTCGACAAGAGGGAGGGACCAAAGAACACTTGCGGCAGCGCGGCCTGCGCAATCGATCGCACGCCAGGCGGTCTTGTCGACCCGCTCAACCGCATCATCCTGTCGCCGCACCGCTATCTCGACAAGGGCGGCAGCGGACAGAGTGGCACCTGCACCGACATTCCTGCCCAAGCTGGGAACCTGCGAGAGTTCGCCGCATCGGCGCGCAAGCGCGGCTATCGCGCAGTGCTCGGCGAATATGCTTTCGGCAGCTATCGCGGCATCCCGGCGTCGTGCGCGGTCCTTGGCGCAAATGTCATCGCTGCGTTGAAGACCGATAGCGATGTGTGGCTCGATGCAATGGCCTGGGGCGGTGGTCGTGCCTGGAAGGACGACTACACCTTCAAAGTCGAACCGCCGAAGAGCACGCGCAACTCGGTCCCGGTGCCTAATTACGTGAAGATGATCGCCGGGCGCTGATGGCCCAAAATGAAAGGAGGTGCTGCCCATGACCGGGTGCACCGAGTTTCGCCAGTCCGGCCCCTGCCTGATAGCATGGCAGGGGCCGAATCCCGTCGCGCAGATTGCGTGGGATGCCGCTGAGAGCGGCTGGTACATCAATTTTTTATCCGTCGAGCAACCCCGGCTGCTTGCGCCGCTTCTGTCGAAATTCCGGAAGCTATGGCGCCGCAGCGGCAAGCCGACCCTCTCGTTTCACGCATCCCCCAATAACCAGGTCATCGGGAGGCTTATAGGGATCCTCGGAGCTGAGTGCTTCGCGGGCCTCTATACCATTGTCGACCTGGATCACTCGACCGAAGGAAATCACCATGGGTGACAAGGAAAACCGCGCTTACAAGAAGCTCTCGGCCAAGGGTCGCACGGCTTACGGTCGCGATCGCGCGAAGGACGCTGACGCCAATGGCGGCACGTTCAACGCTACTCTCGAGAAGCTGTACGCGGGCCATTACAACGCGATGTGACTAGAGCGCCCGGTTCGAAAGAGCCGGGCGTTTCGCACGGGAGACCTTACGCATATCCCAATAATTTGCCGCGACCCATACTAGGATGAGTAGGCAAGCGGTTAAAGCGACATACCCAACCCAGCCGAGCGACCACTGCTGCCAAGCGTAAGTTGCCACAAACGTCAACACCGTGCTTAAAAGAAAGACGTTCAGGCTGTGCCTACCGATAACAGCCAAGGCTTGTAGCAATGGATTACTCAGGTATTCCCTAAGGAGGGTAACCAGCCCTGCGTACACAACCAGCACCAGTAACGCATGCGCGAATCTGATGGGTCCTAGTGTCCCGCGATCAGCTAAAAAAATATGGGGGGCCTCTGGCATATTTATGACAACACCGATGGCTGCGAATATTGCAAGAGAGACCCAGAATATTTGAGGTCGCGCCTCAAGTAATTGGAAGGCGCGCTCGTGCAACTTGGCATTGCCCGCAGCCATGGGTACGAAAAACATTAACTGCCACGCAACTGGATGAAACCTCCACCGATCCGTTTCGAGGGGGTTTGGCGAGCCGCCAATATCCGGAGTAAGGCGGAATCCAATCTGGAAGGCGCAATATATAAGAACCGAAAAAACGATCAATAAAACAGGCGACCGTCGCAGCAGCCAAATTGCCAAAGGGCTAATCAGCAGCAGAATAATATATAGATGCAGAATCTCTAGCAAAAAAGGACCGTAAGCTAGGATAGCGAAGTATAGAAAGGCTTGGTAAGGCGTTTCTACGATAGGGGTTAACCGCAAGACAGAATTATACCCATGTCCGGCGATTAAGGTAAAAAGCGCGGCTGCGAGAAATAAAGCGAAGTTCCATGCGTATAGTTTTCCAGCGCGTCGGAGCAAAATCCATCCAGCGTCCACTTTTTTCGTATAGACCATTCCTACCATGTAGCCGGACAGGGCGACAAAGATTGCAGCAGCCGACGAGATCGAAACCGTCGTTGTCGTGGGGATCTGAGGTCCTTGAAGCCCCAGCCTACTGGCCAAAAGCGAAAAGTGATTGATTATGATCGTCACCATCGCGAACCCGCGTATGATATCAATTCTCGTGTCACGCATGTGGACCGCTTCCGTAAGGGCACGCCGCTTCTGCCGATGAGACAGATCCAAGTGACCCGCTGATTTCATCATTGCCTTGGGGCAAGCCCCATCGGGTTCGACCTGATACCAATTACAGCATGAGACGGCCCGTTGGCGCCTCATCGCACCATCCTAAATATCTACCACCCTAACTGCGCCGAAGCGATGGCAGGGTTTTCAGTGTAGTGAGGACATAGCTTCGAGCGAAGATTAGCAAGAGGACCGGGTAAGTCGCTGCACCGATGAGGACGCCAGCCACGACCCGCGCCAAGGGCGCCCAGTCCGCCATCCCATACCGGGACACACCCCAAACAATTCCCGCCATGGCCAGGGCACAGAAGTAAGGAGGGGCTACAGCCGCTAAAGCCTCGAGCCTGAGCACGCCAGTTGCACGCTTAATCAGCGATAGTACGATAGGCGTGGTGACATATGCCCGCAGCGACAATGCCAACGCCACACCCACAGCCCCGTATCGTATACCGATAATGACGGTGACGAGTGCTCCGATGCTCGCAATCAGCGAAGCATAGAACGTGAAGTCGCTTCGCCCAATAGCGTTGAAAGTTGCTGACTCGAAATAACTCAGCGAGACCGGCCCGGCTATAAGCGACATTGCCGTCAGCACATATCCGGCGTCCTTCCACTGTGCGCCGAATATCAGCGGCACAAAATCCGGAGCGATTGCACCCAAGCCCAAAAATACCGGGCAGGCCAGTAGGGCGCACCCCGATATTAACCTTTTATAGACTACGGCGATCGCGTCCCTGTCGGTCGAAATCGATGACAGCATGCTTACCGCAGTCATTTGTATCGGGACGACCACGAGGCTGACTAACATGTCCAGCGTACGACCGCCGACGCGGTACATTGCGATCGCCGACGGTCCTATCACTGCGCCAAGCAAAAGAGCGGGCAATTGGGTCGCAAACTGGTTTAGCGCTTGGCTGGCATAGATATTGCCGGAAAACTTCCCAAGCTGGAGCGCCTGGTCTCGCCTGAATGTAAATTTCGGCCGAAACCGTGCCGCGTACCACAGCACCAAACTAGTAATGCCCGTCGAGACTACGCGCCCCAGCACCATTGCCCAGACACCCCATCCGGCGATTGCCAAGTACGCGCCTAGGCAGCCCCCAATGATGTTGGCCATGATGCCACGAACAGCAATCTCTTTGAATCGATACTCTCGTCTGAGCTCCGCGGTATGAACGGCCGTCGACCCCTCAACTAGCAGAATGAGAGATAAGGCCGCCAAAACATAGCCGAACACAGACCCGTATGCGGGGCCTGCCAGCGGCGCAGCGACCATTGCAAAGGCGGCGCAAAGAACAAGGCCGAGCCCCATACTAAGCCAGAACGCCGTAGATGCCAGATCGTCGTCCCAGTCCTTAGCGCGGATGAGGGCGTCTGGTATGCCGTTAAGCAGGAATGCTCGGCTAATATCGATAAAGATGGTCGCGAAGGCGACAATACCGAACTGCGCCGGAGTCAAGTACCTCGATAATATTATGAAGACGACGAGCGTTGACGCCGTATTGAACGCTGCGGCACCGATAGACCAAAAGCTACTGGCGACGAGGCTTCTACCTGTGGCCGCCAAACTTAAGTCCTATCAACCAGGGATTCGGCGTTAAGGCAGGCCTCTTCTATGGCCCCGTGCTGGCTACCAGGCATGCGCATTTCGGCTGCAATTGTCGACCGCAACGACTGCAGGAGCAGTTGCTGGGTGTAGCGATCAAGCTCGGGAGGAAGCCAGGCCATAAAACCGCCTCCATCCTCCAGCACTGGAGGGTATTCGGATGCACCAACATCATCGATCCACGACGAACCGGTCCCGTAATCTAGCAAGAGGCAGAGCGCCATTTCTAATACCTAAAAAGCCTTGCGGGTTGATGAACCCAGGGTTTTTCCGCGCGAGCCCATACCGCGGGTGGAACGAGTTCGAAAGAAGCAATTCCGAGAGAGGAGCTGCCGGTATGGGCAGCTGCCAGCCGCGCTGATAGTTTATCAGCGCCTCGTCCCCGGGCAGGTAGCGCTCCTCGGTCAGGTTCATTGAGCGGACTGTTGAGGCCCCGACCGGGCCGCGGTGCGGCCGCCCAGGCCGCGCCGTTTTGGAGCGCTTGCCGCACTCCTACCGAACGTGGTCGGCATCTGCGCGGCGCAAACGCACGAACGATGAGTTTGTAGATCGCTCACTTTGCCTTTTAAGGCCATCGGAACGTCGCACTGACGTCAATACATTAATAGCAATTAATATTAATTAAATATTAACCTTTTAAAGGCGGTCAAGCCGAGATGGTCGGCGTTTCTATCAGCTCAGAAGGGGACCCAACATGCGTTATTGGATCGTCGACAAGCCGATTAAGTGATCAGGGCGCCCGGTTCGAAAGAGCCGGGCGTTTCAGCGAAGCAGCAGCCCCTCGTCCCCGGGCAGGTAGCGCTCTTCGGTGAAGTTCATCGATCGGATCGTCGTTGACCCTGCCGCGCCTCGATGCAGCCGGCCAGGCGGCACCGTCTTCGGGCGCTTGCCGCACTCGTACTAGACCTATTGTTCTACCACTAGGCGCGTCGAGCGGTTTATAGGCTGATATGCGGGGACGTCAAAGGCGTGTAAATCCGCCAAACGAGGATAATCAGCGTTAAGCTTAATAGCTCACCGCCGTCTTCAATGAATGAGCTAGCCGTTTGAAAATGCTCGGCGCCAATTAGCAGCGAGTGCAGATTATCAACGACTACTGCAAAGAACGACATCACGCCGAACCCTGCGAGCAACATGAGGGCGGGCAACTTGCGACCACTCGAAAGCTTATGGAAGCCATACAGAGCAAGCGTGAGTGGCACGCCGCTAACCAGCACAGCCGGAGGAAGGCTTCCTCATTCTCCGCGCTGAATGGCCGGCCGCGCGATGGGACGAACTCATGCCCTGGAACTGAGCTCCGTAAACCACAAAGCCAGTGGCGCAAGCTGCATAATCTGCGGCCTGCTGGCCACGCTTACTATGCAACCTCGCTAACCTCTGCACTACCAAAGACTTCGAGTAAGGACCTGTTCGCAAAGACCTTACTATCTGCCGGAGGGCGGCCCCCTTCCGGCTTGCAATGGTTTAGGCAAGGATGGCGCCGCGCTGACGGCTGAATACTTCGCATTCGCCAAGGCCAACGAGGACGTGCTGATCGGTACGTGGTTCTGGATGGCGGGCAAGGTGAAAGCCGATTGCCGCCACAAGGTCGAGGCGGGTAATCCGCATACGGCCTCGCTCCAGAGGTTTTGAGCTGAGCGGTAAGCGCTTAATCCGTTCTGATAAGTCATGAACTCGCCTGCCATATCTTAAATGAGACGGCAGGCAGCCCATCGCTAACGTCGAAATACTAGATATGCGTTTAGCGGAAATTGACCGAGCTTTTGCCTTTCGCAGCCGAGACGACTGATCGAAGCATCCCACTTACGCCACGCACCCGTTGGAAGATCTTTCCCGTCTCAATCTCGCTTCCGAAGCCCTTTGACGCCGATTGGTTCGCTATAAACTTGTCTTGCTCCACAAGGGCGGGCGCAAGCTGATAGACTGTCAACCCTTTCGCAACTGCCGAACTCTGAAGATTGAATAGGAAGTCGTCCACAGGAGAATGCAAATGTGGTTCGACAGCCAAAAGCTTTAGTGCGGCAGATTTGCTCAAAATATAAGCGCCAGTGGCCCAAGCAGTGGACTTTACACGACGTACCGAGCGATCATCCATTCGGGACGAGGTCTTCCCAAGCTTGAGCCACTGCCCGGTGCTTTCAAGCCGCACGATGTCTGCATCGGCTGGAATCCAGCTCGGGCTTTTCAAGAACGTCGGAGCCTCATCGGACACATGGACATCGTCCTCAATTATCACGCCGTAAGGTTCCGAACCGTCGGCAATTTTCTCCCACGCCTTCACATGACTCATGAAGCACCCGATCTGTCCAGCGCCCCAGGTACGCCCGTCGCGAGGACGCGAAGCAATAAATGCTATGCGGTCCTTCTCTGGCATGACGCTGCCATCGACAGCCGAAAGCCTAGAGTACGGAATGCCCAAGGCTTGGAGTCTTCGAGAAATGAACGCGAGCCGGTCCGGGGCGCGGTCTAAATTTATCAGATAACATGGAATCATAAAAACTTCCTCTTGATAAAACACGGCAAACCGCGATCATCGACGGGCTATCCTGCCGGGAGCAGGTCGCTGTATTTTGCAAACGCTTCGTTTATCAATGGCAGCGTAGACGTCCACTGCTCATCGGTCAGGATGACGGCCATTCTCTCAAAGTAGACCCATAGGATCACCAGTCTCGGCGATCACGTCCGTTATAGAAAAGCGGTCCAACATCGCCTCGTTAAAAGTCGCATCGGGATCGCTAGTAGCCAAGGTGAGCTCCTCTTATTTTAGCCGCCGTGTAGGCAGTTAACACTCAGGTTTTCTGCTTCATGTCTGACGTCGGCATGCAATAAGCATTTCGCCAAGCGGCCTGCAACACATAGCTTCGCGACGACCTCTCCCGCTCGCATTCTCAGATCCGCGTGGCTTCTGAGGCACAACCTCCCACTCTGCGCCATTGTTGGCCGCTACCCGTATCTCGCACCGATCTGATGATTCACCATTGAAGGAGGTGCTGCCCATGACCAGGCACACCGAATTTCGCCAGTCTGGCCCCTGCCTGATCGCATGGCAGGGGCCGACACCCGTCGCGCAGATTGCGTGGGATGCCGCTGAGAGCGGCTGGTACATCAACTTCTTATCTGTCGAGCAACCCCATCTGCTCGCGCCGCTTCTGTCGAAATTCCGGAAGCTATGGCGCCGCAGCGGCAAGCCGATCCTCTCGTTTCACGCATCCCCCGATAACCAGGTCATCGGGAGGCTTATAGGGATCCTCGGAGCTCAGTGCTCTGCGGGCCTCTATACCATTGTCCACCTGGATCATTCTACCGAAGGAAATCACCATGGGTGACAAGGAAAACCGCGCACACAAGAAGCTCTCGGCCAAGGGCCGCACTTAGTATGGTTGTGATCGTGCGAAGGATGCTGACGCCAATGGCGGCA
>Ga0308164_10005050_pt1 | contig 10844 bp, 8 predicted proteins | sample PhyTR2_FD_201031 | JGI IMG/M metagenome (GOLD analysis project Ga0308164, IMG submission 201031) | Phyllosphere microbial communities from UC Gill Tract Community Farm, Albany, California, United States - DLSLT.R2 | ecosystem: Host-associated > Plants > Phyllosphere > Unclassified | place: USA... | reverse complement strand
GGACCACCGAAGGCCACCTGCTCGATGGCCCCCGCATCGACGAAGCTACGCTGCGGGAGATGCTGGCCGCGCCCACTGCCGTGCTGCTGCAAGCCGAGCTAGCGGGCCAGCTGGCGGGCTGCGTATACCTCGAAAATTACGACAAGTACCTCTACCTAAGCATGCTGGCCGTAGACCCGAGTACCCAGGCGCACGGCCTGGGCCGCCGGCTGCTGCGGGCTGCCGAGGCCCACGCCCGGCAAGCTGGCTGCACCACCATCAGGATGAGCGTGCTGGCCCTGCGCCCCGAGCTGCTGGCCTGGTACGAGCGCCAGGGCTACCACCGCACCGGGGCCAGCGAGCCGTTTCCGGCCACCATGCGCTTCGGCCGGCCGCGCCAGCCGCTTACGCTGCTGACACTAGCCAAAGCAGTTGCGTAAAGAGCGCGGTTAGTATAGCGTTTTTTGAATGCTGCTGACTACGCGCCTTACCCAACTGCTTGTACTACGCTAGCTTTTGCAGCAGCGCCAGCAGCTCGTGCTGGGTGGCTTGGGTACGGTCGTGGGCGTACCAGGTGTGTATTTCGCGCACGTAGTCGTCGTGGGCCATGCCTTCGGCTTTCAGCTTGGTTAGCAACGTTTGGGCTTCGGCGGGGCGCGGACCCCAGTGCGTAATTTCGGCCAGGGTATCGGCGCGCAGCACCACCAGCTTGGGGATAGAGCGGCTGCCGTTGGTGAGGTACTGGTCGGTGATGTCGAGGTTCTCGTCGCGCAGGATGTAGGCGGTGCGCAGGTGGCCGGCGCTGGCCTGGGCCATGGCTTCGATAACGGGCACCAGCTGGGCAGCGTCGCCGCACCAGCCTTCGGTGATAATCAGCCCGATGTAGTGGCCGGTGAGGCTAGCGGCGGCGGCAGCCAGCTCGGGCAGCAGCTTGGTGGTTTTATCGAGCCGGCTCATGCGCTGCACGTTGAGCGCGGTGTACTCGGTGAGCTCCGGCGACTGCTGGGGGCCGGTGGTTTGGCCCTGGGCCAGCGCCTCGTCGATAAGCTGCCGGTAGGAAGTGTAGGAATAGGCCGCAGCCAGGCGCTCGGGGCTGATAACGGGCGCGGAAGTGCTAGAGGACATAAGAAGGAACTGAATGCGAATGAACTGCGGAAGCAGAAGTTTGAAGATTAACCCAAAACAAGGCGGGCTAGTGCGCAACGGGCGGAGCAGCCGGCCAGGTCGTCGGCCAGCGCTATCACCACGGTGGGTTGCAGCTGGCCTTGCCGGGCCCCGGCCAGCCGCCACGCCCGCCCCAGGTAGCGGGCGGCCGAGTCAGCGCGGGCTTGGGCCCGGAATGCGTGCGCCAGGCGAACATACACCAGTAGCCGGCCCAGCGAGTCGGCCGGCCACCGGGGGCGGGCGGCTTGCTGGCGGGCCAGGGTGGTGGCCTGGGGCGGCAGGGCGGGCAGCCGCGGGCTGACTTGCGCCCGCGCCGATGAACTCACCCCTAGCAGCAGGAGCAGCCACCTGAGCCGGGCTAGCCCAGGTAGTTGCCGTAGAAGCGAAAAGAGACAGGGCATAGCAGCTTCCGCACGAGCGCAGGCCCGGAAATGAGGGAAGTTCCAAAATTACGCACTGCTCCTAAGCTCCACCTTCCTCCGCCCTAAGGTTGTTACGAGCAGCTGGTATAAAGGAACAGTGAGGGAAGGTTAGCAGAACCAGCCGCAGCCCTGGCCTACCAGCGCAGCTGCTGCCCAAAAGCTTGGCCGCGGGTACGCAAAACCGGCTAGGCCACCCGCGGCTAACAGGCCCCTGCCTACGCCGCAACCCTAGTGCCCGCTCCTGGCAGCGCATTAAGGCGGCGGGGCGGCCCGGCCGCCCACGGCTTAGCTTTGCGCCATGCCCAAGACCCTGCCCATTGGCGCACTGCTGCTAGCCCTGGCGGGCTGCCAGTCGGCCACCGCGCCCACTACCGCCAGCCCCACCAGCGCGCCCGCCGAAGCCGTGCCCAGCACCATTTCTATGCCCACCGGCACCCCCGCCCCTACCGCCGCCGCCGCCCGCGCCGCCGTGGCCCGCTACCTGCAAGGCCAGCCCCAGGCTGCGCGCTACGTGCCCGACTCGGCCAGTATTATTGATGTGGATGCGCACTGGCAGGTGCTGGTGCCCCGCACCGACTGGGCCCAGCGCATGCCCAACAAAGCCGCGTTTGAGGTCGATAAAGCCACCGGCGAGGTACGCCCGCTACCGGTGAAATAATTTATTTCTCAACTACTTACTCAACAAAAAGGACCGCCCACTGTGGGCGGTCCTTTTGCTGTGGGCCGGGGCTAGCCGGCACTTACTTCATCACTTCGAGCCAGCCTTTCACGCGGCGGCCATCGGGGTAGGTGAGCAGGTAGTAGTAGAGGCCGGCGGGGTGGCCGGTGGCGTCCCAGTCGTTGTGATATGCCGCCACATCGTGCACCACCTGCCCCCAGCGCGAAAACAATTGCAGCCGTGGCTCGCAGCTAACCGGTAGGCGGAAATACTGATTATCCTTGTCGCCGTTGGGAGTAATGACGTTCGGAATGGGCTGGTTGAGCACCTCTACCGCCGCGAGCGGAGCGGTGGTTTCGCACTGCGCGCCCGCGTAGCGCAGCACCACGCGGGGCTGGTAGCGGCCGGCCTGCTGGTAGGTGTGGCGCACGTCGGCGCCCTCTTCGGGGGGCGTGCCATCGCCAAAATCCCAGCGGGCGGGGCTGCCGCCCGCGTTGGTAAAGCGCACCACCAAGGGCGCCTGCTGGTCTTGAGGGCAGGCCACGGGCGCCCAGGCGGCCAGCAGGGCCGGCACCGGGGCCACCGCTACGCGGCGGGTGGCCGTGGCTGTGCAGCCGCCGCTCGCCACGGTGTAGCTAAGCGCCACCGCACCCGCAAAGCCAGCGGGCGGCGTGAAGAAAAAACCGGTTGTGGCCGTGCCGCTCACGCCGCTGCCGCTCCAGGTGCCGCCCGCGGGGCTGGCCCCGCGCAGCCGGAATGCCGCCGTGGTGCCGGGGCACAGCACGGTATCGGCCGGCAGGCTAGCCACCAGCGGCGGCGCAACCGTGACGGTGAGCGCGCGCTGGGCATTGCACGCCGAGCCATTGCCCACCACGTAGGTGAGCGCAAACGTGCCCACTCCGGCCTGGCTGGGGATGAAAAAATAGCCGGTGCCCGACACGCCCACGCCCGGCCCGTACCAGTAGCCGCCGGCCGGGGTGCCCACCAGCGGGTAGCGGGTGCCGTTGCTCACGCACAGCGGCGAGGGCAGCGCCGCGAGCACCGGCGGCGTGGTGCCGATGACCACGTAGCGGCGGGTGCTGGTGGCAGTACACGAGTTGTCCTGCGCGGCCACGGTATAGGTCAGGTCCACGATGCCGGGCGGCACGGCGGCGGGGTCAAACCGGAAGCCGGTGGCTACCGAGCCGCTCACGCCGGGGCCCGCCCAGGTGCCGCCCGGCGCCGTGCCAAACAGGCTAAGGGGGCTAGCCGTGTTGCACAGCGTAGTGCCGGGGCCGGCCGTGGCGCGCACCACTTCCACCCGGCGCTTCACCTGCACATTGCAGCCCTGGGCGTAGGTATAAGTGATTTCGACCACGCCATTTACCAGGTTGGGGTTGAAAACTGCGCCGGCGGCCGTCGTCGTTACCCCCAGCCCGGTGAAGGTGCCGCCCGCCGGCGCGCCCGCCAGCAGCGTAGTGGGCGCCTGGGCACCATCGGCCAGGCAATACGAGGCGGGCAGCACCGTGGCAATGCTCACCGCGGCCGGGGCCACCACCGTTACCTGGCGCGTGGCCGTGCTGCTGCACAGGCCCGTAGCCACGGTATAGGTGAGGGCATAGGTGCCGAGCGCGGGCGGCGTAAACGTGTAGCCCGTGGCCGCCGAGCCGCTTACGCCGGGGCCCATCCAGGTACCGCCGCTAGGGGTGGCTTCCAGCAAGGTGGATGCGCTGAGGCACACCGTTTGGGGCGGACCTACGTCGGCTACATCGGGCCGAAAATTGAGCACAAAGGCCGCGTTGTTGCAGTTGCCGCTCGTGCCGCTGGTGGCCGCGTAGTAGTTGGCCCCCGGCGGCACCGGAAAGCTGGCCTGCGCCCCGCAGGTGCACACCGCCTGGTACACCACCCCGCGCGGGTCGAAGCGCGAGGTGCCGCCGTCCACGTGCTCGCCCCAGTACTGGTCGTTGGCGATGCCGCCGAAAAACGTCCCGTAGGCCAGGTTCTTCAGCCCCGCCCCAAACTGGGCCAGGTAAAAATCGGAGCCGTCGGTGAGCGACTGCACGGCGTAGGCGGTGGTGGGCAGGCCGCGGGTGTAGCTGCCGGCGTTGGCACTCAGGTAGCCGCCGCCGCCGCCATTCATCTGGTTGGCCCCGCCGCCCCAGCCGCACACAAATACCCGGTCGCAGTTATCCACCAAAAAGGCGGTGGGTGAAATATCGATGGTGCTGCGCCCGCTGCCAAACACCGTGGCTAGCTGCGTAGTGCTCAGGTTAGCGTCGAGCTTATGAATGAACTGGTGGCCATTGGGCGTGGTGTAGAGGCCGGGCGTGACGGGGTATGCGCCCAGCGACTGCCCTAGCACGTACACCCCGCCATCGGTACCGAGCTGCACAAAATAGGCCTGGTCATACGCGCTGGTGCCCAGGTAGGTAGTACGGATAATACGGCTACCATCGGCCGCAATGCGGGCCACGTAGCCATCCACATCGCCGGCCAGGCTAATGCGCAGGGCGCCGGCCGTGGCGGGCAGGTTGGGGCTGAGCGTGCCGCCCGCCACGTACACATCGCCCGAGGCAGGCTCGATTTGCAGCGAGTAGGCCGCGTCGGCGGCGCTGCCGCCCAGGTAGCCACCCCACAGCACGGCCGATAGCTCGGGCGTGAGCTTGCACACTACCCCGTCGGCGTTGCCGCCCCGGTAGCTGCGCTGAAAGCTGGCCAGGGTGCCGGCGGGCAGGAAGTCGGCCGATGATGTGCACGAGGCAATATACACGTTATCAGTCTTATCCACCATAATATCACCCCGAAAGGAATCGCCGAAATTGTGCGGCAGCTGCACAATATTGGAGTAGTCCTGCAGGGGCACCTGGCCGTCGCTGCCGGTGCCGCCCAGGTAGGTGCTGGCCCGCATGGCCGTGCCGTTGGCCGCCAGGCGGCACACCACTATGTCGGCGCTCCCACCCAGGTAAGGGTCGCTGCCCGTGCCGCCCCGGAACGTGCGCTGCACGGCCGTGGCCGTGACCGGAAAGTCGGTCGAGTTTGTGGAGCCCAGCACCAGCAGCTCGCCCTGGTTGTTTACCACCATGCTGTGCGGATACTCGCGCTCGTTGCCGCCCACGTACGTAGCCCAGGCCCGCGCCGCCGGCCCCGACTTGGTTACGTCATATTTAATCAGCCCCATGTCGATGTTGCTGCGAAACGAAGTCTGGAACGCGCCGGGGCTCACTGGGTAGCCCTGCCCAAACACGATGCCACCCGAGTACAGGTTGCCCTGCGCATCGTAGGTGGCCGTGCAGCCCCAGTTGGTATAGGTCGAGCCGGTGTAGGTGGCAAACACCAGCGTAGGGTCGATGATAAGGGGCCGGCTGGGGTCGTAGGCACCCACTTCGAAGCGCACGGTGTTGTCGGCATCGAGGCGGTAGTGGCAGGCCACGGGCTGATGCGCGCCGCCCGGCCCCAGCTGCCAGGCCTGGGGCGCCAGCTCGCGCACCACGCCCACGCTGGTGGCCAGCTGCAGGTTGCCGAGGGCATCGAGTGTGGCCGTGGCCCCGGCGTGGCGCAGGCCAATGGCGGCCGAGCTAGCCCCCGCCGCCACGGTAAAGTCATACTCCAGCCGCTCGTCGGCATTTTCGTAGAAGCGGGCCTCCACGCCGGGCCACAACTCGGCGTAGCGCAGCTCGTGGTAGCTGCGCACATCGGCGGCCCAGCGCGCGGGGTTCTTGCCCCGGAAGTAGTTGCGGTGCTCGGCGGTGCGGCCGGCCGGCACCAGGTGCGTGGCCGCCGAGGCATTGGCAAAGCGCAGGTCGAGGGCGTGGCCCTTCAGCAAATAATCGGCCTTGGGCAGGTGGGCGGCCGAGTCGGTGGCGTGGCCCGAGGCCCTGGCCAGCTCGCCGGGCGCCAGCAGGGCTAGCCGCAGCCCATCGCGCTCGGCAAAAAGCTGCCCGCCCCCCGGCAGCGCGGCCGTGTAGCGCACCGGCCCCGCGCACTGCCCCTTGTTCTCAATAAATTCGAGCGTGGGCTGGGCGGCCGGGCCGGCCGGCGGGCGGTCGGTTTGAGCCACGGCCAGCCGGGCCAGCAGGCAGGCCATCAGGGTAATGAGTGCTCGCATTTATTTTTTGCAGAAAAGACGGAAAAGCGCGTTCAAATATAGCCCGCACGGCCCCCGCCGCCGCCCAAAACACCTTTCTTTTCAGGGCCTTTCGTGCGCGGGGCGGGCTAGCCCGCGCGGGCAGCCACGCGGCGGCCTTTTGCGTATGACGGCCCAACTTACTTTTCCTTTTCCTCTACCCCTAGCCTATGGACCAGGTAGCTGCTGGCGTTCACCAGCTGCGCATCAAGCGCTTTGTAAATGTGTATTTTGTAGAAACCGGCACGCCCGGCGAGTGGGTGCTTATCGACACCGGCCTGCCGGGCTCGGAGAAGGAGATTATCGCGGCGGCCGACCAGCTGTTTTACCCCGGCTCGCGGCCCGAGGCTATCCTGCTCACCCACGGCCACCTCGACCATATGGGCTCGGCCAAGGAGCTGGCCGCCCACTGGCAGGTGCCCGTGGTGGTGCACCCGCTGGAGTTGCCCTTCGTGACGGCCAAGGCGCTGTACCCGCCCAGCGACCCCACCGTGGGTGGCTCGCTGGCCTTCATGAGCCGCTTTTTTCCTACCCAATTACCTAGCTTAGAGGGCGTAGCCGAAGCCCTGCCGCTTGATGATGAGCATCCGCCGCACCTGGTGCAGTGGCGCTGGCTGCACGTGCCGGGCCACGCACCGGGCCAGATTGCCTTTTTCCGGCTAGCCGACCGCACGCTGCTTGGGGGCGATGCCTTTGCTACTACCAACCACGAGTCGGTGCCAGCGGTGCTGCTGGGCCTGCCCGAAATCAGCGTGGCCGGCGCACCCTTTAACTACGACTGGGAGCTGTGCCGGCAGTCGGTGCAGACGCTGGCCGACCTGGAGCCGCGCGCCATCGGCTGCGGCCACGGCCCGGTTATTACCGGCCCCGCCGCCACGGCCGGCCTGCGCCACCTAGCCGACAACTACGAGCTGCCCAAGCAAGGCCGCTACCTGCCCGAGCCCGCCCGCACCGATGCCAGCGGCGTAGCGCACCTGCCGCCCAAGCCCGCAGATAAGCTGCCCCGCCAGGCCGCGGCCATCGGCGCGAGCTTGCTGCTGGCCGGCGGCGCCTGGCTGCTGCTCGGCAGCCGCCGCAAAAAAACCAAGCGCTACAAGCGTCCGCTTAGCTAGCGCCCGGCGCTATTTTTGAGGATGGGCGGGCTAGCCAGCGCGCAGCACGGTGCTGCCCTGGCTGGCCCGCCCATCATTTTTGTTCTGCTTTCCTCTTATGATAGCTCGCTCCTTGGTGGCGGCGCTACTGGTTTGGCCCCCGGCGCCGGGCCCGCCGGCCGCGTTTTACACCACCTACACCTACACGGCCTATACCGTGGTTGACCTCACTACGGGCGAGCCGCCGACCCAGGTATCGGGCGTGGGCGGCACCCTGGCCCTGCGCGCCGATGGCACGTATTCCAAGCGCCTGAGCTTGCTGCTCGGCGACAGTGGCCCCCGCCTGTTTCCGCAGCAGGGCAAGTTTACCACCAAGGGCGACAGCATCGTGTTTCGCTTCACCGACCTCAAGGGCTCGGATGTGCAGCGCGGCACGTACCGCTACAATGCCAAGACGCGCCGGCTCAGCATCACTATTCTAGGCTACCCCACCGGCAACAAGGGCATCTACGAGCTGGTGGCCACCACGCCGCCCGCCCGCTAGCCCCGTGGGCTAGGGTCTGATTGCCGCCCGCGCCTGGGCTTAGTAACTTGCGGCCGCATTCAGCTCGGCCCTACCCACCCAGCTCCGACCTGATAATTGTTAACTGTTAACTGATAACTGAAAAGATGGGACGCGCATTTGAATTCCGGAAAGGCCGCAAAATGAAGCGCTGGGACCGGATGTCGAAAGACTTTACCCGCATCGGCAAGGAAATCGTGATGGCCGTGAAAGAGGGCGGCCCCAACCCCGATTCCAACGCCCGCCTGCGCACGGCCATCCAAAACGGCAAGGGTGTAAACATGCCCAAAGACCGCGTGGATGCCGCCATTAAGCGCGCCAGCGGCAAGGATGAAAAAGATTACCAAGAGGTTGTGTATGAAGGCTATGGCCCCCACGGCGTAGCCATTGTGGTCGAAACCGCCACCGATAACCCCACCCGCACCGTGAGCAACGTGCGCCTGTACTTCAACCGCAACAGCGGCGCGCTGGGCACGGCTGGCAGCTCCGACTACACCTTCACCCGCAAGGGCGTTTTCAAGCTGGCCGCCGAAGGCCTGGACCGCGACGAGCTGGAGTTGGAACTCATCGACGCCGGCGCCGAGGACGTGTACGAAACCACTGAGGAAGACGAGCACGGCGCCGAGCACAAGTACATGGTGATTGAAACCGCCTTCACCGACTTCGGCCAGATGCAGAAAGCTCTGGATACCAAAGGTGTAAATATTGTGAGCGCCACGCTTCAGCGCGTGCCCAACACCACCGTTTCGCTCACTGACGAGCAGGCCGAAGAGGTCGAAAAGCTCATCGACAAGCTCGAAGAAGACGAGGACGTGCAGGCCGTGTACCACACGATGGGCTAGCGTACCGTGGACCCTGCGGGTCCGCGATTTTAACGTACCTGATTCCGCCTTGTTCACGCGCGGACCCGCAGGGTCCACGGTACGACAAACGCCGCTCGCCTTGCCTGGCTGGCGGCGTTTGTCGTTTCTTGCGATTACTTATGAAATTTCTACGCCTTTTCCCCTGCCTGCTGCCTTTTGCCGCGCTAGCCCAGCCCTCGAATCCGCAGCCACCCACCGACCCTACCATCCAGCGCTGGGTCAATGAAGTGTCGGCCAAAAACCTGGAGGTCGACGTGCGCAAGCTCGTGAGCTACGGCACGCGCCACACCCTGAGCGACACCAAAGACAAGAAGCGGGGCATCGGCGCGGCGCGGCAGTACGTGTTCGACGAGTTTAAGAAGTACAGCAAGGCCAACGGCAACCGCATGGTGGTGGAGATGGACACCTTCACGCTGAAGGCCGACGGCAAGCGCGTGGACAAAACCACGCTGATGGCCAACGTGCTAGCCACCATTCCCGGCACCGACCCTAGCGACAAGCGCGTGCTCATTATGAGCGGCCACATCGACTCGCGCGTGACCGACGTGATGAACCGCACCGCCGACGCGCCCGGCGCCAACGACGACGCCAGCGGCGTAGCCGCCGTGATGGAGGTGGCCCGAATTCTGGCCGGCCAGAAGTTTCCGTGCACCATCAAGCTGGTGGCCGTGCAGGGCGAGGAGCAGGGCCTGCTGGGCTCGGGCCACTTGGCCGAGCGCGCCAAAAAAGAGGGCTGGAACGTAGTGGCGATGCTGAATAACGACATCGTGGGCAACTCGAAAGGCTACGACCCCGAAATCACCGACTCGCTGCACCTGCGCGTATTCAGCGAAGGCGTACCGGCCAGCGAAACGCCCGAGCAGGCGCGCCAGCGCCGCCAGCTCAGCTCCGAGAATGATGCCCCCAGCCGCCAGCTCGCCCGCTACGCCCAAACCGCCGCCCGCCAGTACGTGAACCAGGGCGGCTACGCGGTGCTGCTGGAGTATCGGCCCGACCGCTTTTTGCGCGGCGGCGACCACACGCCCTTCAACCAGCAGGGCTTCGCGGCGGTGCGCTTCACCGAAACCAACGAGAACTTCAACCACCAGCACCAGGACCTGCGCACCGAAAACGGTATCGTGTACGGCGACCGCCCCGAGTTTGTGGACTACCGCTACCTGCGCCGCACCGCCCAGGTCAACCTGGCTACCCTGGCTAGCCTGGCGCTAGCCCCCGCCGCCCCCCAAAAGGTGGAAGTCCTCACCGCCAAGCTCACTAACCGCACCGAGCTGCGCTGGCTAGCCCCCCAGGGCGGCCCCACGCCGGCCGGCTACATCGTGCTGGCCCGCGAAACCAGCGCCCCGCAGTGGCAGCAGCGCTTCCCGGTGAGCACCACCACCGCCGACCTGGCCATCAGCAAGGATAATTACATTTTTGGCGTGGTGAGCGTGGATGCGCAGGGGCACGAGAGCACGGCGGTGCTGCCGGTGGTGGGGCGGTAATGGCAACTTATGAAGCGTTGATTTTTGACTTGGGCAAGGTAGTTTTCGACTTGTCGTTCGACCGGATTTTTCAGTTCTGGGCCTCCGCATCGGGGCAGCAAACTGCTAGTATCAAGGGCAAATTTCAGTTTGATAAGTTCTTTGATGAGTTTGAGAGAGGCGAGGTTTCGAATGAGGATTTCAGGACCGAAATTTCTCGGCGCCTGGGCCTTGAGCTTGCCGACCACGTATTTGACGAAGGTTGGTGCGCGCTGTACCTCGATACTTATGTAGAAATTGATGCGCTGTTGAGCAGCCTGAAAAAGCACTACCGACTCGTGGCACTGACCAATACAAACAGCATTCATGCGCGCGTCTGGAAAGCAAAGTACCGTGATAGTTTAAGCTATTTTGAAAAAGTATTCTGCTCGCATGAACTCAAAAACAGGAAGCCGGAGAGGCAAGCTTACCACAGTGCGCTTGCCTACTTAGAGGTTACGCCGCAGCAAGTCCTATTTCTTGATGACGGCCTTGCCAATATAG
>Ga0308164_10005049_pt1 | contig 10844 bp, 6 predicted proteins | sample PhyTR2_FD_201031 | JGI IMG/M metagenome (GOLD analysis project Ga0308164, IMG submission 201031) | Phyllosphere microbial communities from UC Gill Tract Community Farm, Albany, California, United States - DLSLT.R2 | ecosystem: Host-associated > Plants > Phyllosphere > Unclassified | place: USA... | reverse complement strand
TTCGGCCTCGGCTAGGGGGGCTAGCTGCTCCACGTCGGCCCCCACTGGCCCGGCATCGGAAACTGCCAGCAGCGCCCGCTCTGCCCGGTAGGAGAGGTTGAAATGCAGCGTGAAATCGACCAGCAGCGGCTTGCCAAATTTATCCTTGGCAAAGTATAAGTTCTTGGCCGGCTGCAAGGTATACAGCTCCAGCACGGCCCGCAGAAAGCTGTGCGCGCGGCCGTAGGTTTGGCGCTGGGCCAGGGGGCGAAGCTGGGCTTGGTGGGCCAGCTCGGCCGGCGATAGCACGTCACCGACAGCCAGCCATACTGCGTCGTCGGCCGTTAAGTCAGCCTGCCAAATGTGCAAAAACGACGGCATGGGTTACTGGGTGAGGGGCGTAAGACGGGCGTGGCACACCCTAAACTTACGGCGCGCCCCTGGTATTGTGTCCGTTGCCAATCCCTCGTAGCGCAGGTTAGCCCGCCCAGCAACGGCCCAGCAGAGCAGGGCCATTGTTGAGCGGGCTAGCGGGGCCAGGCCTGTTTTTGTTATTGCTTGTACTGGAGGTAGCGCACGTAGTCGACCTGCATCTGCTGCGGAAATACCGTGGAGCCGTCGGGGTTGCCCGAGCCGTTGGGGCCGAGGAAGTTACCGCCCACTGCCACGTTGAGAATGACGAAGAAGTTATTATTAAAGGGGTACATCTTCGAGCCCGTATTGCTGGGCGTGAAGGTGTAATACTGCTTGCCATCGACGTAAAAGCGCATCTGGTCCTTGCTGCGCACCATGCTGTAGGTGTGGAAGTCGTCGTCGGCGAGGTCAATCCACGACGTGCCTTCGTAGAAGTGGCTGCCCGAGCCGTCGGCGAAGTGCATGGTCGACAGAAACTGATTGGGCCGCTGGCCCATCGCCTCCATAATATCGATTTCGCCGCACTTGGGCCAGTTATTCTGGTCGATGTCGCTGCCCAGCATCCAGATGGCGGGCCAGAGGCCTTTGCCCTTGGGCAGCTTGGCGCGCACATCGATGCGGCCGAACTGGAAGTTCTGCTTGCTTTTGGTTAGAATGCGACCCGAGGTGTAGGAGCTGCCGTTTTTCAGGGCCTGAATGACCATGTTGCCCCCGTTCTGAAACACGTTGTCGGTCGAGGTCGTGTAGCTCTCCAACTCGTTGTTGCCCCAGCCGTTGTTGTTGCCCGTGTCATAAATCCACTTGCTGCCATCGGCCGGGCCCGCGCCGTTAAACTCGTCGCTCCAAACCATTTCGGTGTACTGGGCATAGTCGCGGGCCTCGGCGTTGGTGGCGGCCGGGGTCACTACGGGCGCCGGAATATCGGGCGTTTTGGTCTCGGTGCAGGCCGTGGCGAGCAGTGCCCCTAGCAAGAGGCTGGCGCCCTGGGCCGACTGGCGAAATAAGTAAGCTAACGAGTGCATAAAACTGAAAAAAATAGGGCCCGGTGAACAGCTCGCCGGGCCCTGGCCAACACGGTTGCGTAAAAAAAGAATCTACTTGGCTACCAGTTTCATGGTGAACACCGTGCCCGAGCTTTTGCCGGCGCGCAGCAACATGGTCTTATCCGTGATGGAGATGATACGGTACGTCAGGTCGGGCGCATCGGTAACGCCGATGAAGGTACCCGCCTTGCTGAGCACAAACTGGGCTAGCCCAGCGCCGTCGGCCGCCGTCAGTGTAAAGGGCGTCGAGTCGGAGCGGGGGGCCTGGCAAGTGCCGGGGCTACCCGCCACGAAGGTTTCGGCCTTCGCGTTGTAGGTGTACACATTAGCCGCCGAGAACGTGTACTCGTCGTCGGCCTGGCAGGCGGGCAGCTGGCCGGCGGTCGGGTTGCCCGCGTAGTAGGTCGTGGGGTTGCTCTCAGTGCCCACAATGATGGGGGCCGCCGAGGCCTGGTCGAGCAGCCAGGTTTTCTGGGTGCCATTGGTGAGCAGCTGCTTCACGCGGGTCACGGCGTCGAAAGGGACCAGGGTTACTTCGGTCTTGGTGCCGTTGGCCAGGGTGCCACGCAGGCGCAGTACAGTGCTGCTAATCTCGATAATGTCATAGGTCAGGTTGGTTACGGCCACCGGCTCGCCGATGAACGAGTCCTTGTTTTGCAGCACAATTTGCCCCAGCCCGCTAGCCCCACCCGTGGGCTTGAACACAAACGAGCCGCTGCCCGACTGCGAATCTCCGCAGTTGCCGCCGGTGTAGGTACCGCCGTTGGCCTCGTAGGTGTAGCTGGCCGAGGTGCCACTGAACGTGAACTGGTCGTCGGCCTGGCACGAAGTCAGCGAGTTGGCGGCCGACGAAGAGATGACGTTATTGCCGGCGTCGAGGCGCTTGATGGCGCCCGCCGCATTGGAGTAGGTGTAGACCTTAGCCCCGGCGGCGTTGCTCTGGCAGTTTACCAGGGCCGAGAAGCCAGCGTTGCCGCACAGCGAGGGCACCACCACGTCGGTTTGGGGCGTGGCGGCGGTGCCACCGCGGCCAGCCTCCGTCAGGCGCACCTTGTAGGTGCCGGCCTGGTTGTAGGTGTGCGTCACGGTTTTACCCGTGCCAATAGTGCCATCGCCAAACTCCCACTGGTTGACAAAGCCGGCATCCTGGCTGTTGTCGGTGAACGTGACGGTAACGGGGTACTGCGAGGCGTTGACGACGCTGGTGAAGCTAGCCACCGGCACGGCGCCTTCGAGGCTGCCGGTATCGCTTTTTTTGCAAGAGGCAAGCAGCAAGGGGCTGGCTAGCAGGGCCCAGGCGGCTTTATTCCACGTATGTTTCATGAGGATAACGAGGCTAAAAATTCCGGATGGGTGGCTTAGTAGCCAGGGTTTTGCTTGAGGCCGGGGTTAGCATCCAGCTCCGACTGCGGAATGGGCAGCACCAGGTTTTTCTCGGTCGGGATGCCGCGTTGCGTGATGCCCAGCGTGCGCAGGTAGTTGGCTTGAGCCGTCATCACCGGAATGAGGCCGTTGTTGGTACCATTCAGGCGCTTGAGGTCAAACCAGCGGTCAAACTCAAAAGCCAGCTCGTACTTGCGCTCCCGGATTACGCGGTCGTTGAAGTCCGACGTAGCCGTGAGGTCCACTGCGGCCGAGGGCGTGTTGTAGTCGAGGCCAAAGGCGCGGCGGCGCACCTTGTTGACGCACTCCAGGCCGCCGTCGGCGCCGCCGGTGGGGCCCACGGCTTCGGCCACAATCAGGTACATTTCGGCCAGGCGCAGCACGGGCACGTTGAGGCCCGAATCCCAGATGTTGGTTTCGACCTTGCCGATAAACCACTTCTTGCAGTTGTAGCCGAAGGGCGAGCCGGTAGCCTTGAGCGCGGCCTTGGAGCCATCGGGGTACGTGTCGCCGGGCTTCCAGATAGTTGCATCGCGGCGGGTGTCGCCGGCCTCGTAGCCGTTCACGAAGTCGGGCTCCGGAATGTTGAAGCCGTAGCCGCTGCCGGGCGTCTGGTTGGCGCCGCGCGGGCCGAAGAACTCGTTCATGGCCGAGCCCACCTGGTTGCGGTCGTACTGGTTGCGGCCGCTCACGTACTGCACCTCGAAGAGCGACTCCTTGGCGTTGTTGTTCTCGTTGGCAATCTTGAAGTTATCGCCGTAGCTAGCCCACATGGTCTTGCCCGAGCCTTTGATAACCGCCAGCGCCTGCTGGGCGGCCTCGGCCTTCTTACCCCTGGTGAGGTACACCTTAGCCAGCAGGCCGGTAGCAGCCCACTTGGTGGCGCGGCCCAGGTCGGCGCCGCTGTAAGAAGCCGGCAGGTTGCCGATGGCGGCCAGCAGGTCTTTCTCAATCTGGTCGTATACCTCGGCGGCCGGCGTGCGCGGAATGTTCACTTCCGACGGGCTGGCGGGCGGGGCCGAAAACAGCGGCACATCGCCGTAGGCCCGCACCAGGTCGAAGTAATACTTGGCGCGCAGAAACTGGGCCTCGCCCAAGCAGCGGCGCTGAATAGCGCCGTCCATACCCTGGATGCTAGGCACTTTCTGAAGCACGAGGTTGGCGCGCTGCAAGCCGATGAAACAGCTGCCCCACAGGCGGTTGGCTACGGTGTTGGTCGACGGGATGCTGAACGATTCGAGCTGCTTGTACTCGATGCCGTCGTTGCCATCGTCGCCGCCCGTCACCGAAATGTCGGCCATGATGTCGAAGGCCCACATGGCCAGGTTGTACTGGCCTTCCTTGGTGAGCTCGCTGTAGGCGGCGTTGGTAGCCTGAATGGCGTCTTGTTGGGTCTGGTAAAAGTTGGCGTCCGTTACCTGGTCGGCGGGCGCTTCTTCCAGAAATTTCTGGGTGCAGCCGGTGGTTAGGCCTAGCGTGAGCAAAAAGGCTCCGCAGGCAAATTTGGAGAACTTCATAATAGAGTAGGGTGGGAGACGAGATGGATTAGAACCCGATGTTGAGACCGCCCAGGAACACGCGGGCTTGCGGGTAGATGCCCAGGTCGACGCCGCTGGCGCTCACCTCGGGGTCATAGCCGGTGTATTTGGTCAGCGTCACCAGGTTCTGGGCCGTGAAGTACACGCGAATCTGGCCGGCCGAAATGCGGTTCAGCACCGACTTGGGCAGCGTGTAGCCAAACGTCAGGTTTTTGAGGCGCACGTAGGAGCCGTCCTCAATGTAGTGAGTCGATACGCGCAGGTTGTTGTTGGGGTCGCCGTTGATGGCGCGGGGCACATCGTTGCTGGTGCCGGCTCCGGTCCAGCGGTTCAGCAGGTTGGTAGTGCCGTTGGTGGTGCTGTAAAGAGCGCTCTCCGTGATGTAGCGGTTGAGGTTATACACATCGTTGCCCTGCACACCCTGAATGAAGAAGCTCAGGTCGAAGCCCCGGAACGCCAGCGTGTTGGTGAGGCCGAACGAGAAGTTGGGGTTCGGATTGCCGATAAACGTGCGGTCGAGGTCCGTGATAACGCCGTCGCCGTTCAGGTCCCGGAAGCGAATGTCGCCGGGCGCCGTGCCCGGCTGCTGGGTCGGGGCAGCTTTCACTTCGTCAGCAGTCTGGAACAGGCCGTCGGCCTGGTAGCCGTAGAACGCGCCGAACGCCTGGTTGGCGTCGTAGCGCACGATGGTGCCGCTCAGCGACCCTAGCCCGTTGTACGGAATACCCGCGCCCAGCGAGGTGAGGCGCGTTTTAAAGGCCGATACGTTGAAGTTGGTCGTCCAGGTCAGGCCGGTTTCGCCGCCCACGAAGTTGTGCGAAGTCACCGACACGTCGATACCGCGGTTGTAGGCCGAGGCCGCGTTGGCGTTTACCGACTCATAAGTGCCGGATACCAAAGACGGCGGCACGGGCGCAATCAGGTTGGGCGAATTACGGTTGTAGAGGTCGATGCTGGCTTCCAGACGGTTACCGAAAAAGCCCAGGTCGAGGCCAATGTTAGCTTGGTCGTTGTATTCCCAGCGCAGGTTGGGGTTAGCCAGGCGGGTAGGCGCGCCACCCGTGTTAATGGTGCCATCGGCCCCCAGGGGGTAAGTGGTGCCGAAGTTAATCGAGTACAGGTAGGCGAAACGCCCGGCGTTCAGCTCGTTACCCACGCGGCCGTAGCCGGCGCGCAGCTTCGCATTGCTGACGGTATTGTTGCCCTTGAGGAATTCTTCCTCCGAGATGCGCCATCCCACCGAGGCGCCGGGGAAGAAGCCGAACTTCTCGCCGGGCTGAAAGCGCGACGAGCCGTCGTAGCGCGCAATGGCCTGGAAGATGTACTTGCCGGCATACTCGTAGTTGAGGCGGCCGAAGTAGCTGGCCAGGCGGCGGGGCGTGGGGTCGAGGGTGCCGGCGTTGGCCAGCAGCGTATTAATCGGGCCTACGTTGATGGTTTGCAGGTCGTTGCGCAGGTAGCCCGTGCGGTAGGCCTCCACGTTGCTGTAGTTGAACTCCTGGGCCGACTGGCCCGCCAGCAGCGTAACGTGGTGCTTGTCGCCAAACAGGTGGTCGTAGGTCGCCGTGTTCTCGATGAGGTACGTAGGCGCGTAGCTCGACGTGGCCGAGGCCCCGGCCGTGATGTAGCGCTGGGTAAAGCCGGCCAGCTCCGGGCCCTTGGGCGAAAAGGCGTTGAAGTTGTCGAAGATGAGGTCGGCGCCCACGTTGGTGCGGAAGCGTAGGCCCTTAACCGGCTCTACCTCCGCAAAGAACGTAGTGATGGCCCGGTTGCGGGTAAAGCGCTGGTTGGTGCGCTGCGAGGTGGCTAGCGGGTTTTCCTCGGTAAAGTTGTCGGAGGCGCTGTTGGGCTGGTACCAGTAGCCATCGGGCCGGTAGGCCTGCACGGTGGGCGGAATGCGCAGCAACTGCTGCACCGCGCCGTACTCGCCGCTGTTGCTCGTTACCTGGCGGTCGCTGAGGTGCGTGAGGGCGATGGTGGTGCCCAGCTTGAAGTACTTGTTTACCTGTACATCACCGTTGGCCCGGATGGTAAAGCGCTCAAAATTAGACCCTAGCACAATGCCGTCCTGCTGGAAGTACGCGGCCGACAGCGCAAAGCGAGATTTTTCGCTGCCGCCCGTGGCCGAAAGCGAGTAGTTCTGAATCTTGGCCTTGCGGAACAGCAAATCCTGCCAGTCGGTACCCTCGCCCAGCGCCGTGGGGTTGCGCAGCTTTTCGAGGGCAATGGGCTTGCCAGCGGCAATCAGCGACTCGTTGTTGAGCGTGGCGTACTCGGTGGCGTTCAGCAAGTCGAGCTTGCGGGCCAGCACCTGCACGCCCCGGTAGCCATCGAAGTTGACGGTAGCCACGCCGGCCTTGCCGCGCTTGGTAGTGATGATAACCACGCCGTTGGCGGCGCGCACGCCGTAGATGGCCGTGGCCGAGGCATCCTTCAGGATGTCAATGGTTTCGATGTCGTTGGGGCTGATGGCGTTCAGCTGGTTGTCGCCGCCATCGGGCAGCGGAAAGCCATCGACCACGTACAGCGGGTTGTTGTTGCCGGCCGACGTTATCCCCCGAATGCGGATGGACGTACCGGCCGCCCCGCCCGGCGCGCCGCCGTTGGAGGTGATGGTGACGCCCGACACCTTGCCCTGGATGGCCTGCGTGACATCAGCCACCGGCTGGCGCACGATGTCGGCCGCGCCCACCGATGAGATAGCGCCCGTTACGCTGCCGCGCTCCTGGGTGCCGTAGCCCACTACTACTACCTCGTTAAGCTTCTGCGCGTCCTCACGCAGAGTCACGCTCAGGCCGGTAGCATTGGCGCTCGTTACGATTACGGGCTGCCCTATATAGCCAATAAAGCTGAACAATAGGGTGCTGCCTTCGGGCGCCCGCAAGGAGAAGCGTCCTTCTGAATCGGTAGTGCCCCCGATGGAGGTGCCGCGCACCAGCACCGTAACACCGGGCAGGCCGGCCCCATCGGGGCCTACCACCCGGCCCGTTACGGGTATCTCGGCAGCGATGCTGAGCGGGAGGCTAGCCAGCGCAGGCGTAGTAGTGGCCCCCGCAGCCACTGGTAGCCCGCAGGCTAGCAGCATCGCGGTGTGTCGAAACGACGGGGCTAGGTAAAGCTTTCGCTTCATGCTATAAGTGAAAAAGGGTGGGAAAGATAAAAAGCAGCTAGCTAGCCTAAAAAGAGGCTAGGCAGTCGAACTTCAGGGTGATAATTCCACAATCGGTTGCGGAGCCGGCAACGATTGCGGAATGAGTAAAAACTGGCGGTTAGCTAAAGCGAGCTACTTGGGTCTTCTGGTCAAAAGTAGCGAGAGTGTTTTGTAAAAAAATAAGGCGAATGTGGCCCAAATCGGCTGAAAATGCCCTTTTGTCGCTTTAACACTACCGGCAATTACACCTAGCACACACGCGAAAAGCGGCCTTTGGTGGTTTAAATGCACTGAGCCGGGTTTTAAAGCTGACTGGAGTTGGGCTAAAAAACAACGCCTAAAAATGAAAATTTTTGGCAGGTTCAGCAATTGGTATCCGCAACAGCGGCTGCCGGGCTGGCTGGCTGCCCTAAGCCTCTTCCAACTCGGGCTCCATATCGGCATTGGCCGTATCGTCGAAGAGCACGTGCGTCCATGATTCGCTCTCCTCGTAGTCGGGTGCCTGGCGGCGGCGGTCTAGCGCGGCCAGTACTTTCTGGGCAAAAGCCCAGCTGGTGGCCGGCCGCAGCTCCAGTACCCTGGCTAGCTCGGCGGGGGCGTAGCGGCCCCGGTGGGCATGCAGCAGAAACACTGCGTAGAGCGCTTTCACAATGGGAAACTTACACTTTTGCAGCAGCGTGCCCGTGGTGGCCGACTCTACGTAGCGGCAGCGGGTGCAGCGGCGGGCGAAGGGCTCGCGGGCCTCGCAGCTTTTTTCGTGGCCGCACTTGCGGCAGCGGTAGCCGTGCTGCCACTTTAAGTCGGCGAGGTAGCGCAGGCAGGCGTCTTTATCCGGATACAACTGGCTGAACTCGCCAAAATCGAACTCGCGGGCTTGCAGGCGCGCTTCCTTTTGGTCTTGCAGGTCGCGGCTAAGGTCGCGGTTGAGTTGCTCGATGGCGGCCGACTGCAAGGCTAGCAGGCTATTGGTTTCGAGCAGCTCGCGGTTTTGTGTGGCGATGGTATCGTTTTGCCGGCGCAGCTCGTCGGTGCGGCGGGCCACCAGGGCTTCCAGCTCGGTATTGAGCTGGTCTTTGAGCGCCTGGTTTTCGCGCAGCTGCTCCACCAGCTGGTCCTGGGCCTGGTGGCGCTTGCGCAGCTGCTTGAGCAGGCGCCGCTGGGTGTGCAGCGTGGTGTCCATCAGGCTCTTAATCTTGTCGGCCAGCGCGTAGCTGAGCACCGCCACCTCCACCACAAACGCGGCGTTGAGGCTGTACACGGTGTACACGTTGTTGTAGAACTCGATGCCTAGCTTGCGGCTGATAAGAAACGCCAGGCTGCCCGCTACCAGTGCCTGGGCTATCAGCAGGTAGCGCGCCGCCCGTAGCCCGCCGCGGTAGGCGCGCCAGGCTACATAATACAGCAGCCCGTAGGGCAGCAGGTACAGCCAAAAGCTAAAGCCCGCGTGAATGAGCGCCGCATCGAGCACCAGCAGCGCCCCACTCAGCGACACCACCCAGCGGATGAGGCGGTCGAGCTGCGGCAGGCGCGCGCGCGCATCGAGAAACGAGCGGGCGTACTGCGCAAAGGTGAGCAGCAGCAGCACCGGCGCCGCCACCGCAATAAAGTGGTTGACTGCCGCGCTGCCCGGCCACAGGTACTGGAACCCCAGCCCGTCTTCTGACAAAAACAGCAGCGCCCCGCTCAGCACATAAAGCACGTAGTAGAGATATGACTTTTCCTGCAAGAAAAAATACAGGAAGAGGTTATAAACCAGCATGATAAACAGCACGCCGTAGAAGCCGCCCAGCAGCCAGTATTGCAGGCTCATCTCGGGCAGCAGGCCGGGGCCGCTGTGCAGCATGGCCCGGAAGCTGGTGGGCGAGTCGGAACGCAGGCGCAGGTAGTAGGTGGCCGGCGGACCGTGGCGCAGCGGCAGGTCGAACAAAAAGTTTTTGTAGGGCAGCGGGCGGGTAGCAAATGGGTAGTTGGCGCCCGTCAGTACGCTATCGTAGGCTAGCCCCCCCGCCGGGCCAGGGCCACCAAGCGGCCGAAACAGCGTGGCCGCCCCAATGTGCGAGTCATATAGCTCCAGGTACCAGTCGCTGGCCGGCCCCTGGCCGGCGCCCATCGTAAAGCGCAGCCAGTAGGTGCTGCTAGGGTGCTGCATGTTGGGCGGGCGCTGGGTACCCACCAGGGTGGTAAAGCGCCGGGCGTAGGCCGGGCTGCTCACCTGGCCCAGGCCCAGGCGGCCGCTAGGGTCTTCGAGCACGCTGTAGTACTGGTCGTGCAGGAACTGGGCCGGGCGGCTGGGGCTAGCCACCAGGGTGTCTTCGGGGGCGGCGGTGGCCGGGTGGGCCAGGGCCAGTAGCACGGCCAGGCCCACAAAATGGGGCCAGCTGGCCGGGCGGGTGCCACACAGGCACCGGCCAGCCCGGCTGGCCAGCCTGCAAAGGAGAGCGTAGAAAAGGACCAAGAGTGAAGTGCGTTTGGGTGGGAGAGAAGCGCGCACGGAGACAGGGTAGTAAAAGTAACAACAAATGCCGACCTGCCGACCGGCCAAAGCGGGCCCGCAGTCGGCACAATTGGCCCGGTGGTCGGGTGGGGGCGGAGCGGGGCTAGCGGGCGGCTACTTTTGGTGGGCATATTACTACTACTATGGCTGCTTTTTCCTTTCAGCGCTTCCTCACCCCGCTTATTCACGTGTTGGCGTGGGGGCTGCTGGCGCTGGCGCTCCTGCTTTTTCAGCCCATGCAGGGCCGGGTGGTGCTGCCCACCGAGTACTGGGTGAAGCAAGGCGCCCTGCTGTTGCTTTGGATGAGTGCCTTTTACCTCACGGCGCGCCTGAGCGTGCCGCGCCTGCTGCTGCGCGGCCACAGCGGCTGGTTTGTGCTGGTGCTGGCCCTCACGGCCACGGCCGTGATGCTGCTGAGCCGGGGCCTCGATAATATGCTGCATTTGCCCGACCTCATTCACGCGGCCTTTCGGGCGGCGGGCGAGGGCCGGCGCAATGGCCGGCCCAGGGGCCCATACTTCGACCTGGTGGGCCTGCTCATTACGCTGCTGGTGCTGGGCATTGCCACGGCCATTACGGTGGTGCAGCACTGGCAGCAGGAAGCCCGCCTGCGCGAGCGCCTCGACCAGCAACGTACTGAGGCCGAGCTAGCTATGCTGAAGGCCCAGATAAACCCGCACTTCTTCTTCAATACTCTCAATAATATCTACTCGCTCACGCTCATCGACGGCGAGCGGGCGCGGGCGGCCCTGCACCGCCTCTCGCGCATGATGCGCTACGTGCTCTACGATACGGCCGCGGGCCACGCCCGCCTCAGCCAGGAAGTAGCTTTTATTCAGGAT
>Ga0308164_10005048_pt1 | contig 10849 bp, 6 predicted proteins | sample PhyTR2_FD_201031 | JGI IMG/M metagenome (GOLD analysis project Ga0308164, IMG submission 201031) | Phyllosphere microbial communities from UC Gill Tract Community Farm, Albany, California, United States - DLSLT.R2 | ecosystem: Host-associated > Plants > Phyllosphere > Unclassified | place: USA... | reverse complement strand
ATGGCCGGCTTATCGTGTTTGAGCGCGACTTTGGCATTTGGACGCTGAATACCGAGAATGGCCAGACCCAGCCCGTGCGCATAGTGCGGCGCGGCGCGCCGGCTAGCCCCACCGTGGAGCGCCAGCGGTTCACCGACCGCTTGCAGGAACTGGCCCTTTCGCCCGATGGCAAAAAGGTGGCCTTCATTGTGCACGGCGAGGTATTTGCCGCCTCGGCCGCCGATGGCGGCGACGCCACGCGCCTCACCAGCACTGTGCCCGCCGAAAGCGACCTGACCTGGGCGCCCGATAGCCGCCGCCTCATTTATGCCTCGGCCCGCGATGGGGCGAAGCATTTGTACAGCTACACCTTCGCCACCGGCCAGGAAACGCGCCTCACCAATTCGCCGCTCAGCGATGCGCAGCCACGCTTCTCGCCCGATGGCAAGCTGCTGGCCTTCGAGCGCGACGCCAAGGAACTACGTATTTTGGACCTGGCCAGCAAGCAGGAGCGCGTGGCGGGCACCGGGCGCTTTGGCCGGCCGCCGCTAGCGGCCGAGCGCTCGTTTGCGTGGTCGCCCGATGGGCGCTGGCTGGCCTTTGCGCCGGCCGGCGCGCGGGGCTTCACCAACGTGCAGGTGGTGCCCGCGGCGGGCGGCGCGGCGCGGGCCGTCAGCTTCTTGGCGAACTCGAACAGCAACTCGCTTTCGTGGAGCCCCGATGGCAAGTACCTGCTTTTCGACACCGGCCAGCGCACCGAGGATACGCAGGTGGCGCGCATCGACTTGCAGCTGCGCACACCGCGCTTCCGCGAGGACCAGTTCCGCGACTTGTTCAAGGAAACGATGCCCGGCCCGGTTTCGCCCGACAAAAACCAGAGCCCGCCCTCGGCGCCGGCCAAGCCAGCTAGCCCCGCCCCGCTGCCCGTAGCCGCCGCCGACTCGGCCCGCGCCAAAACCCGCGTGGTGGCTAGGCCCGCCAAAGGCAAAAAGGGCGCGGTAGTGGTAACCACCACGCCCGCCAAACCGCCGGTCAGCATCAACTTCGACGACATTCGGCGGCGCCTGAGCCTCGTGCCGGTGGGCGTGGATGTGCGCAGCCAGCGCATCAGCCCCGATGGCAAGTGGCTGCTGCTCACGGCTACGGTATCGAACCAAACCAACCTCTACCTCTACCCACTCGATGAGCTGAGCAAGGATGCGCCCACCGCCCGGCAGCTCACCGCCACGGCCGGCCCTAAGCGCGAGGCGCAGTTTTCGCCCGATAGCAAGGAGGTGTATTACCTCGACCAGGGCCGCATTCAGGCCGTGCCGGTGGAAACCGGCAAGGGCCCCGCCGCCCACGCCGTGGCCGTGGCTGCCGAGCTCGATGTAGATTTCGAGCAGGAGAAAACGGTGGTTTTCGACGAAGCCTGGAGCTACCTGCGCGACTTCTTCAACGACCCTGCTTTTAACGGCGTCGACTGGCCGGCGCAGCACGATAAATTTGCGCCCTACGTGGCCGGCGCCCGCACCCCCGACGAGGTGCGCCGCCTCACCAACCTGATGATTGGCGAGCTGAACGCGTCGCACTCGGGCATGGGCCCGGCCCCGGCCGCCACCGGCACCGTGGCCCCCGCCACCGGCCGGCTAGGGGTGCGCTTCGACCCCGGCGAGTACGAGCAGAACGGCCGCCTGCGCCTCACTACCGTGCTGCCGCTAGGGGCCGCCGCGCTGGCCGGCCTCAAGCCCGGCGACGTGTTGCTGGCCGTGGATGGCCGCCCCCTCACCGGCAGCACTAACCTCGATGAGCTACTTCAATACAAAGTGGGCCGCCGCACCACGCTGCGCGTTTCGGCTGAGGGCAAAGAGCGCGAAGTGGTGGTGCGTCCCCTCAGCCGCGACACCGAGAAGGGCCTCGACTACCGCCAGTGGGTGGAGGAGCGCCGCGCTTACGTGGCCCAGGCCAGCGGCGGCCGGCTGGGCTACGTGCACATGTTTGACATGAGCGCCGCCTCGCTCTCGCAGCTTTACCTTGACCTCGATGCCGAAAACATGACCCGCGACGGCGTGGTGGTGGATGTGCGCAACAACAACGGCGGCTTCGTGAACGTGTACGCCATCGACGTGCTGGCCCGCCGTAGCTACCTCAGCATGATGAGCCGGGGCATGGCCGCGCCGGTACCCGCCCGCTCGGCGCTCGGCCAGCGCAGCCTGGAGGTGCCCACGGTGCTCGTCACCAACCAGCACTCGCTCTCTGATGCCGAGGACTTTAGCGAGGGCTACCGGGCGAGCAAGCTCGGCAAAATAGTGGGCGAGCCCACTGGCGGCTGGATTATCTTCACCTCGGGCACCACCCTGCTCGACGGCTCCAGCCTGCGCCTGCCCACCAGCACCATCCGCGCCACCCGCGACGGCCAGGTAATGGAAATGAACCCCCGCCCCGTCGACGTGCCCGTAACGCGCCCCATCGGCGAGAGCTACACCAGCCACGACGTGCAGCTGGATACCGCGGTGAAGGAGCTGCTAGGGCAACTCGGCAAATAGCCTTATAGTCAAAAAACGGTTGTCATGCTTCGACAAGCTCAGCATGACAACCGTTTTTTGACTTTCAAAATACACACTACTTCGCCTCCAGTATCGGCAGCACATCAGCCACTTCAAACAGGGAGTTGTACTGCAAAATCGACTTCAAGAAGGCCACGTGGCCCTGGCCGATGATGAGCACGATGGCCTTGTCATGCTGCACATCCACGGCGCGCAGCAAATTGGTGTAAATGCGCACGTTGCGCTTATAAAACTCGCCCGCCAGGTCGGCCCCGGCGTAGTTGTCGCCGCCGCCTACGCGGGCCAGGTTCAGCGTATAAGCATCCATATTGCCGCGGTCGGACCGCTCTATGTTCATGCGCTTAAAATGCGCCAATAAGGTTTCGCCGCTGTACTTGGTGGCGGGCCCCATGGCGGCCCGAATGGCTTTTTGGCGCGCCTCAAGCAGGCTGCCCAGGCTGTCGGGCTGCGGCTTATCGGTGTACATATTATTCAGGATAACCTCCTGGCCGTGCGTTTTGGCATATTGCTGAGTAGCGCCGTAGTCGTAGATGCCATTAGCATCGGCGCAGTACACGCGGGGCAAGTTCAGGCGCTTGGCCAGGCGGTAGCCCACCTGCACGACCTCGTTGTTGTTCTGGCGCTGGGTGCCAACTTCGCGCTGCCCTTTGCGGTAGAGCGCGTAGGTGCTGTCTACGAAGCGCTGGCGGTCCTGCTTCCACTCCACAAACACCTTGGTGGCCTGCGTTTTTTGCAGCTTATCAATCAGCTCATCCAGCTCGCGCTGGTTTTTGGGCGTGTCCATATCCACCTTGGTACCCTTGATAACATCGCCGTCTGAAGCATTAAAATGGAACGTGCCCACCAAGTACACCTTGATTTTGGTATTGAGCGGCGCCGGTGCCTGGGCAGCGGCCAACTGAGCGGTGCCGAGCAAAGCACCGGCGAACAACGTGCGGAAAATGGAGCGGAGCGACATAGCAGCGAGGTGATTAAGAAGTGATGCTGCAAAGGTGCCGGGCCACCGCCAGGCCCAAAATTTTATTATCCCAACCCCGGCTAGCCTTACACCAACGCCGCGGGCTAGCCCGCGGCGGACGTCGTCCGGGCCTGGCGGGCGTTGGTGTAAGGCTAGCCGGGGTTGGGATAATAGTTGGGGGCTAGCCTGGCCCGGCGGGTACTTTTACCTGCATGAATCATCGCCGCATTATTCTGTACCAAGCCATTGGCTGGGCGCTGGTCATTGGCTCCGATTTGGTGGCCATTATCGCCAATAGTAATAAGCACAATACGCTGGAGCTGGGCCGGCAGCTGCTCTTGCAGTTCACGTTTGAGCTCAGCCTGATGAGCTTGTTTTACTACTGCTTTCTGGTGGTGTTTCCGCAGGGGCTGCGGCCGGGGCGCTGGCTCGTGCTGGTGCTCGGGCTGCTGGGCACGCCGTTGGTGTTTGCGGGCAGCCGCTACTTGCTGCAAGAGCTACTATTGCCGCTGCTGTTCGGCTTTCGCAACTACTACCCAGGTACGCCACTACTGGGCTACCTCCTCGATAACCTCTATTACCTGCCGCCTACCATTGGGCTAGCGGGGGCGGTGGTGGTGGTGCGCGACGCATTTCTGCGCGAGAAGGAGCGCGAAAACCAGTTGCAGATTCAACTCCTGGAACAAGCCAAAACCCAGGCCGAGCTGGCTTTCCTGCGCACCCAAATAAACCCGCACTTTCTCTACAATACCCTCAACTACCTCTACGCCACTGCCTACGAAGTATCAGAAGGGCTAGCCGAGGCCATTCTGCGCCTCTCCGACCTCATGCGCTACATGCTGCACGACAGCCCCGACGGCCAGGTAGACCTGGCCCGCGAAGTGGAGTACGTGGAAAATTACCTGGCTATTCACCGGCTGCGCTTCGAGGAGAAATTCTTCGTCGACTTCACCCAAACCGGCCAGCCCGTGGGCGGGCAGCGCGTGGCCACGCTGCTGCTCATCCCGTTTGTGGAAAATGCGCTCAAGCATGGCGTGGTGAGCCAGGCGGCGCACCCGGTGCGTGTGCACCTGCACCTGCCCGCGCCCAACCGGCTGGAGTTTACCGTCGAAAACCGCATCAATCACCAACAAAAGGACACTACTACCGGCGTGGGCCTACCCAACATTCGGCGCCGGCTAGCCCTGCTCTACCCCGGCCGCCACACCCTAGCGGTGCACGACGATGGCCTGACCTACCGCACGCACCTGACGCTGAGCTTATGACGCCGGGCTTACTTGCTCACCAGGCTCGAAATTTCGTCGGTGCTGCCCGAGGCCAGCAGCTGCACGTCAAATTTTACGTTAGCGGTGGCGGGTAGCTTGGGCACCAGCACAAAATATACCACGCTGGCGCCGGTGGGCGCCGGGCCGGGGGCTAGCTGCACCGCGTAGGTGTAGCCGGCACAGGTTTGCACCACTTGTTGGGCTAGCAGGTGGTAGCTGCTGGCGGTGCGGGTTTTGCCGGCCAGCAGGGTGTGGGTGACAAAGTTGACGGCCGGCAGCTGCTTGCCCGCAAACAGCTCGTGGTACTCGGCGGCCGAGTTGATGACGTACTCATTCGTCTGCCCCACGTAGGGCACCGGCTCGGTAATGGTGGCTTTGAGGCCCGCCAGCGGCGTCAGGGTCACGTCGGCCGCGGCGTTGCATGGCGCTACATCTTCTTTTTTGCAACTGTTGCTCATCGCCAGAAAGCTGAGCGCGGCCAAGGCCAGGAGTCGACGTAGATGCATAAAAACCAGGGCAATCGGGTGGAAAAAGGAGAGTGGGCAAGAAATATAGCACCCGGCGGCCAATAGGCAAGCGCGTGCGGTGCGGCACCCGGCCGCCACGTACCTTACGGGCTCCATTTTGCTTTCTGCTATGCTCCGCTGCATTGCCGTCGACGACGAGGCCTACGCCACCCGGCTGCTGGCCAGCTACATCCAAAAAATACCGACCCTGGCGCTGGCCGGCACCACCACCGACCCGCTCGAAGCCCTGCAATGGGTGCAGGAGGGCCGCGCCGACCTCGTGTTTCTCGACATTCAGATGCCCGAGCTCACGGGCCTGCAATTTCTTAAAATCTGCGGCAGCCGGGTCAAGGTCATTCTCACCACCGCCTACCCCGAGTATGCGCTGCAAGGCTATGAGCACGACGTAGTTGACTACCTGCTCAAGCCCATTGCCTTCGACCGCTTTTTGCGCGCCGTGCAAAAGGCCCAGGCCCAGGTGCCCGCCGCGCCGCTAGCCCCGCCCTCGCCGCCGGCCCTGGCCCCGCCGGCTAGCCCGCCCACCGTGCCCGATTATCTCTTTGTAAAAGGCGATAGCAAAAATAAGTTTATCAAGGTTAAGCACGCTGATATTCTGTACATTGAGGGGCTCAAAAACTACGTCTCCATTGTGGTACCGGGCCAGCGCATCATCACCTACCTCACCTTGCGCGAGCTGGAAGCGCAGCTGCCCCGGCCGCCCTTTGTGCGGGTGCACAAGTCATTCATCATCTCGCTAGCCCACCTGCGCATGGTGGAGGGCCATTTATTACACGTAGGTAATGAGGCAATTACGGTGGGCGAAACCTACCGCGAGGAGTTTTTCAAGCTGATTCGGGAAAAAGGCTAGGCCCGCGCTGCAACGCCGGACGGGGCAGTATGTCTTTTTTGTGAAAAAATTACCATCTTGCCGGTCGGTTTGTGTCCGCTGCCTTTTAATTTCTTGCCACTTTGAAACGACGTGACTTTGTGGGCCTCACGGGCCTAGCCACCGGCGCCCTGCTGCTGCCCCACTTCCCCGGCATGGGCGGCACCCTCGTCGACCCCGCCCGCCTGCTCGAGCCCGGCCTCGACATAGCCGCCAAAAAGCGCCTCGCCGATGCGGCTCTCAACGCGGCCAAGAGCGCCGGCGCCACCTACACCGACGTGCGCATCGGCCGCTACCTCAACCAGAGCATTTTTACCCGCGAAAAGCAGGTGCAGAACATTGCCAGCGGCGAAAGCTTCGGGGCCGGCGTGCGCGTGATTGCGGGCGGCAGCTGGGGATTTGCCGCCACCAACAACGTGAGCGAAGCCGGCCTCACCCAGGCCGCCAAGCTGGCCGTGGCCATGGCTAAGGCCAACGCTAAAACCCAGAAGGAGCCCGTGAACCTGGCCGCCCAGCGCGGCTACGGCGAGGTGAGCTGGAAAACGCCCATCAAACAAAACGCCTTTGAGGTGCCCGTGGCCCAGAAGGCCGAATTGCTGCTGGCCGCCAATGCCGCTGCCCAAGCCAACGGTGCCAACTTCGTCAATTCCAGTCTCTTCCAGATAAACGAGCAGAAGTACTTCGCCAGCACCGACGGCTCGTATATCGACCAGGATATCCACCGCATCTGGCCCACGTTCTCGGTCACGGCCATCGACCGGGCTAGCGGCAAGTTCAAAACCCGCGACGCGCTGAGCTCGCCCATGGGGCTAGGGTACGAGTACCTCTCGCCCCAGGCGGCCGATAAAATTGCCGGCCCCGCCGGCACCGGCCTAGTGGGCTACCGCAACAGCTACGACATCCTGGAAGACGCGGCCCTGGCCGCCCGCCAGGCGAAGGCCAAGCTCACGGCCACCTCGGTGCTGGCCGGCAAGTACGACCTTGTGCTCGACCCTAATCACCTGGGCCTCACTATCCACGAGAGCATAGGTCACCCGTTGGAACTCGACCGCGTGCTGGGCTACGAGGCCAATTATGCGGGCACCTCGTTTGCCACGCTGGAGTGGCGCAAGAAGAATATTCCGTACGGCTCGAAAAACGTGACCATCGTGGCCGATAAGCTTCAAGCCGGCTCGCTAGGGGCCGTGGGCTACGACGACGAGGGCGTGAAAACTAAGGAGTGGACGCTCATCGACCAGGGCAAACTCATTGACTACGAGAAGATTCGCGACCAGGCGCACATCGTGGGCCAGAAAGAATCGGACGGCTGCTGCTACGCCGACTCGTGGGGCACAGTGCAGTTTCAGCGCATGCCCAACGTGAGCCTGCGCCCCGGCACCGCCAAAATGAGCGTGGACGACATGATAAGCAAGGTCGACAAGGGAATCTACATCGCCGGCCGCGGCTCGTACTCTATTGACCAGCAGCGCTATAACTTCCAGTTTGGCGGCCAGGTGTTCTACGCCATCGAAAAGGGCAAAATTGCGGGCATGCTCGACGACGTGGCCTACCAGGCGAATACCCAGGAGTTCTGGAACTCGTGCGCGGCGGTGTGCGACCAGTCAGATTACCGTTTGTTCGGCTCCTTCTTCGACGGCAAGGGCCAGCCCTCGCAGGTGTCGGCCGTGAGCCACGGCTCGGCTACGGCGCGCTTCAATGCGGTCAATATTATCAATACCGGGCGCAAGATTGGCTAGCGTCTTTGGTCATGCAGAGCGTAGCGAAGCATCTCACCCGCTTCGTTGGGTTAGTAACTCCAGCGACTGCACGCGAGCTGCTGCGCTCTGCATGACTAACGGTTTCAATCAGTTACTTTCTCATCAGCAACTTTCTATCTCTCAAACCTTTACTTTCCTTCTCCCTTGAACAGACGCGACTTTACTGCCCTCACCGGCCTCGCCGCGGGGGCCCTGTGGCTGCCCAGCTTCCCGGCCCTGGCCGGCAACCTCGTAGACCCGGCCGCGCTGCTGGAGCCCGGCCTCGACGTAGCCACCAAAAAGCGCCTCGCCGATGTGGCCCTGAACGCCGCCAAGGCGGCCGGCGCCACCTACGCCGACATTCGCATTCAGCGCACGCTCAACCAAGGCATCTTCACCCGCGAAAAGCAGGTGCAGGGCATTTCCAGCGCCGAGAGCCTGGGCGTGGGCATCCGGGTGATTGCCAACGGCACCTGGGGCTTTGCCTCGACCAACAACGTGACCGATGCGGGCATTGCCAAAACGGCCCAGCAGGCCGTGGCTATCGCCAAAGCCAACGCCAAGGTGCAGAAGGAGCCCGTGAAGCTAGCCGCCCAGCAGGGCTACGGCGAGGTGGCCTGGAAAACGCCTATTGAAAAAAACGCCTTTGAGGTGCCCATCAAGGAGAAGGTTGATTTGCTGCTGGCCGCCAACGGCGCGGCCCTCAGCAACGGCGCTTCGTTTGTGAACTCGGCTATGCTGCAAGTGAATGAGCAGAAGTACTTTGCCAGCACCGACGGCTCGTATATCGACCAGGATATTCACCGCATTTACCCCACTTTTGGGGTAACGGTGGTGGACCGGGCTAGCGGCAAATTCCGCTCGCGCCAGAGCCTGAGCTCGCCCATGGGCATGGGCTACGAGTACCTCTCGCCCAAGGCCGCCGACAAGGTGATGGGCCCCGCCGGCTCGAACGTAATCGGCTATAAAAACAGCTACGACATGCTGGAAGATGCGGCCCTGGCCGCCAAGCAAACCCAGCAGAAGCTGACTTGCAAGAGCGTGGTACCGGGTAAATACGACCTCATTCTGGACCCCCACCACCTGGGTTTGACCATCCACGAATCGGTGGGCCACCCGCTGGAGCTCGACCGCGTGCTGGGCTACGAGGCCAACTACGCCGGCACCTCGTTTGCCACGCTGGAGTGGAAAAAGAAGAACATTCCGTACGGCTCGAAGCAGGTGAACATCGTGGCCGACAAGCTACAGCGCAACTCGCTGGGCGCGGTGGGCTACGACGATGAGGGCGTGAAAACCAAGGAGTGGAACCTCATCGAGCAGGGCAAGCTGGTTGATTATCAGAAAATTCGCGACCAGGCGGGCATCGTGGGCCAAACGGCCAGCGATGGCTGCTGCTATTCGCAGTCGTGGCGCGATGTGCAGTTCCAGCGCATGGCCAATATCAGCCTGAAACCCAGCGCCGCCAAGATGAGCGTGGATGAGCTGGTGAGCAAGGTTGATAAGGGCATCTACATCGTGGGCAACGGCTCGTTTTCGATTGACCAGCAGCGCTATAACTCGCAGTTTGGCGGCCAGGTGTTCTATGCCATCGAGAAGGGCAAAATTACCGAGATGCTCGAAGACGTGGCCTACCAAACCAACACGCTGGAGTTCTGGGGCGCCTGCGCCGGCTCGTGCGACCAGAGCGACTACCGCTTCGCGGGCTTCTTCAACGACGGCAAGGGCCAGCCCTCGCAAAGCTCGGCCGTGAGTCACGGCTCGGCCACCTCGCGCTTCAACGGCGTGAACGTGATTAACACGGCCCGTAAAATCGGTTAACTAGCTGAAATTCATTCAATAAAATGGCAATTCTTTCCCAAACCGAAGCGCAGGACATTCTCAAGAAGGTCATCAGCTTCAGCACCGCCGACGAGTGCGACGCGACGCTCAACGGCAGCCTCGAAGGCAACGTGCGCTCGGCGCGCAACTCCATCAGCACGGCCGGTGCCGTGGACAACGTGTCGCTGGCCGTGACGTCGTACTTCGGCAAGCGCTCGGGCACCGCTACTTGCAACCAATTTGACGAAGCTACGCTACGCCGCTGCGTGCAGCGCGCCGAGGAAATAGCCCGGCTAGCCCCCGAAAGCCCCGAATATATGCCGCTGCTCGGGCCGCAAACATATCTGTCGTCGCCCCAGTCGTTTGCGGCCAGCACGGCCGGCATCACGCCCGACTACCGGGCTAGCCAGATGGCGGCCAGCATGCAGTACTGCGACCAGAAAAAACTGTCGTCGGCCGGCTTCCTCAACGACCAGGCGGGCTTTGTGGCCAAGCGCAACTCGAAGGGTCTCGAAGCCTACCAGCGCAGCTCCAACCTCGAATTCAGCATCACGGTGCGCACGCCCGATGGGCTAGGCTCGGGCTACGCGGCCACCGATTTCACGGATATCAAGAATTTTGACGCGGCGCGCCTCACGGCCGTGGCGGCCAGCAAAGCGTCGTCGTCGGTGGGCGCCAAGGCCATCGAGCCAGGCAAGTACACGGTTATCCTGGAGCCCAACGCGCTGGTTTCCAACTCCGATGCTTCACTACTAGGGGCGCTCATGCGCTCGTTCGACGCCCGCTCGGCCGACGAGGGCCGCAGCTTTCTGAGCAAGAAGGGCGGCGGCAATCGCAAGGGCGAAAAGCTGTTCGATGAGCGGGTTACGATTTATTCGGACCCCACCAACGCCGAGGTGCCTGACCTCACCTTCAGCGGCGACGGCCGCCCGCAGCAGCGCACGACCTGGATTGAGAAGGGCGTGGTGAAGAACCTCTACTCCTCGCGCTACTGGGCCCAGAAATCGGGTATTCCAGACCTGCCTGGCCCCGGCGGCTTCATCATGGAAGGCGGCACGCAGAGCACGGCCGACCTCATTAAGGGCACAAAAAAGGGCATTTTGGTGACGCGCCTGTGGTACATCCGCCCCGTTGACCCGCAAACGCTGCTGTTCA
>Ga0308164_10005047_pt1 | contig 10849 bp, 7 predicted proteins | sample PhyTR2_FD_201031 | JGI IMG/M metagenome (GOLD analysis project Ga0308164, IMG submission 201031) | Phyllosphere microbial communities from UC Gill Tract Community Farm, Albany, California, United States - DLSLT.R2 | ecosystem: Host-associated > Plants > Phyllosphere > Unclassified | place: USA... | reverse complement strand
GGCATGGGGGCGAGGAAGCCCCTCCCCTAACCCCTCCCGCAAGCGGAAGGGGAACGAGACGCACCATGACCTACCAGTCCGACCTGCTCACCACGCTGACCTCGCGCGGCTATGTCCACCAGATGACCGACGCCGCCGCGCTCGATGCGCTCGCCGGCAAGCAAGTGGTGCCCGGCTATATCGGCTTCGATCCGACCGCGCCGTCGCTCCACGTCGGCAGCCTCGTCCAGATCATGCTGCTCCGCCGGCTCCAGCAGACCGGTCACAAGCCGATCGTCCTGATGGGCGGCGGCACCGGCAAGATCGGCGACCCGAGCTTCAAGGACGAAGCGCGCAAGCTGCTCGGCGAGGACGGGATCAAGGCCAACGTCGCCTCTATCCGCCGCATCTTCGAACGCTTCCTGACCTTCGGCGACGGCCCGACCGACGCGGTCATGCTCGACAATGCCGAGTGGCTCGATGCGCTCGAATACATCCCGTTCCTGCGCGACGTCGGCCAGCATTTCTCGGTCAACCGGATGCTCGCGTTCGACTCGGTAAAGCTCCGCCTCGACCGCGAACAGTCGCTGAGCTTCCTCGAATTCAACTACATGATCCTCCAGGCGTACGACTTCCTCGAACTGTCGCGTCGCGCCGAGTGCCGCCTGCAGATGGGCGGCTCGGACCAGTGGGGCAACATCGTCAACGGCATCGAACTCGCGCGTCGTATGGATTCGACCGAGGTCTACGGCGTCACCACCCCGCTGATCACCACGGCGGATGGCGGCAAGATGGGCAAGACGATGTCGGGTGCGGTCTGGCTGCACGAGGATCAGTTGCCCCATTTCGACTACTGGCAGTTCTGGCGGAACACCGACGACCGCGACGTCGGCCGTTTCCTGAAGCTGTTCACAGACCTGCCGCTCGACGAGATCGCACGTCTCGAAGCGCTCGAAGGCGCGGACATCAACGCCGCCAAGATCGTCCTCGCCAACGAGGCGACCGCGATGTGCCGTGGACGTGAGGCCGCCGAACAGGCTGCCGAGACCGCGCGGAAGACGTTCGAAGAAGGCGCGTCAGGCGACTCGCTGCCGAGCTACGCCGTTTCCGGTGGCTCGATTGGTGTCGTCGAGGCGCTGGTCGGGCTCGGCTTCGTCGCCTCCAATGGCGAGGCCCGCCGGAAAATCGCCGAGGGCGCGGTGCGTGTCGATGGCGAGGCCGTCCGCGAGCCGACCAGCAGCATCGACGTCGCGTCGCCCGTCCGGCTCAGCCTCGGCAAGAAACGACATGGGATGCTAACCCCCTCGTAATAGAGGCATTCTCGTTTCGAAGAACGTCGCGTTAAGCATCACCGTTCGTATCGGGTTCACGCCACGCGCCGTACACAGGCGGGATGGTTATTCCAGGGGAGCGATCGATGCCACGTTATGCAATGGCCGTTCGCGATGCGCGCGGCGAGCCCCGCGACGAAGTGATGCACCGCACGCATGCGCTCGACGGCGACGACCGCATGGTCACGCTGGTGCTGGTCAACATGTCCGCCAACGGCCTGATGGCACGGTGCGACGGCGATCCGGCCGCGGGCTATCGATTGCGGATTCGCCTGCCGATCTTCGGCTATGTCGACGCGGTCGTACGCTGGTCGCTTGGTGGTCGGATCGGCTGCGAGCTCGAACGGACGATCCCGCTCGCCGAATATTACACGATGCTCACGGTGATGATCCGCAACAGCTGACGCCTCAGCCGGATCGGAGCAACGCCACGCCTGCGTCGCGATCGAACAGGTAGAGCGCTGTCCTTGCCGCCTGCCCTCTTGGTCCCTCAAGCCCACCGTCGCGATCGATCAGCAGCCGCGCGTCGTCGTGCGCGCATTGCAGCAGGTCGGCCATCATGTCGGGCGTGGCGAGCCGGAACGCCATTTCACCCGACTGCTTGGTGCCGAGCAGTTCACCTGCACCACGAAGGCGGAGATCCTCCTCGGCGATGCGGAAGCCGTCGTTGGTCTCGCGCATCAAGGCGAGGCGCGCGCGGGATGTTTCGCTCAGCGACGATCCGCGCATCAGTAGGCAGATCGATCGTCCGGTGCCGCGCCCTACCCGCCCACGAAGCTGGTGGAGCTGAGCGAGGCCGAAACGATCGGCGTGCTCGATGACGATCAGCGTCGCGTTGGGGACATCGACGCCGACCTCGATCACCGTCGTCGCGACGAGGACCGACGTGCGGGCGGCGGAGAACTCGGCCATCACCGCGTCCTTTTCCGCCGGTTTCATGCGACCGTGCACGAGCGCGACCTTGTCGCCGAAGCGAGCGCGCAGGGTTTCCGCGCGCATCTCGGCGGCGGCAAGGTCGCTTTTCTCGCTCTCCTCGACCAGCGGGCACACCCAGTATGCCTGCCCGCCATCCGCCAGATGCCGGCCAAGCGCATTGACCACGTCATCGAGGCGGTCCTCGGAGATCACGCGCGTCTCGATCGGCTGGCGGCCGGGCGGCATCTCGTCGAGGCGGCTGACGTCCATCTCGCCGTACTGCGCGAGCGTCAGCGTCCGCGGGATCGGCGTCGCGGTCATCGCAAGCAGGTGCGGCGGCGCGACACCCTTGGCCTGCAACGTCATGCGTTGCGCGACGCCGAAGCGGTGCTGTTCGTCGACCACGACGAGGCCAAGATCCTTGTAGCCTACCGCGTCCTGGAAGATCGCGTGCGTGCCGACGAGAATGTTTATCTCGCCGCTCGCCAGCGCCATCAGCGTCGCCTCGCGCACGCGTCCCTTGTCGCGGCCGGTGAGCACGCCAATTTCGATCGGCAACCCGGCGAGCGTCTTTCGCAGCGTCTCGTAATGCTGGCGGGCGAGAATTTCGGTGGGCGCGAGCATCGCCGCCTGCGCACCGGCCTCGACCGCGATCAGCATCGCCATTGCCGCGACCAGCGTCTTGCCCGAGCCGACATCACCCTGCAGCAGCCGCAACATCGGCGCGGTCTGCGCGAGGTCGCCCTCGATCTCGCCGACCGTCCGCGATTGCGCGCCGGTCAGCGTGTAGGGAAGCTTCAGCATATCGCGCAGCCGGCCGTCGCCCTGCAACGCACGGCCACGACGCTTGCGGGTATCGGCGCGGACGATCGTCATCGCGAGCTGGTTCGCGAACACCTCGTCATACGCCAGCCGTTCGCGTGCCTTTGCGTCCGACGGGTCGGCATGGATGCGCTCCAGCGAGTCGTGCCAGCCGGGCCATTCGCGTTTCGCCTTCAGGCCGGGCTCGATCCACTCGGGCAGGTCCGGCGCACGCGCGACCGCCTGCGTGGTCAGCGCCGCCAGCCGCCGCGACGTGAGACCTTCCGACAGCGGATAGATCGGCTCGCGCTCGCGCAGTTCCTCGTCGGGTTCGACGATGTCCGGATGGACGATCTGCAATTCCTGGCCGTATTCGTCGAGCCGGCCCGAGATCCGCTTGGCCTCACCGATCGGCAGCAGCTTCTTCGCCCAACCCGAACTCCCGCCGAAGAAGACCAGGCTGACGTAATTGCCAAGCTCGTCGGTCGCCTGCACCCGCGTAGGCCCCCGCCCCGCACTGATCCTGTAGTCGCGCGGAGTCAGCGTGATCGTGATGATTCGCCCCGCATCGCTCGACATCAGCTCGGTGCGCGGCAGGCGATCGACATAGCCGGTCGGCAGATGGAAGGCGACGTCGACGACGCGCGCGAGCCCGAGCCGGTCGAGCGGCTTGGCGAGCGCGGGCCCGACCCCCTTCAGGACGAGGGTTTCGGCGAACAGCGGATTGAGGATTTCGGGTCGCATGACTATCTGGCCTCTATAGCCTAGCCGACGCTCGCTACCAGCGGGTCGCCGGCTCTTCGTGTTTGGAGATACGATGGACCACGAGACCCGCCTCAAGCGCCTGGGCTTTCGCAGCTCGCACCGTGGCACGCGCGAAGCCGACATGATGATCGGCGGCTTCTTCGCGACCTATGGCCGGACGTGGACGCCTGAGCAGCTCGACTGGTTCGAGGCGCTGATGGAGGAGCAGGATGTCGACATCATGGGCTGGGCGATCGGCTCGATCGTCTGCCCGCCCGAGTGGGACGGCCCGATGATGCAGGCGATGCGCGACATTAATTACGTCACTGTCGTGAAGTAATCTTCTGCACCCCTCCCTGGAAGGGAGGGGTTGGGAGTGGGTCGGCCGCTTGGCGGTCGTGACACGCGCCTCATACCAACCCACCCCCAGCCCCTCCCTTTCAGGGAGGGGGGAGTTCGAATGCCAGACCTCAAGACGATCCTCTCCGCGACCTCACCGCTGATCCTCTCGGGCGTGCCGTCCGGCTTCCAGCCGTCGCTGCTCGCCGACCTCGCGCGCGCCGCGAAGACGCGCGCGGTGTTCATCGCGCCGGACGATGCGGCGATGCGCGCGGTCGCCTCGACCGCGGCCTATTTCGCGCCCGATCTCGAAGTGCTGAGCTTCCCGGCCTGGGATTGCCTTCCCTACGACCGCGCTTCGCCGACGCTGCGCATCATGGCCGAGCGTGTCGCCGCGCTGCAACGTCTGCAAGGCAAGCCCAAGGGTCCGCAGCTCCTGCTGACCACCGCCAACGCCGCGACGCAGCGCGTCCTCACCCCGTTCCGCATTCGCCAGCTCGTCGCGCGTCTCGCACCCGGCGAACGGATCGGTCGCGACAAGCTCGCCATGCTGCTCCAGGCGAACGGCTATGTCCGCACCGACACCGTCCACGACCAGGGCGAGTACGCGGTGCGCGGCGGGATCGTCGATCTCTACCCGTCGGGCGAGGACCACGCGCTGCGCCTAGATTTCTTCGGCGACGAGATCGAGAGCGTCCGCACGTTCGACGCGGCGGACCAGCGCACCACCGGCCGGATCGACGGCTTCGTTCTGCTCCCCGCCTCCGAAGCGCTGCTCGACGAGGATTCGATCAAGCGTTTCCGCACCCGTTACCGCGACGCGTTCGGCGCGACCGCGACCGGCGATCCGATGTACCAGGCGATCTCCGAAGGCCGCCGCATCGCGGGCATGGAGCATTGGCTGCCGCTGTTCGAGGAGAAGATGGCGACGCTGTTCGACCATCTCGGCGCGGACGACGTCGTGGTCCGCGACAACGGCGTCGCCGCGGCGGTCGAAAGCCGGCTCGAATCGATCGCCGACTATTACGAGAACCGCAAGCGCGCCGAGGCCGCCCAGCCCGGCAGCTACCGCCCGATGCCCGCCAAGGCGCTGTATCTCGATGCGCAGGAATGGTCTGGCGGGGTCGCGGCGTTCGCCGCGCATATCACGTCGCCCTTCCATGAACCGCCGAGCGACACCGTGCTCGACTTCGACGTCGACGGCCCACGCGACTTCGGACCCGAGCGCGCGGCGCAAGCGAACATCTACGAAGCCGTCGCCGATCACGTCGAGAAGCTCCGGAAGCAGGGGCGGAAGCCGATCCTCGCGAGCTATTCGATCGGCGCGCGCGAACGCCTGGGGAGCCTGCTTGCCGACCACGGGATGAAAGGCGGCAAGCACGCCGAGAACTGGCAGGAGGCGCTCGGCATCGCGGATACAGCGCGCAGCTTCGGCGTTGCGCTGATCGTCCTGCCGCTGGATCACGGCTTCACCGCGCCGGGGATCGCGGTGCTCACCGAGCAGGACATGCTCGGCGACCGCCTCGTCCACCGCAAGAAGCGCAAGAAATCCGCCGACGCGTTCCTCGCCGAACTGGCGACACTGACGCCGGGCGATCTGGTCGTTCACACCGAGCACGGCATCGGGCGGTACGAAGGTCTGACCTCGATCCCGGTCGGCCAGAGCCCGCATGATTGCGTCGCGCTGAGCTATGCCGGCGGCGACAAGCTGTACGTGCCGGTCGAGAACATCGACGTCCTCTCACGCTACGGCTCGTCCGAGGAAGGCGCGACGCTCGACCGTCTCGGCGGCGAAGGCTGGCAGCGCCGGAAATCGAAGATGAAGGAGCGGATCCGCGAGATCGCCGGCGAACTGATCGCGACCGCCGCCGAACGCGCGCTGCATCCGGGCGACGTGCTCGAACCCGATGCGAGCGGCTATCCGAGCTTCGTCGATCGCTTCCCGTACGAGGAAACCGAGGATCAGGACCGCGCGATCGAGGACGTGCTCGGCGATCTCGCCGCGGGCAAACCGATGGACCGACTGGTGGTCGGCGACGTCGGCTTCGGCAAGACCGAGGTCGCGCTGCGCGCCGCATTCATCGCGGCGATGGGCGGCAAGCAGGTCGCGATCGTCTGCCCGACGACGTTGCTCGCGCGCCAGCACTACAACAACTTCGTCGCCCGCTTCGAAGGCTTCCCGATGAACATGGGCCGGTTGTCGCGCCTCGTCACCGCGAGTGAGGCGAAGGCGACCAAGGAAGGGCTGGCGAACGGCACGATCGACGTCGTCATCGGCACCCACGCGCTGCTGGCGAAGAATATCGACTTCAAGCGGCTCGGGCTGGTGGTGGTCGACGAGGAGCAGCGCTTCGGCGTGACGCACAAGGAGCGGCTGAAGGCGCTGCGGGCGGACGTCCACATGCTAACGCTGACCGCGACGCCGATCCCGCGCACGCTGCAGATGGCGATGTCGGGCATCCGCGAGCTGTCGGTGATCCAGACCCCGCCGGTCGATCGCCTTGCGGTGCGGACGTACATCATGCCGTTCGATCCGGTCGTGCTGCGCGAGGCGTTGCTGCGCGAGCATTATCGTGGCGGGCAAAGCTTCGTCGTCACGCCGCGCGTCGCGGACCTGCCCGAGATCGAGGACTTCCTGCGCGAGCAGGTACCCGAAATCCGCTTCGTCGTGGCGCACGGCCAGATGTCGCCGACCGAGGTCGAGGAGCGCATGTCGGCGTTCTACGACAAAAAGTTCGAAGTGCTCGTCTCGACCACGATCATCGAGAGCGGGATCGACATCGCGTCCGCCAACACGATGATCGTCCACCGCGCCGACCGCTTCGGTCTCGCGCAATTGTATCAGCTGCGTGGGCGTGTCGGCCGATCGAAGACGCGGGCGTATGCGTATCTCGTGACGCCACCCGAGCGGCAGATGACCGTTACCGCAGAAAAGCGCCTCAAGGTGCTGTCCGATCTCGACTCACTGGGCGCCGGCTTCCAGCTGGCAAGCCACGATCTCGATATCCGCGGCGCGGGCAACATGCTTGGCGACGAGCAGACCGGGCACATCAAGGAAGTCGGGTTCGAACTCTACCAGGCGATGCTGGAAGAGGCGATCATGGATGCCAAGGCCGGCGGCATGACCTCGTCGCGGCCGCGCGATTTCTCACCGCAGATCACGGTCGACGCGCCGATCCTCATCCCCGAGGACTACGTACCCGATCTCGACCTGCGGATGGGGCTGTATCGTCGCCTCAACGATCTCGACGAGGGCCAGGAGATCGAGGCGTTCGCGGCCGAGATGATCGATCGCTTCGGCCCGCTGCCGGATGCGACCGAGAATCTGATCAAGGTCATCGAGATCAAGCTGAACGCCAAGCGCGCGTGCGTATCGAAGATCGACGTCGGGCCGAAGGGCGTGCTGGTGTCGTTCCACGACGACAAGCCGCCGAACATCGACAAGCTGCTGGCGTATGTCGAGCGCTTGAACGGCGTCGCGCGGTTGCGGCCAGACAGCAAGCTGGTGCTGCAGCGGGCCTGGGGCGATCCGAAGGCGCGGCTGCATGGGGCGTTGCAGCTGTCGAAGGGGCTGGCGAAGGCGGCTTCTTAAAAGCCCTCTCCCCTTCGGGGAGAGGGTTGGGTGAGGGGCACCGCGAGCGTTACCCTCTGCAACAGCCCCTCACCCGGGCCCCCTCCCCGCAGGGGAGAGGGAGCAGCGCCATGAAAAAGGCCGGACTACCCTGGGGTAGTCCGGCCTTTTTACCGTCTCGAAGGTAACGCTTACTTCGGCAGCACGACACTCGGTCCGATGCTGTCGACCACCTTGCGTGCGTCAAACGCCCGAATGTTGTCGCGCGGGATCGGGCCCTTGCGCATCACGATCTCGGCCGTTGCCTCATAGCGATCGATCGTACGGATATCGAAGTCGTTGCCCCATGGGCCACCGCCGAAACCGCCATAGCCGCCGCCGAAACCACCACCGAAGCCGCCATAGGGGCTCCAGTTGCGCCAGCCGAAGCCGCGGCCGTAATAGCGCCACGACGGCCCCCAATAGCCGCCGAAGCCGCCATAGCCGAACCCGCCACCGATCCCCGGCGTCGAGTAGGTCCGCGACTGAAGGTTGGTGTCGCGGTCGGCCATCAGGTAATAGTCGTAGCCATTCTGCAACGTCAGCTCGGCGGCGCGGAAGAACAGGTAACGCTCGACCGTATCGCGCGACGTGACGCTGTTGCCGGCAAAGCTGACGAGGAAGCGACCCGGCTCTACCTGCCGGTCGCTGTAGCCGGTGCGGCTGAACCCCTGGCCCGTCGCCGGCCGATAGGTGGTCTCGGTCGCGCAACCGGCCAGCAATAGAGCGCCCGTTGCGAGCGCTGCCAATGCGACCTTGCGACCAGGTTTCATGAACATGGTATGTCTCCGTTCGCGGCGAGTGCGGCGAAACGCCTCTTATTAGCCGTCAGTGGTGGAACGGTTGATGAACGGGTTCGCTCCAATGCGCCACCTTGCTGACTCATTTTTCACGTTTCGTCTAAACGCCGATCAAGTGCAGCGCCAATGTGCGGCGATGCGGGCGGCGGCGATGCTCGAAGAGGTAGATGCCCTGCCATGTGCCGAGCGCGAGTCGGCCGTCGATCAGCGGGATCGCCAGCTGGACCTGCGTGAGCGCGGTGCGGAGGTGGGCTGGCATGTCGTCAGGGCCTTCATCGTCGTGGAGATACTCTCGCGATTCGGGCGCTATGCGGGCGAAATAGGCTTCCAGGTCGGTCCGGACTTCGGGCGCGGCGTTTTCCTGGATGAGGAGAGAGGCGGAGGTGTGGCGGCAGAATACCGTCAGCAAACCTTCCGTCATTTGCTGTTCGCGGAGCCAGCGGACGATCTGGTCGGTGACATCAACGAGGCCTTGGCGGGTTGTGTTAAAGTTTAGGATAGTGGTGGATTGGCGCATGGGGTCCTAACAATCTGTCAGCAGAGTGGCTCCGAAATCCTTTCCTCGGCGAACAACCGTTCCCCCGCGAAGGCGGGGGTCCAGGGGTCCCACACGCCATCGCTGGTAGCCTGGACTCCCGCCTTCGCGGGAGAACGGAGGGGGCGACCCGCATCCTATTTCACCACCCCGGCGGAGGCCGGGGCCCAATTGGGAAACGTCGCTAACGACGGACGCGCTTCGTTACTTCGACCTCACCAATTGGGCCCCGGCCTTCGCCGGGGTGGTAAAGCCTCGAAAGCTCAGTCGCTCAAACAGCCCCGTGGCACTGCTTGTACTTACGCCCCGACCCGCAAGGGCACGGCGCATTGCGGCTGACCACACCCTCCCAGTTCGCAGGATCCTCGCCGATATCGGCCTCCTGCGGCTGAGGGATCTGCAACGGCGGCATCGTCGAGGTGATGTGGCCGCGCGTCCCCGCATCGAAATCGTTCGAATCATCCTCGCCCGTGAACGGGTCGAAATGCGTCGTGATGAAGTCCGGCAGCTCAGGCAGCCCGACCGGCGCCTGCATCTGGAACTGGGCATGCGCGATCGTCTTGGTCACGTCCTCGCGGATCGTCTCGAGCATCCGCTGGAACAGCGAGAACGCCTCCTGCTTATACTCGTTGATCGGCGTCTTCTGCGCATACGCGCGAAGATGGACGACTTGGCGCAGCGCGTCGAGCGTCGCGAGATGCTCCTTCCAGTGATGGTCGAGGTTCTGCAACAGGATCGACTTCTCGACCGACGTCCAGGTCTCCGCATCGAGATCCGCCGACTTCTGCGCGATCGCCTCGTCCGCCATCGCGCGAACGCGCTCCTCGATCACCTCGGGGTCGACCGACTCTTCGAGCAGCCAGGCGTCGATCGGCGGCTCGAGGTTCATCACCTCGGCAAGCCGCGTCTTCATGCCGGCAACGTCCCACTGCTCGGGATAGGAGTTGGGCGGGCACGCATCGCCGACGATCACGTTGACCGTTTCAGCACGCATGTCGGTCACCACGTCGCCGACCGTATCGGCATCCATGATGTCGGCACGCTGCTCGTAGATCACTTTCCGCTGCTCGTTCATCACGTCATCATATTCGACGACCTGCTTGCGGATGTCGTAGTTGCGCGCCTCGACCTTCTTCTGCGCGGTTTCGATCGCCTTCGACAACCACTTGCTGCCGATCGCCTCGCCGTCCTCGATGTTGTTGCGCATCATCTTGGCGAACAGCGTGTCCGGCCCGAAGATGCGCAGCAGATCGTCGTCGAGGCTGAGATAGAAGCGCGACAGACCCGGATCTCCCTGACGCCCCGAACGCCCGCGCAGCTGGTTGTCGATACGTCGGCTTTCGTGCCGCTCGGTGCCGAGCACGAACAGGCCGCCCGCGGCGAGCACCGCCTGCTTCTCCGCCTCGATCTCGATCGTGATCCGCGCCGCCGCCTCGTCATATTCGGGCGTTCCTTCGACCAGCGCCGGATGCTCGTCTAGCATACGGAATTCGAGGTTGCCGCCGAGTTTGATGTCGGTGCCGCGGCCCGCCATGTTGGTCGCGATCGTCACCGCGGACTTGCGCCCGGCCTGTGCGACGATGTGCGCCTCCATCTCGTGGAAGCGCGCGTTGAGCACCTTGTGATCGACGTTCTCGCCGACCAGGAACTCGCTGAGCATCTCGGACTTCTCGATCGACACGGTGCCGACCAGCACCGGCTGGCCGAGGTCCGCGTGATGCTTGATCTTCTTGGCGATCGCCGCGAACTTGTCCTTGGTGTCCTTGTAGAACTCGTCTTCCTCGTCGACGCGCTT
>Ga0308164_10005045_pt1 | contig 10852 bp, 10 predicted proteins | sample PhyTR2_FD_201031 | JGI IMG/M metagenome (GOLD analysis project Ga0308164, IMG submission 201031) | Phyllosphere microbial communities from UC Gill Tract Community Farm, Albany, California, United States - DLSLT.R2 | ecosystem: Host-associated > Plants > Phyllosphere > Unclassified | place: USA... | reverse complement strand
TGCTGTTCGGTACGCGCCGACAAGTCCATATTGCCGGCGGCGATCTGGGTCGACGCCGTGGCGATCACTTCACTTTCACTACGCACATCCTTGACGATACCGGCCAGCGACGCGGTCATGTCACGCAAGGCAGCCAGCAGCTGACCAAATTCATTGGTCGAGTTGACCGGGGCCTGGACACTCAGGTCGCCATCGGCGACACGGCGTGCGACGGCCACGGCTTGCATCAACGGCGTGTTGATCGCACTGACCAGATAGAACGCGGCACCAATGCTGAGCAGAATGGCGACGACGATGGCGGCAATCACGACCGTGTTGAGCACGGCGAGTTCCTGGTGCAGCTCCTTGCCCTGGCGGATATTGCGATCGCTCATCAGCTTCTGCAATGCAGCGAATGCTTCGGTCGACTTGTTGTAGGTCGGGTTGATCTGCTTGCCAAGCATCAGGTTAGCGTCATCCCACTGACCCGATTGAATCGCGCGCATGGCATTGCCGATCATGTCGATGCCCAGATTGTCACTGGCCGTCATCCATGCAGCAAAACGCTCTCGCGTTTCGGGAAAGCGCAGACTCGCCTGCAGCTCCTGCTGCTCCTTGCGCATCTCTTCGCTGTTCTTGGCGATGAAATCGCTGTGGAACGTCAGCGGATGGTTGTGCAGCGACGCATGCTTGTTTTCAGGATTGTGCTGCAGCGCCTGCAGGATGTGGCTGCGGTTGGTTTCCATGCGCATTTTCAGGTCGGACATGCCGATCTGCTGGTTGGCCGTGGTGAGCGCGAGGTTTTCGAGGAGGTCAACGGAGCGCTGCGTGGCGTGGTAGCCAAGGGCGCCGACGGTGATCACGGCAAGGATGAGCAAGCCGATGACGGCGGCGATCACGTACTTGATGCTGAAGTTTTTCATGTCGGATGGGAAGTGGGGTGCGAACGATGTCGCTAAGGGGGACGATTATCCACAAACTTAGGTCTGATTTCTAAACAGAAACATGGCTTTCCGTCTGACAATATTTACAGTTGTTGTTCGGGCAAGGGCGTCTGTTTTGGATCCCTCCACGCACCCTTGCGTGATGCTGCTACCGGCCAAACTGGTACATTTTGCAAAAGACATCGCTTGCCCTACGGCAGTATGCTTCGACATACAATTGATGGGTCAATAAAACATATCGAAGGTCATGCAGACCATTTCTCAGTACGATCAGAACGCCGAACAATTTGTCTCCCAGTACGAATCGCTGACCTTCGAACATGTTCACCCTGCCCTGCTGGATCTTCTGCCGCCGCCCGGCGCGACAATTCTGGACGTGGGCGCCGGTTCGGGAAGGGATGCCGCATGGTTCGCGGTCAAGGGATAGGATGTAGTCGCCGCCGAGCCATCGGCAGCGATGCGTATGCTGGCGCGCCAGCACCATCCCTCACCGCGCATTCACTGGGTGGCCGACAGTCTGCCGGACCTGTCCCATGTACGTCGGCTGGGACTATCCTCCGACCTCATCCTGCTTTCTGCTGTCTGGATGCACGTCCCACCAACTGCACGCCAGCGTGCATTGAGAAAGCTGGCGACGCTGCTGGCGCCGAATGGTCGCATCGCTGTCAGTCTTCGCATTGGTCCGGCCGATACCGCCCGCGCAATGCATGAGGTCACACTGCAAGAGTTGATGGCGATGGCCCAGCAGTTTGGACTCCGGCTGGTACGCACCGACGATAGCCCCGACAGGTTAGGCCGCCCGGCATTTCATGGACAATAGCCGTACTTGGACTACCGGACGATGGCCTTAGCGTGCTTCCGCTGCTACGCCACCTGATCCTCAACGACAATAAGGCATCGACCTATAAGATCGCGCTGCTGCGCATTCTTGCAAGAATCGCCGAGTCTGCGGCCCGATCTGCCTGCCACGAGTCCGAGTCAGTCGTCCTGCCGATGGGCTTAGTGGCAATGTTCTGGCTACGCATGTACAAACCGCTCATCGAGGGTGGACTTCCCCAGATGCCGCCCAACCGGACCGGAAACGGAGCTGGTTTCGTCACCAACAACTTCACGGCATTGCATCCAGTTCGGCCAGTTGACCTTCGTGCAGGAATGATGTTTCACGACGACACGGCGCGACACCTTCATGGCAGCCTTTGGGAGATCTCCCGGCTCATCCGCGAGATGCCGGTCAAGTTTCCGCATTGGCCCGCGAGCGATGAGAACATCTTCCGCATCAAGCACCAGCGACGCACATCAACACTGTCATTCCTGCGGATCGATGATCCATTTTTATGGAGCTTTGGCGAATTCCACGTTCCCCTTCCTATCTGGGACGGGCTGGGTCAGTACAATGTGTGGGTCGAACCAGTACTTGTTGCAGAGTGGGTGCGCCTGATGGAATCCTACGCGGGGCAACTCGGCCCTGTGATCAGCCAGACCGCAAATGCGCTCCTTGCGTGGGCGGATCGAGAGCGCGACACCAAGTTCGCACGTGCTGCGGTCGAACGACTTCGTATTCAAGGAAAGTCTATCTACTGCGTCTGGTCGGGCCAGCATCTGAAGGATGTCTACGACATCGACCATTGTTTTCCCTTCGCCGCCTGGCCCTGTGGGGACGCGTGGAACTTGATGCCTGCATCGAAGCGAATCAACAATGAAAAGTCGAACCGGCTAATTACACTAGGCGCATTGGAACGCGCTAGTGAGCGGATCACTGACTGGTGGGAAGAAGCGTTTCTCTCGATGGGGACTGACGCACGGCTCCGCTTCTTTCTGGAAGCCGAACAAACGCTCCCCATGCTGGACGCGACCACTTGTTCTACGGACCTGATCGATGCCATGAAATTGCAACGCATTTGGCTAGCCAGGGATCAGGGCTTACGTTCATGGGAACCGGTGGCAGGCAGGGAGCGGCTTTTAGTTTCCACTGGCGGCTCTTCGCTTGTCATATCATCAGCGTGAGGTGCTTGGCACTAGTGCGGACAAATCATCGAACAGCAGCCTCGGTCGGCCTTGTAAGGCTCGCAGTAGCAGGTGATCGATGGGTTCACGGTGCATCTTTCCAGATCAGCTGGTCCCGCGCAAGGTGTCGAGGCTCAGGGATGCATTCTTCCCAGGCCGCCGCGCCGGATTAATACTTTCAGACATGAGCCTGACTAGATAGGGCGGAGTTTGCAGAACTGCGTTCCGCAAACTCTAAAATGATGAGTGTAAGTGTCACAGATGGGCTGCGAATTCACCGCCTCCAAAAAACGAAAAAGCCGTCGAAAATCAACGGCTTTCTAAGTTCTGGCGGAAGCGGTGGGAATCGATGTAGCGACTGAACCCGCATAATCACTAGGGCTCAACATTTTTACGTAGGAAAATACCCCCAAAAATGCCCCGAGAAATTATTTTCAGACAAGAGTCGCAGCGTTACTCGTCATCCTCATCAGACTCTTCCGTCGACGGTTCAGCTGGGAAAGCTTTACCTTGAGTAATTTTAAGCCCATCTCGATATAGCATGGGGATCTTCCAAGTCGTCTTCAGTTCCTCTAGGAAGCCGATCTGAACAAGTTGCAAGACTGCAGCGTCCAAGGACTCTCCTTGAAGCCCTAGGATGGCCATAAGACTGACCTGATTGTGCTCTGCCCTCTGCTTCTTGAATTTTTGAATGTAGTTCGACACTCGAGGTATCGCCTCAGCGAGCAACGTATCTTGAACGCGTGTTTCGCTTAGACTACTAAGCGCAGCGCGCAGTGCTTCAGACGCAATTAGTGGTGTTCCTTCTACAAAGGGACGCGGTGCACGGCCTTCAATTTTGAGTTGTTCATCACGAGCATTTTTCGTCAATCCAATTAAGTTCCGAGGCGGATAAACTTTATTGCCATCACGTATTCGCTTCATCATCCAATTCCATGTCGTCGGCTTGCGCGTAGCCTGGTCAACTTTATTTGGAAATATTTTATAGAAAAGCTCTTCATCCGAAATTGGAGGCTCATTTTCTTTCACCAATAGCTTCATCACATCTGTGTTGTCCCTTATCCGCCGGCAAAGCAAATGGAGGAGATCCGCCTCCCCCCACTTTATCTCAACCTTACGCTCGTTTATGTGTGTCAGATTGACAAAGCCTCCCTCCGTAATTCGATTTAACAGATCGCGGCGTACAAACAGCTTTAGACGTACGTTTTTGTAAGGAAGCAAATCTAGATAGGTGCGCAACAGAGCGCGAAGTGCAGGTATCTCAACTGAAGGGAATCCTTGAAATGCTTCGTCGAGCCGATCTAGAACAATCCATAATGAAAAGCCAAGCTCTCCGAGGCAACGATCTAGAAGTGTCAACGCCTCATCGTGTGAGACCTCTTTCATTACTTGCTCTTCTTTTTTTCCAAAAGATATTTTTGGAGTAATAATCGGCACTCCGGTTTCGGAAATAGTAAACTCCATTTCCAATTCTTTTGGAATAAATGTGCGCTGGACTGCATTTATAATCTTTGCGAATATCGTCTCGGGCTTATCGTCTTTCGACATCAACCCCGTTTCGTCTAACATCTCTGCAAGCAATTGGAAAGAATGCGAGTGGTCTCTTCCTGCTATATCTAGTGCCCAGTTTCCTGCCAACGCGACCACGTAAGCCTTCCATACGCTTGCATATTGGCCCTCAGTAAGGACTTGTTCTCTCACTAACTTCTGGAAAATTGGACTACCTGCAGGGTTAAATCCTGCAAGCACCTCAACACCCGCCAAAGCTTTTATTGAACCATAACGCTTATTTAAAATTTGAAATAGAGCAGTCTTTCCTGTCCCTTTATCACCCGCAACGATGTCAACTTTGTTCTTAATTAAATCATCAAAAGCCTGATTTTCGACAAAGTATTTCTCAAGAGAATCATCAAATTCCGCAACAGAATTACCAAAATCTAAAGATGCCAAGATTTTCTTCATATTTCTCTCGCTATTTGGTCGGGCCTTCATGCTAACGGAAGTTACTTGGTTTAGCCATAAATAAAAATTGTGAGGAAACTTCCAATAAATTAGCGATGTAAGGCTATCCTTAAGGAAATATTTATTGTGTTGACTAGCGTTTCGTCAGTGCCTGAATTACCTTCGCTCAATCGGGTCAAGAGAGACCCTATCCACGGAGGGGTGGTGCTGATGGGCATGCTAGATGGGTCGACAGTGATAGCGCAACGCGGTACCTGGCCTAGTGACCAGTAATTTTTCAGCCGGGATACCGGGACAAACGGGTTTGAGAAAACAAACCCTAGCAACCATGCCGGTTCCAGATGGTTTTCTGTCCCAGATATGTGGCCCCAGACACCATTTTGCTTTCCGGGACACCGTAGGCCGGGGTCAGCATGTGTTAGTCATACCTAGACTGACAATCGCTTCGTACTTTTCAGGGATCACGGTATACACCGGATAGGCACGCAGCGATGGCGGCGCGACATCTTCAAGAAGCGCCGGAAATTGCACGAGTTCTGCCGCTGGCGTAACGGCATCACCATAGCCAATGTCGATCTGCACCGAGCAGCGCGCACTGTCCAGTTTGCCCGTCAGCGTCACGCGCACACCCTCATAGTTGGCGTACTTGCGAATCCGCGCTGCCTGCACGCTGGTTCGGTCGAAAATCATGCCATTGTCAGACGTCTGAACACAGACCTGCTGAAAAACTTCGACCAGGTCGTCAATTTCGGACGGTCCGAAGCGAAGCAAGGCGATGTCACGGGTCGGCCGGTGCGGCTGATCGAACCACAGGTCGAAGAGGAGCGCGCCCTCCAGCAAAAACTGATCGGCCCAGGACGAGATGCTTAAACGGTACTAAAGCCGCTCGAGCGAATACCACGTCAGGATCAGGTTGAAGTTTATCCTGTCGGCCTTCGCGCGGTTCAGCAACCGTGCAAGAACCGATGCGCCACGATTCGCTGCTTTCATACTGCCCCTACTGTTTCCAGATACGGTCGCATGACGTTCGCTACCTGGCAGATCTCGGCATAGCGCCACAGGTCATCCATCGTCGCGCGCTTATCGTTCCAAGCTTCACGCAAGGCCTCGAGCGCTACGTCGAGGCCGATCTTGTTGCGGAATTTGAAGCAGTCAGCAACCGTCTTCGCAACATTGAACGCGCGTACCTGGGCACCACCAATGTCTGCAATCTCGACGCCCTCGGTCATTGCCAACCCCGACATGCGGATGATCTTTAGCGGCGGATAATCGAGGCGCGGAGCACGGGCCTTATGTGGGATAGCAAGCCAGATATGTGATGACTGCTGCGCGGTTAGATCATGAAAACGCATGCGGAAAGAAGGCACAGCACCCCGCTTTCGCTGCGTGCAGCTACTTCGGCGAAGCTTACGTGCTCCGACGCGGGCCGGTCGGGGAGCGTGTACAGCCCGCGGCCGAGTTTGAGCAGCCGTCCGTCGTCGGCCAGCGAGGCGAGCAGCGCGCGTGGTGCACCGGCAATGTCGACATTTCGTGTACGCAGTATGCCTTTAGACTCTGCAAGCGCAAGAATTCGTTCAACTGATTCACTCATAAAGCCAGTCGATACAAAAGATCGGCACTTATCCATATTTGCCGACATATTGTGCATTGCGTCTCAACATGATTGCTCGACTGGACAGGAGGACTGCGAACTGCAGCTTTGAAATTTCCTCGATGAGAAGACGAAAAAAGCCCTAGCATGTGGGCTCTTGTTCAGTATCCTTGGCGGAAGCGGTGTCCGCTACTCTAACTTCTAAGTGTTTGATTATTCTATATTTTTTATGGCTGCACGACGAAAACTACCCTCCAACCTACACAGTATTTGATAAGTGATATCGTTTCCATGCGGCAATTTGACCTCTATAAGCGATCAAAAGTCTTCGTGCGAAGTGCTTGAACCATTGCATCGCCCCGTCTGCAAACACGCCACCATCTTCGCGCCCCAAGCGCGGCCGCGTACGTTCGCAAGCAAGCTGCGCAAAAACGTGAGATCTGCGTGTATTTAGTAGACTCTTTACCATTCGGCTAAAGTTTCGATAGCACTAGGTTATTTAATTTGACGCCTCACTAACATCAGATTTTCTTTTGCATTATCGCCACTGAGTCTCTGCATGCCGGAAGATATAAGTAGTCAGCTCGTTCCGCACGACCTTTACCAAACTCAATACTAGGGGCAAGAAATTCTGAGACAGGGAAATCGAAAAGTGTCGCGCCGATCCGTTTTGCTCGCTCAACTACAATTTGATTTAAGACTTCTTCGAGACGATCGAGCCAATCACACATTCCTGCCAAGATTGTGGACAAACTTTCGATGAAATTGATATCACTCATCACCTTGAGATGGGCTGCCCTATGTACATAAGGTATTGCATTCATCCGTCCATTCCCACCCTGGCCAATAAAACTAACCAGGTCGGGATAATGAATGATCCGCTGACGTAGCCCAACAGTACGCTGAAACCCAAGGCGCCACCAAGAATCGGGAACGCGGAGCTCAGAGCACACTTGCTTAACTTTTATGAATTCTCTCTGCTCTCCGGCAACTGTTATAGCCTTATTCAAACTATCGATTTTGTGATCATTGGGGTCGTCTAAAACGACCATAGGAATGGTACGTCCAACCGCGTCCAAGAACATTCCCAAGTATTGCAGCACCGAGTCAGCACTGATGCCAGCACGGCGGCTCAATGAGGTCTGATCTGGTGCAGGAAAATCATGCGTATTAATGTGCTCTTCTAAGCGGTCAATATGGTCTTGCAAAAAGTGGAGTGATTCGAACAAGCGAAACGCTACTTCCTGAGTGTGTACACGCTGATGCATTGCCAACTCTACCCGCTCGGCATGTGCGACAGAGTCCTTGTCGTTCAGCGGCGATTCGAACGCTTGCATCTGGACCCGGTTGTAGATACCAGCAATTCCCAACCGTACAAGCAGTGAGCCTGTTTGATTTCGAAACAATCCGTGTCTTAATGGCATCGTAAAGTGAATTTTTAGCGCAACTTATATTCAGTGATTAAAGATGAAAAAATCAACTGATACCCTGTAAATTCCTATGACACCGCAGTTTGGGAGACGAGTCTTATGTAGGTTTTTAACCGATAGCGGACTCCGGATGGCTCAGTGCACAAGGTTGTTGCTATTGGAAGAAGTAAGGCGCTTGTTAGCCGTGATTACTGATGGGTTGGCGCACCAAACTTAAATTTTTCTTGAGTTACTCGGGAAGCCCCAATTGCTTGACTATTGAGCGGATTTTACTTAAAAGAGGGGTTAGCACGTACTCCTTAGGTAGCAGTGGGACGGGCACATATTCTTTTCGCAAGGGCCTGTGCTTCCCTCGAACGAAATTATGTGCGCCGCATATCCCACACTCTATGACAAGTCCTTGGAAGACAACTCCACCATCGAGTGATCCAAGTAAGATGTTACTGCACGCTCCGCATGTATAGTCAGCATCTCCACTACCGGCGACAATACCCATTGGCTTCCGCACCACGAACAATGGCGTTGATTTCATGATTACGACGCCAGTCTGCCTAGGTATCAAATCAAGCTGGTATGTCGGCATTACCTGCTCTCCATTTCATTGTTATTCGATACAGAGCTGACTTAAGCTCGTTTAGGTCGGGGATGGAAAGGAGAATTCGCTCTCCTTCCGTAAATGTGCTCTTATCTCCTTCCGGGTTCAACAGTTCCAGCTTATTGTTGCCAATGTTCTTTAGCAGATCCTTAGTAACCTTGCCGTTATGATGTTGCAAGCTGTTGCGAATCTCAACGTGTTGCGATACCAACTTAAGATCAGTATCAATAGTGTCTTGAACACTACATAATTTTTTCACAGTCCGGATACGCTTATCATAAGGAAGAAAGCCAAAGTCAATAATAATAGTGCGTTGAATCTGCTTCAAAACGGGTTCATCGCTTGAGAAGTCTATTTGCCCCTTTATTTGTCCGAGATTGGAGTGCTTTCCTTTTTCTTCCAGATGTGAGCTAACAAAACTACCAAATATCTCTGTCAAAAGATCATTCCAAGCGGCAATTGCTCGTACTTGAAAAAGTTCTGTCGTCCCAGCACCTACTGCCGCAGCATGATGAATTATGTCAGCCAGCGGTGCAGGCTCCGACGTAACACCCCTTGCGAGGGTCACTGTAATGTCAATTTCTTTCGGATTGCTAACAAAATTGCTGAGTTGCACGAAGGCCGGTCCAAGCACCATTTGGTTAAAGAATGAGTGCAGCTTCTGCTGAAAATTATCAATGTATCTGTGCACTCAAGGTTCTCCGCAACCAAATTTTTAGTGTATATTCCGCGTTGACTGTTGCGAGCCAGTGGCAGAAGGCTGTAGACATACTGTAACTCATCCAGAACTTGTAGTCAGCTTAAGTCCGAAATACGACTCCACAAATCTAGCGGCGACGGACTTTGCCTAATCAGTGAGTCAGCGCTGGCATACCGGCCTTGATGATCTGATACACGCTCGCGATGCCGATCTTCAAATCCTTTGCGATCTGTTCTTTGCTATAACCTGCGGCGATCAACGCATGAACGCTTGCGGCTTTCATGCGTGCGGTTGGCTTTGCGCCTTTATCCTTACGCTCTTCCAATGGCTTGCTTTTGTTGGCAAGTTTCGCTGCTTCGATGCGCACACGCTGCCGTACCAACATCTGGTCCCGTTCGAACTGCGCAACGCTTGCGAAGATATTCAGCATCAGGGTGCCAGTCGCGCTCATAGTGTCAATGTTCATATCCAGAATGCGGATAGAAGCGCCGATATCGGCCAGCACCTTTGTGATGCCTACCATGTCCGCAATGTTGCGTGCCGCTCGGTCGATCTTGGTGATGATGACAATGTCGCCGGCCTTCAGGCTACCATCAGCTTTGCCCATTCGGCACGCCCGTCCATGTCGGTCGCGCTCACCTGCTTACTAAACAAAATTTCACATCCGGCCTTGTTTAGCTGCGCAATCTGATCTTCAAAACCATACTGTCGGTCAAATGTCGAAGTTCTTGCATATCCACTGGTGCGATCTTGTTTGGATCGGCCAGTAGGTTTTCCAAGTGCCCGCGCCACCTAGCCGGATTGTCGCCTGCCCAGTACTCTCTGATAGCGGCCCAATCCAAGATTTTTTCGATGCGTCCACGCAACCGTACGGCAGTCTCCGTCCTCGTGTTCCAGATCGGATGGAGGACTTTCACGATCAGGGCAGTGTCCACCTCTGCTACTAGCAGCTCACCGATGATGGGGCCTGCGTAGGTGGCGAGGGTGTTCACCCACTGGCTCGCATGCTTCGGGTTTCTCCAGGTAGCACGGTGCGTTTCGATGTAGGCCGCTGCACACTGGTCAAGCGTCATCATGCGTGCACGTTCCAATGCAGCGGCCAGTACAGTGGATCGCTTCAGTTCAAGCGGAGCGTGCCCATTCAGGAGCGCCTGGCGGCATTCTCTTACCTTGAGTCGTGCTTCGGCCAGCGTGACCGTGTGGAACGGTCCTGGTCCCATCCAACGCTTTTTCCCGGCGATGGTGAAGCAGAATAGACAGCTCTTCGCCGCGGTGTCCGATACTTGGAGATAAAGGCAGCCCCGTCGCTGTGGTAACTAGGCTTCGTTTTCTTGCTCACCTCAAAAGATGTTAGCTCTCGATCTGTCTTGTCATTAAATCCAACCTACACTCTGACCTACACAGAAAGGGTGGAATGTAGCGGTTTCCGCTGGACAATGCTGGACTACTAGCCGGAGGTTTCACCTATGAGGAGGGGGGGGGGGAAATGAGGATGAGTAAAGACGCTGTTGGACAACGAATTGGCGGAAGCGGTGAGATTCGAACTCACGAACGGCTCACACCGTCGGCAGTTTTCAAGACTGCTGCCTTCAACCACTCGGCCACGCTTCCTGTTGCACGGCATTATACATAATCATCGGCTGTGTG